>Ga0115002_10000092_pt1 | contig 116572 bp, 61 predicted proteins | sample ArcticOcean_MG_C_8_FD_89576 | JGI IMG/M metagenome (GOLD analysis project Ga0115002, IMG submission 89576) | Marine microbial communities from western Arctic Ocean - ArcticOcean_MG_CB11_86 | ecosystem: Environmental > Aquatic > Marine > Oceanic | place: Arctic Ocean: Canada Basin | collected... | reverse complement strand
TTGACACATCGAACATCAGCGTCACGGCCGGCAGCCTGACCGCTGGCGTGATCGACATCAGCGGCGACCTGACCACCGGTTCCGGACTCGCCGTCTCGGCGACCGCCGTGACGGTGGATGGCAACAGTTCCCTGGGCGGCAATGTCACCGCCTCGGCCGGAGCCGTCACACTCGGTGATGCCGCGGCTGATGATGTGACTCTGACGGCCAACGCCGTGCTGACCGCTTCGGCTGCTGTGGATATTTCCGGCAGTGTCAACGGGGCATTCGATTTGACGCTCGACAGTGGCACTTCCACGGACGTGGATGAAGCGGTCACCACCAGCAACCTGACGGTCAATGGTGGCACGGACGTCGATCTTGACAGTGCCACGATTACCAATCTGCTGGACATCAACCTGGATACCGGTGCTGATGGCACGTCGACTCTGACGGCTGGCAATTTGCAGGGTGGTACGGTTCAGATTTCGGGGCAGGGGTCGAATGACACCATGAACCTGAACGGGACTGTGGCCAGTACGACGGCGGAAGTCGCGATTGATATGGCCATGCAAGTCAACCTGGCGATGGACGTTACAGCGGCCAACGGTCTGACCGTCGACAATGTCACGACCGTTGATCTGGCCGGTAATGTGGACCTCGTGGCGACGACTGGCGACGTCAATATTGATGACGACGATGTGACCGGCATTGAAGTCAGCGGATCGGCCGGTTCGGCCAACTCTGTCACTGCAACGGCCGGAAACGTGATTCTGACGAACGTCTCGCTCGAAGCCAGCGGGAACACCGATTCGTTCACGGCCAATGCCGGTAACGGCAACCTGACAATCAACGAAATTGATATCGCTGGCGCCGGAACTCAAGTCGTGGACCTGATCGCATCGGGCAGCGTGCTGGACGACAACACAGGCACAAACAATGTCACTGCCGACCAACTCGTCATCTCGACAACGACTGGCAGCGCGGGCGTCGATGGCGGAGACGTTCTGGAAACGACAGTGGGTACTCTGGCTGCGGCCACCGGCGACGACCTGGCGGTCACGAACACGGGTGCCTTGACTGTCGGCAGTGTCACCGGTCCAGTCAGCGGAACAGTCAACGGGGTCACGGCTGGTGGAGACGTCGAAGTCATCGCCCTCAGCCCGCTGACAGTGAGTCAGGCCGTGGTTGCCAACGCGGGAGGCAATATCGAACTGACTGCCACCAACGATGGTGGTGACGACGACGACCTCACGATTTCGGCCAACGTGACCGCCACGGGCGGCAACGGAGCCATTGACCTCAATGCGGGAACGGACCTGATCGTCGACAGCGATGCAGTAATCTCGACGGTTGGCATGGGCAATATTGACGCTGATGCTGATCGTGCGATCGACATCTCCGGGTCGGGCACGACGATTCAAACGGCCTCCGGAAATATCACCCTGACTGCGAACGCTGGCGGCGTGAGCGGTACGTTTGCCGGCATCGACATTAACGATGCAACGGTGACCACCACTGCGGGCGATATTTCGCTGACCGGTACTGGTGGCGATGCGGGAACGGGTAACCACGGTGTGCTGCTCGACAACGGTGCCCTGGTCAGCTCGGGAGCCGGCGCGTCGACCATTACGATTATGGGAACAGGCGGTGCAGGCACTGGCTCAGACGGCGTGCAGATGTCTGGCAGTGATATTACTTCTGTGGATGCCGCTGTGTCCGTCACAGGTATGGCCAGCAACGGCGGCGGCGTTGATCTGCTTTCGAGTTCCGGAATCTCGACGACCGGTGCCGGCGCCAACATCACGATCATGGGCACGACGACGTCCGTCAACGGGGCGTCCGATGGAGTTCTTCTCGCCAGTTCCGACCTGGACACGATGGGTGGAACCGTTTCGGTAACCGGCAGCACCGCTGGTGGAACTGGTGTCCAGATCAGCGTGTCGACGGTTACCACAACGGGCGGCACTGGAACAATCGGCATCATGGGGACGTCGACCGGCGGCGGTTCAAGCCGCGACGGCGTGCGACTTCAGGCGGCCGGAACGCAGATTGCCTCGGATACAGGTGACATCACAATCACTGGCACCACGGCCGGTGGCGGTACCGGGGGTGACGGAGTTGAAATCGGAGTCGGAATTGCGACTGCCATCAACGCGACAAATGCGGCCGGTATCTCGATTACCGGTACTGGTGACGGAGCCAACTCGGCCGTGCGGATTGACTCACCAATCAGCAGCGGCACGGGGACTGTCACAATCACCTCGCTAAACGGTGACTCGACCACGGACGACATTACGTTCGGAGCAGCCGGTGACATCACGTCGACCAGCGGAACGATCACGATTAATGCCGACAATGCCGGCGACACGGCTGACGTCGTCATGGTCGACGGCACAGTCATCAACGCCGGCAGCGGCCTGATCGACATCGACGCTGACGTCGACGTGTCTCTCGGCAGTGTGACCACCACCGGTAACGTGAATGTGACAGCGGTCACCGGGTCGATCAGCGACGGTGGAATCACCGACGACGACGTCGTGGCCGACACAGCCACGCTCAGCGCGGCCACGGGCATCGGCTCGCTCATTGACAATCTCGATACCGACGTCGCCTCGCTGACGGCGAGCACTTCCGGAACTGGTGGTATCTTCGTCGATGAAGCGGACGCCATCGATCTGGTGAGCGTCATCACGGCCGACGGTGTAATCCTCGTCACAGCGGGGGGGAACATCACCGCAACCAGCGTCGATTCGTCCGCAACCGACGATAACACCAACCAGATACAGCTCATGTCGGCGGCGGCCATCGACGTGACCAGCATCGTCGCCGGAACGATGAACGATGTCCTGCTCGACGCCAATGGTGGTGCGATTACCGAAAGTGGCGCCACTGATGTCGTCGCCGACCTGTTGAGTGCCGACGCGACCGATTCGATTACGCTCGATACAACCGTCTCCGAACTGGACATCGATACGACCGGCGCTTCGGACATCGACATCGACAACGAGAACAGTGCCGCCGGCGCCAACGGCCTGACGATCACGTCGCTGGCCACAGCCGGCGGCATGATTAACGTCGATCACAACGAAGCCGGTGGCTTCGGCGACAATGACCCACTGAGCATCACCGGAACAGTCAGCAGCGGTGGCGGCGGCACTGACGGCGGCAACATTGAAATTCGAGCCGAAAACGACGGCTTTGCGGTCCAGAATGGTGCGGTTGTCAGCTCGCTGGATGGCACGGGCGGTAACGTCCTCACGTTCGGCGTGTCGCTTCTCGCCGGGTCAACGGTTTCACCGGGTGCTGGGGACATCACCCTGATCGGTGGCGGCGATCTGATCGTCGAAACAGACATCATCAGTGTCGGCGACATCGACCTCGCCGCACCGAGAGACGTCATTATCCGCGCGACGGTGCAGTCGACCGGTGGCTTCGTTGACCTGACGGCTGACGAAACACTGATGGGCATGCCTGATGACGGCAATGGTGGTGTGCTGATCGAAGGCAACGGCCTCGTTGATGCCGCTACCAACGTCACACTGACCGGTGCCAATCTGTTCAACGACGGCAACACCGCCGACTTCATGATGGTCGGCGACACGCTGGAAAGCGTCGTGATCGACGTCGACACCGACACGTCAGTCGTCACTTCACAGGTGAGCGCGGCAGGGAACATCTCACTTGTGAGCGAAGCCACAATGTCACCGACCGGAGCCGACATCATCATTAACGGTGTCATTAACAGCACTGGTGCGTTGACCACGAGCGTTGATGCCGACGGAGACATTCTGCTGGGCAACAACGTCACCGGTACCAACAATGTCGACTTCAATGATGACGTTGTCATTACCGACGGAGTCGCTTCGACAGACACGGTCATGGTCATGGGTGCTAACGTCGACTTCGACGGAACAGTAGAAGACGACGCCCTGGATGGCAATGCCGGCCTGATCGTCAACGGCAGTGGAACAACGACGTTCACGGGGGAAGTCGGTGGCAATGGCAACGATCTTGATAGTGTCATGACCGACGCAGCCGGCAGCACGGTCATCAATGGTGGTGCCGTTACAACGAGCGGCAACCAGACATACGGCGACGACGTCACTCTGGGTGCAGACACCACCCTGACGGGCAGCACGATCAAGAACACTGACACGATCGACGGTAGCGGAGACGGCACGGAAAGTCTGGATATTGTGGGCAACGCCGACATTGATGGCGAAATCGGTGGCGGCAGCGGACTGGCTCTTGGATCGTTCACAGTCAGTGGCACGACGGCTATCGAATCTGATGTGACAACGACAGATGCCGATGTCGGTAATGATGCCAACCACGACGGACGCCAGGTCTACACCGGTGCCGTCACACTCACGGGCGACACGACGTTGAATGGAGTCGACGTCACGTTCCAGAGCACGATCGATGACGACGGAACGGTGGGCGATGCCAATTTGATTGTCAATGGAAGTGGCACGACGACCTTCAACGGTCAGGTTGGTAATAACACGACGACAAGCGATCTGACCAGTCTGACCACGGATGCTGCCGGCGACACGACGATCAACACCGACGTCGTGAACACGACGGCCGACCAGACTTACGGCGACGCAGTCACTATCGAGGGCGGAGCCTCCCCGAGTACGACGACATTCACAGGTTCCAATGTCACATTTGACAACACACTGGACGCTGACGACGACACGACGAATAACCGGTCTCTGATCTTCACGGTCAGTAGCGACACAACCTTCAACAATCAGGTCGGAAACCGCACAATGGGCGGTGGCGGGGCGTTTGAGGCCATCACCACCGACGCCGCCGGAACGACGAACATCAACACGGACGAATTCGTCACGAACGGCAGTTCGCAGACATTTAACGACGCTGTCGTAATGATGACCGACACAACGCTGACCGAGAACGGTCCCGGTAACATCACATTCAACAACACCGTGGACAGTGAAACAGACACGATGGGCGGCTCAGAGGCGAATGATCTGGTGATCAATACGCCCGGCGGTGGCACGACGGTCTTCAACGCCGACGTCGGCGAAGCCACTGACGGTGAACTTGGCAACATCACCACCGACGCTGCCGGCTCAACGACTGTCGCAGACGGCGTCACCGTCACCACGATTGAAGATCAGACCTATAACGATGAAGTAAACGCGACGAATGCGACCTTTAACGGCGACGACATCACAGCGACTGTCGCCACCAATGACTTCATGGGCACGACTTCGTTCAATGCAACCGGCGATGCCACGATTACAGACGAAAACGACATCGACTTCGGCAACTCGGCGATCGACGGCAATCTGGTGCTGATCTCGGGTGGAAACGTGACAGATTCCGGCAACGTGACCGTCACCGGGATGACAACGATCACTGCCGTGGGCAACGTTCTGCTGGACGAAGCCGGAACTGACCTGGGTGACACGGTCGTTACGGCGAACAGCCTGACCATTCAGAATGACGCGGGTGGCGTCAACCTGCAGGACATCACTGTGACGACATTCCTGCTTGTTGAATCCAGCGATGACATCACTAATGACGACGGTGTTACGATTGACGTTGGAACAACGGCCACCTTCCGGACATTCAACGACACTGGCGGCGACATCACGATTGACACGCTGTTGTTCAGCGCCGGTGGCGCAATCACTGCCGAGGCACTGCAGGATCCGCTAACTGGCACGGCTCTGACGGACGGCGATATCCGCATTCTTGAACTGGCTGACAGCATGCTCCTTAACGTTGTCCGTACGCTGGGTGACGTCTCTCTTGAAACGCACTTCGACGTGGTGGTTGCCGACAACAACAATGTCGACATCTTCGCGGATGGACTCGCTCTGCGGGCTCGCACGGGACTCGGTACTGCGGCGACCGATCTGGATATCGACACGGACGTCAATACGCTGGCTGCTCTCAACGAAGTCAGCAATGCGATCGTCATCGAAAACAACTCGACCGGCGCTGCTACCACGGGTGATTCACTGACAGTTGGAACGGTCGACACGCTCAACGGTGTGGAAAATATGGGCGACGGCGTGATCACGCTGACCAACAACAGCCCGGTTGTCATTTCGATGAACATGACCGCCAACAACACGATCACTGTCAACGCGGTTGAAGGCACGGGAAATGACAGCATCACCGTGAACAGTGGTGTCACACTTCTGACAAGCAGTGGGGACATCAATCTGAATGCGGGCGACGGAATCACCGTCAATCAGGGCTCGTCGATCAACGCCGAAAATAACATCAACCTGATGGCCGATGTCGGCGACAACGACAACGTCGACAACGAGGATAGCGTCACACTCAGCGGCAACTTCCAGGCGGTCAACGGTGTGGTAACCGTGACCCTCGCCAGCACCAATGCGGACAACAACACGGTCGACGCCTCGCTGGCAACTGGCGATGGCATGACCATCAATGGTGCAAGCGGCAACGATACCATCACGGGTACCGCGCAGGTCGATTCGATCAGTGGTGGTGCCGGTGGCGATCAGATCATCGGTGGCGGTGGGGGCGACATCCTGAATGGTGGCGACGACAACGATGTATTCATCTGGAATAACGGCGACGCGTCTGACACCGTGGAAGGTGACGGCGGAACGGACCGTCAGGAAGTGAACCTGGACATCGCGGACGACAACGTCATCGTGCGTGAGACCAGCACGCGTCTGGAAGTCGAACGCACGACAGCCGGGCCGTTTACGCTCGACATCGGCACGCTTGAGGAACTCGAACTCAACACAGCAGCCGGTGCCGATACGGTAACAGTCAACGATCTGGCCGCTCTGGCGACTCCTCTGACGGACTTCGATGTCAGCCTGAGTACTGGCAACGACACGTTCGATGCTCGTCTTGACAACAGTGCGACTCCCACAGCGGCCAGTGTTCTGGGCGAAGCCGGGAACGACACACTGTTCGGTGGTGCTGCGGTCGACACCCTCGACGGCGGTGACCAGGACGATTCGATCGAAGGTAGCGGCGGCGACGACAGCCTTCTTGGTGGTGCCGGAAACGACACGTTCATGTGGCGGAACGGCGACGCTTCGGATGACGTGGACGGTGGCGACGGGACGGACCGCCAGAACATCACGATGTCGGGAGCAGGAGCTGATATCGTCGAAATTCGAGACGACGCCGGCCAGCTGGAAGTTGAACGAACCGTCACGGGTCCGTTCACTCTGGAACTCGACAACATGGAAGAACTGGAAGTCAACTCAGACGATGGTGTTGACCAGGTGACCGTCCAGGACCTGAGTGGTTTGACGACGGACCTGAGTGACTTCGACGTCGATCTGGGTGCCGGGAACGACATCTTTAACGCGTCCGCGGACAACAGTCCTACGGACGCGACAGCGGCCAGCGTTCTGGGTGGTGACGACAATGACTCGGTCACTGGTGGTGCGGCGGTCGACACGATCTCTGGTGGGTCCGGATTTGACACGATCACGGGTAGCGGCGGCGATGATATCCTGAATGGTGATGCTGGCGACGACCTGTTCGTGTGGGCTAACGGCGATGCCTCCGACGTGGTGGAAGGTGGAGCCGACAATGACATGCAGGAATTCAACATCACAGGGACTCAGGACGACATTACTGTCCGAGCGAATGCCGGGCGGCTGGAAGTCGAACGGACGAATGCGAATCCGTTCCTGGTCAGCAGTGGCGGAGTCGAGAGCCTTGACATCGACGCCGATGACCTGGACGACAACCTGGTTGTTGATGAGCTGCAGAGCCTCTCAACGCCGCTGGCATCCGCGACCTTCGCACTCGGTGACGGAAATGACACATTCGACGCCAGTGCGGACGCCAGTACATCGCTGAGTGTGGATGGTGGAACGGGCACTGACGCGATCATCGGCAGTGATGCTGTTGATACGATCTCTGGTGGTGCCGGCAACGACACAATCACCGGTGGCGGTGGCAGCGATGTGCTCAATGGTGGCGATAACGACGACCTGTTCATCTGGAACAACGGCGACGCCTCTGACACAGTCGAAGGTGACGGCGGAACGGACCGTCAGGAAGTGAACCTGGATATCGCGGACGACAATGTCACCGTGAGTGAAGCCGGCACTCGGCTGGCGGTCGCTCGCACGACGGCTGGTCCGTTTACGCTCGACATCGGGACGGTTGAGGAACTCGAACTCAACACAGCAGCCGGTGCGGATACGGTAACGGTTAGTGATCTGGCCGCTCTGACGACCGCTCTGACCGATTTCGATGTCAGTCTGGGCAGCGGAGCGGATACGTTCGATGCCGGTCAAGACAACAGTGTCACACCGACAGCGGCCAGTGTTCTGGGCGAAGCCGGTAACGACACACTGGTTGGTGGTGCCGCGGTCGACACCCTTGACGGTGGTGACCAGGACGACTCGATCGAAGGCAGCGGCGGCGACGACAGTCTTATTGGTGGTAACGGTGACGACACCTTCATGTGGCGGAATACCGACGCTTCAGACGACGTGGATGGTGGAGCGGGTGATGACACTCTGATCTTCGATATTCAGGGTTCGACGGACGAACTGTCCATCACCGAAGAGAATGCCGGCCAGCTGAGAGTCGCACGGACGAATGTCAACACGTTCAACGTCGACGCGGACGGAATCGAGAACCTGGACATCGACGCGAATGGGAACGACGACATCGTGACCGTCGGTGACCTCAGCGGCCTGACTCAGGCGTTGACCTCGGCGATGTACCGCCTGGGTGGCGGAGCTGACGAATTCGACGCCCGTGCCGATGCCAGCACAGCCGTCAGTGTGCTGGGTGAAACCGGTGACGACACGATCCGCGGCAGTGATGCCGCTGACACGATTTCCGGTGGAGCCGACAACGACTCGATCACCGGCGACGGTGGCGATGACCTGCTGCAGGGTGACGACGGTAATGATACTTTCGTCTGGAACAACACCGACGCGTCCGACGACATCTTCGGTGGAGTGGGCACGGATACTTCAATCCTCAACGGTAACGTGGCAGGCACGGACGCTCTGACGGTTGATCCGAGTGCTTCGGGAGCGTTCGACTTCGAAATCTCCCGCGGTGCTGACTTCACTCTGGAAATTACCGAAGTCGAATCGCAGACGATTAACGCTGACGGTGGAACTGGATCAAACGATGATTCAGTCACAGTCAGCGAGATTTCCTCGACTAACGGTTCGCTGACCAACCTGACCATCAACGGTGACGGCGGAGTTGATACGGTCAACATCACCAACTCGGCTGTGAACATTACGGTGAGTGGTGGAGCCGGCGACGACGTTGTCGACGCCACGAACTCCAGCATGGGTCTGGAAATCAACGGTGACGCCGACAACGACCTGCTGACCGGCTCAAGTGGAGTTGACCTGATCAATGGTGGAGCCGGCAACGACAGCATTGACGGCAACCCGGGCGATGACGTCCTGAACGGTGACGCCGGAAACGACTCGTTCGTCTGGAATCAGGGCGACAACAGCGACATGATCAACGGTGGAACCGAGACGGACAGTCTGGACGTTAACGGTTCGACTCTGGACGATAACCTGGCCGTCAGTGGCAGCGGAACGCGTTTCACTGTCAGCCGGGACAACTTCGGACCGTTCAGCCTGGACGTTGGAACTGTTGAGAACCTGAACATCGACGGTGGTGATGGAAACGACACGGTTACGGTCAACGATCTGAGCGGCGTGAGTGATCTCGCGAATGCTCAGCTCAACGGTGACGGCGGCACGGACGAGTTCGTGCTGAACGACGGCGGACTGGGCGCCAATGTGACCGGCAACATCGACGGTGGAGCCGACAACGACACGTTGAACGTCTCTAACCTGACTGCCGCGGAAACGGTCGATCTTGAGGGTCAGTCGTCCACCAGCGTGGCTGGCTTCACCAGCATTGAATCGTTCACGGGCGATGCCACCAATGACATTCTGCAGGCAACGTCCGGTGCAGACACGTTTGATATTACTGGAGAGGACGACGGAACTGTTGCCGGTGCTGCATTCACCGACTTCTCGATCCTGCAAGGTCTGGGTGGTGAAGACACCTTTACTCTTAACGGTGGACGAAACACTGGATCGATCGACGGTGGAGCCGGGACGGACAGTTTGAACCTGGACAACTTCGACAACGCTACCAACATCACGGCCCCGGATGCCGGTAACTCGGCCGGAGTTGACGCAGGTGACGCAACCGGAGTGGCTTCCTTCACCAGCATCGGCAACGTCACTGGTGGTTCCGAGGCTGACGACTTCGTGTTTGCGGACGGTGCTTCGCTATCCGGAATTCTAGATGGTGGAGCGGGGTCGAACTCGCTGACCGAAAACAGTGCAGACAATGTGCTGAACGTCACGGGCAACGATTCAGGTACGGCGGACAACATCACCGGTGGATTCACGGGCATCGGCAGCCTCGACGGTGGTGCCGGAGCTGATGACATCACGATCAGTGCTGCCGGGGACTTGAGTGGCAATGTCGACGGCAGTGCCGGAGACGATGAGATCATCTTCCAGGAAGGTGGGATCATCCAGGGCAACGTTGATGGCGGTGCCGACACCGACCTGCTGGACTACTCAGCCTTTACCAGTGCCGTGAACGTCGATCTGGAAGCGGGAACGGCCACCAGTATTACTGGCTCGGTCAGCAATATTGAAAATGCGACGGGTGGCTCGGCCGCTGACACACTCACTGGCGATGGCAATGCCAACGTGCTCAATGGTGGTGGCGGCAACGACACCATCGACGGTAACGGTGGGCCGGACACCATGTCTGGTGGTGACGGTGACGATTTCTTCATCTGGAACAACACGGACGGCAGCGACATGATCGACGGCAACGCCGACAACGACTCGCTGCAGGTGAACCTCGATGGAGCTGCAGACAACCTCAACATCAGTGACGCCGACGGCGCCGGTGCCGGCACACGGCTGGACATCACTCGGACGACTCCCGGTGTGTTCACGCTGGACGTCGACACTGTTGAGAATCTGGAAGTCAACGCTGGTGCCATGAATGATACGGTCACCTTCACAAACGACGTCAGCGGCACTTCGCTGGACACGACTGTGATCAATGGTGGCGACGGCAACGACACGCTGGACGCTAACCTGGCCAACGAACCTGTGACGCTCAATGGTGAGGGCGGAGACGACTCACTGACGGGCGGAAGCATGTCCGATCTGCTTGATGGCGGTTCGGGAGATGACACGCTGACGGGTGGTGGAAGTCTTGACACTCTGCTGGGTGAAGACGGCGACGACCTGTTTATCTGGAACAACGGTGACGCGACGGAACCGGTCAGAGGCGGTTCCGGCTTTGACACGCAGAGAGTCAACGCCAATGACGGCCTGGGCGATGAACTGACCATCGGTCGAATCAGTGATGTCGTTAACCCAGGCCCGGATGACTTCACGGACCGCGTGAGTATTTCTCGGCCGAATCAGGGAGCCGGGCTGGGAGCGTTTGAACTGGACATCGACGAAGTTGAACGTCTGGAAGTCAACGGACTGGGTGGCGACGACGACATCCAGGTCGACGGATTGCGGTCGACTGACGTGGAGGAGATCGAGTTGACTGGCGGCGACGGTGACGACTTCCTCGACATCGTGCCGACAATCGTCATGCCGATCGTCGTCGACGGTGGTTCGGATACTGGCACGCCGGGCGATCGCCTGATGTTCCAGGCAGCCGGGTCGGTGGACGAGGCCAACGGCACGATCGTCGCTGAGAATGGTGTAACGCAGATTGAATTCACGAATCTGGATGCGTTTACGCGACAGGTCCTGGCGGGTGTTTCTGAGGGTAACCTTCCGAACCTGCAGGTCATCGATCCGACGACCGGGGCGACGCTCGAAACGATCGACTCGTTCACGAACACCGAGGGCGCCATACACACAGGCGGCGTTCGGACGGCGATCGGTGACGTCAACGGTGATGGCATCACGGATATCGTCGCCGCGGCAGGCCCGGGTGCCGGACCACACGTCAAAGTCTTCAGTGGTACAGACGGAAGCCTGCTGCAGAGTTTCTACGCCTACGACCTGTCGTTTACCGGTGGTGTCCACGTTGCTGTGGGTGACGTCGACAATGACGGGTTCGATGACATCATTACCGGTGCCGATTTCGGAGCCGGGCCGCACGTCAAGGTCTTCAGCGGTTCGACTCAGTTCTTCCCGTCAGTGTTGCATAGCTTCTACGCCTACGACCTGGCCTATGCCGGTGGAGTGACCGTGGCAGCCGGCGACATCACCGGGGACGGTGTGGCCGACATCATTACCGGTGCCGCCAACTCAGGTGGTCCACACGTCAAGGTCTTCAATGGCCCGGACGCGGCTGTAGTTGACAGCTTCTTCGCGTTCGACCGAACTCATCGGGACGGCGTCACGGTGTCGGCCGGTGATACGGACTCGGACGGCGACCTGGAACTCCTTGTGGGAGCCCCACTCAGTAGCGGTTCGGAAGCTCGCATCTTCGATGACAACTCCGACGGCATCATCGAACGTGGGCTGCTGCCGGCAACCGTGGTTCCGCAGTTCACCCCGTTTGGTGCAGGCGTGACACTTCCGATTGAGGTCAGCTCGATCGATAACAACAGTGACGGAGTCGCCGAGCTGGTCGTGACTGCGGTCACAGAGAACAGTGCGGCTGAGGCGACAACCGGCTCCTCCGCGACCGTGATTCTGGACATCCTGAGTGGGAACGCGATCGGACTTGGAGGGCTGAACGTCGACCTGGGTGCCTCGATCACGGGTGGCGGACTGACAATCGCCGCTCCTCGCCTGCAGGCTCCGTAACTTCCGGTCACAAATCGTGCAGTCCAGTTTGGTGTAAGACGACCGAGCACCAGACATTGATTGAGAACCGGTAACCACCGATCGCCAGAGTACGGAACTTCCGTGCTCTGGCGTTTCTTTTTTGACAGTTGCGACTTGCGTGTACTTTCCCCACTGTCGCTCGCTACGGTCGACGCCGGATTGCCACCGGCTACTAAAGAATTGTCCCGAAGCGGCGTAGCCGCAACCAAAAGTAGGATGGGCACTCTTGCCCGTCCCGGAATGACGGACGGGCAGGAGTGCCCATCCTACGATGCGCGCGCACGGCGCGCATGACTGCCGACTGAAGAATCTAAGGCCGGTGCCCGAACCGGTAGCCCGGAACAAGCAAGGCGCAGTTCCGGCAAGTCAGTAATCTCCGTGAACTAGCCTGCCGGAACATCGTCGCTATCGCTCCTTGTTGCCGGCCTGCGAGTTTTTTAGCGGACTGCCCGCCGACGCCGGATTGCCACCGGCCTAAGAGCCGGCGGCAGATTAAAGAAGCCGACCGGGGTCATACCTACCCTGGAAATCATGACGCTCAACTACCGCTCAAAGCAGTAAATGGCATTATCCGTCCGTACAAACAGTTGGCCATCAACCGCGACGGGTGTCGCCATGATGCGTTCACCGAAGTCGTGCGATGAGACGACTTCCAGCTCTCCACCGGCCTTCACGACGGTGACCACTCCACCCTCGCTCGCGGAATACAGGACGCCGTCGCCCGCGACGGGTGATGCATAGTAATTGCCGCGTCCTTCCAGTCGTCCCTGGTGCAGCAACTCACCGGACTTCGCGTCGAGGGATGTGAGGATTCCACCGCTCTTGACCATGTACACGACGCCCTGAAAGGCGAGCGGACTTGGGACCGTCGGCAGGTATCGTCGCTGCAGCCACTTGACATGCGTTTTCGTCACGTCACCGCGTCCGCCGGCTTTAACGGCCATGGCCACATTCTGAGCGAGATCAAAGACACGTGCGTGACCGTTCCACTCTTTCTCGTCGAGCTTCTGATTCTGGTTCAAGTCGATACGGAAGAACCGGGTCAGGACCGCTCCCGGAGTGAGTTCGTCCTTTCCCACCTGCTTATCGCCATTTTTGTCGAACTGTTCCAGCGCGTCGGCAAACGCGCCCATTGCGATGCGTTTCGTCTGATCGCCGCCGGGTGTCCACGTCGCCGCAAACAACATGTCGCCCTCGATCGCCGGAGTCGTATCGACAATGCGCGACAGCCCGTCGACCCACCAGATCGGCGACCCATCCTGCGGATTGTATGCTGTCAGACGAAGAGAGCCGGCAACGACGATCTGTGGCTTGCCGTCGACGTTCCAGATGACTGGTGTGGAGTAGCTGCGAGTGCCTTCACGCGGGGTCCGCCAGACGGTTTTCCCATCAGCCGCGTCAACGGCCATGATGAAATTGTTGACGTCGTGGTCCTGATTCAGAATGACTTTGCCGTCAATCAACACCGGTGAGCTGCTCGCACCGAATTCGTCCTGAAATGGTCCCATCGGCTTTGACCACAGGAGTTTGCCGTCCAGGCTGTAGCACAACAGGCCGAAACTACCGAAGAAGGAAAAGACACGCTTTCCATCGCACGCGACGGATGACACCGCCGGACTGCCTGTCGGGTGATGGGTTTCGATTTCTTTGGTCGGGGCAATCTGCTTCCAGCGGACATCGCCAGTTGATCGATCCAGTGCAACAGTCGCGAGTTCGCTGGATTCGGCATCGAATGTGGTCACATAGATCGAATCACCGAAGACGCATGGAGTGGACTGACCCGGATCGAGCGATTTCTTCCAACGCGGAGTGCCGGACAGATCGTGTGGCAAGGCAGCACCATCAGATGCAACACCTGAATCAGCTCGGAAATATGCCGGCCCGGCCGCACGCGTCAGCGTCGGGGCGGTCATGACACTGACTGCAATCAAAACAGTGGAGATCAGGCGAGTCATCGACGGGCTCCGGGGATGGAAGGTGGCCTCACGCAATTCAGCAGGATTATTAGCTGAACGCGGCCGAAAGTCCCGCCTGTGCCGTTAGCCGAAGTCGCAAGACTTTGGCCGGCCCCGGGGAGACCAAATTCTGGCGAATTCGGCTACCCTAATGAGCTGGTTTGACACAGCACTGAATAGTCGTCCGTTTCTGCCTCTTGTCCCTTAGCCCTGGACTCTTACCACCATGAGTGTTCTCGATCGATTTCGTCTCGACGGTCGTCGGCTTTTCATCACCGGAGGCAGTCGTGGTCTGGGACGTGAGATGGCTCTGGCGATCGCTGATGCCGGAGCGGACGTCATCCTCACGGGACGAGATGTGGCCAGTCTGGAACAGACGGCGTCTGACATTCGTCAACTCGGCCGCGAAGCCGTGCCAATTCAAGCTGACATCGGTGATCTGGCCGATTGCGAACGCGCCTGTCGACTCGCTCTGGACGAGCACGGTCCCATCGACATTCTGGTGAACAACGTCGGCGGTCGCCGGGTCAACATCCCGACAGAGGAGATGCCTCTGGAGACCTGGCAGCAGATTATGGATCTGAATCTCAACAGCACGTTTCTATGCACAAAACTGATCGGCGGTGCCATGCTCGCAGCTGGCAATGGTGGCCGCGTCATCAATGTGGCCTCGATTTCCGGCATGGTCGCCAACCGAGGCATTGGCGGTCGCAGTTATGAGACGTCAAAGGCCGCAGTCATTCAGTTTACCCGGGCCACGGCGACCGACTGGGCTCCCCGAGGAGTCACGGTGAATGCCATCTGCCCAGGCGGATTTATGACCGAACCTAATGTCCGCTGGGCGGAAGATCACCCGGACGTGATCGAGTCGTTCAAATCGCAGATCCCGATGGGCGATTTCGGTCAGCCCGAGGACCTCGGACCACTGTCGGTCTATCTTGCCAGCGATGCAGCTCGATACGTCACCGGAGCGGCGATCGTGATTGATGGCGGATACACTCTGTGGTAGCCGCTGCGGAAGTCCACAACCTCTGGAACGCACTGACATCAATGACCACGGCTTCCTCTCTGCTCGAAACGCCTGTGACCGACCGACTCACGCCCGTTGAACTCGACGAGTTTGAACGGCAGGGCTTCATCGTGCTTCGTGACTTCACGGATGCGGACATATTGACCCGCATGCGGGATGTGACTCGGGAGCACCTGGAGCGCGAAGTTCCTCCCCTTGAACTTGAGGCCGACCTGAATTACCCCGGCGCGCCACCGTCACTCAATTCACGAGGCGGCCGCACAGTTCGCAGACTGAAGCAGGCACATGCTCGGGACATGGTATTCACCGATTGGGTCTGCCGACCGGCCCTGATTCGTCGGCTGCAGCAACTGCTGGGTCCGCAGTTGGCCATGCCGCTCACGCACCACAACTGCGTGATGACCAAGCAGCCGGAACACAGCAGCGACACTGGCTGGCATCAGGACATTCGCTACTGGTCGTTCGAGCGTCAGGAACTGATCAGCCTGTGGCTGGCGTTGGGGCCTGAGCATCCCGAGAACGGTGGACTGTGGGTCATTCCTGGTTCGCACGGCATGTCACTCGACCGATCACGCTTCAATGAAGAGGTTTTTCTGCGGGACGACCTGCCGGAGAACTGTGAGTTGATCAGCACAGCCGTGCCCGTCGAACTGAATGCCGGAGACGTGCTGTTCTTCCATGCCCGGACACTGCACTCAGCGTCGCGCAACCACACGACCGAGACGAAGTGCTCGGTGGTCTTCACATTCCGCCCGGTCGACAACCCCCCGCTGCCGGGCTCGCGATCCGCGTCGGCTGCGGAGTTGCTCCTGCCGTATCCAGTGGAATAACGCGTGTCGCCAGTTCGGCGCGGGTCTCCGACCCCGCCAGACATCTGACCGTAGGTCTCGCCGTCCGACTGGACAACTGACGATTAACTCATCGAAGCGGGAGACCTGCGGTCAAGGTGGCGGCGGGGTCGGGAGACCCGCGCCGAACGGTGGGAAGTCAGCGTGGCTGGCCGCAGCGTTGGCGGAATGCCGACTCCGCTCGTGAATCTGGGCCAGGCTTGCGCTGTTCGGTCACGCAGATTGGATCGTGTGTAGCAACTGAGCAGTCCAAAGGTTCTTCACCACAGGGCGAACCGCAAAATCGCGAGGCATACCTCCCCACGTGAGCTAGTAGTTTTGCCGTCTTCAGTGGCGTGAGCCGCATGATTTGACCTCAAAAACCTAAGGAGTTGACTCATGAGTGCTTTTGTTGCGTCCATGTTCGTCGTTGGATTCCTTGCGCTGATGTTCTTCGGCAGCCAATGGCTGGTGCGTGTGGAACGTCAAAAGAAGGACGAAGAAATTGCAGAAGCAGAGCTGGCCAAATCCGTCTGATTGATGTCGGAGTCCGCCTGGTGGTGGTGATGACGTGTCAGCAGTGTCAGGTCTCCTCTTGATCCACCAGGCTGGTTCAGGCTTTGTTGAAGAACTCACATTAGCCCGTAGCGTCAGCGAGGGAATCTGCAGATTTCTGCGTTCCTCGCTGGCGCATCGGGCTACTGCCGTTTTTCGAACTGACAGATTCATGAACGTCCGGGGCGCCTGTCTGACCGCGAAAGTGGCGCAACTTTCGCAGCGTGAATGACGACACTTCATTCTGGATCGGTCCCAGGTCAGGTGAGAGCGGACGAGTCGTGATTTGTTGCCGGCCATCAGCGCGCCCGATATCGTTCCAGTCGGTCGCCCGATTTGGTCGTGATGTCGTCTGGATCGGATCGAGCAAAGATTGAGCCATCTGGCAATCCTGCCGCGACCTTCGGCCACTGTTAATGGCCGATTCACGCCCCGCCCAAGGCGCCTCGCGATGCAGAATTCCGAAATTGCCCGTCTGTTCGATGAACTCGCCGACCTGCTGGAGATTCAGGGCGCGAACGCTTTTCGGTTGCGGGCTTACCGCAATGCGTCACGCACGATTGAAGGTCTGACTGAATCGATCGCGGACCTTGCTGCGAATGGGGCATCCGGTCTGACTGAGATTCCCGGGATCGGAAAAGAACTGGCGAACAAAATCGTCGTGATTGTCGAAACGGGTGAGTTACCCCAGCTCGAAGATGCTCGTGAGAAGGTTCCGCCGGGCGTCGTCAAGATGCTGCGGATTCCGGGAATTGGTCCGAAGAAGGTCGCGGCCCTGTTTAACGAACTAGGTGTGCAGACGCTGGACGCATTGAAGGCCGCCGCCGAGGACGGTGATGTCGCGAAGCTGAAAGGCTTTGGCAAGAAAACTGCGACCACCATCCTGGAAGGTCTCGAACAGGTGGAGCAGGCGGGGAATCGCGTGTACCTCGCAGACGCTCGCCCTCTCGTTGACGAGATACTTCAATCGTTGAGAGCGTTGGACTCCGTCACGCAATGCAGTGTCGCCGGCAGTTTTCGCCGGTCGCGAGAGACGATCGGGGACCTCGACGTCCTGGCAACATCGACGGATTCTGAAGAGGCCATGAAGACACTGTCCGAGCACCCGCTGGTCGAGAAGGTGCTTGCTTCCGGCTCGACGAAAATGCGTGTCCGGCTGAGTCCGGTGTTTGATAGTCAGACAAAGCTCGAAATGGACCTGCGCGTGGTGCCGGATGAATCGTACGGCGCGGCCATGCAGTACTTCACCGGTTCGAAAGAGCACAACATTGTCGTGCGACGCCGGGCGCTCGACCTTGGTTTGAGTGTGAATGAGTACGCAGTGACGCGTGACGGAGAGTATGTCTGCGGACGCACCGAAGAAGAGGTTTACGAGGCTGTCGGCCTGCCGTGGGTTCCGCCCGAACTGCGTGAAAATCGCGGCGAGTTTGAATTGGCCGAACAGGGCCGACTACCGACACTCGTCGAGCTGGCCGACATGCGCGGTGATCTGCATATGCACACGACGGCAACCGATGGCAATGCATCGATTCAGGAAATGGCTGAGGCGGCGAAGGCTCGCGGACTGCAGTACATCGCGATTACCGATCACTCGAAGCGAGTCACGATGGCCAACGGACTCGATGCAGACCGATTGCGTGCTCACTGGAAGGCGATCGACAAGGTTCGTGGAAAGGTCTCAGGAATTGAGATTCTGTGCGGCATCGAGTGCGACATTCTGGAAGACGCCACCATGGATTTGCCGGACGACGTGCTCGCGGAAGCCGACTGGGTGATTGCTGTACTCCATTACGGACTGAAGCAGCCGCGCGAGCAGATCAACAAGCGTCTGCTCGCCGCCATTGAGAACCCGCACGTGTCCGTCATCGGTCACCCCAGCGGCCGGATCATCAGCCGGCGACCGGGAGCCGACATCAGTTATGGCGATGTTTTTAAGGCTGCGGCCGATCAGGGCGTGATGATGGAAATCAACGCGCACCGCAGCCGCCTGGACCTGGACGAAATCCACGCCGCCGCCGCGAAAGACCACGGCATCCCGATCGTCATCAGCACAGACGCTCACAGCGTGCATGGTTTTGCGGAAATGGAAAACGGAATCTGCCAGGCGCGCCGCGCCGGTCTGCAGAAAGATGACATCGCCAATACCAGAACGTTCAGCAGGTTCCAGAAGCTGCTTCGCAAGTGACACTTTGTGACGCGATTCTGAGTCAACGCAAAAAGCCTGCCCGGACGAACCGGACAGGCTTTTCATTACGTTCTGGAAGACGCTGCTGCTGACGTTCAGTCCGCGTAGAACCGTGTCAGCTCTTCGACGGTCAGCGGTTCCTGAATGGAGTCGCTGGTCAGCCGGGCGCGAATCCGCTGATTGCCTTCCTCAGTTCCCTTGATCTGAATCCGGAACGTTGCAGTTTTCCCGGACGGCAGACTGGGGATGGACTTGAAGACGATCAGGCCGCTCTCAGCGATGTGCTGCGTCGGGCCCTGGATATTCAGCATTTCGATTCCGACCGGCAATTCGATGGACAGTCCCACGTTCTGAGCTTCTTTCGAACCGTCGTTCCGGACACGAATCTCGTACGCGGTGTCACGACCGATTTCGACAGGGTCGTCGAGGTCGGCCACTTCCAGCATCAGCGATGCTGTGCCCTGAATACTCGTCGCTGCCTGAGCTTCCGCACTGGCTCCGTGCTCGGACAGAACGCGAGCCACATGTGTGAAGTCACCCAGTTGAACCGGCTTCAACTTCAGATGCATTTCGACTTTGTCGCCAGGTGCGACGCTGCCAACAAACCAACTGACGGTGCGTGTTTTCGGGTCGTACTTTCCGCCGCGACCCGCGTACACGAATTCAAAGCCTTCCGGAACCAGGTACATGGCCCGGACGTTGTTGGTGACGGCCAGTCCGTCGTTAGTCGCGGTCAGCGTGTAACGCGCGTCACGACCGACGTATCGCACTGATGGTCCATTCATCACAAGCTGGAGGCTTGGAGCGAGAACCAGAACCTGAGATTCCGCGACTCTCTCCAGACCCGTGCCCGCGCTGGCGATGACCCGGACAGCCTGCTGGCCGCCGGCCCGTGCCGTCAGTGTCAGCCGCACACTGCGACTCTCACCCGCCGACAGCGAACCGAGTTCCATTTTCAGTTTGCCACCCTTGGGGTGCTGTAATCCCTCCGGCAACTGCACCTCGACAATGACGTTCTGGGCAACACCGGAACCGGGATTCGAGATGGTGACGATCTGAGAAGCCGGCTCACCCAGCAGGACCTTTTCGGGTCCCTGCATGGTCAGACTCAGCATGGGCTCGTCGACTGCAAACGTCTTCGTTGCGGCCGTCGTGAAACGAACATTGGCGTTTGCCGTAATCTCACCACGCTTGGACGGAACCAGCATGATCATGATGCTGCGCCGTTCGCCAGCGTCCAGACGATCGAAATTCCAGGTAACGACTTCGGTCGCACTGGCCGGCTCGGGCACCGTTTTTGTCAGGCGAACGGTCGCGGGAAACCAGACATCCACCGCGATTTGACCAGCCTGAGCTTCACCTTCGTTCGACACGATCAGCTCAACTTCGCATGGCTGTCCGACGTTGATGTCACCGTGTTTCTTCCACTGCACCTGAACACGTGGAGTCAGGCTCGAGTAATTCGTCGACGTCAAAGCACTCTGCCGTGTCGATGCTGATGGCTCACGAAATTCGTTTGCTGGCAGCGACGATCGAATTCCCGGAGCGGCGCCGAACTGAGGCGTCGCGATCGGCTGGTTCAAACCCGAGGCCCCGGGCAGAATCGGATCGTTGTCCGAAGCAGGGGCCGCCCCGAATTCGGGCAACGCAGGAGCTTCGGTTGCTCCGCTGAGTTGCTGAATTGGCTGGATCGCACCGGGACTCTGAGCAAAGGTGGCCGGGACGACTTCCGAAACAGGCTGACCCGATTGAGCCGCCGAAGCGGGTAGAATCACGCCGGTCGTCGATGCAGACGGCTGCGGCACGAACATCGTCGCGGACCCAGCCGGAAACGATCGCGCCGTTGTCGCATTGCCGCTCGTCGCTGGCGGTGTCGCGAGGACGGCGGAAATCGGGCGAGGAGACGCCGCGGGATTCAGTGGTCTGGCAGCCGACGGCACCGCGGATGGCTGCCCCGTGTATTGCGGAGCGGGTGCTGGCGTTGCCGCCGGGTTGCCGTTGGCAAACAGCAACTGGCGGTAATTCTTTAACCCGGTGATGGACTCTCGCTGCTGTCCGCTGATTGCGGGAGTCTGCGGTCGAGCACTCGGTTGAGCCGCTGTGACGCGCGATGCCGCGGCCTGACCTTGCGTGGCCGAACGTTGACGCTGATACCGCTGCAACTCGGCCGCTTGAGCGGTTGTCGCGCTGCTCGGCCGCGGTGGTGCCGGACGTGTCCCTCTCAGCAGGCTCAGCCCGCCTCGACGAGGTGTCTGCAGCCGCGACTGGCGAGCAGCTTCCAACTGGGACGGGGTCGGTGTTGCCTGATTTTGAGTCTGCCCGATTGCCGCCCGGTATGACGAGGGCATGGGCAACGAGGTTTCCTGAGCGGTACCCGCACTGATCGCCAATCCGACCAGCCCGATCGCTCCCGTGAGCCATACAAACTTGCGCATCCTTGCGTCTCCTTCCAGGGAGTTTTCCAGAGCGGGCCTGCGGGGTCCGTCGTACGAAAGCAGGCGCGCCACAGGGCTGGACCGTGTCTCTTCCGGATGTATCGGCTGTCCGGGTTGTTCCACGTGAGCGGATTCCGAAGACTGATCCGACGCGGAAGAGTGGGAGAGATGCGAGGTCGGCGCATAAAAAAAGTCGACCGGAGGCGTAGGCGCTCGTCCGAGACTAACCCAACACAGGCGTGTCCCAGCTACCCCTCCAAGTCGACGTAGTCAACGCGAATGCAATCGACGTACCATGTTTCCGACCGGTCACAACATGTTGTTGTAACTCATGTAATACAAGAAGGTTACGATATCATAAATTACGGAGCTGCCGAATCGCATGCCGGACTGTGCCTGCTTTATGCACATTGGTGCCAGGTCATTGAGCAGCCGTTCCAGTAGCTGAGATCTCGTTATGTCGTTGAATCAGACAAATATTGCAGAGAGACCACCGGCGGGAACAGGCGGACGCGGGAAAGACTGTGTGGCCTGGGTTGCCGGTGTGATCTGGCTGGTTGGAACAGCCGTGAGATGGTCCATTCGAGATGCCAGTCCGGTGACAGGGCCCGTGTTTTACGCGTTGCCAGTACCGCTGTTGCTTGTCGCAGGCTGGTGGTGCATCCGTCGGGTGAGGCGGTCTGGACGCTGGCGTCTGACGCTACTTGCCGGCGCCGTCATGGCAATTCAGGCGATCGCCTGGGCATGCAACGTATTTGGATGGAATACCGGACGCGAAGCCGAGTCGACTCGGCTGCTGTTCTGGAACGTGTGTCGAGGAAATCTCGGGTACGACGCGATAGCCAGGGAAATCGCCGCTGTTGATCCCGGTATCGTCGCCCTGGTCGAAGCGACCAGGCAGGGACAGGACTCCGGATTCTGGAACACCGCGCTCCCCGGCTACTCGGCGACGTGTCTCGGCGCGGGCATGACGCTGCTCGTTCGAAACGGCACGCAACCCGTCGAGGTGGAGATCATCGAGAAGGGGCAGGTCCCGGGGGAATGCCGCTACCGAGTCCTCGTTCTGGATACGGGGGAACAACGGCTGCGGTTGCTGATTGCGGACATCAAATCATCCCCCCTGATGTTCCGGCGACCGGCATTCGCGAGACTCGCCAGCATTGCGGCAAGGAGCGCGGACCTGCCATCGCTGGTGGTCGGCGACTTCAACACACCGCTCGATTCCGTACATGTCGACCTGCTGCGAGACGACCTGGCAAACGCATTCGAATCGTCGGGCACCGGGTACCGCGAAACCTGGCCGGTCATTCTGCCGGTACTTTCACTCGACCAGATCTGGGGCAACTCGGGAGTCACGTGGCACCGCTGCTGGTGCGAGTCGTCGCTGCGATCCGACCATCGCCGTGTCGTGGCCGAGTTTTCAATCGCTGCCGATTGATCCGCTTTGCCTGCCGGTGGTCCCGCCCGATGTTCTCATCGGACGGGATCCATTGTCATGACCGACAGTGAGACTTATTTGATACCGATCAGCTCGATATCAAAAACGAGCACGGAGTTTGGCCCGATGTCTTCGCCAGCGCCGCGTGCGGCGTACGCAAGTTCCGACGGGATGTAGAGTCGCAGCTTGTCGCCGACTCTCATGAGCTGCAGGGCTTCCGTCCAGCCTTTGATGACCTGAGTCACGCCGAAGCTGACTGTGTCATCATCCTTTGTCGGTTCGTCGCCTTCGTACGAGCCATCGAAGACCGTTCCGTCCAGAAGTCGACCCTTATAGTGCGTCTCCACGGTGTCGGTCGGCTTCGGCGTAGCGCCCTTGCCTTCCCTCAACACTTCGTACTGCAGGCCGCTTTCCGTCGTCTTGATGCCCTTTTTCTTACCGTTCACGGCGAGGAATTTTCGACCAGCTTCCAGATTCAGTCGAGATTTTTCCTGAGTCCGCAAGGCCTGCTTCTGTTCCATCGCGGCAAACGCATCGTCCCGTTCTTTGTCGCTCAACAATGACTCACGTCCCGCCATTCCATCGGCAATCCCGCGAGCAAGTGCAGCGATGTCCACATCCAGCTTCTGCCGCTTCAGGCTGGCCGAGATGTTCTGACCGATGGCGTAGCCGACTTTTTGCTCGACTGTCTTCAAAGGCGATTCAGCCGGAGCGGCCAGTTTTTTCTCGGAATCCTGAGCCGACAGCGTCCACGCCAATGCAAAGACGACCGCAACCGACAAAACGCAGTAAATAGCGCGCATAACTGTTCTCCAGGGAGAGGGGCTAAGTGACCTGCGGCCACACAGCGGCGGGAAAGGTTTGCTGGCGATGTCGAAGAGTGGTCCAAAAAACGTTCAGCACCGAGCAGGAGAGTTGCTCAGATAGAACTGTCGCAGGAGCCGGTCGACAAGTCGCCATCAGGGGTGGGCGTAAAAACGCGGGGCAAATGATAGCGGGATCACTGTAGAACCACACGGAGTGACGGTAGTGGCGAGCTTCAGTTTTAGATCGATCGTCGTCAACTCATCCGTCCTTGCAGATTTCGCGCAGGAGACTCGTGGCATAGGTACCCGAAGGAAGCGAAAAACAGAGTTGCAGTCCGTCGGCGGTCGGCGTTGCCTCGAGGTCATCGACAAAGGCAAGCAGCGGTCGACGAGTTCCCATGGTCAGCCGACGAAACAGTTCGAATGACTCGGGCGTAAGATCGAAGTCGTTCAGGACGAGCTGCTCACGTTCGGCGGCCTCACTGTCGGGTTGCTTCATCTTCGGACCGAAGATCGGGCCGGTCAGCATTGTCTCTCTGTCATCAAATCGAGCCTGTTCCGTCGGCACATCCTGCACGACGAACGGTCCGCCTGAGGCGGCAACCTGCATAACGTCTCCAGACAGAACGCGGTGCGACAGGCCGTCACGAATGCGCGCGGCACCCCAGTAATTAAACAGCCGTGATTGAGCGGCCGAGAGGGCGAATCGCAGACCGTCCTTGCGGAGTCGCCGCGTTCGTTCCCCACGCAGCAGTCGCAGCCCGAGGTCATCCGAGTCGTCGCGCGCCCCGAACCGCTGATCGCCGAACCAGTTGGGGAAGCCAACCAGTTTCAGTTCCGACACGATCGCATCCGTCTGCCCGGCTGCGTTGATCGACACGTTTCTGAGCTGAATGCGGAACCGATTGCCTCGCAGGTGACCGGTACGCAATTTGTTCCCATGACGACGCTGTTCCAGCACGGTGAGGCGATCGGTTTCGATCTGATCCGCGGACTCGAACGCGCGGGCCGGCACACAAACGAACTGCCTTGTGACTGCAAAACCGTCCTTGCGACCGGCCGTGCCGATCTGGTCTCGCGGGATTCCGAGGACATCGGAAATGTGATCGACGAGCGCAGGAGTCGACAAATCTCTCTTCTCAATCAGCAGAAACAGCCACTCGCCTTCGCCGGACAGTTCATACGCCGGCAGCTCTTCCACAAAGAAGTCTTCGGGCGACTGTTTGATCTTCCCGCCAACGCCGGGCGTCGTTGTGAGATACGGCAGTTGTGAGGTCAACGGGCGGTGCTCGTCTGGCATGATGAGCAATCAACCCTGCACTTTCAGCCGCTTCAAAACGAGAATAACTCCAGCCAGCACCAGGCCTGTGGATGCAATCGCTATCACCGCAAAATCCATCCATGACACGCTTCGGGGTCGAGTGCGTCCGAGGACCTGTGACGGGGATTTTGGCGCCGAGTGGTAAGTTGAACGGAATTCCTGGTCCGGGTTGGCTCCCTCAGCAATCCAGCGACTTTCATTCGCCGCGACCTGGGCGAACCACACGTCTGCGTCTTTAACTTCCCTGGCGAGGTGCGCTTCGACGTCCGCCAGCAGCATTTGATCATACTTTTGCTCGGCCTGTTCCGGCGGGCGTAATTGCATCGACAGGTACTGACCGGCTTTTGAACGGTACGCGCGACGCGCCTCTCCATCGACAGCTTCGGAAGCCCGCAACAACGCACGTGTGGCAAGCTGTTTGGCATCCTTTTCAACATCAATTGAAGCGACCAGAAGATCGGCAAGCGCTTCAAGCAGTATCGGCGACTTGTGGTCACCGAAACGCATCATTCCGAGCGTGCCTTGCTGCGCACGTTGCAACTCGTCGGCAACGTGACGCGCATTCGCACCGTTCTTGTAGTCGATGTCCCGCGCACTCAGGACGAATGCTGCGAAGCCAGCCGGGTAGTTACTCCCAAGGTCCGGCTCGAGCGGCAGGGGAACTGACTCGCCTTCCGGTTGCTTGGATCGCACGTACTCGACCAGCAGCTTCTGATATCTCTCGCGGCCGAAATGGGCATCGGGATTGATTTCCAGAGCCCGTTCGATGTGCTTCAGTCCTTCTTCGAACTGACCGGAATGGATGTAGAACGTGCCCAGGTTGGCTGCGGTCTCATAGCGACCGGGGACGCGTTCTTCGAGTTCCAGTGTCAACTCAATCGCCTTCTGCGTCTGACCCGTCTTTTCGTATGCCACAGCCAGATCGTCGTACAGCGCAGGCTGTTCGTAGTCGGACGCGTTTTCCAGGCGTGCCGTGCGGTCCTCGATTCGCCACTCATAGAACGGTTTGGAGTGTCGCAGGAACTTTCCGACGATCAGCTCCAGCACAGACGGAAACTTCGAACGCTCCATTTCGATCGTGTCGGAGTCCCACAGACACGCGTGGCCACTCTGGATCAGGATTCCGAGAAGCAGCAGGGTGGCGGTGGCTCGTCGATACATCGTGACGTTCCTCAAAGTGATTCGACGGACAGTTGTCGCAATGCACACAACGCGAATCCCGCTGTCGCTTCAACTGAGGACGTCTGAAACGACCCGCGATTCACGTGTCACACCGGTCAGGGTCTGGTCGAGTCCCTGATGGAAGTAGGACAGTTTGTGGTGATCCAGCCCCATCAGGTGCAGGACGGTCGCGTGCAGGTCGCTGACGTGGACTCGATTTTCGACCGCGGCAAAGCCCAGTTCGTCCGTCGCTCCGACTGCCTGGCCACCTTTCACACCAGCTCCTGCCAGCCACATGCTGTATCCATGCCAGTCGTGATCGCGCCCTGGCTTGCCGACACCCTCACTGGTTGGCGTGCGACCGAATTCTCCGCCCCAGATCAGCAGCGTTTCGTCCCACAGTCCTGTCCGTTTCAGGTCGCTGATCAGCGCCGCAATGGGCTGGTCGGTTTCTGCTCCGTGCAGTCTGTGATTCGAGATGCAGTCTGTGTGCCCGTCCCAGGTGTCTTCGATGTGACCACCACCCGAGTAGAGCTGGATGAAGCGAACGCCTCGCTCGATCAGACGTCGCGTGATCAGACACTTGCGGCCAAAGTCCGACGTGACTTTTTCATCGAGTCCGTACATGGCTCGCGTCTGAGCGTTTTCCTTGTCCACGTCGACGGCGTCGGCTGCCGCCGTCTGCATGCGCCAGGCCAGTTCGTACGACTCGATGCGCGCCAGTAACTCGCTGTCGACGGGTCCCGTAACCCCACGCTTCTTCACGTTCTCGCCGTTGAGTTGTTTGAGCAGGTCGAGGCCTCGACGTTGCGTGGCTTCGGTCGTGCCCGCTGGTGTGGCCAGATTCAGCAAGGGCGGTCCTTCGCTGCGAAACATTGTTCCCTGATAAGCCGCCGGCATGAATCCGGCTGACCAGTTCGAGGCACTGCCGATCGGGCCACCCCGCGGATCGGTCATTACGACGTAGCTGGGCAGGTCCTCGTTCTCGGAACCCAGTCCGTAGTTGAGCCACGAACCCATGCTCGGCTTGCCAATAATCACGTTACCCGTATTCATCTGAATGCAGCCCGACGCATGAGCGGCCGTGTCCGAGTGCATCGAACGGATGACGCACAAGTCGTCCGCGTGTTCGCTCAGTTGCGGGTACACGCTGCTGATCGGCAGCCCGCTTTCTCCGTGTTTGTCGAACTTGAATGTCGTCTGTGCGAGGTAACCGACAGCGCGGCCGTTTGAGCCGACTTCGACGACGTCGCCGCTGTAGGATTTGCCATTGAATTTAGTGAGGAGCGGCTTGGGATCGAACGTATCGACCTGGCTTGGTCCTCCGTTCATAAACAGGAACACGCAGTGCTTTGCTTTGGCCGGAAAGTGCTGATCTTTCGCAGCCAGTTCGCCGGCGAAGGCGCCGTCGCGCGACAGCAGATCCACCAGCGGCAACGAGGCAAAACCAGCGCCGGCCTGCCACAGAAACTGGCGGCGTGTCTGCCCGCACGGAGTTTGATTCGGGATGAAGCGGGATATGGGCATGATGCCGTTCCTGAACGAACCCAATGAACTCAACTCGAACCGCACGATGAGCCGACGCCAGAGGCACGGCAAGTCGCTGAGCGACCAGAGACTTCCAGCTCATCTGAGAAACAATAACGGAAAGGTGGGAAGTGGTGCGTGTCGGACGTGGCAGGAGTTGCAATTCCCCGCGCGGGCAGCCGGTGGAATTCTTGGATTCTTCGAAAAATGCGGAACAACCGCGAACCTTGCCGCTACTGATCCGGTCAGACGGGCAAGGAGAGGTTGCAGTCTGTTTCATCTGCAGGCCACAATGCTCTCAGTGACCGCTGTGTCGGTCGCACCACTTTTCCCTCGCAGGACTGAGACAGCCTGATTCCCGGAAGAGTTCGGGGCGGTTGCACTCAAGAGGGGGGAACGGTTCTGACGAATGGAATGGATATACGGTCCGTCAGAACCGGAGTCGCGGATAAAGCACGTCGCGGCTCGAACCATTTTCTTTCAGACGCGGGAAGAACCCGCAAGAAGGTGCTCCGATGCGAAACGTAACAATCAACAACACGAACCTCCCGATCATCCTCGACATTACAGTCGATGGCATTCTGGCTGGTGGCGTCGTTGCCGGTTGCGTAGCGCATCGTGTGCAGCGCCTGTATCGCGCCGCCTGTAAATGCCGCGCGATGAAACGGTGCCTGGGACTGATGTCCGCGCTATTGCCGCAAGGATCATCGAGTCAAGGGTTGCCGCAGCCATCATGGTTTAGAAGCCATTGGCAGGCGGAACCCGCGACAGCGATGCCTGCGGCGAGATGCTTAGCGCGGCCGTTCGCCATAGCTCACTCCTGAGCTGCGGTGAATTCCCCGACGGCGATTTGAGAACTCAGATCAACGTCGGAAATCAGGTCAGCAAGGCAAAGCGCTGCAGCCAGTTGCTCGGGTAAACCCTTGTGGTTTTCCGTGTCTTCTGATCCTGCTGAGTTCCGCCGCTGCTGGTCACCCCGGCCGTTTCGCCTGCGATCTCCACTGCATCGCCGTCTGTTCTGTGCGTCAGGCTGCAACCTGACAATTCGCAAAACAGACACCCGTTGCAACGGACGTTGATCGCAGACGAACGCGGCCATCTGTCGGTCCCCGGAATTCTGCCAGGCGACTCGAATTCCCGATTTGAAGTCTCAAGTTCAAATCACGAGTCACCCGGCTACCAGAAACCAACCGACCGCGGCGCACACAAACCAACAACCGCGCGCCGCGGTACAGATAAAGAGGAAGCGAAGATGGAAGACACACGAATGATCGCACTGGTTCGATTGGCCCAGACTGGCGACCGGGAAGCCTTTGGCGAACTGGTCGTCGCGTTCGAGCCGACTGTATACAGCGTTGTGCTGCGACGGCTGCGGGATGCCTCAGACGCCCGCGAGCTGACTCAGGAGATCTTCATCCGGGCAATGCGGAAGCTGTCTCAGTTGCGGGAGCCGGAACGGTTTCCCGGCTGGCTGCGACAGATCGCCGTGCGGATGTCGATCAACCGAATCGTCCGACGACCAAAAGAGTCAACGGTCGAATCGACGACTTTCGACAGCGTGCGAGCGGATACAAACTCGCCGTTGGACGGTGTCCTGAAGACCGAGCGGGCCGAACAGGTCTGGGGTGGTCTGCGGACGCTGAAGGAGCTGGATCGGGACACGTTGATCGCGTTCTACATCAACGGTCAGTCTCTGGCCGAGATGGCGGATTCGTTCCGGAGCCCGATCGGCACGATCAAGCGGCGATTGCACACGGCTCGACACCGGCTGAAGGACGCGATGGGCGACTTTCAACTGGCTTAACAGCTGCTTCGGGCCGGCTCTGGAAACGGACTCGGAACCAGAAGTGAACGACACGTGATCGGCGAACCGCCGTCCTTCAGGGCGGCGGTTTGCTTTTGCGCGACCTCGCATCCTCGTTCCAGGGCTCCGCCCTGGAACGCCATGCTCCCGAGGCTCAGCCTCGCGTACCTGACAATTGGACGGTCCGGAGCTATCGTGAGGCAGAGCCTCGCGGACAGTGCGTTCCAGGGCAGAGCCCTGGAACGAGTGTGCCTGCAACACCGCTCGGAGAGCCATGATGTCACGCACGCGGTATCGCTTCGGGGATGATTGTCAGCCGCACTTCATGACATCCACCGTCGTCGCGTGGCTGCCGGTGTTCTCGCACCCGTGCTTTGCGGATGTAATCCTTGACAGTTGGCGATTCCTGCAGAGAGAACGCGAAATCCGGATCCTTGCGTTCGTCATCATGGAGAACCACATCCATTGGATTGCCGTCGGTCCGCAGCTTGGAAAGCGCGTGAAGGAGTTCAAGTCGTTCACCGCCACATCGATTCTGAAAGAACTGCAGCGGAAGCAGTACCGGACGCTGTTGCAGGAACTGGAGTACTTCAAGCTGCGGCATCGTACGGATCAACAGCACCAGTTGTGGCAGGAAGGAAGCCACCCGCAGGTCATTGAGACCACGGACATGCTGTGGCAGAAAATCGAGTACACGCACAACAACCCGCTACGTCGGGGGTATGTTGACGACCCGCTGCACTGGCGCTACTCGAGTGCGCGGGCGTATGCCAGGCAGGACTGCCTGATCGACGTCTGCACCAACTGGCAGTGATTCCGTTCCGTTGCCCCGACGCGCCTCGTTCCAGGGCTCCGCCCTGGAACGCCATGTGTTGGAGGCTCTGCCTCACGTCCGTGGGGACAGGTCGCTGACTCAGTGTTGTGAGGCGGAGCCTCACGATCAGTGCGTTCCAGGGCAGAGCCCTGGAACAAATAACCAGTTGCCTTAACCGATGTCCGATTATTTTGTGGAACCTGTCCTGGTGGCGTTGGCATGCATCACTCCGCTCTCTGAAGCAGGTCCTCAATCGTCAGTCGGCGGAGCGTCCGGAACCCGGCCGAGCTTGCTCGCGTGAAACAGGTCGGTCAGCTGGATCGGCTCGGTCACCAGCCTTCCAACAATCACTTCTTCAGCCAGCAGGATGTCTCCGACCAGCAGGTCGGCCGGATACGGCCCGAGACCGACGTCGCCCTCTCGAATGATCATTCCGGGTTCGAGTTCCACGAGCGCCATCGGGACCATACGTACCGGCCTTGAGGGCGGGATGTCCGCCGGTTGCTCAGCCACAATCGCCACGACGAAAAGTCCCAGTGCCACAGCAATGCCGACGAAGACCTTCGCCAGCGCCTTGATCACACGAGTCCCGAACGATTTCGAAGCGGATCCCGCAAGTGTTGCGTTCTCGCCACGCAGTGCTTCGATTTCTTCGAGCAGTGCCTGCTCACGTGCTTCAGACATGGGAATCTCCAACAAAGGCGGGTTGCTCTAGCACACAGCAGGAACAGCACTCCGTGAACTCACTCAACAAAGGTCTTCATCAACCGGCGTCCGCCGCGACTGCATGTGATTGAAGCGAACGAATACGTCAGTGGTCGCGGCCATTCACTCATTCATTCTGCCCCCGGAATTCGTCCCGTCGGCAAACAGGGGCAGCCTCCGCCCGGTTCCCGGAAATTCGTTCGCCGGATCTTGCTGGTGAACGGGTCCGAGGTGTTTGTCGCGAAACGGACACCGATCGGACGACAGGCGTCTGTCATACATGTCACGACGTACTGCCGGGCGCACCGCAAGTCTGCGTGGAGACATGAGGCTCCGATTCCACGGGTCTGACGGTGACGTCGCGTAAGGAAACGACTGGTCTGGCGATTCCTGACAGATTTGCCCGGACAGCGGCGTGACTGGCCGCATTCTTCAGACCACGGATTCACGGCAAACGAATGCGGCTCTGTCAGCACGCCCCCACAAACTAACCCGATGCGTCATTGGACAGCGACACTTTCGATGACAACGAAACCTCTCTCGTTCCCACGCAGAGCATGGGAACGAGATCGCACAGGTGACAGCACCATGAATCTCAAGCGCATCCAGGGTCCAGCGTTCTACCTCGGTCTGTTGTGGCTGTGCTCGATGTTCGTGGCATTCAGCGAGTCGCTTTTCATCGGGAATTCCGAACCTGTGGACGTCACCGCCCAGGAACTGCAGGACGGAGCGGCCAGGATTCGGACACGCTTCCGAATCAGCGGATACAGTCTGAGCGGAGAGTTAAAGAAACTGTTCATTCCGAACGGACCGCGAAGCTGGTACGTGCCGCTCGTCCCGGAAACCGGTCCCCTGCCCGAGTCGCTCAACGACGTCACGCTGATTCTCCAGATCCACGAAAACTACTACGACGAGCTGGCGTCCGGTGAATTCGTCGCGCGTTGTTGCTACCCGCAGAATGACGTCCCGAAGCTGATCGGCTCGCGCCACTCGGATCTGATCGCAGAGTCGCCGGGACTCGACTACAGCCGGCTGTGGGTCATTGAACCGGTGCCTCATCCTGCACCACCACCACCCGACCTCGGCGGACTCGCCTTTCTGCTGACGATGTTCATCGGCGGTGCCTGCTTCTGGCTTTGTCAGTTGCTGCCTGTTGCGAAATCCCGCCGCGTTCAATGTATTGGCGGCATCGTCTCTGCAGCACTTCTGAGTGCCGGCGCGACCACATATCTCGTGCTCCCGAGAATGTCACCATGGCTCAACACGTATGTCGCCGGGACTGCTGTCTATGCAGTCCTGCTGGGCATCGGCAGTCTGGCATGGGTTGTCGTCTCATGGTGTCGGAGCCGCTTCGAGTTCCAGCAGCAGACGGCGAGAAACCGGCTTAGGTCAGACTCAGACGAGGCTCCGATCGTGGTCCTCCCGGGTGGTTTTCGCGTGACCGAGGCCACTGGAACCGTTCAGGAGTTGACTGACGAAGACGTCATCGGATTCAGTCACGCGCATGTCTACCGCGCCACAGTCCGCGGCAAGCCAGAGAGTTACACGTCGATCGTGAAACTGCGTGTCGACAGTCCGCAGGGCGAGGGACTGCACGAGTTCCGGCATGTGTTCCCCTGCGGGGAAGCGGACCCGCTTGATCCGTTCACGGATCGGCTCCAGGCAAACCTGGCTCGACGCTGGCGCACGCAGTTGGACCGTGGCGAGCGGATCTCGGTTCACGGCTGGACGCTCGACCGGCACTCACTCTCGAACGAACGCGGCGTTCGTTCCGTGCAGGTCTTACTCGGCGACATCAGCAGTGTGACCAAAGACAAGGGTCAGCTGTGCGTCTTCCGCAACGCGGACAGCCGGCCGTTCCTGTGTCTGCCCCTGACAGACGAAAACGTTGTCGTGCTGTACTCGTTCCTGCAGCAGCTCGTCACGGCAAGTCCGCCCGAGTACGTCAGCGATCACCCGCTCGGAGCCATGGTGTATGCGCAGCGCCGCCCGTTGCTCGAATGGTTCCTGTTGCCCCTCATGTTTGCCGTGCCCGTTGTGCTGCTCGAGATCAAGATCATGGAGACGTTCGGAGTGCCGCTCGTCGGTGTTTACGGGATGCTGGTGCATATCGCAGCGACGCTGGCCACATGCACGTTCATGCTGCGCTTCAGCGGCAGTCCGATCGAATTCCGCGAGCGGGGCCTGGTGATCCAATGGCCATGGCACCCCACACCGATTCCGTACACCGCATTTCACTCGCTGACATGGAACGAAAAGGAGCACTGCGCGTCAACGGGCGGGTATCTCTCAACGCGCGTCAACGTGGCACTACGGTCGCAGCAACGGGTCTGGCCAGTGCGGTTCGGAGTGGATTACCAGTTGAAAGACGACGGTCTTGAGCGACTGCGGGAACATCTGGAAGAGGCGATCGGAACACAGGAAAGAGTTGCAGCGCCGATCGTCTGAAAGGAGACGCTACTTACTTGCGAAGCCTGAGGGTGGCATTCGGCCACAACCAAACAGGTAGGCGAGAGCGAGGAAATCTCGAGCCCTGAAAGGCAACGCTGTGAAGCATTTTCCCTGATAACGCACAGTGAAATGAGCCGTTTTGGCGCTAGCCACGGTTCCCACGAGATAGTGCAAGAACCGTGGCTAGCGCCAAAGCGGCTAATAAAATGCTTCACAGCGTTGCCTTTCAGGGCAGCATGATTCGTGCCGAACACCATCAGGCTGACGCCCTCCGGCTCGCCCTTCTATCGTGGAAACATCTCACGAACCCCATCATCGAAGCTCAGTCCGTTCACAAAACGTTTAAAGACCACGATGTCCTGAACGGCCTCGACCTGCAGGTTGAACCCGGTTCGGTCGTTGGTCTGCTGGGCGCCAACGGTGCCGGAAAATCCACGCTGATCAAATGCCTGCTCGGACTGCAGAGGATTGACTCCGGCAGCGTGCAACTGTTTGGCGAGGACTCGTGGGATCTGTCTGCCAGGTCGAAGGCGAAGCTCGGATACGTGCCGCAGGAAGTGAAGCTGTATCCCTGGATGCGGGTCAAAGACACGACCGCTTACATCGGCGAGTTCTATGAGACCTGGGACGAAAAGCTCGTTGACGAGCTGATTGATCGCTGGTCACTGAGACCGGACGCCTGCGTCAGCACCCTCTCCGGCGGCGAATTGCAGAAACTCGGTCTGACCGTTGCGCTGGGCCACCGTCCCGACCTGCTGATCCTCGACGAACCGGCCGCGGCCATGGACCCGGCGGCGCGGCGCGAGTTCGTGAACACGATCCTCGATCCCGTCTCGGATGACCCGACGGTGCTGTTCTCGACGCACATCATGTCGGACCTGGAACTGGTCGCGACGCACATCGCCTACATAGAAGACGGCCGCATTGTGCTCTGGGACCGGCTGGAGAATCTGCAGCGACGCATGAAACGGGTCCGGCTGCATGCGGCCAGCGAGTTCCCGCCGTCGTTCTCATGGCCCGGAGCGCTGCGGACTCAAGTCGATGGCTGTGACGCGGTGCTCGCACTGCCTGATGTCGATGAGCCGGTCATCGCCAGCATGCGGTCGCAATGGAAGGCGGACGTGTTTGTTGAGGACCTCAACCTCGAAGACATCTTTCTGGAGCTGCACGATGGCACCGCGGTGTAGTGCCTCAGACCGAGAGCGGACGACGGAAGCAAGGAACACTAATTCGCACTAATTGACGCTAATGATTCGCGTGACGGCTGTCGCGCGCGGATTAGCGAAAATCAGCGTCAATTAGTGTTTCTTTATGCCCGGGAACGAAACTTGACTCAACTGCAACAAGTTTTGACGAAGAAGCGTCGCTAACGCCTCTCGGGGAATCGCATGACTCCTGCAACACGCGCCAGACTTCTGCTCGCCCCCTGGTGCCGGCGGTCCATGCTGCTGATGGCAGTCATGATTTGCGGAATAGCTGTCGTGTTCTGGCGGGTTAACGTCCTCACGTCCGTCAACGACTGGCAGCTCGCGTATCCCGACCACTTCCCGCTGGGTGAGATCTATGACCTGAAGCAACTGCAGGATGCTGAACGGAACGGGACGGGACGCTGGACGAAATCACTTACGTGCCGTTCACAATGGTGTATGCCGACAAGTCGGCGATGGACCAGTCATGGCTGAAGATACCGGACCTCAACCCGGATGCAGATGCGGGGGCTCTGCCGCAGGAGCCGATCGAACCTACTCCGGAAGCGCTCACCGCATGGCTTAAGAAGCTGCCCGGGCTCACAACGCTGTCTCTCGCAGATATGCCGATTGTCGACACACTGCTCAAACAGGTCGGGCGAATGCGCGGCTTAAGAAAACTCGATCTCAGCGAGACAGGCATCAAGCCCGAACAGCTCCGCCATCTGTCGGGACTGAAGAATCTCGAAGTACTCGATCTCGGCGACTGCCCGGTTGCGGGAGGGCTCCAGGCACTCGCGGAACTGCCGAAACTGCGGACGCTCCTGCTGCGGGGACACGGCGTCAACAACGACGCACTGGCTGCCGACCTGCTGAATGTCCCCCAAGTCGAAACGCTGCTGCTGCAGGCTGACTATGGCGACAACCCGGAGCCGTGCATTACGGACGCCGGAGTCACCAGTCTGGCCGCTCATCCCGGTCTGCGAACGGTCTACGTGTCGCAGACGGCTAACCAGGACCACGAGACGCTGCGGCCGGTCCTGGAGACTCAGCTCCCGGGCGTGACGGTGCTGCCGCCCTGGGAACGAGCCGACCCGAACTGGTATCTCTGCGGGATGATGGTCTTCATGTGTGCCTTTGTCCCGTGCATGATTCAGGTGCAGTCGCAGCTCAACATGCAACTGGCCAGCCTGATACCAGACTTCGTGCGACCACATCTGATCATTCCGGTGATTGTCATGACCGGAGCAGCCGGCGCCTTGATGGCGTGCGTGTGGGTCAACTATCCGTGGGCCTCGTTTGATTTCGTTCTGGGCGCGACCTGCATCCTCATGTACGTCACCTGTGCGTTCTCCCTGCATATTCTTCATGCTGGCGTTCAGCAGTACGGACAATGCCTGCTGTGGATGACTGTCGCCATTCTGCCCTTGGCCCCGATTCTGTTCCTGTCACCTTACGACGCCCTGAGATGGACCTTCGGTGACCTGCCAGTGCTGAGCGAATACCTCATCGTGATCACCGCTGCCGCACTCGGTCGACTGCGGGTTGTGCTGGAGCAGTATCCGCGTCTGGCCGCCGACGCCGATGTGGCCGCCCCACTCAATCGCCTCGATGGCGGACATGCCCGGCCCGGCAGTCGACGGGAACCACTCCGACGCCTCATGGCCTGGGTCCAGCAGAAGGGCCAGGCAGCCGACTGGCGCTGGTTCGAACGAGGCCTGAAGCGAGGCCGAAGCGAGTCGCTATGGCGACGCGTCCGCTGGCTGCGTCTGGCGAACGGGCCGCTCCGCAACTCCGTCGGCGTCGGAGCCGTGCTGACAGCGCCGGTTCTGGGAACGCTCATCTTCGTCAACTGGTTCGTAGACGATCCCCTGCCACCGCTCCAGTTTCACCTTTGGACCGCAGCCCTCATTGCACTCGGAATGGGCAGAGCGGTTGTTGGCCGGATCGGCGGAGACTGGGGCAGCCGCTTGAGTCGCCGGTTCGAAAATGAACTTCTGAGACCGCTCAGCCGCGACCGACTGCGTCATCAACTGCTGCTTGCGATTTCCATCGACACGAGCGTCCTGTATGTCATCGGCCTGCTGCTGTACGCGACGTCCGCGATCCTGCTGGGACAGCGTCAACCGGATGCAAAGCTCGCCTTGGACATCCTGCTGCTCGGCAGTACGGCCGGAGTGTCACTGATCACGACCGGCTGCTCGTTCGTCCTGAGCCCGGACTGGGGCAAAGGCATCCGCGATGTTCTGAGCCTGACGATCTGGCTTGTCAGTCTTCTGATCGTGGTCGCCATCCCCGACGACACAGGAGTTCTCCTCCAGGCCATCGCGATTCACATACTTCTCTGCGTCGTTGGCCTCATGCGAATGCGGCGCTACTGGGAGCGTCTGGAGGTCGCTTGACGTCGGAGCACAAGCTGCAGCGTCGAGGAGGCTGTGCGTTGTTCGGCAGGCCGGAACAAGCAAGGCGCGGCCTTCGGGCACAACCCAACTCGTTCCAACGCTCTGTGTTGGAATGTGCCGCGTCGGACGCTCCGCGTCCCCGGCTTTGAACGCACGGAACGCACGGAACGCAGAGCGTTCCAGATGTGCGTTCCAACGCAGAGCATTGGAGCGAGTGGCGCGATTTGTCATGCCGTGCATTCATGACTCAATGTCACTGTCGTGATACGGTGCGGGCAGCGCTTGTCCGTGCGCGTTCGGGTTGCTCCGGTCCAACCGGTCGGACGACTACGGCGACTTTCGAAACGCCCAATTCCTGAGAGCGATCCCTGCTTTGTGCCGCGTTCCACAACACAGGCCGCATCCTCGATACAGAAGCGGCGACAGCCTCGCTCGCGTGTGGTGTCCGGACGACGCACAAAGGCCATCTCCATGCTGAAGACACTCCATCGAATCGTACGCGGTATCGGTTTCCTCGCGGCAACATGGATCATCTGCACGTTCGTCACGAGCTTCGCGCTAAGCAGGCTGCGTCCCGTCGAGTGCGGCGAGCTGACCTGTCACGAACTGCTGACTGGCCCAATTGCGCCGCGGGTGAGTTGTGAGCTGACCGGCTACCACACCGACCAGCAGACGTTTGATCTGTCGATTCTGCCTGCCGACGCCATGGGGCAGCAGGGGTTCGAATGGTATGTGCCCATCGTGCCTGTCGAGGCGCTGACTCCGGTTGGACTCGCAGACGCGAATGTCCTTCTGAAGGTTCATGAAAAGCACTTTGAGGCACTCGAATCCGGCACCATCCGCGTGCAGGCACGCTACCCGCAAACTGACCTGGTGCTGCTCACGGGAAGTGGGGACTCGGCACTGCTGGCACAGCACGAGGAAGACGTGTCGGCGGCCCCGCTCTGGATCCTCGAAGTGGTCGGCGCCAACGAGAAGCTCGCGACGTGGCATCTGCTGATGCCCTTTGTGATTGCGTTTGCTGCGGCCTGCCTTGCTCTGGCACACTTCGGGCCAGAGCTGCGCCGCACGCGTCCAAAGTGGCTGGTTTATGGCGGACTCATCTGCCTCAGTCTGGGGCTGTCGCTCGTCGGCTTCGAATACCGGTTCGATCCGCTCCTGAACGTGCTGCGTCCGGGGACCGGCGCGTTCCTCGCTGTGTGTGGCCTCACGGTCATGCTGCGCGGCATGAGCGACCGCGCCGTGACCGGCTTCATGTCCGACGAGAAGGAGAGCGTGCAGGCGCTCATCGATGGCCGCGATGATGCCCGCATCGTCATTCTGCCGGACAGTGTCCGCGCCAAACGGCCGGACGGCAGCACCATCGAAATCCTTGACGAGCAGGTCACCGGTGTCGTGCTGCGGCAAATGCGGCACGTCAACAAGGAGGGCGAGTTCGAATCGTTCCGGTCCTGGCTGACTCTCCAGTTCGACGCAGGCAGCGGACAACGCACCATCAAAGTGGAGCACTGGTTCCAGGCGGACCAGTCAGACCCGCTGGATCCGCTGTCCGATCGTCTGGAGATCAGTATTTCCCGCCGCTGGATCGAACGCATCAACGCGGGTCAAGAAATCGAAACGCAGGGTTGGATCCTGGGACGTCATGCCCTGCGCCGGGCACGCTTCTGGGGCAGCCGCGAGGTCCGCATCGATGAGATCCGCGACATCGTGGACGACGGCATGCAGCTCAAGGTGTATCGCGAACAGGACCCGGATCCGTGCATAACGATGTCACGCGCGAAGTCACACACGCATGTCATCAAACGCACGCTTCGGAGTCTGCTCGAACAGCGGGGCCACAGCCAGCAGCCCGTCGAGCATCTCCTCGGTCCGGTTCTATTTCAGCGGAGGCTGTCGTTGCATACAGCGGTGGGTCCATTGCTCGCCGTCTCTGTCACTGTGCTCATCACACTGTGGCGCGCGGAATTCGACTTGTGGTCGCTGCCCGGAGCGGCGATCTGCGGCAGCTTCGGTGTGATGCTGACAATTGCCGCCGCATGGACCGCCGGTGGAAGCATGCAGATGCGCAAACACGGCCTGGTCGTCCGGCGCTGGTGGCGCGACCACTGTTTCCGCTGGAGACAGATCGAATCCATGACCTGGAATCGACAGCGGATCGAATCACACTGCGGTATCGCTGTCGGGGAATCCCTGTCCGTCCGACTGACCGCGAACGATGACGGCGACAGGCGGCGTGTCTCATTCGACGAACGGTACGTCAAAGACCATCAACTGGAAGACCTGCAGGAACGGCTGAGCCAGGCGATCGCCGATCGCATGCAGGATGAACTCCTGGAAGACGGCCATTGCCAGTGGACCCCGCGTCTCCGATTCACGCGCGACGGATTGCAGAGTCGCTGTGCATTCGGGTTCGGCTCCGGGCAGGTGTACCACTACGGCGACATCGAGGTCGAGCAGTTGTCGAACGGCAGTTTCCGACTGGGGAATCGCGGCGACCTGTCGCCCTTCGTCCGACTGCCGCAGACCACCGCGAATCTGTATCCGGGCCTGGAACTGCTGCGTCGGCTGATTTCGTCGGCATCGGAGCCGGCGTCCCTTCAGGAACACGAGACTGTGGGGGCGACTGATTTATCCGCTGCCGGGCTTGCCCCAGTGGTTTAACGGCTTCTGCGCTACTCGTTTCAGAACATGTTCGGCGTGGTGCAAAAGCCCTGGCTGCCTCCGTTGGAGTTCCGCCTTCAGGCGGCTCAGAGGCCGGCTTTGCCGGCCGTCATCCCATGCAAACCGCCTGAAGGCGGGACTTCAACGCCTCGGACTCAATAAATCACAGCCTCGTGAGGCGGAGCCTCACGGTCAGTGCGTTTCAGGGCAGAGCCCTGGAACGAGTCACTGATCCGTGTGAGTTACGCTCGCGGCTTGTAACCTTAAACTGCTGGGTGATCCCGTTTCTGTTGTGGAAGCGGGTCGCAGTCTGGGACCTGGCAGAGCGTGAGGTGACGTGTGCGGTGTATTGCTTTGGCTTCGAGCTTTCTGTTCGTCGCGAGTCTAACTGCTGTTGGGCAGGACAGTATGGACTCGCAATTCACGCAGCTTTCGAAACGCTTCATTGGCGAGTTCACACGGCTGTCGCCTGTCAGTTCCACTGAGCTGGGTGATCACCGCTTTGATTCCCAGCTTGATCAGGTCAGTGTCGAACAACGGAATGTTGAGGCAGAATTCTACCGGCGGTATCTGGCCGAACTCGGGAAGTTCGATCGCGATTTGCTGTCGCGTCAGGCACAGGTCGATCACGCGCTACTTGAGCACGCATTGAACAAGTGGCTTTGGAATCTGGGGACGCTCGAAGAGTGGGCCTGGAACCCGCTTGTTTACACACGGCTCGTCGGTGGCTCGATTTACGGGCTGATGGCTCGCGAGTTTGCTCCGCTGCAGCAGCGACTTGGTTGTGCGGCTGATCGCCTTGAGCAGTTTCCGCGGCTGCTGAAACAGGTCCGCCAGACGCTCGTCCCAAAGCGCGTTCCGCCCGTTCATGCACAGACCACGGCGAAACAGAATCCTGGTGTGCTGCGGATCATTGACCATATGGTCGAGCCGCATCTGGCATCGCTGCCCACCGAGTTGAAGCAGCGACTCACACGGTCCATCGAAGTGGCACGGAAGGCGGTCTCCGAACATCAGGAATGGATCGAGTCGACACTCGTCCCGCAGGCGGCTGGCAACTTTCGAATCGGACCAAAACTCTACGATCAGAAACTACAGTTCACGCTGCATAGCCCGATGTCGCGAGATCAGATTCGTGCCCGGGCAGACAGCGAGCTGCGACGCGTCCGACTGGAGATGTACGAGATTTCGAAAGGCGTCTACTTAAAGGAGTACCCCCTCACTGAGTTTCCGGCTGATCCAACGTCTGCCTACCGTCAGGCCATAATCCGGGCGTGTCTGGAACTCGCATACGCGGACGTCCCGCCGCGTGATGGCATCGTCGAAGCCGCGAAACGCTCGCTGAAGACGACAACCGACTTCGTGCGAGATCACGAACTGATCACCGTGCCGGATGATCCTCTTGAGATCATCCTGATGCCGGAGTTTCAGCGCGGCGTCTCGGCAGCCTATTGCGATTCACCGGGAGCACTCGATGTCGGGCAGAAGACGTTTTACGCAGTGGCTCCACTGCCGATTGACTGGACCGACCGCCAGGTGAATTCGTTCCTGCGGGAATACAACACGAGATCACTTCACAACCTGACGATTCACGAAGCCATGCCCGGGCACTTCACTCAGCTTGCGCGAGCAAATCGGTTTCCCAGTCAACTGCGAGCGGTGCTGCAATCGGGCGTCTTTGTCGAAGGATGGGCGTGTTACACCGAGCAGGTCATGGTTGACGCCGGATTCATGGACAACGACCTGCTCATGCGGCTCATCATGCTGAAGTGGTATCTGCGTTCGATCGTGAACTCGCAGATTGATCAGGCGATTCACGTCGACGGAATCAGCCGGGACGAAGCCATGCGGATGATGGTCGAGGACGGATTCCAGGAAGAACGCGAAGCCGCCGGGAAATGGGTGCGGGCTCAACTGACGTCGGTGCAACTTTCGACGTATTTCGTGGGGCTGCAGGAGCACCTCGACATGCGCCGCGCCGCCGAGGCCGAATGGGGCGGCAAATTCACACTCAAGGGTTACCACGACGCAGTCACCGAGCACGGATCGCCACCAATTCGATTCGTGCAGGCCCTGATCCTGAATCAGGAGATTCCCCGCTGACGACGACCGCGTGGCGGCTCCGGGATACAATGCACAATGAGTAGTATCCTGCTAAGCAGCTTGATTTTTACTTTGGAATTGAAATTCTGAGGTCTGACATGAGACGCATCCGTGCTCAAATAATCGCAGCGTGCCTCGCTTTCGCCGCCGCCGTGCAACCGAATCCAGTTGGCGCGCAGGAAGCTGTACGACTTGAGGACCGAGCGAAGATTGAGCTGACCGACACCAAGGGCTTTCTCAACTTGAACGGCGTCTGGACGGTCGAGATGTGGGTGCGCCCACTCGGAGAAAAGACCGGAGAAGTGGCGCTCATGGGCGATGACTGTTGGAAGGGGATGAGTGCCGAACTTTCTCCGGCAGGCGCGCAAGGGTGGACGCTACGGTTGAACGCCGTACGAAACGTTAATCAACGCACTCTTGACCTCACGATGGCCGGATCGAGTCCGGGCAAACGGAAACCACGGTGGATCCGGTTGGTTTCACAGCCGCTGACGATGCCAGAAAAGCCAGTCTGGAATCACATCGCCATTGTCAAACAAGTTGGCATCATCACAGTGTTCCTGAACGGCGACCCGTTGATGGCGCAGTCCGTGGCCGGGCTGCGGTTCCATCCGGCACCCACAAATCTGTTTCTGGGAATCCGCCGACACACAGTGCCCACGCGTTCCAGCAACGCAGACTATGGTGCGCTACGCATTACCGACCGGGTGCGGTATACGCGGAAGTTCAAGCCGCAGAAGGTCTTCCAGAAGGACGGTCGTACGGTCCTGCTGCTGGACTTCAATGTCGGGCAGGGAGGGGTCGTGCCCGATACCGGCGGCGGTGGACATCACGGGCTGATTGATGGTGGTGAGTGGCTTGATGATGCCTGACCTCCCTTGCACACCGTCCGTTGAGCCGGAGAGCCTCGTTGAGTTCTGCCGATCCATCCGACCGCAGAGAGTTTCTGACTGGTCGGGCATTGCGCCCTGAGGTCACGCAGACCGAAACTTCGGGCGCGCTCACGACGCCCGACGCAGGTCCAACCGTCAGGCTCGCAACCCGAGCAATGGCGTGCGAGTTTCAGGTGATGCTCAATCCTGGAGCCAACAGCACGCTGCAAACATGGCAGGCGTCCGATGCGCTCGAACTGGTCCATTCGCTGGAAGACCAGATGACGGTCTATCGCGAGCACAGCGAACTGCTGGACATCAATCGCAACGCCGCTCAATCTCCGATCGTCGTCGAAGAGCGGCTCTTCGGTTTGCTGCAACAGGCCTGCGACATCTGCACGTTAACTTCGGGTGCCTACGACCCCACCTCGCAGCCACTGGTCAGCCTGTGGCGACGGTGCCGCGAGGATGCCCGTGTTCCGACCGATGATGAAGTCGCCGCGGCCCTGGCCCTGACGGGAATCGGACACGTCGCTTTGGATGCGACGGCGGGGAGCGTTCGATTCGACCGTCCTGGCGTCGAACTGAATCTCAACGGGATCGGCAAAGGGTATGCGCTCGATCGGGCGGCCGAAGTGCTGATCGACAAAGAGATTTCCGAGTGGCTGCTGCATGGCGGACGCAGCAGCGTCCTGGCTCGTGGGGATCACAACGGACTCGGCGGGTGGCCCGTTGGGATTGGGAATCCGCTGTTTCGTGAGACTCGACTGGCCACCTTGCTGCTCAAAGACCAGGCGATGGGGACGAGCGGATCCGGAACGCAGTTCTTTCGCGTCGAGGGACGTCGGTTTGGGCACATCCTCGATCCACGCACCGGCTGGCCCGCCGAGGACATGCTGTCTGTAACCGTGCTGGCTCCCAGCGCCGCCCAGGCGGATGCACTGGCGACGGCGTTTTTCGTGCTGGGGGTCGAAAAAGCTCAAAAGTGTTGTGATACTCTGGATGGTGTCGGTGCGATTCTGATCCCTAAACCCCAGCGTGGCCGGCACCTGCGACCGGTTGTTGCCGGGATTCCGGACGAACAGATCTTCTGGGATACGGAACAGGCCCGCCCTGACGCCGGTGATTAGACGAGGCGTCCGTCCAACGGCGCCTCCCTACCACTGTCCACTCCGTGCCGACTGCAGACGCCAGTCTGTCCCACCCGGCAATTCACGTTTCAACCGCCCCTCCCTGATCACATTCTGAGTATTCCCGGTGAACGAAACGCAACGAATCACACTTGGCGCGGCCATACTGCTTGTCGTGCTGCGAATTTCGATTGGCTGGCAGTTGATGTATGAGGGTCTGTGGAAGATCAAGACGCTGAGATCGCCCACACCGTGGACTTCAGCCGGCTACCTGAAAAATTCTCAGGGACCGCTGCGGGGCGTGTTCCGCAGTATGACCGGCGACCCGGACGGGCTCCAACTTGTGGATTATGACACTGTCGCCACGAGCTGGAATGACTGGTACGGCCGACTCAACGCGCACTACCAGTTGAGCGAGGGCCAGATTCGCTCCATGGACCGCCTGCTGAACGGCGCGCACTCCATGGTCGGCAAACGTAAGGCCTACGCGGAACCGCTCGCGGCGCTGCCGCCGGGAATTGAAGACCTGAACGACGCTACTAAGGTCTCGAAAAAAGTTGCCTGGTTCGACGCGAAAGCAAAGCGGCTGTATGTCGACGGCTCGATGTTCTTGAAGCCCGATGAGAAGGCGCGGCTTGAGGCTGCCGTCGCAGGACGTCTGGAGGACAAGGACAAGAGCGACGACGTCGCCGTGCAGGAGTATCTCAGGGCGGTTAAACGAGTTTTCGATCGCCAGAAAAAGGGAATGGGGTTCAGGGATCGATTGCGGGGTGCACTGTTGGGCAACCCGGAACTTGTCGGAAACACCGACTGGCAGCGGCTGGGAAAAATTGACCAGTACCGCCAGACGCTCAGCCGCTACGAGACTCTGCTGGCCAAAGCCGACGAGGATTTCGAGTGGGATCACCTGCAGAAAACGAAGCAGCAAGTGTCGACATTGCGAACTGAGGTGACTGGCCCGATCGGGGCACTGGACAATGATCTGAAGCTGGCTGCCCAGAAACTGTTAACGCTGGAACAGCGGACGATGGGTCCACCTTCATCCGGCGGCAATTCTCAACAGATCGTCGACAGCATGACGATCGCCGGACTGACGATCCTCGGCCTGCTTCTGATTCTCGGACTTGGGACGCGATACGTCGCTATTGCCGCGGCGTTCATGCTGTTCAACTTCTACATGGCTATGCCACCGTGGCCCGGAGTACCGGAGGCTCCCGGCCCGGAGCACAGCTTTATCATCAACAAGAATCTGATTGAAGTGATCGCGCTGCTGGGTATCGCTCTGATGCCGACTGGGCACTGGTTCGGTCTTGATGGAGTTATCGGAAATTGCTGTGGACGGAAGTGTGCAGCCAAATCGGTGACGGATGCGGATGTCGATGAGACCGCGACGTCCGAAGCGAAACTGGAAGCCAATGCGAACGCGTCAGAGACGACCGAAAGTTCTGACGTTGCGACCTGATCACGTCTCTTGCACTAGTTCGAATGTGTTCGTTCAGGAGTAGTGCAGAAGACGCGAAACTACTGGGGCAAGCCCGGTGGCGGGAATCCTCTTCGCCTGTTTAAGGACTAGCGGGCTGCCTTGGGCTGGCCATTAAACGAACAACACACACAATTACACTGCCAATACGGGAGACCTTGAGATGTTGCTGACACCAGAACAGGAAAAGATCGGTCGCGAGAACTTCAATGAATCGGTTGGCGTCAGCCGGCGCGATTTCATGAAGACAGCCGCTGTCACGACAACGGGACTCGGTGCCCTTTACTTTGGCTACAACAAACTTGAAGGCGACCCGGTTCGCGTTGCTTTCATTGGAACGGGCGACGAAGGAAACGTGCTCATCAATGAGCACCCGACCGATTACATGAATATCGTCGCCATCGCCGATCTCCGGCCGGCCAATCGCGAGCGGACGTTTACGGGATCGCACCCCGTCGCTCGACGTGGGCTCAATGCAGTGCTTGGTCGTTCAAAGGCGTCCGAAGTCAAAGTCTTCAACAACCACCGTGAACTTCTCGAAATGAAGGATGAGTTAGGACTCGAAGCGGTGGTCATCGCGGTGCCTCTGAACCAGCACGCCCCGATTGCTCTGGAATGTATGGAAGCCGGTCTGCACGTACTGTGCGAGAAGCTGATGGCCCAGAGTGTCACCGACTGTAAGAGGATGATTAACACCGCGGACGACAAGGGGCTGATGCTGTCCGTTGGTCATCAGCGACACTACAGCGTGTTGTACGACAACGCTTCCTATCTCGTGAACGACCTTGGTGTGCTGGGAGACATTAAGTTCATTCGGGCTCAGTGGCACCGCAACAACAGCTTCCCCAACAGCGACGCCTGGCAGAAATGGAACAGCGCTGCTAAGGCCGACCGCGAGTTGCTGACGAAACTGGAGAAATCCGGCGAGCTGAAAGACTTCGGCTATGACACGGCTCGCAAGCTGATCGATTGGCGGCTGTACAACTCGACCGGCGGCGGACTGATGGCCGAACTGGGCAGTCACCAGATGGACGCTGCGAGCATTTTCCTGGGCAAAGTCCACCCGCTGGCCGTTCAAGGTTACGGCGGCAAGAACTTCTTCGGCATGGAAGGTGTCGGACCGGAATCCGCCTGGAAAGACGACCGAGACATCGACGACCAGATCTTCGTGACGTTCGAGTTTCCTGGTAAAACTCACGCGAAGAACGACCGCGACGTCAGCGTCGTGACGTACTCGTCCATGAACACGAATCGCTGGGAACCTTACGGTGAGGCCGTCTTCGGCAGCCGCGGAACGATCGTCATGAAGACCGAGAAGGAAGCTCTGCTCTACAAGGAAGCCAGTAAGGACAGCCCGGGCGGAACAGAGCAGCGCATCTGGGTCGTCAGTAACAAAGACGGTGGCCCGGTGCTCGACAGTTACGAAACCAGTGCTCCGTCGGCAGCGGCCAATGACGCGCAGGCCGGCATGGGCGAGAAGATCAGCCGCGGCTATCGCGAAGAGATGGAACACTTCTGCTACTGCATTCGCACGGGCAACAATGAGTTGCGGTGTGACGGAACGGTGGCGATGGCAGACGCGATCATGGCTTTGACTGCCAACCTCGCCATGAAGCACAAGAAACGGATCGAGTTCAAGCACGAGTGGTTCGATCCAAAGAGCGAGGCGGCACCGGAAACGGACCCGGATGTCGTCGGTTGATTGATTGTTCCTGATTGAGACTCTCAGCCCCCCGGCTGCGTATCGTTGTCGGGGTGCTTTTCCGGGATCACCATGGGACGCTGGCCGGACAACACTCGCTCGACACTGGCGACCGCGCTGATCATGTTCGTCGTGTTTCCCCTGCTATGCCTGCTGGCATGGTGGTATGTCCGCGGGTGACCGTCGATCCTGCAATCGTCGCTTTGCGGAAGTCGGGCTTGATTGATGATTGTCGGACGGTGATTTGCGATCTGAGAAGTGTGTGACTGGTCATGGGCGGGAATGTTGCCCCATGCCGCCTCACTTCGAACATCAACACTCATCAATCGACAATCATCAATCAATTCTGTCACTCGCAATCCGGCGACAACATGTTGGTCGGAAACACGCGGCACGGTCCTCAGGGGCTCTGTGACCCGTGTTCGCACGGCTTGAGAAAGAACGACTGTGGCTGAATCGAAGAAAACACCACTGCTGATCATCTTTGTCACAGTCTTCATCGACCTGCTTGGCTTCGGCATCGTATTGCCCCTGCTGCCAAGATACGCAAAAGCGTTTGATGCCGGAAAGTGGGAACTTGGCGCCCTGATGGCGTCGTTCTCCGCCATGCAGTTTCTGTTCGCACCAATATGGGGACGCGTCTCGGACCGTATCGGGCGCAGGCCGATCATCCTGCTGGGTCTGGCCGGTTCGACACTCTCGTATGCCCTGTTCGGTTACGCGTCGAGTCTGGGTGGCAACGGTCAGATTCTTGGACTCGGAATCCTGAGCTGGCTGTTCATCACACGCATCGGCGCCGGTATTGCCGGCGCGACGATCCCCACTGCTCAGGCCTACATCGCAGACACCACCGGCCGCAGTGACCGAACAAAAGGCATGGCTCTGATCGGTGCGGCATTCGGTATCGGATTCACATTCGGTCCACTGATCGGCGCGATGTTTGTCTCATCTGAACAGGGTGGTCCGCCAAGTCCGTACGCGGGCTATGTGGCGGCCGGTCTCTCTGGCGCGGCATTTCTGTGGGCACTGTTGAAGCTCCCCGAGTCTCTGAAGCCAGGCGAGTCGGTATCGGCTGGTGAATCTCATCTCAGGAATCTCGGAGCTGCGTTCAAAGAAGCCACGATCGGAATGGTGCTACTGGCGATTTTTCTAACGACGTTCGCGTTCGCTCAGTTTGAAAGCACGTTGTCGCTGTTGACTGAGTCGCTGGGCGAATCCGACAAAGACAATTTCCTCCTGTTTGCATACGTCGGGCTCGTCCTGACGCTGAGTCAGGGCATGATCATTCGCAGGCTCGCGACACGCATGTCGCCGCAGAATCTGGCGCTGGGCGGAACTGCTGTGATGATCGTTGGCCTTGCGCTCATCGGTCTGGCTGGACGGAACGGGTCCGTTGGGCAGCTCTACTGGTTTCTTCCAATCGCCGTGATCGGCTTTTCGGCGGTCACTCCATCTCTGCAGTCACTGCTGTCGTTGCGGACTCCGTCAGATCGGCAGGGGGAAGTTCTGGGGACAGGACAAAGCATGTCAGCCCTGGCACGCATCCTGGGTCCCATAGCCGGTATGCGGCTGTTTGATGCCGCGCACGTCGAGTGGCCTTATTGGATGGGTGCCGGCCTGATGCTCGTTGGGCTTGTCCTGGTGGCAAAGCTACGCGGGGATGCTGGTACCAGTTCTTCTGCCGAGTCAGACAGCGACCAGCCTTCACCCGATGCGGCGGTCTCCAGCGACGATGCATCCTGAATCCACGTGGCTCACGCTCACTTCGAGTAGCCGCACGTTTGGCGCGGCTTACTTAGACGCCCTTGGAATCCAGTGCGTGTGTTGCGGCCGAGACACTGGTGGCACACTGGGGATGATCATTGTCGTCGATGGTGGAGAGTTCGTGTTTTGTACTTCGGTTTCAGGTGCGGGTTCGATTGGCGGTGCCGGCGCGGGCTGTTGCCCTTGAATGACATCAGACTCGTACATTGGCCCTTCGAAGATCGGGGCCGAGCACGAAGCACATGTGGGCATTGGGCTGCCACAACCACCACAGCCAGAGAACGATGCTCCGCAGTCCATCCCACCTCCGCAATTTGTGGCCATGCCACCGCTACAGCCGCATCCGGAGGCTGCTCCGCAGTCGCCAAATGATCGAGACGCCCCGCATTTTCCGGCTCCACACCCACCCTTCGACCCACAGCCAGAATCGCCGCAGCCAGACGTCTCGGAGACGCACAAAGGACAATGCGGGTCGTAGCCGCAGCACGTGGAACGGCAGCCGATTAGTGAACACAGACCGGCGAAGGCGACGAGACAGTACAATGTGCGGTTCATCGGAATATTATCCTTGATCGACCAGGAATCCGTATTGTCTTCCTGATCGTCATAATCTGACATCAAACTTGAACGATACTGCGGCCGTGGTCTCGGGCGTGGATCGAAGCGAGGACGGCCATGACATGGTCAAGCTTGGACACTTGGATCGCTCTGACAGCCGCGCTGGTGGCAATGTCATGTGCTGTGCCGGGTACTTTCCTGGTACTACGTCGTCAGAGCATGCTGGGTGACGCACTGAGTCACACCGCTCTGCCAGGCATCGTCGCCGCGTTTCTGTTCGCTCACTGGATGCGCGTGAACGGCTGGTTCAGCGGCGAGGACATGGACTCGACGTTCCACGCGATCCTGCTCGTTGGAGCTGTCGCCGCCGGAGTCCTGACCGCGTTTCTCACGGAAACGGTGCAGCGGTTCGGGCGAGTCGAGAATTCCGCAGCCCTGGGTGTCGTTTACACGTCGCTGTTTGCGCTCGGGCTGCTGCTGATTCGCCTCTATGCCGACGATGTGCATCTGGATGCCGACTGCGTGCTGTTCGGCACCGTGGAGACCGTTGTCCTCGACTGCGTGGGCGACAGTGATGTTCCGAGGGCCGCGGTACTCAATGCGTCTGTGTTTGCGTTGAATCTGATACTCGTGCTGTTGGCCTTCAAGGAACTGCGTCTGACAACATTCGATCCCGCCCTGGCGTCCAGTATCGGTGTCAATGCATCGCTGGTGCATTATCTGCTCATGGCGGTCACAGCGGTGACGCTTGTCGCGGCGTTTCAGAGTGTCGGGAGCATTCTGGTGATCACAGTCCTGATCGCACCCGCGGTGACGGCCTGGCTGCTGACGGACCGAATGCATCTGATGCTCATCCTGTCGATTTCCATCGCCGGACTGAGCGCGTTGCTGGGTCACTTGATGGCGATCACGGCTCCGACGCTCGTGTTTCAGCCGCTGGGTTTTGAAACCGTCCGGGACACGAACACGGCCGGAATGACGGCTCTGGCGTGCGGGCTGCTGTTTGTGCTCGCGCTGCTGTTCAGCCCGCGTAAGGGCGCGGTGTCGCACGTTGTCCGACAGACTATGCTTGGATTTCGGATTGGCTGTGAGGACCTGCTCGGGTCGTTGTATCGGACGGAAGAGAGTGGCTCGGCGAAGCCGCAGCCACCGGTTGAAGTCTGGTCCCGTGCGCTGCGCCCGATCATGGATCGAATCGTGCTCTGGCGCTTGAGCCGTCGCGGACTCATTCGCCCGGCAACAGCCGGCTGTGAACTCACCGAGACAGGCCGCATCGAAGCCGAACGACTGGTGCGCTCACATCGACTGTGGGAATCGTACATGGCCCGGCATTTTGAATTGCCCCCCGATCATCTGCACGAAGTCGCTCATCGCGTTGAGCACTACCTGGACGAACCGCTGCTTGACCAGATCGACGACGAATTGCAGCAACCGGGAGAAGATCCGCACGGACGATCAATCCCACGTTCGAAGCGCCCGTCTGACGGTGCGTGAGTGTGTCAGATTCACCGTTGCTGCAATCACCCGGATTGCCCGGTGAACGACGCCGCTGCGCGGCAGTCAGCTATGAAGAGACAGAAAAATGGATGACAGAAAGATGACGGCATGGCATTTTTCTGTCATCCATGTTTCCGTCAGCAATCACCCTGACATCGCCACCTGGGCAGCGTGATATGGCTGCTGCGGTCTCCACGTGATAGGAACAGGCTCCGGATCCGGACTGATGCCCGAACCATTGGGACCGCGAAAGCGAGTCCAGTCGCCTGCAAGTGCGGACGTTGCGAGGCCCAACACCAGCAACGTGATGAGTGATCGGTTCATCAACGGATTTCTCCCAGGTCGGCTCGGCGTTTCACGGACCGTCGTGTGTTCGTCGGATAAGGGGAGAGTAAACACCGGCAGAACCAGTGCGGACCGGTCGCGTCCGTGTATTTCCGCGAAGCGGTGAGCGAAAAGAGACATGATTCGCTACGTGGCATTCTTAGTCGTTCTGCGTAGACTGAATCTACTTGAGTCATGCCGGAGGAAATCAGATGAAAACTGCAGCGAGTATTGAGATCGACCGGCCAATCGACGAGGTCTTCGATTTTACCATCCATCACGTGGCCGAATGGAGCCTTACCGTCGTCGAGGACGTGCCGATTGACATTAAGCCAGAGGGAGTCGGATCGACTTTCCGCTGTGTGACCCAGGATCACGGCAAGATTATGGAGTTTCAGGGCCTGGTGACTTGCCACGATCCACCGAATCTGTCCGCCTGTCAGCTCATTGGATCGAGCTTTGATATCGACGCCGTATACACGTTCGAGGACCTGTCGGGTCGCACACGAGTTACGGTGGAATCAACAGTGACTCCGAAAGGCTTCATGAAGGTTGTCTTCTTTCTGATCGGCTGGGCCGCGAAGGGTTCCGGCTGCAAGGCTCAGCACAACGAACTCGAAAGCCTGAAGCAAATCCTTGAATCCCGGGAAGCCGGCGTGTCAGATTGACACCCGCGTCTCGCGCTTCTGAAGTACGCGAAGTTCAAACGCGACGTGCTCGCGTTGCGGGTGCTGACATGATGTCTCCCTGACCGGATCGCGCGGATCGGTCGCAACCTCGCTTAATAGACAAGGCCATCTGGCCAGGACGAAGACATGATGGTGTATGGCCAACAGATATTCCGCCCCACCGTTTGCCTGGCAGCCCGACTTATCCTGTGGCTTGCTCCTCACAGTGCCGCAGTCGATACGCCGACTAGTGCGACCGCCCGGGCCGAAGAACTCTTTGCCCACCGTGTGCTGCCGATCTTTCGGACGAAGTGCTTCAGCTGCCATGGCAAGGTCGCCGACGACATTCGCGGTGAATTCAACATGCTCACGCGCGAGGGACTTCTGAAAGGGGGCGAGAGCGAAGAACCGTCGATCGTGCCTGGCAAGCCTCAGCAGAGTCCGTTGTTCAAGGCCGTCAAACGGGATGGCCTGAAGATGCCTCCCAAAGACAACGACCGACTGACTCCTGAACAGATCGAAAACGTCCAGGACTGGATCGCCGACGGAGCTCCCTGGCCGGACGAAGATCGCCTGCAGGTCATCCTGCAGACGACTGCCGATAAGTGGGCCTCTAATGATGGCATCGTGGTCTCGACCAGTGGCGGGCTTTCTGATGTGTGGACGAATCGCAGGTACAAGCCCGAAAACCTGTGGGCCTACCAGCCGCTGTGGAAAGATGATTCAGGAGTCTTGGCCGATGAATCGCGGCATCCGATTGACGTCCTGATCGAAGAGCGGCTGGAAGAAGTCGGCATCGATCCATTGCCGCGTGCGGATCGCCTGACGCTGATTCGGCGACTGACGTTCGACCTGATCGGCCTGCCTCCGACGCCTGCCGAGATCGACTCGTTTCTGCGTGATACGTCCGACGACGCGTTTGATCGGCTGGTGTCACGCCTGCTCGACAGCCCGCACTATGGTGAGCAGTGGGGTCGACACTGGCTGGACGTCGTCCGATACGCGGACTCGGCCGGGTTTTCCAATGACTTCCTGCGGGCCAATGCATGGAGATACCGCGACTACGTCGTGCGGTCGTTCAACAACGACAAGCCCTACGACGAATTCGTGCGTGAGCAGATTGCTGGCGATGAAATCAACCCGGGCGATCCCGAAAGCCTGATTGCTGTCGGATTTCTGCGCATGGGGCCCTGGGAACACACGGCAATGAGCGTCGCGGCTGTCACACGGCAGCAGTTTCTGGACGACATTACCAACAACGTCGGAGTCACATTCCTTGCCCACGAGCTTCGCTGTGCCAGTTGCCACTATCACAAGTTTGACCCCATTCCGACCCGAGACTACTACAGCATGCAGGCCGTGTTTGCTCCGGTTCAGTTTGCCGATCGAACTGTCGAGTACCAGCCGTACGAGAACATCGACGGCTTTGCAGAGCGAAAGGCCCGCATCATTCGGCTGCAGAAGGCAGGCGGCGTGAAGAGCCTGGGCGGCATCCCGAAAGACGAATGGCCCGTCTCGGAACGAGACGCGGATACGGAACGAAAAGGCCACGCGAAGGTCAACCGCAAGCGCACGCAAATCCTTGAACGTGAATTGAAACGCTTCAAGCCACTGGCATTCAGCGTCTACAGCGGCCGGGACCGGTCATTCATTTCGAACCGGCCGATCATCGCCATGCCGTCACCCGCTCAACGGAAAGGCGAACCGCCTGCCGTACGCATTTTGACCGGTGGTTCGATCGAATCGCCAAGTGAACTGGTCACGCCGGCTGTATTGAGCGTCGTCGAGAACGCAGCCCCGAGTTTCAGAATCCCCGAAACGCTCACAGGCCGTCGGGCGGCTCTGGCAGAGTGGTTGACCAGTCCACGAAATCCGCTGACGGCACGCGTCATGGTGAATCGTGTCTGGCAGTCTCATTTCGGGCGGGGGCTTGCCGGGAATCCCAACAATTTCGGAGCGACCGGCCGGAAACCAACGCATCCCAGGCTGCTGGATTTCCTCGCTGATTACTTCATGGCGAATGACTGGTCCATCAAGAAGCTGCATCAACTGATCCTGTCGTCGCAGACATGGCAAAGAGCCAGCGGACCGGTCCCGGCTCCAGCAAGACAGAAGGACCCGGACAATCAACTCTATTCACACTTCACGCCGCGAAGACTGTCGGCGGAGGAGTTGCGCGATTCGATGCTGCTCGTTTCGGGTGAGTTGAACCCGAAGCTCGGCGGTTTACCAGTTCGGCCGGTCATCAACATGGAGATCGCCATGCAGCCGCGACACATCATGGGCTCGGTGGCGCCGGCGTGGCAGCCATCACGCACTCCCGCCGAACGCAATCGCCGCTCGATCTACACCGAGCGAATCCGCACACTGCGTGATCCCATGATGGAAGTCTTCAATCAACCCGGCCTGGACACTTCCTGCGAACGTCGCGACGCTTCGACAATCACGCCGCAGGCCTTCACGCTGCTTAACAGCCGCAACAGCTTCGACCGTGCACTTGCCTTCGCCAGTCGTGTCAGGAACGAGGCGAACGGGAATGTTGAGCAGCAGCTCTCGCTGGCGTTTCGGCTGGCGTTCGGTCGAAGTGTGACCCGGAAAGAGCTGATCCGCTGCCAGTCGCACTACGCAGACATGCTGCGGCGGCACGCTAAGCAGACACCGACTCCCACGAAATTGCCGCGGTATGTGATCCGCGAGATGGTCGAGGAAATGACCGGTCTGGCGTTTTACTGGGTCGAAGACCTCGACCTGCACCAGGATCACGTGCCGGACCTGAAGCCGTGGGACGTCTCGGCGGAAGTCCGAGCTCTGGCGGATGTCTGCCTCGTCCTGCTGAACTCCAACGAGTTCATTTATCTCTACTGAGGCTTGAGACTCGATTCCAGCCACGGAACCTCTCTCAATCAACTGGAAATCCTCGAAATCACCCGCCGTGAAAGTCGCTTGAGCAGGACCGTTCTTTAGAATCCGCGACGTTCACTGTTCACGACATTCAGCACGGGAGATTTCGCCATGCAAGGCAACCAGGCGGTCATTGATGCCCTTAACGGAGGGCTCACGATCGAATTGACCGCGATCAATCAGTACTTCGTCCAGTCGAAAATGGTCCGCAACTGGGGCCTGAATCGGCTGGCTGACAAGCACTACCACGAATCACTTGGCGAAATGAAGCACGCCGACATGCTCATCGACCGGATCATCTTCCTGGAAGGTGTCCCGGAAATCGCCCGCTACGATGTAATTCGCGTTGGCACCAGCGTGAAGGAGCAGTTCGAGTTTGACCTGGAACTCGAGACGAAAGGCGTCAACTCATACAACGACGCGATCAAAGTCTGCCTTGATGCAAATGATGGCGGCAGTCGCGAGCTGATCGAGCGAATTCTTGTCGAGTCGGAAGAGCACGTCGACTGGCTGGAAGCACAGCTTGACCTGATCGGCACGCTGGGAATCGAGAACTACCTGACGACGCAGGTCGGTGAAGACGTCGAGGGGCACTGATCGGCCAGAAGACGACGAATGCGACCGTGGCAGGCCGTGCATCCGGTACCTGCCCCGGTGCATTTCATGATATCGCGGACTGACGACGCGTCGGTGACATCTGCGGCTGTCACGATCTCAGATCGCGCGATACCGAGGCAATGGCAGACGACTTCATCAGTCAGCGTCTCGAACCCGGACAGTTCCATTTGTGACTCCGGTAGCGATTGAGTTGATCTCGCAGGTATTTTTCGTCATTCGTGGGCAGGACTCTTGAGACTGAGTCTCAATGTCGTCCAATTGTAGCCCGGACTGCCTGGGCGTCAACCCTGCAGGGTCTCGCAGTTGCCTGAAGCGATTTCTCACGTCAATCAGTAACTCGGGTGTGCGGATCGGATCACCCTCGCTCTGCCACTTGCCGATGCCTATACTCGCTATCTGCTGACACTCGGGTACGCCCCGTTCAAGAGAATCCCCCTTTCAACAGAATCTCAGAGGAGAACCTGTTCATGTCGACCGACGCCCCCACCGCTCCGGCCTCCGAATCTGCAACAGCCGCACCTGAAGCTCAGGGTTGCTGCTCGTCGCAGGGCGCCAGTTCTGCATCCGAAGGTTGCTGCTCGTCCGGTTCCGCTGCCGCCCCGGCCCCGGCAGAGGCACCGCTGCAGCAGTTGGCTCCGCCTCCGGAGAACGACTACGTCTACGATCCCGCATGTACCGATGCAGCCGTTCGGATCACGGAGAAGGCATCAATCGAGATCAAGCGGTTCCTGACCGAGAAAAACGTCCCCGACGGCTGTGTTCTGCGGGTCGCTCTGCAGGGCGGCGGTTGCAGTGGCTTCGAACCGCATCTGGGTTTCGACAATCGGATCGACGAAGCGAATGACGTCGTCTCTGAGCAATTCGGGATCCCAGTCGCGATCGATCAGAAGTTCCTGATGTTCATGCAGGGAACGACGATTGATTATCTCGACGGCATCGATCGGCGTGGCTTCAAGTTCGACAACCCGAACGCCACCAGCTCCTGCGGTTGCGGGAAGAGCTTCTCGGTTTGAGACCGAACGGCGGACGACAATCTCGTTAAGACTTCAATGTCCCGGACGCTCCTGAGCATCCGGGGCATTTTCTTTTTCCGGGGGGCACCACATGCCGAAATTCCAGATCGCTGTACTGCCGGGAGATGGCATCGGCCCCGAAGTCGTCGCCGAGTCAGTCCGCGTTCTGCGAGAGATTGAATCCCACCTCGATGGCGTGGCGTTCCAGTTGACCGAGCATTCTGTTGGCGCCGCGGAGTACCTCAGAAACGGCGACCCGCTTCCGGACGTGGCCTTCGAAGCCTGCCGCTCGGCCGACGCAGTGCTCCTGGGAGCCATGGGCCTGCCCGAAGTCCGCTGGCCCAACGGCAAAGAGATGACTCCGCAGATCGACCTGCGAGAGAGACTGGACCTCTATGCGGGCGTCCGTCCCATCCGGTTGTACCACTCGGACGATTCCCCCCTGAAGAACTACGCAAGCGGCGATATCGACTTTGTCATCGTCCGCGAAAGCACTGAGGGACTGTTTTCGGCTCGGCTGTCTGAGTCCGCACCAGACAGCGGGGAAGTCCGCGACGTCATGCGAATTACTCGGCACGGCGCTGAACGGGTCTGTCGCACCGCTTTCGAACTGGCCATGAAACGGCGAAAGAAAGTCACGCTGGTCGACAAGGCCAACGTACTTCCATCAATGGTCTTCTTCCGTCAGATCTTCGACGAAGTCTCCGCCGCGTTTCCAGACGTCGAAACCGAGAGGTACTACGTCGACGCCGCGGCACTGTTCTTTGTCCAGCGACCGCAATCATTCGACGTGCTCGTCACGGAGAACATGTTCGGTGACATCCTCAGTGATCTCGCCGCCGGCCTGATCGGTGGCATGGGCATGGCCCCGTCCGCGGACCTCGGGGACAACTGCGGTGTCTTTCAGCCGTCCCACGGAACCGCTCCGGACATTGCAGGACAGGGAATAGCCAATCCAGTCGCGATGATCCTTTCGGTCGCCCTGATGCTCGAATGGCTGGAGGATCCCGCGTGCCACCGGGGAGCTGCCATCGTCAGAAGCGCGGTCGAGCAGGTCCTCGCCGACCCGACCAACCGCACAGCAGACCTCGGTGGCAGTCTCACGACTTCACAGCTTGGCGACAAAATCATTCACGGCATCACATGTGCCGCCGCCGCGTCGTGACTCCACCGGGGCTCAGCGGTCGTCGCTGATCGATCAAAGGTCGGCGAAGTTCTGCAGGAGCCGCAGGCCCACGCTCTGGCTCTTCTCCGGGTGGAACTGCGTCGCATGCAGGTTTCCACGGCGAATGACGGACGTAAACGGAGCACCATGATCCGTCCGGGCCGCGACAACGTCCTCGTCATCGGGCGCCACAAAGTAGCTGTGTACGAAATACACGTATGAGGCCGGTGGAATCCCCGCGAACAGCGGCGAAGGTTCCGAACCCGCGAAGTCCAGTGAGTTCCAGCCCATGTGGGGAATCTTCAATCCCGGCTGATCCTCAAAGCGAACGACTTTGCCCGGGACTATTCCAAGCCCTTCCCACTCGCCATCTTCGTAGCTGACGTCAAACAGAAGCTGCAGCCCCAGGCAGATCCCCAGAAATGGCCGGCCGGATTCCACATGGTCACGGATCGGTCCCGACATGTCCTTGCGTTGCAATTCGCCAATCGCTTCACGGAACGCTCCGACACCGGGCAGCACAAGTTTCGGAGCATCAGCCAGTTCGTCTGCCCGAGTACAGATGGCCGCTTCGACACCGAGCTTCTCAAACGCCTTCTGAACGCTGCGAAGATTTCCCATGCCGTAATCAACAATGTGAATCATGCTGGTCCCTGACCCCGTGACGCGATGACTGGTTCGACCAGCCCGAGTTTAGCGTGCCGAGTCAGTCATGGGCACAGTGCCCGCGAAGCAACGCCCTGACCGGATTCCCGCGCTGATTCCGTGCTCCGCCGACGCACACGTCCAGCCGATGCCTCTCCGAAAACTCCTGTCCGCGCTGTGCGTCGAACACCAACAAGCGTCCAGAACCGCTGTTCGGCTCGCGTTTACAGTGCCCGAGTTACATTCTCGGCCGGACCGACCTCGTCTGGCACGTTGGCAGAGTATCCCAATTGCCGACAAGAACCCTCCTCAATACGATCAGTGCACATTCTCACACTCGCAATCATCCGTTGCGACAGCGTGTCACCCAGAACTCCGTTGGGCGAACGAGATGAAGCCACACGAACCCCGGGAACAGCTCCAAGCCGGCATTGAAGTTCTCAATCCGTTCCTCAACCACGTCGGTTATCAGTTTCAGTTCGAGCAGGACGGCACTGGTTCCGGTGGCCACTACGCTTACGGACGATTCATCAATGGTGATCGCTCGATCGAGTTGCATCAGCGTTGGGGTCTTGGAATCGTCAATTACCAGATCGGTGATCTTGCGATCGATCACTCTTCGTACCTTGCTGGCTTGGGTGTCGACCGCGATAGCCACTACTTGTGGCTCCGACTTGAATTGGGCATCGAGCGATACAATGGCCTCTTGCAAGACCTGCAGGAATTCTGTGATGACTTTCTGACCGGTGACGCAGACCAGTGGCGCAAAATTGCCATGGCGCATGCGGAAGCTGAAAAGGCCGATCAATTCCACCGTGAGTTGGGGTGCGTCGGTGACGAGCGAAAAATCCAGCAGGCGCGCGAGGCGTTCCGAATCAAGGAGTATGCCCGCGTTGTGAAATTACTGGAGTCAGTTGAGTCTCCGGATGCCCTTTCTGAGCCTCAGCAGAACATGCTGGAGCTGTCTCGCAATCGTCGCTTTGGGTAGCGTTCGCACAACAATTAAGAATTTGAAGTCGGCGCGCGTGGACGTTGATCGCGGTTGAAGCATGATTCCGCCCGACTTCAAATCATTGTCCAACAGAGCCGGATCCTGGTCGTGCGGTGGTCAGCGCTCTCAGGGTATTGCTTCGGCCGGAGCGAGTCAGGGACCTCGGACCGGGCGGGTCTATACACTAGAGTTCTCCACGATTTCATGGTGCCCCGTTCGTCGACAGGGTATGTGATCTTCGCACGCAAGAGGCGACCCCATAACTCCTTCTCCAGGAATAATCCCATGACTCGCATCGTTTTGTTCGTCCTTGGGTGTTCAGTCTGCGGCTCAGCCATGAGCCAGTCTCCACTCGGCTTTCGGACAGACGGCACGGGTCGTTATCCGGACGCCACTCCGCCGCTTCATTGGAGCCCAGACAAGAACGTGGTCTGGAAAATCGACCTGCCGAAGAGCAACGCCATCCCGGTGATCCTCGGGCAAAGACTTTTCACGTGTGCCGAGCCCTGCGTCCTGCTCTGCGTCAACAAGGCGGACGGGAAGATCCTCTGGCAAGGGGAATCGCGCTACGACGAAATCGAACTGACTGCACAGGAGAAAGCTCAGTTTGAAGTCGAACGGCGGCAGGCCGAGGAACTCAACAAGCGACTGTCGGCCCTCAACAGGGAAAGCTCGGTCCTGAGGAAACTTCTGAAAGACGGCGAGGCTCCAAAGGAGGAAACGGAAAAGAAGCTCAAAGACGTCCGAGTTCAGTCCGACACGATCCAGGCTCAAAAGCGCAAGCTGACTACGTTGAACCGCTACCTGGAACCGGGTAAGGGCGGGGGCGGCCGATTTCATCCGACCGGCGGCTACTCGTCGCCGACGCCCGTCACTGACGGCAAGCGAGTGTTCGTGATCTTCGGCAACGGCCTGGTGGCGTGCTACGACCTCGAGGGGAATCGACAGTGGCTCAAGCTGATCGAGCAACCGACGGCCTCGTACGGCCACGGTTCTTCGCCGCTGCTTGTGAACGACACGCTGATTGTGCATTTCTCAGACCTCGTGGCACTGAACACGCTCGATGGCAGCGAGGCGTGGCGAGTGAAGGTTTCACCAGGTCACGGCACATCCATGCACGCCCGACTGGGCGACGTGGACGTTGCGATTCATCCCAGCGGAAACGTGTACCGCGTCAGCGATGGCAGCATCCTGGCCAAAGGCCTTGGGTCGACTGGCCCCAATTCCCCGTTGATTCAAGACGGGAAGGTCTTCTTCGTTACCAGCCGAGTCCACGGTTACGCGCTTCCGACCTCCAGCGACATTTCCGCCAGTTGGCCACCGCTCTGGAAAGGCACGACTCTGAAAGGTGGCGGCTATTGGTTCCCCTCGCCGGTTCTGCATGACGGCCTGATCTACGCTATGAACGCCAGTTCGATCTTCAGTGTTGTCGACGCCACAACGGGCCAACTCGTCTACGAACGACGGTTGGATTTCGGCGGTGGCCAGTCCTATCCCAGCATCACCCTGGCCGGTAATCGTCTATTCGTCAGCAGCGACAATGGCACGACAATCGTGCTGGAACCGGGCCCCGAATATCAGGAACTCGCCCGCAATTCGCTGGAAACATTCCGCAGTTCACTGGTCTTCGAGAGAAAACGAATGTACGTCCGCACGACGAAAGCGTTGTGGTGCATCGGCGAATAATCAGTCGCCCGATTGTGAGCGGAAAACTCAGCATCGGCTCGGTGTTGTGCTCGTTATCTGAAGATCTCGATCATGACATCCTCGGCCGGGATTCCCGGAGCTGCATTCGGGTTGCCCAGGTTCTTCTTGCGCTGACCGAGCTTGATGTATAAATCCATTGGAATGTGGACACGATATTGTTCGTCGTCCTCAATCGAGTCGAGCGCAACATCAGGGACGCTCTGCAATTCCTGATTCGTTCCCCAGCGATTCCAGATCTGCTTGAGTTCGGCGCCAGAGACACTGCCAATCGTGGTGTCATAGTGACGATGCTGAGTGCGGTAATCCGCCTCGGTGTAGAACTCTGGATTATAGCCTTCCAGATCGTTGAAATCGGCTCCCCACATGCCTTTGTCCGCAGGCCCCCACCAGAGTGCGAAGTCGGCGTTTGATTTCGCTTTCATGAGTTTCATGTAGATGATCGCGAGGTTCGCCCGGGCCGCGAAACGGGCTGGAATCGGTTTGTCGGCGTCTGGAAACCTGATCCAGTTCCAGTATTTGTCGAACTGCATTTGACGGGCAATTTGATGTTTCGTGTTTTGCACTAACAGGTCCGGCTGACTTACGCGGTCGAAGCCATCCGAGCCGCCGAGGAACCTCTGCGGCGATGCGGTGAAACGGGCGAGCTCCGCCGCATCGGTGAACGGTGCGAGTAAATACACGAGGCGTTTGGGGTGATTCGGATTCGGGTGGAGCATGCTCAACACCTGATTCTCCAGCGGCAGCTTCGACCTTCCACCAGCCACCAGTGTGCCATTCTGAATCTCGATGGGAAGCTTGGGCAGAATTGCCTGGCTGATGCTGTTTTCCTCGGGTGTTCCGACCAGAATCAGGTTGGATGTCGACTGTTGCTCGGAAGTGAGATCGGCATCGGCCACCACGGGAAACGCCCCTGGCATCGTCGAATAATCGGTACCGCCGTATTTCGCGAGTTTCTGTGCAGCGGCTCTCAGTCGATTGGTTCGATCGCCTGCCGTTCCGTAGACAATGAGCAGCGGCTCACCCTGATACAGATTTGAGGCGGCGCCAGATTCGTAGGCGCGTACAGACAGTTCCGGCAACTTGTCCACAATTCTCCAGCGGCCAAACTTAAACTTGTAATTCGCGCTGGCTGCCAGACGAGTGTCACCAATCTGAACGGTCGTGATGTTCGGCAGGACATCGAGGGCTAACGAAAACGCGGTGATATTCTTCGGACGGACTAACACAGCCCCGTCGTTGATCGAGGCCTCGACGAATGCACGCTGGTGCGGATCGTCAAACTCGCGAATCGTGAGCCAGTAGGAACGCCCCAGCGACAGTGCTTCACAGTCGTGCGTGATCGAGGGCGGGACGGCGTTACGCTTTTGTTCAAAGAGCCAGGTCATGAGCGGCACGTGCGATCCGGGCACGGAATGACCGGCCGCGTATTCCTTGAGAATCACCGGGCAGCCCAACGCCTTCATTCGCTGAGCTTGAACGCGTGCGTTGCAGATCGACGAAGTCCAGTCCCTGTCTCCGTGGTGAAACGCGACAGGAAGGTTCTTGAAATTGGCGAGTGGGTAGTTGTTCCCTGCCGCCACCAGTGGAAGTACGGCGGCGAACTGGTCCGGAAAACAGGAAGCAAGGTGCATCGCTCCACTGCCGCCAGCGGACGAGCCTATGAGATAAACACGGTCCCGATCGATTGGATAATTCTTGATCATCACGCCGACGACCTGCATCGCGTCGTAAGTCGAGATGGCGCGGTAGCCCCAGATGCGGGTACGCGTCGGGTTGGCCTGAAAGAATGGAAACTGTTCGCTCGGTCCAACCCGGAGACCTCCGCTGAGGGCGATGAGCAATGGGTATGTTTCCCTGCCTTCGACCTGAGGGGGCGTCTGGACCGCAAATGAGACGCGCCTGCCTTCTGCCTGGCTTTCGTAGCTTTCGCTGAATCTGGAATTCCAACGAACCTCGGTATCGGCAGCATGAACCAGGCTGGCCGACGAGATCAGGATGGTCAGTAAGAGTTTCATAGGGGAGTCGTCCGGGAAAGAGACAGTTGCTTTCTTGCCGTTCGTCCGCCGTTCCGCGTCAATCGGTCGCTTGGGCCGACTGTACCGCAATCAACAAATTCCTGGGACGGCTCGATGGTCCCGGCGGATGCGAAAACTACGGCCGACGACGGTTACGGCGTTCACGCACCTGCCGCTTGACGACACCACGTATATCACGGTGCGGCCAGTCCACGAACTCGCTGCGAAGGTAGACGCGAGCTTCCGGCTCGGACAGACGTCGCCATCCAAGTGTGCCGAGAATCGCCTGCGTCAACTGGTAGACGATAATCAGAATCACTCCCAGAGTGATTGGTCTGACGGCCCACTCAAACAGCAGCAATTCATCTCGCGTCGTTGGATCAAGTGGCAGGAGTGAAAGCAGATACGCCGCCGCCAGAACGGAAATGATTGCTCGCACCAGCCCGGTCAGACCTTCCATGGTGGAAAACGTATTTCCGCGGCGTGTCGGCATAACCGCGTTCTGCTCCTCACTCGTGTCTGAGCGAAGGCGGCGAATGACCGTCCGGATCAGGCTGAACATCGTCGAATCCGGCGCGACCATCGGCGACGTCAGACTCACCAACCGGCTGCCGGCAATCAGCATGACCAGCACACCAACACCGAATATCAGCTCACCGCCGGACAGCTCGCTGACGTAGCGCGTCGGTTCGGAGAAGCTCAGCTTCACTTGCAACAGCAGGAAAAGTGCGGCGACCATCCAAAGTCGTAGCAGCACCAGGCCAATCAACCCCGCCAGAAAAACCCACACAAGTCGTTTGTCGCCTGATCCTGTGAATTGAGGCATCACGATCAGGATGGAAACAAGCAGCGCAGCTAGATATGTACCGGCCGCCGGGATGCCGTGCTTCGGGTCTGGAAAGAACTGCTTCGTGAGACGATCAATGGATGCTTCCAGGTTGTTCATCATCGCCTCCCCGCTGCAGTGCTGCGTCCGTTGCGGGCGAGTTCCGCCTGTGTCAGCACAAGCCGCACGGATTCCCGATCTGCCGAGAATGCCACCGCGGCACCGAGACGTCGTAGCTCGCGCTTCAGGCGATCTGCGGCGGCCGTCAGCCGAAGCTGTTCGGCATATCTGATCTGATCTTCCATGCTGGTCAGCTCGGGCGGCTCATCACCGGCTCGCAGAAGCTCGTACCCGCCTGGCAGTGGGCAAATTACGACAACGCGATGATGTCGCGCCCGAGCGATTCGAATTGCATTCGTCAGCCGACCGAGCGGACCTAGTCGACCGAGTGGCCCGTCGAAGTCGACAAGGTCCAGCAGCAGGACATACAGCTCGTTGTCACGGCCCACCGAAACGGCCCGCGTGAGCGCGATCGCGAGCGTCTCGAATTTGGCATGCCAGTTATGCAGTTCGCGCCGGCGGCGATCGACCAGCGGCGAAGTCCAGGCGAACCCGGCGTCCGTCAACAACCGCTGCAGGCACGACGCCATCAGGTTGTCATCGTGGACCAGTCGAATCGCGGCATCGACGGGCAGTGGATAAAGCTCACTGAGAGCGGTTGCCAGCAGACTTCGACGGCGACGTTCGGCGCGCCGTTGCGGACGGATTGGAAACCACGTGAACGGCGGACGATTGACACGACTTTCCATCAGCTCGGGCCACAGTCTGTTACACACGGTCCATGCGTGATTCATCAGTTCGGGAGTCAGGCGGCAGGGCGGTGGAGTCGGACGGGTCCCTCGCAAATCGCGGACGTGGCCGATGTCGTGGAACAACGGATTGAGGCCATCGACTCCGCGCACGAACGGATCGTTGCCGGTGGTCGCAAAGTCCGAGAGCTCCTCGAGAATCCGAAAGAATTGCCGCTCACCCAGCCCAGGCCGAATGCTGCGAGTGCCGGCGTCGTCGAACAGCTCAAGCCCGGCAGGATCACGCACGGACATCGCGGACTTCGCGATCGTCGCAGCCAGAAACATCAACTGATCAAGTGGGCGTTGACCGAAATGTCCAAGACGTGTTCCGTACGAGCCGTCGACAAAAAGCAGCGTACGAACCGGCACATCGGTCTCGTACTGCCGAGTCATCAGGCACCCGCGTTTAGCCGAGACTTTCCAGGCGATTGACTTGGGCGGGTCACCGGGAACGTACTCGCGCAGTTCCAGCAATTCGGAACCCATGCCAGCACGCTGCAGGCGATGGATACCCGGCGGCGGCATCGCGTTGAACCGTTTAACGGTGGGGTATCCAGTCTCAACGTCAACACACGTCGGAAGGACGCGAAACGACTGTCTGGCTGGTAGAAAACGGCGGGCAATGAACAGGCCATGCAGGTCACAAATCCGAGCACTCACGCCCGGCAGAATCACTTGACCGGCAGCTCGCGCATGCGCTTTGTACGAGAACCGAATGGGGACATTGCCCGAAACGCTGGCCTCCAACACGTGTTCCTCGCCCGTGACGGCCATGTTCTCGGGCAGGGCGTCTTCAAAACGCACCAACGGAATGCGTACGGCCTTACGAGCGACAATGCGAATTGACATGGAAACAGGGCGGCCGGCCCACAGCGTTCCCGTGACGGAAGTGGATCCGTTGACAGTTCGTTCGCACGCCAGATGTCGGAATTGCAGTTCGAGCCGTACGCGAAACAGGCACCATTCAATGAACAGCCAGATCATGACGGACAGCGAAATCAGCGCAAGCACTTCCTGGCGGCGGAGCAGGCCGACAACCGTGCCCGCGACCGCAAACAGAATCAACCAGCGCGCGCGATTTGTCAGCATGTCGGGTCCACGAAAAACACGAACGACACGCAAAGAAACCGAAGCGGCGGCGTGTTGATCCGATGCTCCATGTCCGTGCCCTCCCCGGAATTGAAAACTGTGTTCATTCGCAACTGATCAAGTCGGTGCCGCGCCTCTTGTTTTCGTGTGCTTCGTGCCTGTCGTGGTTCAACTTCTCAGCACGGGCACAGACTGAATCACTTCGTCGATGATGTCGGCGACCTGACGACCTTCCATCTCCGCTTCCGGCAGCATGATCAGTCGGTGACCGAGGACTGGCAGCGCGACAGCCTGAATGTCTTCGTGTGTCATGTACGGAAGCCCTTGCAGCAATGCGTGAACCCGGGCCGCCTTCATCAGGAAAATCGCAGCACGCGGACTGCCGCCCAGAATAAGTTCGGGGTGTTCCCGGCTCTTGCGGATCAGGTCGACGATGTACTCCTGCAGCTCTCGCGAGCCGAACACAGAATCCACTCCCGCCTGAAGTTCGATGACTTCGTCCGCGGTACTGATCGGATCGGGTTCCTCGGGCGGTCGGCTGTGCAGATCGAGCATTGACACTTCGCCCTGCCGGTCTGGATAGCCGACTTCAATGCGAAACAGAAACCGGTCCAATTGCGCTTCCGGCAACCGATACACGCCCTCCTGCTCGATGGGATTCTGAGTCGCCATGACCATGAACGGTGCAGGCAGCGGCAGCGTCTGACCCTCGATGGTAACCTGACGCTCCTGCATGGCTTCCAGCAGAGCCGACTGCGTTCGCGCCGGCGCCCGATTCAATTCGTCGGCCAGCAGCATCTGGCAGAAGATTGGCCCCTTGCGAAGTACGAATTCAGTCGTTTGCTGATCGAGAATCTGCGTACCGGTCACGTCGGTCGGCAGCAGATCGGGCGTGAATTGCACGCGCTGATAGTCGATACCCAGCACACGCGAGAACGTGCGACACAGCGTCGTCTTGGCAGTCCCGGGAACACCTTCCAGCAAAGCATGTCCACCGGCCAGCAGTGCGGCCAGCAGTTGCTCAGTGACTCCGTCGAGACCGACGACCACCTGTCCGACTGCCGCCAGTGTTTCTTCCCGGAGTACGCGTATGCGCCTTGCCAGGTCATTGATGTCTGGTGATGACACTCAAGTCCTCAATCTTATTGCTGTGGATTCTCGGATGCGTCAATTGGCCTTGTTCGTGTAAATGTCGTATCCGCTCGATCTGCTTGACCACACGCCGAAACTGGCGTTTCGAAACCGGTCGCCGATCGACATTGGTCGCGATCTTCTCCAGGGAATGCAGGCCGGTCACCTTCAGACTTTTGGGCCACACAGACCAGTCCTTTGGATCGTCCGAGCCTGTCAGCCCGCGGAACAGGTCACGAGCCAGCTCGCGTAGCGGCCGCTGGAGATCGTTCGAATTGACCAGATCGTCGACTCGTGTTGAAGCCGCCGCCACAACCGGGCGCGCGGCCGGTGATTCGAACCGTCGACCACGTTGCAGTAGCTGACGGATCACCCAGAATCCAGCGATCAGGGCGACCGTTAGATAAAGCTGTTGATAAAGCTCGGGCGCCGGCATCTCACTGGCATGATTCGCGAGCACCTGATTGAAGACATTTTCATCTTCCAGGCCCGTGATAAAGGTGTTGGCAAAAGTAATGATCGACTCCGGTGGAGTCTCGGCCAGGTCTTCAAGTGAAAACGGCGGAATGTCCTCTGGCGGGATGAGGGGCGGTGTTGACGGGGGAAGGGGAATTCCCGAGCGAACAACCAGTCCGTCCGACAGAAACAGCAACGTCCGTCGGCGATCGGAACACAACCAGTCCGTAGTATTGAGTGCCAGGATCGCGTTGTTCCCGTGCCACAGCATGCCGTTGATGAACAGGCTGTGATCGGCCGCAACCATCAATCGACCACGTCGCGAGTCATTAGTTCGCATCGTCGCGATGACGGGCGACTGTGTTCCTCCGTCACGGTAACGCGGCAGATAAGCCACGTTGGTCCAACGGCCACCTCGGTCCCACGTCGTGCTGATTCGTCCGGTGCGGTTGCCGATTAGCTGATCCAGGTTCTTCGACAGGTCATGTGATCCGTTCAGGTTCTGGATGCGTGGACAGTCCAGAAATCCCTGGTAGGCGTCACGTTCATCCGACACCTCAATCGGACCCTTCCTGTCCATCGGCCCCTCCCTGACCATGAACAGGTCTGGTGCGAGGGTTTTCTTGTCGGTTGCAACCAGGACAGCGCCGCCACTCCGAAGAAACGATCGGATGTCCGACCAATCACCCTGATCGATCCAACTCAGGTCCCCGACCAGTACCATGACCGTGTCTGACGGGGTGTGATTAAACACCTCGTCAAAGCTGCTGATTGAAGTCAGGCCTTTCTGTTCCAGCAGAAGCTGAAACAGGTGATAGCCGAACTGCCAGTCGGCCGGCAGGCTCGATGCCGGCGGCGTTGTTTGAGCCCGGACCGGACCGGTCAGGGTCACGCACCAGAGCAATGCAGTCAGGAGCAACACGGTCAGCGTACGTGAGCCCTGGGTTCTGAAACGACGTCCGGTCATGACTCTCCGAAACGTCTCAGGGCGCGGCGGGCGGAATCGAGTTGCTGTTCGGTGAACTCCCGATCCTGAGGTGTATAACGGGCTTCTTCGTAGAGTCGGGCCAGAGTCTGGACCGCTTCGCTTTTCTCCGGACTGACGCGTGCGAGAACAATTGCGGCTCGGCGATGCGTCCACCACTCGTGCAGTGCTTCCGGACATCTGGCTGCCAGAGCATGAAAAGCCTGCACGACATCTCCACGATCGCGGAGGTGTCGCGGAATCTCCGGCAGTCTAGCTCGAACTGCCTGCCGATTGAGCGCTTCACGATTGCGATACAAACAGATCCCTGTCGTCAGAATGAGGCTCATCAGGACGAGTGCGATCAGCGGAAATGAACTGCCCGAGTCACTGTCGGCGGCGGAGGCAAGACGGTGCCCCCCGGAATTGCCGGCGTCGGAAATGTCGACCACCCAGTCGTTGGCCGAATCCGTCATTCGTCCAATCCCGCCAAAGAAGTCAGAGTCCGACGACGAAGTATCGTGCCGGGATTGAAAACGTTCCCTTTCACGGTTCTGCAGAAACTCATCCGTTCGCCCGGCCAGATCGCGAGCCGTCTCTTCAATGGCCCTCGCCAGCGCGGATCGAACTCCGGCATTTGATTGATCCGTTGCCCCGGACGTCTCTTCCTCGATGTTCGTGCTGCGACTTTGGGCCCGTTGGGCAATGCGTCCCAGTTTCTGCCACACGTCAACTTCTGGTTCCTCAGGCTCCGGCGCATCCTGACGCAGCCCGGTATCCGCTGGCTGTGGACGGCCGGTCGCTTGCTGTTGTTGATCGTCAGAAGGCTCCCAGAACCAGGGCTCGCGTTCTGGATTCTGTGAACCCGGCTGAGTGCCCGGCGTCGAACGCGGTTCAGGTCCTCGGTTCGGGGTCCGACCTGGACTGCCGCCGGGGTTCGACCCTGCCGGCCCCGTGAACCTTCCAAGTCCCTCGATCATTCTGACAAGCTCGGCAATGCGTTGCTTTTGCGTCTCGGGATCAATCGCCTCTGGTCCGGTCGTCATTGTGCGTCCGGACGAACTGCCCGGCTGCGTCGTCGGTGTACCGCCGGGAGTGGGGTTGGGAATCTCGCGGGGTTCTTGACCAGGTCCGGACGGCGGTCGTCCCGGCTGCGGCGACGGGGGTGCAGTGCCCGCTTGGTTGGATTCCATCCACTGGCGGACCATGTCGTCGAACGGCTGCCCGGTCGATCGTGACAACCGCTCGATCATCGCCTGGAAATCCGGGTCCGACGGGTCGATGCCCCCGAACGCATCTGGGTCTCCGGGCCGAACAGGGCCGGTTCCTGGTTCTGTCGAGGGCGGCAGGGATTCGCGTAACTGCTGCGTCAGCATCTGCTGAAGGGCCTGCTGCACTCGTGGGTCCGCGATTCCAGGATTTGTCCCGGAGGCCGATCCTCCCGCCTCAGTCAGCATCCGCAGACGCGTCAGTAGCTGAGCCTGGGACTGCAGGTCCGCGAGGCCGTGGCCGCTGCTGTTCAGCAGACGGTGTGACGACCGGTCGGTCTGCGCCTGAACCGCGTCCATGTGTGACGCTGTTGCAAGCGTCAGCCCGATCATCAGCACGCGGCCGGCAGCAGATGCCACACAGTGGGAAAACCGGGTCAACATGGACGCCGGGCCTTTCGGTCCGTCGGAATTATGGATATGGGACACGGCGTCTCCTGCGTGTGTGCAACAGATTCACAGAGAATGATGTCGCGAGACCAATAGCGGCGCCAAGGCGGCGACTGAGACGGGCACTCAGTTTCTGCCAGTTTCAGTAGTTCCAACTTTGGCTGTCCGCGAAAAGGGTGGCTGGGGTCGAGCGCTGTATGAACCGGACACATGGGTAACAGTCGTTCGGACACATGGGTAACGGTCACGGGCTTGGCTCAGGCTAACTGCCAGGACGGCCAGAGTGACTGCTTTACCGATTCAACGCCGTTCGGTGGGTGAGTGCATCGCGATGAGGGCCAGTACGAGCGTCGTCAGAACGACCGTGCTGATGATCACTGCCTCGTCGCTGCCTTTCTGTCGGTTGCTTCGCATGTTGCTGTACTTTGCGCAGAGTCTGTTGATTCCGATTTCTTGAACAGCCGGAAGCGGGATTCTCAGTTGGCTGCATAAGACCAGCCGCAGCTCGGGCACTGAGTGTCTTCCTCCCGCATCGGTGTTCCACACTCGAGACAGGTCAGGCTCGATTCGGAGTCCGACCGGAAAGTCGCCGTCTGTATGTTGCCCATCTGGTTTCTCGGGCGTGCAAACAACCACACGATGGCGCCCAGGATTCCTGTGATGGAGAGCAGGATTGTCCAGCAGAGTTTGTCCGACGGACTCACGAACTCGCTCTCGTGACGGCCCATGAGGTCCGCGACCGCAAGGCCCCAGACGATGATCGCCGGAGCGACAATCAGAATCAGCATGATGGTCGTATCCATGAAGGGTCCTCATGTTAATTCTCGTCGCGCGGTTCCGGCTTCTGCGTTCGACGTGTTGGCTTCGCGCGAGTCGTTCCGTTGTTTCACTCGCGCCATCCGTTGTTCCATGAGGTCGCGTTTGTGCGCATCGATCTCAGCTTGAATCGTTCGCCACTCGCTTTTGTCGCCCATCCGTCGCAGCGCTGCAATTGCGGCGACACGCATTCGGTGACCGGGATCGTAATTGTATGACGGATTTGCTTCCGACGATTACAGAAGAAATGCTGACTCGCGGAAAGCGAAGTGGGCTGGCTGCGGTGGGTCAGCCGGGGGTTGCCGGGCCTTTTTTGACCGGAGTGCCGACGGGGGGCGCAACCACAGCTGGATCGTCGAGCAAGCGCCGCAGCAGTGAGTCGTAGCCATCGTTCGTGGCGACGTGGTAGTGGTTGACCTGCTTGATCCATTTGAGAATCTGATCCACGTCAGCACTCTCAAAGATAATCGGAATGAATTTGTCGTTGGTCATACCAGCTTCATAGAGGTCGTTCAGAATGAGAACACTTTCGAATCGGCCTCCGGAGCGTTTGGGTGCCTGGGCTTTCTCGGCATAGTGTTTCGTCGAGACGACGAGAACGAAGTCGGCCACTTCGATCTCTTCGTGTATCCATATCGGCCAGCCTTCGGACGGATTCTGGATGTACTGATCAATGTAAGTTTCGACGCCATCACCACGCAGCCGATCGGACAGTTCGAGGACGCGCTTGGCGTGGTTGTCGGAATCGTGGGTGTAACTGATGAAGACTCGTGGCGAAGTTGAAGCGGTGATTGCATCTCTCTCGCTCTGAATGGAGGTCGATGTGAAAGAGGCCGGAGCCGCAGTCGCGGGCGATTTTGAGGCCGGATGCGAGGGCGGTGCGGGCGCTCTTCAGGCCCGCAGGGTCGGCAACATACCAGCCCAGGGCATCGCCCTGGGAAACGGTATCGTGTTCGTCATCCGCCGCCCTGAAAGGGCGAGACAAAGGATCGCCAGTCGATTTATTTCGCCCTTTCAGGGCTTTCGCGTCATTGTCTTCCGGAGACCCAGGGCGTTGCCCTGGGCTGGTATGTTTGGCCCTTTCAGGGCCGGCGGAGCGGGCCAGTGCGTGCTGGGCTTCGACCAGGTAGGACCAGCAGAGGACTTCCTTCGCGTCGCGGGCCAGCGCCCAGTCCCGCGCCGAGGTCCACAGGTCGGCGGAAGACGAGAACCTGGAACACTCGAACGACAACGACGAGAGCACGAGTTGGCATTCGTCTGCTGACTCGCGAGAATCGACGAGCCGGGGCGTGCGCAATGGGCATGCAGTCGGGGAGTAGGATTAAGAATAAGCGTCAGGATGGTCGTTCGTCTGCCAGCGGCAAAAATCGCCGGACAACTTCGCGGCTGGCACGGAGTCCATCCACTGCGGCGCTGATGATCCCGCCAGCGTATCCTGCGCCTTCTCCAACTGGGTAAAGCCCCACGAATCCCGGGACTTCAAACGTCTTCCGATCTCGTGGAATGCGGACGGGTGAACTCCCACGCATTTCCGGACCAACCAGGGTGGCGTTCTTCAGAAAGTTGCCTCGCCAGCGACTATCCATCACCGGCAGACCATGCCGTATTGCCTCAATGACAACGACCGGCAGTACGCTCCGCAGGTCGGCGGGCACCGTGCCTCGTATGTAGGATGATGGCAGTCGCTCGTCTGCCGGCGGAGTCTGTTGCTGCAGGAATGTGGCCGCCGTCTGAATCGGTGCGTGGTAGTCTCCGCGACCCAGTTGGAACGCCGCCGCTTCAAACTGCCGCTGCAGTTCGACACCGGCCAGCGGGTGATCGCTGCCGAATTCACCAGGCTGGAGCGTGACCATCAACCCGCTGTTTCCGAATTCTGAGTCATGGCGTGAGTTACTCATGCCGTTGGTACAGAAGTGCCCGCTTTCCGAGACACTGGGAATAACCAGCCCGCCGGCACACATGCAAAACGAGTAAACGTCGCGCTGTGCCTTCGCCGTCAGCGTGTAATCCGCCGCTCCCAGAATCGACTCGTATTCGGGCTTCCCATACTTCTGCTGATTGATCTGCTCCTGAGGTTGTTCAATCCGCAGGCCCAGTTGAAACGCTTTTGGTTCGAACGGGACACCGCTCTCAAACAGCATCTGGTACGTGTCACGAGCACTGTGTCCGATTCCCAGAATGACCACTCCAGTCGGGATCAGGCCACTGGAAGTCTGCACGCCTCGGACCCGTCCGTCGTCCATATCGAGGCCTTCGAGCATGCACTCGAATCGATACTCGCCGCCGAGTTCCTCGATCCGACGACGGATGTTCCGCACAACCAGGGGCAACCGGTTGCTCCCCAAGTGTGCCCGAGTTTCATACCGCACTGATGGGCAGCCACTCGTTTCCGCGAATCGTTCAAGGACCCAGTCGATGTCCGGTCCGGTCAGTCGACAGGTCAGTTTTCCGTCGCTGAACGTGCCCGCTCCGCCTTCGCCGAACAGGTAGTTGTTCTGCGGCTCGAATGGCTGGCCGCTGTCGAACCGGCGAATCGCAGGCACGCGGTCTTTAACTGGAAAGCCGCGTTCGATGATCAGCGGCCGATACCCCTTTTGCGCCAGATAATACCCGGCCAGTAGACCAGCCGGTCCGGAACCGACAATCACTGGCCGATGCTCGAGAGCAGTCGAACCCGGATCGGGATCGTCAAACGTCTCGCGTTGCCATTCCGCAGTTTCCGGTGGTGGATCGCGGAGCAATCTCCGCCGGACGTCGTCATCGACTTCTACCGAAACCGAATAGACGAACCGCAGTTTGGAGCGGGAGCGCGCATCCAGGCTCTTCCGGAGAATCCTCCAGTGCCGGATGTCTGACGAGTCGACATTCAGCCGGCGCGCAATCGACGAAACCAGCTCACTTTCCGGCAATTCCACCGGCACTCTTAGATTGGCGATTCGAATTGGCATAGATCGCAATGGTTATAGACGGGAAGCGGAGCGTTCTACACGGCTGCTCCGGTGAGGAAAAGTTTGACGACTGTTCCCGCCCTGAGGCGGACGCTGAGTTGGCTCACTGCAATGCCTGAGTCAGCCGATATCCGAGGGTGGCAGTTATCGCACGGATCCTTCGTTGGACGGCCAGGAGGCCGAAATGCGCACACTTCTCCTCATCACCCTCGCTTTCTCGGCCACCGGTTGTTCGTGGCTGCGTTGTCGGTTGCCGTTTGGTGGTCGACGCCAGAACTTGAACGTGACTTCCTGCGAGCGGAAGGGCAACGAGCTGCACGTCACCGTTCAGCAGCCGTGCGGTCCACAGCCGTGCGGTCCGCAAGCGGCCTGCCTGCCAGGCAATCCGTGCGGCAATATCATTCCCGGAACGACGTCCCGAGTTCTGAGCGGTCCCAGTTGTCGGGCCCTGACCATGGACTGGGCTCATATTCCGATCCCGATCGTCAAAGTTCAGCGACTTCCCGTCTGTCAGCAGGTCATGGTTCCCGGTTGCGCTCAGCAAGTCCAGGTCTTGCCCGGCTACGCGCCTGTCATTCAACAGAAGTCGCCCGAACAGCCGGTTCCAGCGCCAGTATCAAACGGAAATACCGACACGGCACGTGCGGCGGAAATGGAAAACCGGGCGCGACAGCTTGAAGATCAGGTCAACCAGCTACGTGACGTCCTGAACCGTCAACAGACCGGCGCGTCCTACCGCGGAACGCCCTCTCCGGGGGAGGTGCCGATCCTTCCGCCGCCGCAGCGTTGGGGCCCAGAAGACGGAGTGCCGACGTTCACGCAATCACCGATCGAGCAACTGTCCGGTTCGTCAAAGCCTCGGTCGGCGGGTATCGAACAATGGCCCTACAGCCCGCAGAATCCTCACCGCCGCGCTATCAGGTGACCCCGTCACGGCGTCCGTGACGTTTTCTTTGGGTTCGTCAGCGGCTTGCCTTTGCCCGCGAATTTGATGCGGAACGACAGCTTGCCATCGTTCTCTTCGTTGATGTCCTTCCACGGCTCATTCAGACGCAGAACAAGCTGACCGTCGGCCGGCGCTTTCCATGTGCCGTAAACACCCAGCTCGAACGGCTTGCCGACCAGCTCGTACGACTCGTCGTCGAACAGCATCCCGATCAGTCGACCTTTGCCATCCTCGTGGCCATCGGCATCGACCAGCTCGGAATCCTCGCCGACCTTCCACTCGCCGGTCGCACTGTATTCGTACTCAGTGCCGGCCTTGACCAGACAGCGCGAGGGTTGCCAGCCGCCTTTGGCCTTAATCACGGCAGCGACGGACGATGTCGTTCGCGGATGCCGAAACTTCGCCTTCCAGTCCCAGAACACCAGGTCGGCCCGGTATCCGATATCAAAGTGCTGCAGGAAGAACTTGTATTCAAAGGAGATTTCCTGCGCCATGCTGCCATAGGTGCTTTCGAACGAAATCCGTTGTCCGGTCAAAAGACCCAGCCCCAGCGGGCGAAACCGCTGTCGATAGTTCGGATTATTCGCCAGCAGGTGGCATAAAGCCCACCGCCATGCGTAATTCTGCCACGAGTCGCCAGTCACTTCCTGGGAATTGACAATGTTGTTGAGCGACTTCGGCGGCGAGTCGTGAATGTACTTCACGATGACACGGTGACAGTTGACCGCCGGATCGTCCGGCTTCCAGTACTGCCCCATCTCGGCCATACCCTCTGAGTACCACAGTGGCCCGGTCGTTCCGAACGTCTGGCCACAATACGCATGCACGGCTTCATGCTGCGGAGTACCACGGTCCGCGACTGCATAGACGATCGACCTGGCGTCGAACCGGTTCCCGCGAGTGACTCGCGTGGTAGCGGTAACGCCGGCCTGATTCTGAATGCTGGCCAGCCCGGCAGGAGACAAAACGCCCGGCGGCCAGTTCTTCAGGTCCTTGACTACGAAGCACTCAATGATCTTCTGATTCGGCCGGCCCCAGTAAGCCGAAATCAGCTTGAGCATGTTCTCCAGCCGATCGACTAACTCCTCCGCATCTTTGTCGTTCAGGTCCGTGTGAAGCAGGAAGTTTCGCGACCGGACGTCCCTCGGAGAAACAGAATTCGGCTGCGGTTTCTCTTCATCAGCGGCAACACTGAAGACGCAGATATCGCCCAGCAGAACCAGTCCGCACAGGCCAGCAGCAAGTACGCGATTCAGAGATATCACAACCCGGCTCCGAAGAATGTTGAAGGCAGCATTTCACCGATGCACCAGGATACACCCCGTGGGGCGATTTCGCGCTCTCAGGCCAATTCGGACTCGTTCCCGATCAGTGTGTGCGGCGTTGATTGATGAGTGTCGATTGATGAGTGTTGAGTTTCGAAGTGAATGTGGCGGTGGGACTTGAACGATCCCGACGATGAACAGTCCTGACACTTCGCACATCACAAATTATCACTCGACAATCATCAATCAAATTTGACGGTCGTGAGGAGTCCAACCTGCGGATTTCCGATCATGCGCGCGACGCTTCGAAGTCACGCATGAAACTGACCAGCGTCTCGACACCTTCAGGTGGGAAGGCGTTGTAAATGCTGGCTCGCATGCCTCCGACGCTGCGGTGCCCTTTCAATCCGTCCAGACCGGCGGCGGTCGCCTGCTGAACGAAGGCGGCGTCAGTGTCCGCATCCCCCGTCACGAACGTCACGTTCATGTTCGAGCGGCTGCCGGCGTCGGCCGTCGCACTAAACAGCGATGACTGTTCCAGGTAGTCGTACAACACGGCTGCTTTGGCCTGGTTCCGAGCCCCCATTGATTCGAGCCCACCGAGCGACAGGATCCACTTGCAGACCAGACCGACGACATAAATGGCGAACGTCGGCGGCGTGTTGTACATCGAATCGTTCTCGGCATATGTGCTGTACCGCAGCATGGTCGGATTCTCCGATCGGCAGCGTTCCAGAACATCGTCGCGCATGATGACCAGGGCCATTCCCGCCGGGCCGAGATTCTTCTGGCTGCCTGCGTAAACCATGCCGTATTTCGTCACGTCAATCGGTCGAGAGAAGATGTCGCTGCTGGAATCGCAGATCAGCGTGCTGCCGTCCGGGACATCCGGTTCGCGGGCGAACTGCGTCCCGAAGATCGTGTTGTTCGACGTAAAATGGACGAACTCTGCGTTTGCAGAGAATTCGTGCTGCGTGGGCACGTAACAGAAGTTGCGGTCTTCGCTGCTACTGGCCACGTGGACGTTGCCGCAGTTCTTCGCTTCGGCGATGGCCTTCTTCGACCACGATCCCGTGTTGATAAAATCGGCGGTCTGGTCAGAACCCAGCAGGCTCATGGCGAGCATGGCGAACTGCAAAGACGCTCCGCCCTGGATGAACATCACGTGGTAGTCGTCTGGAATCGAACCGACTTCCCGTATCGTCGCCTGGGTCTGTGCATGCACGGCGCTGTAGGCTTTGCTGCGATGCGAATGTTCCAGAATGCCGATACCCGAATCGCCCAGTGACAGCAGGTTCTCGCGAACTTCCTCGAGCACCGGAATGGGCATGACCGCCGGTCCGGCGGAGAAGTTAAGAATACGCTCAGCCATGTCTAAGTCCGCTCCATTCAAAACCACAATGTGATGAGGCGCTGTTCCCTATAGTACGCAACTTTTGGAACGTCAACGGGTGGCTGCACGGATGCCCGACTGCCCCACGGAGCCTGAGCTCTGATCGAACGACACATGGAGAACGAATTGGTATGCAGGCACTTGTGACAGGCGGCGGTGGATTCCTGGGACTGTACGTTGTCGAGCAATTGCTGGACGACGGCGTTCAGGTGCGGGTCTTCTGCCGCGGCCAGTACGACGAACTCGACCGGCTTGACGTCGAAGTCGTCTCCGGTGACGTGCGTGATGCGTCCGCCGTGTCATCAGCGTGCGAGGGGATCGATACCGTCTTTCATGTGGCGGCGGTCCCAGGCATCTGGGGCTCGTGGAAGATGTTTCACGGCATCAACACGATCGGCACGCAGAACGTCATCGCCGGTTGCCAGCGACACGGTGTCTCGCGGCTGGTCTACACGAGTTCGCCAAGTGTTGTCTTCGACGGACGGGACCACCTGAATGCCGACGAAACGCTGGACTATCCCACGCGGTTTCTGTCGCATTATCCACACAGCAAAGCTCTGGCCGAGCAGGCTGTCATCGCGGCCAACGGCGACGATGGCCTGGCAACCTGCGCATTACGTCCGCATCTGATCTGGGGCCCGCGAGACACGCAGCTCGTTCCACGGCTGGTCCAGCGCGCACGCAGCGGGAGTCTGCGGTTAGTCGGCGACGGAACAAACATGATCTCGATGGTCTATGTCGAAAACGCCGCAGCGGCACACGTGCAGGCAGCGAAGTCACTCCATCTCGATTCACCGGTGGCCGGGCAGGTGTACTTCGTCAACGAATTCAAGCCCGTGCCCTGTGGCGAGTGGATCAGCACACTGCTCGGGCTCGCCGGACTGCCGCCAGTCGAGAAACACGTTTCCGCACGAGCCGCGTATGGAATCGGTGCGGTGTGCGAAGCTGCATTCGGGCTGCTTCGTCTTCCCGGTGAGCCACCCATGACACGTTTCCTCGCGGAGCAACTCAGTTCGTCGCACACCTACAACATCGCCAAGCTGCAACGCGACGTCGGCTATTCACCCATCGTTTCCGTCGAAGAAGGGCTAAAGCGGCTGGGAGCAGAGATGCGCGGCAACGAGTTCCGCGAAAGTCGCGACTAATTACTGAGGTCTTTGAGAAAAACGTTGCGGAACCAGAGTTTGTTGCCGTGGTTCTGCAATTCGATGGATCCGGTCTTGTAGAGCGGCTTGTCGCGATCCCAGTAGTTCTCCATCGTGACGTTCTCGACGACGAGCTTGTCGTTCAACTCCACAGTGAGTTTGTCTCCAACCAGGCGAATGAAAAACCTGTTCCATTCACCAACAGGTTTGTCGGCTTTGACGTTGGGGAACCGCGGGTTTTTCTTGTTATTCCACAGAGCCCCGGACCCCTTCTGGTTTCCAAGCTTGAAGTACTTCTCGTACTCCGTGTCCCAGATTTGAACCTGCGGACTGCCTCGCAGGTAAATCCCGCTGTCGCCGCCTTCAAGAATCTTCCAGTCCACGTACAACTCGAAATCGCCGTAGTCTTTGGCGGTACACAGGCTTTGGCCTTTGCCGTCGAACTCAAGCTCACCGTCGATGACCTTCCAGTGAGCCCGCATGCTCTCGTCGGCCACCTTCTGAGCCGCTTTCAATTCGTCCGCCGACATCTCTGTCCGAGCCTTCGGGTTCTTCACGAGCCCCTTCCAGCCTTCCAGGTTCTTGCCGTTAAACAACGGAGTAAAACCTTTCGGGGCCTCCGCGACGGCAACGGACGACCCCGCCACCTGAAGCAAGCCAACGAGGGTGATCAGAAACAGACAACGAATCAGTGGCATAGTGCGACTCCGTATGCTGATTGAGTTTCGCAGGTTTGATTGATGAAGTTGGGAACACTGGAAGCCTGACTTTTGCCATTCTTCCCGCATTTCTTATCTCGCACACATCGGTGCAGACGGAACATCCAAATCGACGATATCGAATTTGGACAGGTCTAGCGATGATGATCACGGATGTGAGATCAGAAACGTCAGATGGCCAACCCAGGCAATACGACCCGACTCGACGAATCGGCCATCCGCAATGTCCCGCTTCTGTGAGTCCGATTCGTGGCTGCCGAAGTCTTCGTCGGGTGCGTATCGTGCAGGTCCTTCGAGTTAACGTGCCGGCCAATCGACCGAGCTATGACAAACCCAACAACTCATCGAGGTTTGAGAAGGCCGTGAACTGGTCGTCAGTGTCGGCTGATTGTGGCAGACGCCGCTCACCCGGGTTAAGACGCTCGCTCATCAACCCGTCGTCATCGTGACCCCACCCGGCGTAATGCCCGAGTTCATGAGCAATGACCGACAGGAGGTCAAAGCGGCTGCGCGCCTGAGAGGCGACAGCGGCGCCCGATTGCTCCAGCATCGCGAATTCGAGGTCATCACGCGGTGTGTCGTCGATGAACCATCCGACTCCATTGACGTCGATGTCGATGATGATTGCATCGTCCGTCGCGAGCCCGAGATATCCGTCCGGCAGGTCCTCCACTCGAATCTCTACGGACCGTAGCGCATCGATTTCTGAGTCAGACAGCCCGGCTTCTTCGAACCGGTCGATCGCCGCGTACTGTAGTCCACGCAAAGTGCCTGGTGAAAGCAGTTGTTGCCCGGATGCCAGCGATGCCGCGACTACTGGCGAATCGGTGTTGGACAGAAGGGCAGACGGCTGCCAGGCGTTTGGAAAATTCAACGCGTACGATTGCTGAGTTGCTGACGCTCGGCTTCGACCGAAGTTCTGAGCGAACAGGGCGACATCGCCGAAATCGACGTCGCCGCTGCGGTCGAAGTCACGACTGTAGGATTCGTCACTCGTTGTCGTGCTATTGCCGAAGACCTGGGCAAATCGAGCCACGTCGCCGAAGCCGATCTCGCCGCTGTCGTCCAGATCGTACATCACCGGCCAGATGCGGATTGACGGCGCAGCCGGTTCGTTTGAATCAGATTCCGCACCGGCCGCAGTTTCGAACATCACACCATTAGCGGTCAGCCGATCATCGACCGTCGGCAGGATGTATCGGCCTGTCGCCGAATTTGTGAGGTTGGCACCGGCCAGTACCTGGAACGTGACGCGCGCCATCAAGACGAAGTCGACACGTCCGAGATCCGCTGTCAGTGTTGACGCACTAATGCCGCTGACGATATCTGATACGTTGTCAGTCGTGCTCTGCCGACTGTCAGTAAAGGCCGGTCCGAACTCGACCGCCGTGACTTCGTAAAAGCTGGCATCGAACGGCACGTCGACACTGAACGAACCGATGGACGTCGTGTCGTCGTCGGGCGTGCTGCCCCACACTTCGATCGTGAAGTCGTCCCATTCGTCGAGGTAAGTCACATTCAATGGTAACGCGGCCACGTGACCGTCAGGGTCAGTCGAGGTCGGCGTGACAACGACCCGCGTGTCCACGGTGATCAGCGTACTGTTCGTCGTCTCGCCAGCGGCGCGATCTCCGATCATGTCGTGTCCCGGGCCGCCGTCGAACTGATCTGTTCCCTCGCCGCCGCGCAGGATGTCGTCGGCAGTCCCACCGGTCAGCATGTCATCACCAGGTCCACCCACGATGGTGACGGATGTCGTAACGGTTGCTGCTGACACCTGGTCGTTTCCACCGCCGGCATCGATTCGCAGTTCACCCGCGGGAGTCGCAAACTCGACCATTTCGAATGTCGGCGAACCATCGATGCTGCTGAGCATCAGCATGCCGCCACCGGTGGGAGTCAACGACGCATTGTCCGACGTGTCCGGCAGTGTGACGCTCATACTGGTACTGGTGACGCCGGTCAGGTCGATCGGCTCCAGTCCGGTAAACGCCACAGGAAAACCATCGAATGCAATCACACCGTCCGCGGCGCCTGTGTTGGTGATGGTCGTCAACTCAAACGTACCACCAGTGACCGTTAGCGAATCAATGCCGGCATCGCCGTTCCAGGTGACTCCCGCTCCGGGCAGAGCCGACAGGTCGACGATCAGCTCGTCATCAGCAGTCGAGCCGGTGATCACAAAGGACAGGCCCGGTTCAACGGTCTGCCGCAGGAGTTCCGCGGCTCCCTGCCGCCGCAGGACCACGTCGGTATTGATCACCAGCAGCTCAAACACGCCGCCACCGGCTGGAAGGAACACCGTCTGCCCTGTTACGGACTCAATCGACAATTGCGTAGCGGCAAGGCTGCCATTGCCAGCGTCATCCAGAGCGGCGCTGGCTGCAATGTTAACTGTCACCGTGCCATCCGCCGGAGGAATCACGTCGAAGGTAAAGACGCGGTTGTTCGTGGTAGCAAAGTTCGCAGATGTCCCGTTGCCGATACTCAAATCACCCGCGACGAACCCGCTGACCACCTCGCCGAAGTCGACCGACACGTTGATGGGAGATTCACTGGTCGGGCTGGACTGCGTGGCGGTGATCACCGGCTCGGGAGCCGTCCGGTCACTCGTGAACGTGAACTGAGTGGCAGCCAGACTCGCATTTCCAGCGGCGTCCTGAGCGGCGTTGGCCGCGATGTCCAGCGTGACGTCCCCGTCTCCGGTAGGGGCGACGCTGAGTGTGAACACTCCGCTACCAGCGTCGGTGAAGCCATTCAGGCTGCCACCCGCGACTGACACGTCAGTCTGCAGGAAGCCGGTAACGACTTCGCTAAATGTGATCGTTATCGGAATCGACGGTGCGTTGGTGGGGCTCGACTCCGTGGAGCTGATGACCGGGGTCGGTGGCGTGACATCGAGTTCCACCACAGCGAAGTCGAGACCGCTGACAGTTTCGTCGCCATCTCCGGTCAGGATGACGCGAAAAGCACCCGCAATCAGTGTGTTGTCGAGGATGGCCGCCTGATTGGACACGCCTTTGGCCACGGCCAGGTCGGGATCACCATCCTGATCGAAGTCCGCACTTGTCACAGACCAGGCCAGGCGAACGGGAAAGACACCCACTCCAAAGTTCTGCGGCGACTGAAACACGCCGCCGCCCAGATTCAACAGCACGGCCAGATTCGAATCGCTGCCGTTCGTCACGGCCAGGTCGATCTGGCCATCCATGTTGATGTCGACAGCCTCGATCGCCGTCGGTCCGGAGCCTGCCGGGTATGACCTTGTTTTCACTGGGTCGAACTGGCCATTGAATCCGTTGTTGAACAGCACGGTGATGTTATCAGAGAACTGATTGGCGGATGCGACATCGAGATGACCGTCCAGGTCGAAGTCCGCCACAGCGATGTCGGACGCACCCGTTCCCACGTTGACGGTGGACGCCGTTGAGAGTGATCCGCCACCCGTATTGAAATAGGTCTCAACACGATTGGCACCAAAGCTGGACACGACCAGATCGGGATCGGAATTTGCGTTGAACTGATTGTTCACCTCGAGATTGGCAAACTCAGCCCGTGATGGAGTGGTACCAGTCGTCACCGTGTGCAACACACCGAAGTTCGAGCCGTTTGTGTTGCTGATCACGAAAGCCTGATTGCTGACAGCGCTGGCGACGGCAATGTCCGGGAAGGCATCATTGGTAAACAGGCCAGTCGACACTGTTGTCTGACCTCCACCAGCAGTCAGAGTGATCGGTGTTGCGAAGGCACCATTTCCCTGACCCAGCAGAATCGAAACAACATTGGTCGCTTCATGCCCAACAACCAAGTCGTCATTTCCATCCTGATTGAAGTCAGCTACTGCGACGGAGCGTGGCTGAAATGATCCCGTGAAGATGCTGTCTGCTGCGTTGAATGAACTGCCGTTGCCCAGCAGCACCGACAGGTCATTAGTAAATATGTTGGCAACAACCAGGTCCGGCAGCGAGTCGCCGTTGAATGAGCCCGCCGCGATCGATTGTGGAAAGTCACCTACATTAACGTCGGAGACGTCTAGCGTGTTATTACGAGGAAACTGTTGCTCCCGCCCGGCAACATTGATGGCGCGTACAGTAAACGTGCCGCCCGCGAGTTGCTCGAAGCGATAGAGCCCCTCCGCCTGCGTGGTCACGGCGGGTTCCAGATTTCCACCAGATGAGTCACGCACACCGTTGTTGTTCAGGTCAAGGAACACGGTAACGCCAGCCTGACCTTCACCGGCATTTCGAATCCCATCGGCGTTGGCATCGACAAAGTAATTCCCTTCCAGCGTGCCCGATCCGAATCCGACTCCGCCGACGGTATCGAGATTTCCGAAGTCGACATCGCCTCTGTCTTCACCGGCTCCCAGGGTGACTTCGATCACCGGTCCGTCTTCCGCGGCAGGTCGAGTCTGCTCGAAGCCAGACTGAACAACCTGCACCACGCGATACGTGTCGAACGGATCCAGGCCAGCAAATGAGAAACGCCCTTCCGAGTCTGTCAAAGCAGACGTTTCACCAATATCAAGCTGATTGTCATCATCTTCATCAAGAAAGACCTGCCAGTTATCCAGCCCGGCTTCACCCGCATCGCGAAGCGCGTTCGTATTCAGATCGCGAAAGACGCGTCCAGCGATGCTCCCATTCAATGGCACATTGCCAAAGTCGACGGAAGTGGCGGTATTCCCTGGCTGCAGGCGGACAGTCCAGAAACTGTCATCGGCAACGGCGACCGGCGTGGGGCCTCCAAATACTACGTAGCTGGAACCCGCGCTGCTCTGGCTGTTCGGGTCCGCGTCGGGGGCACCGATCAGCAGATCACCAAAGCCGTCGTCATTGATGTCTCCGGCCGAGCTGATGCCTTGACCGGAAAAGTCGCCATTCGTCGTACCGTCGAATCGAAATCCGGTGAGACCATCAAGACTGTCAACAGTCTCAGTGGCGGCGAAGCTGACGGCACTCTGGGTCGTGTCCCTGCCATAGACGACGTAGCTCATGCCGAAGTTCTGGTCGACCGGATGTCTGTGCGCGCCGACGGCCAGGTCTCCGATTCCGTCGCCGTTCAAGTCACCGGCGAAACTGGAGACCTGACGAAACCTGCTGTTAAGACGAAATCCTGTCGTGCCGTCCAGATTGGCACTGATCAGAATTGTCACAGGAGGAAAGTTCCCGGACTGAGCGGTATTCCTGCCGAAAAATACGTATGACGACGCGCTGGCTCCCATAACGATGTCGTCTATTCCATCACCATTGACGTCGCTGGCTCCGCTTAGTGTTGAGCCAATTTCCTGTCCAGTTGGCCCTTCCAGTCGAAATCCATTTCCACCGTCGAGGTCGCTCAATTCAATCGTCGCCGAAAACGCAGTGCTACTATTTCCGTACACAACATAAACAAATCCGGCGAAATCCCCGTTGTCACCGGGGTTGCCGCTCCGAAGGTCTGCGCCGAAAGCCGTGTAAGCACCGATCGCCAGATCGTCGACACCGTCACCGTTGATGTCTCCAGCGGCGCTGACCGCATGACCTGTCCGTTCAACGGTTGTGATGACCCCCGCTCCGCCATTCACTCGAAATCCGTTTGAACCGTCGAGGCTGCTGGCGTTCAAAGTCGTGGGGAAATTACCATCGACGGATGTGTCTTTACCGAACACCACGAACGCTGCACCGGAATCAGTGCCATTGGGATCGGCGTGGTCGGCCCCGATCAGCAGGTCCGCGATACCGTCTCCGTTCACGTCACCCGCCGAGCTGACGGCTACTCCAAACGAATCGCTGTCGGTCACACCAAGGACTCGGAATCCAGTGGTTCCGTCGAGGCTACTCACATTGAATGACGCGGGAAAGTCTCCAGCCTGAGCGGAATCCTTTCCGAACACCACATAGACAGACCCGGGTCCGGCATCCTGGCCGAAGTCGTTACCGATCAGGTCCGGAGCACCGATCGCCAGATCATCGATGCCATCACCGTTCACGTCGCCCGCGAAAGTGACCGAGTACCCGGCGTAGGCCTTGACGCCGGGGCCATCCAACCGAAATCCGTTACTGCCATCCAGGCTGCCGAGACTGAACGTGGGCGGGAAGTTGCCCGACTGTCCCGTGTTCGTGCCGAAGACGACGTAGGCGGCTCCTGAACTGGTATCGGGCGATTGCGCGTACGGTGCACCAATCAGCAGATCGTCGATGCCATCACCGTTCACATCGCCCGCGGAACTGACTGTGCGCCCCGTTCGTGCTCCAACTGGTGTCCCGTCGACTCGAAAGCCAGTAACTCCGTCGAGGTCGGCGAGCTGAAAGACACCCGCTTCAGAATCGGGACCCGTTTGTGTCCAGCCAGGACGCTGCAGTTCTCGAACGACGTAGCGATCCGGTGGCACTTCAGTGAAGCGATACATCCCGGACTCATCAGTTCCGCTCGTCGCCGGGTCGTCGCCAATAGTCAGCGTACTGGGTTCATCAACATCAAGCTCACCGTTGTTGTTGATGTCGAGGTAGATCGTCCAGCCTTCAAGTCCGGGCTCCCCTTCGTCTCGCACTCCATTGCTGTTGTCGTCGCTGTACTTGGCTCCCTCAATGTCACCGAGGTTGCGTTCGAGCGATCCGATATCAGCGGTGGCTGTACCGTCATTGTCAGCATCGATTGGTCGGACGACGTTTCGCTGGTCCACGGACGGCGCGATGCTGTTGTCTCCGGTGTCGATGGCGGGGCTGCCAGGAAGAAGTCGGTGGGTAAACGTGAAGCCGCCGTTGTCTTTAAGGTCACCCAGAACCGGATCGATTGGCGTGCCGGAATTCCCGGTCTGATCTCCATCTGTGCCGTTCGTAAGCCCGGTCGCTGTTCCGAGGTCGCCGACGAGATTGTGGCCGTTGGACGCGAAGCTGCCAGACGTGTCCGGGTTCGCGCTGGTTGCTGTGTTGTCAGCGATGATGGTGTTCTGAAGCTGAGCGTTTGCAGCGCTACGGATACCGCCGCCCTCGTTGGTCGCAATGTTATTGGTCACTGAAACGCTGGAGAGCAACAGGACGCCCGACGCGTGGTCGATGCCGGCCCCGTTCGTCGCGGTGTTCCCTGAAACCGTTGTGTTGATCAGGGTCGTGTTGCCGGTGGTCGAGACGGCCCCTCCGAATGTCGCACTGCTGGCCGTCAACAGACTGCGCTCGATTGTCAGTGTACCTCCGTTGTTACGGACTCCCCCACCGCCTCCGCTGATGCTGCCGCCGCTGATCGTGACGTCGAGCAGTGTCAGCGAACCACTCGACTGCACATCGAGGACACGGTCGATACCACCCGCCATTTCAATGGTGGCTCCGTTGCCACGAATGACAAGGCCGTCGACGTCAGTGATATCCAGATCGCCGGTGGCGGATGCGTCTTCACCATCTCCGGCGATGTCCAGCACGTAGGTCTCATCGGGACGCAGGACTATGGTGTTCAAACCGGCTGAGGCGTTAGCGGTCTGCACGGCGGCTCGCAGAGACCCAGGAGAGATACCGTCGGCGGTTGTGGTAACGCTTACCTGGCCCGCAAACGCGATCGTGACTTCGAACGAGCCGATGACGGTTTCACGCGTCAGGTGACCGCCCGTGTCTGATACTTCACCCGCCTGCAGGACAACTTCGTAGATGCCGTTATCCTCCAGCAGCCAGGAACCATTAGGTGGCGTCATGCGATACAACACGTCGACGTCGGGCCCGTTACCGTTGGGGCCGAATATCAGCGGAGCGCTGAACTCTGCTCCGTCGTCGCGACGGCGGATAATGACGTCGGTGTCGCCCAGACTGCCCGCATCAACGTTCGTGTCATCCAGATACTTGACGATGATGTCCTGCGTCGTGGCGCCGTCCGTGGTGACATCGCTGGCGACCGTCACGCTGCCCCGCGGGGCGAACGTATCAATACTGAGCGCACCGTTTGCGTCGAGCAGCCCACCGGTTGCGACATCGCCGCTCAGTCCGCCGACTGACCGAACTGATTCGATAAGCGCATCCCGAAGTTCTGATGCTGCGGCAAATGGTCTGAGTGCGGCAAGCAACGCCACCGTGCCTGTCACGTGAGGCGTGGCCATGCTGGTACCGGTACGGAAGATGAATCCGCCACCGAGATTCAGGCCGAATATGCCCACGCCAGGGGCGGCCAGATCGACGGACGTCGCTCCAAAGTTGCTGAAGCGGGCGAGGTTGTCGCTATTGTCTGTCGCGGCTACGGCAATGATGTTGTCGGTATCGAAGCTGGCGGGATAGAAGCCGAGGTCATTATCGAGGTCGACGCCGCGGCCCGTCACATCACCATTGCCGGCCGCCGCCACGAACAGGACGTCCGCCGATTGGGCGGCCGAAATCGCGTCCTGCAGGTCCGGGTTGAAGTCACCCAGCGTGCCCCAACTGGCATTCATCACACGCACATTGGTATCGAACTGGGACCGCATCATTGTCGCATAGTTGATCGCCAGAATGGCATCAGACGTCGAACCTGTCAGTTGCGTGTTCAGGAATTTCAGAGGCATCACTGAGACGTCCCAGTTGACTCCGGAAACTCCCAGACCATTGTCGCCGACCGCCCCAATCGTGCCGGCTACATGTGTTCCGTGCCGATGGTCGTCAATGGGATCGTTGTCGTTATTCAGAAAATCCCAGCCGATCAGGTCGTCAGTCAGACCATTGCCGTCCTCGTCCGTGCTGTTCTCCCAGGCCGAGTCGGACAGCAGGTCAGCGGCGTCAATGAATCCGTTGCCGTTGCTGTCCGTGACATGCGCCGCATTAGCTGGCTGATTCAGATCGACAAACGTAATCAGACCGTCGGCGTCAGTGTCCGTCAGGACTTCGGCCAGTGATGGTGGAATCTCACCCTGATTGAGCCAGATGTTCCGTGCGAGGTCCGGATGCGTGTAATCGACACCCGAATCAATCACCGCAGCCACGACGTCGTGGCTGCCGGGACGTGGATCGGATTCCGGAAACAGGTCCCACGCCTCCGGAGCGTTGATGTCCGCGTTCGCCGAGCCGAAGAACTGGCCCGCATTATTGAAGCTGTACTGACTGGTCCCGAATTCGGGATCGTCCGGAACGAGTGTCTGGGCCTCGACCGACTGATCCGGCACGAAGTACTCGGCAAGGCCACTGTCTTCCAGAACCCGGCTGGTTTCATCGTGACCGTGCGTGCTGGAGACAAGCAGCATGCCGGGCAAACCCAGCCCCCGCAGTACCGTGATCGGCACCGAGTTCGCCTGCAGCAGTTCCCGGGCTCCGGCAACGTCAGCCGACTGAGCAGTGCTTGCAGCGTCCAGTCGTACGATCCAGCGCTCGCCGGAAATATCGTCTGCCGGAGCTTGAAGCGATTGAAACCACTGCGGACTGGCAGATGTCGAACCGGCTGCTGCGCTCAGACACAGCTTTGGTTCGAGTCGTTCTGCCTGGTTCAGTCGGTCGCGCCAGCGTTTACGACGACCCTGTCCTCGGGGCTCGTTCTGCCGACGTGAAAAAGGCCCGCTGGACAGCCAGTGAGTGAAGATCATGACGTGTTGAACCGGCGTGATGGGGGGAGGCCCGCGCCATTCATGCAGTCACAACAGGCTGGTCATGTTGCTGCCAACCCAGGCCAATACTACCCGGTTCGACGTATCGGCCATCCACAACGGCCGGCTTCAGTGAGTCCGATTTGAGGCGATGGAAGTCCTCGTCGTGCGCGTATCGTGCGGGTCCTTCGAGTTATCGTGCCGGCCAGTCGACCGAGCTATGACAACCCCAACAACTCATCGAGGTTTGAGAAGGCCGTGAACTGGTCGTCTGTGTCGGCTGATTGTGGCAGACGCCGCTCACCCGGGTTAAGACGCTCACTCATCAATCCGTCGTCGTCGTGACCCCACCCGGCGTAATGCCCGAGTTCATGAGCAATGACCGACAGGAGGTCAAAGCGGCTGCTCGCCCTGGAGGCCACAGCGACACCCGATTGCTCCAGCATTGCGAATTCGAGGTCGTCACGCGATGTGTCGTCGATGAACCAGCCTACTCCGGAGGCGTCGATGTCGATGATGATTGCATCGTCTGCGACCAGGCCCAGATAGCCGTCTGGCAGGTCCTGCACCTGAATTTCGACGGACCTCAAGTTGTCGAGTTCCGTGGGGTTCAAACCGGCGTCCTGGAACCGATCAACGGTCGCATCCTGTAGCTCACGCACAATCTGCTGCGTGACTGGCGATGACGGCGTGTCGGCCGATGCTTCCGAGTCCGACGCATCAATACCAGCCAGTAGCGCTTCTGGCTCCCAGGCGTTGGGGAAATTCGTTGCGTAGGATTGTCGGCCCACGGATGTTCTGGAGCGACCGAAGTTTTGCGCGAACAATGCCACATCGCCGAAATCGACAACTCCGTCGCGGCTGAAATCGCGACTGAAAGTCTCGTTATTTGTCGCCGTGCTGACTCCGAATGCCTCAGCGAAGCGTGCCACGTCACCGAAACCGATCCTGCCACTGTCGTCGAGGTCGTACATCACCGGCCAGATATTTGTGACGACTGGTGCCCTAAAGACGGAGTCTGCTTCTGACGCGTCATTCAGTGTCACCGCAGTGTTTGCTACCGACACCGCAGTATCGGTTTGCGGCAGGATGTATCTGGCCACCTGATTATTAGGCAGATCGAAACTGCTCCGCGGATCGAAGCCAATCCGAGCCAGCAGATTGAACTGGCCGTTGCCCGTTGCGGTGCCGCTCAGCGTGCCCTGAAGTCCACGCACACGACCATTCGTGTTATCGACTCCCACAAGCGAAGTCGAGGTGAAGGACGAACCGAACACGATCGAATTCTCGCTGGCCTGTGATCTCTGTGCGTCGAACGGCACGTCGACCGTAACCGTGCCAACCGAACTACCCGGCGGTTCGGCCACCCAGACCTCGACGAAGAACTCGTCCCATTCGTCAAGGTAACGTTCGTTCGCTGGCAGGACCGCGACCGTGTCAGCACCAGTCGCGGTGATTACCGTGCGAACCTCGACACTGACGGCCACGCCGTTGACCGTGTTATTCGATCCGGTTTCCACAACATCGTGCCCGTCGCCACCGTCCAGCACGTCTTCGCCGGCACCACCAATCAGGCTGTCGGCGCCAGAGTCACCCAGCACGATGTCGTCGCCTTCACCGCCATCGACGAGATCGTCTCCGCCTTCTCCATGCAGTTCGTCGTCACCGGCATCTCCGAAGAGTTCGTCGTTCTCAGCGCCGCCGAAAATCGTGTCATTGCCGTTCCCGCCATGGAACGTGTCAGCCCCTTCTTCACTTTCCAGGTGGTCGTTCCCGTCACCACCAAACAACAGGTCTGCTCCCAGGCCGCCCAGGACGACGTCATCGTCCGACTGACCCTCGATCAGGTCATTCCCCGCACCACCGACCAACGAATCCAATCCGTTGCCACCAAGAATGATGTCGTCGCCACCCTGACCCAGTGCGGTGTCGTTTCCGGCGAATCCCTGAAGCTGGTCGAGTCCGTCGCCGCCCTCAATCGAGTCTGGTCCTTTCGAGCCCAGCACGGTGTCATCGCCAGAACCAGCTAAAACCGTTGTTGCGCCATTGAAATCAACCGCCACAATGAAGTTGTCGCCGCTGTCACCGTTGATCACTGCAAGTTCGACGGACAAAACAGTATTGGTCGTGCCGTTCTGCAACTGGCCGTCGCCGAGCGTCAGGTCTTCGTTAGCGCGGACCGTGATGATCAACGTGTCTGTCCCGTCGCCGCCGTTAAGCACGTCGACGTTCAGCCCTTCGACCAGTACGTCATTGCCGGCACCTCCATCGACCGTCACACGCCCGGCCGCTGCGCCCGCGTCCAGCCGATCCGCACCCCCACTACCTTTCAGGTTGAGTGGTGTTGTCACTGCTGTCCCAGCGTTGAGAACGGTGACCGTGTCGGCTGACGATGAGCCCGTGACGGTCAACAGAGAGACCGTCTCAGCCACTGCCCGGAACAGCTCTGCGCCGCCTTCGATTCTGACCAGAAGATCGTCACCGTCGCGAAGGACCTCGAATCGACCGCCCGCGGATGGAAGCGCGACGCCGACTTCATTACCCGTCGTATCACCAATGACATCGACCGAGTCACTGCCGGAGACAAAACCGGTTGCTGCAGCCGTCACTACGACGGTCTGAGTCCCGTCACTGATCGCCTCATCGACGCCGACTGCCTCAAACGCCAATGAACTCTGGCCGGCTGGTATCCTCACGGTAGCCGGAACACTCAGCTCATCCACTTTGCTGCTCGTCAAAGTCACCAGCAGGTCAGTGCTGACGTCTGCCGTGTTGCGACTCACCGTGACCGTCGACTTACCGTTTGACTCCAGAACACTCGCATCAGCAATCGAAACGATCAGCGTCGCTACGTCATCATCAGTCACGTCCACGGACACGCTGCCCGCCACGAAGTCCGTCGCAGCGGCAGTGATCGGCACACTCTGAGTACCATCTGCGATCTCTTCATTCACACCGCTGATTGTGAATTCCTGTGAAGTCTCGCCTTCTGCAATGGTCACACTCGAAAGCACGGTCGCTTCGCCGGGGTTTGCACTCAACAGGCTCACCACCAACTCGCTGCTAACATCGGCGGTGTTACGACTCACGGTCCCGGTCACACTGCCACCGTTCTCCGACAGGCTGCCTGGCGACACCGTTAACGAGAGCGTCGACACGTCATCATCGGTCACAGTGATGTCCGCCTCCGCACCTGCAAGACCGCTGGCCGATGCGCTGATCCCGACCACAGAGGCACCGTCGACGACGGAGTTATCGCGGCCCGTCACTGAGAAAGTTGCAAACGACGCCCCCTCATCGATCGTGACGCGTGCCGGAACCGTCAGGTCGCCGGCATTACTGTTCAGTAAATCCACAACCAGTGCCGAGGATGTGTCCGAGGAACTTCGCGTGACGGTGCCTGTCGAGGCGCCCCCGTTCTCAGAGACGCTCGCCGCATCAAATGTCAGAGTCAGCGTGTCGCGCAGGCCAAAGTTCAAACCAGACGCAATGCGGTTTCCAGTCGGAAGGTCGACTCGCAGCGCACCTGGCACGATCGAATTCAGCCGGACATTCACCGTGTTTGCCGCGGGGATGGACGTCAGTTGAAACCCGGGACCCAGGCTTACGGACACAACAACGTCCGGCACGTCACGGTCATCCACGACTCCATCGCCGTCATCATCGTTCAACTGCCCGATAACCAGTGAATTTCCGATTGACCCGTCCGGCAGGACCGCCACCCCGCTGGTATCTGCCGGCTGGAAGTCGGCGGCGCCGTCGCCATTCTGGTCACCTTCGTTTCTCAGAATTCCGAATCGCCGGAGATCAGCATTCGCTCCGAATACGGTGCCCGTCTGTGTAAAGAGGACATCCAGATCTCCGTCCTGGTCGACGTCGCTTAACGACGTGTCCGTCGGGCCCACGCCAGTTGCAAACGTCCGTGCCGTACCGAATGTGCCCTCGGGTTGATCGATGACGAAAACGCTGCCGCTTAGAACATGAGTCCCGACGATTTCACTGAAACCGTCACCGTCCAGATCACCAACAGTGACGCTGGACACTCCACGCCCGCCCGTCGCGATGGGTGCTCGAGCTGCAAAGGATGAAGCCGCAGTCGAAGAGGTGTTGTTCAGAACCGTCACGGCACCCTGGCCGGAACTCAGTGTTCCACCAGCGACCAGTTGAACCGTCCCATCGGAAGTCAGCCTTCCGGCCGCGACGGACGTCACACTGCCACTGCTTTCGGACAGGAAGATCGTCTGCCGGTGCGTGAATGCTCCACTGGCCGACCCGTCGAAGATGGCCACCGTGCTCCGTTGAGGGGCCGGGGCAACATCCGCAACGATGGCCAGGTCCTCGAAGCCGTCGCCATTGAAGTCCCCCGTCGCCACATCACGCCAAGCGAAACTGGTCGTCCCGACGGATTCAAGGACACCACCGCTCGCGAAGTCGTCGAAGTCCACCAGCAGATCCGTTGCAAAACTTCCGTCCGGCTGTCGGGTTGTGATACCGACGCGGGGATCGAACCGGAAACCGGAGACTAATGCGGACGGTTCGCCTGCACCGGCCAGACGCAGCGGTGAGACGAACGACGCCTCTGTGTCGAGCTCGATCCGGTCCCGCTCATCTCCAACGAAGTTTCCGTCACCATCATTAAAGAACAGTTGCACCAGCGCCACATTGATCAGCGTCGTCGCGAGATCCAGATCACCGTCGCCATCCAGATCGATCAGAGCCGTATCAATCGCCCCGTCAGACGTCGACAGCCGCTGCGTGGTCGTAAACCGGTTGCCCGGAGCATTCGTCTGTTGAGTACCCGCAGGCAACTCCACCCGCACCGAGTGCGTGTCGCCCCGCAACTGGTTGATCGTGTAGCTCCCGTCCGGCGCAGTCACACTCGACCGTTCGCCACCGTTGAGAATCCCGTCATCGTTCTTGTCGACAAACACCCGCAACCCACCAATGCCCGGTTCCGAAGCGACGCTGTCCTGCACGCCGTTTCCATCGACATCATTGAAGATCACACCTCGGACAATGCCATCCGCTGACTCGCCCAGAGCCGAGGCATCGACACTACCAATGTTGAATTCCACAGAACCAGCGGCTGCCAAACGAATCGTTGCTTCGGTGAGTGTTCGAGGAAACGTGGCCGCTTTTCCGTTCGGCAGGCTTTCCCGAAACACGTACGTACGCTCGGAAACCAGGTCGGAGAACACGAATTCACCATTCGCGTCGGTGACGTCGCTGATTTCGGTTTCCGAGTCGAAGACACCGTTGAGATTCTCGTCCAGAAAAACGGTCCGTCCCTCATTGACCGAATCTCCGGCATTGAAGACACCATCAAGGTCTGCATCCGTGAACGAGACTCCGCGGATCGTGCCCGATTGTGCGATGGAACCAAACAAAACGTCGGAAACCGTCTGTCCGGCGATGACATTCACACTTGCCACTGGTTCCGATTCAAGACGGGCACGGTAGATGGCTTCCGCCCCGCCGCTGAACGTAGCACGAAAGACAATGCTGTCTCCGCTGATCGCGTCATGGCTGATCGCCAGGTCAGTCAGTACTTGGCCTGGAAAGTCCGTCTGATTCTGAAAGTCTGTCCGGTCCACGATCTTGCGCAATGCGTCTTCTTCCCCGATTTGAGCGTACAGGCCGAGTTGCGATGGGAAGAGGCGATAGCCCCCGTCCCCGTTCCCCGTCAGCACGCTCACGTTGTCGCTGTTGAAATTGGCGGTGACGATGTCGAGGACTCCGTCGCCCGTCAGGTCCCCCAGTGACACCGACACCGGGGAACTCCCCACAGCAAAGTTCCGTACCGTCTGAAACGTGCCGTCTCCATTTCCTGTTAGCACACTCACATCATTGCCGGTCGTGTTTGCAGTAACGGCATCGAGAACTCCATCGCTGTTCACGTCCCCCAGTGACACCGACACAGGGGAACTCCCCACAACAAAGTTCTGTTCCGTCTGGAACGTGCCGTCTCCATTTCCTGTTAGCACGCTCACACTATTATCGGTCAGGTTGGCAGTAACGACATCGAGAACTCCATCGCCGTTCACGTCCCCCAGTGACACCGAGACAGGGAAACTCCCCACAGAAAAGTTTTGTACCGTCGGGAATGTGCCGTCACCGTTTGCGGCCAGCACGCTCACGCTATTGCTGTCCTGATTGGCTATGGCGATGTCGAGAATTCCGTCGCCAGTCACGTCACCCAGAGACACCGAGACAGGGGTACTACCTGTAGCGAGGTTTAATGCTGTCTGAAACGAGCCGTCCCCGTTCCCCACCAGCACGCTCACGCTGCTGCTAAATTCATTGGGCGTGACGATGTCCGGAATTCCGTCCCCCGTCACGTCACCCACAGAAACGGAGGAAAGGCCAATCCCGACAGCGAAGTTTGCTGCCGTCTGAAACGAGCCGTCTCCGTTTCCCGCCAACACACTCACGCTATTGGTGAAGCGACTGGCGGTGACGATGTCGTCGAACCCGTCGCCGTTGATGTCGTCCAGCGCGATAGAGCGAGAGGGTCCAAAAGCAAACACAGCCCGCGCTGAGAGATTGATAACGCCGTAGTTGACGGCGGTCTGTAATGTCCCGTCCCCGTTTCCGATGAGCACGCTGACGTCGAAGTCGTTTCCAATGACCATGTCGAGCACTCCGTCGCCCGTCAGGTCACGCAGAGACACGGATCCTGGGCGAACTCCGGCTGGCTTATCTCCGCCGCCGATGAATACCGTCTTCTGTCCATCGAAAGCCACGCTCGGAAGTACCGGCTCACCGGAAGCAGAACCAATGACTGAAATCGTCCCGGATCCATCCGGGATTGGCGTTGTCAGACCTGACAGTCGTGTGACGCCGTTGCCAACCTGAGCCAGGAAAATCGACTCTTCGCCCGTCACGTCTGACGCGCGAAACGCAGCAGACAGCCCCGAGATAGACACGTCATAGATACGGTCATAGAACGTCAGCGGCAAGATTTCATCGCCCGATCGCGTCGTGATCCGCCAGCCCGTGTTTCCGCCCACCCGCGTGTCCAGCGTGGCCTTGTCCAAGAACAGGTCAGCGCCACTCAGGATCAGCCCCGTTCCTTCGACGACGCGGTCGACCAAGATTTCGTTGTCTCCGTCCAGAATAGTCTGCCCGTTGACAAACTCGGCGAAGCGTCCGCCCGAGACGCCGCCAAGGTAGTACTGAGCGACGCTGCCGTCTGCCTGAGCCAAAAAGCCGATACTGCCGTCAGAGACGCTGAGCGAATCGAAACCACCGTTCCGACCATCCTCAATATCAGTCAAATCTGTCGAAGACGGAACACCACCGATTGGCTGGCTGATGATGGCCTGGCCGGTGTCGACCACCACGCTGATGTCACCTCGGGAATCCCGTTCGAGCACCAATTCCCGACCGTCGGTCAGTGTCGCCGTGAAAACAATTGACGATCCGTCCTGCGCGTGAGCAGTTCCGATCGACTGGATCGCTACGGCTTCATCTGGAATCGTCAGTTCAACCGCCTCACCGTTCACCACCAATTGACTGTTCGGAGCATTGGTTTGATCGACAAACACGACGTTGCCGCCGACGACCGACGGCAGACCCAGGCCAGGATTTCCGCCGTCGGGTGTAGCGGAATCCAGCAGCGTCAGTTCCGGAGCCGTCGGCAGAACCTGCAGCGGGAAAGTTTGATCGAATCCCGCTTGTGCAACTTCGCGAATTCTCACTTCGCCGGCAGGCAGCCCGAAGAATTCATACTGGCCGGTTTCATCTTTGGTTGTGGCCGGGTCATCGAGTCTAGTCACTGCCGACGGTTCGCTTTCCTCGCGGCGACCGTTGTCGTTTACATCCACGAACAGAGTAACCCCAGCTCGCCCCGGCTCACCCACGTTCCGTCGACCATCAGAATTCCTGTCGAGAAACACGGCGCCGGTCACATTGCCAGTGACGGGATCGAAGGCTCCAATACTGGGAACACCATCCTGCGTCGCATCGTACGAAAGCAACACATTCGGGCTTCCGGAATCCAGTTGACTGTTAAAAAACAGCGTTGATCCAATCAGCGAAGGCCCCCCCGTCACTTCCTGCCCGGCCCTGACAGCACGCACGGTCCCGGTGGCCGGTTCCAGCAAAAAGAGTTCACGACGCAGCACGGGTTGCTGCGTATTGTTGTCCACTCGCGAAGAGAGAGCGGTGAAATACACATCATCGCCGACGGCGATGAAGTCACGCACATCAGAACCTGCTGAGCCTGGAAGCAAATCGGCGACCAGTCGCAGACCATTCTGCCGATCAAACGTTAGAAGTTCAGAACCGATACCCGCCCCGGCAATTTCTGCTGTCAGATAAATCCGGTCTCCCGATACGAACAGCACGTCGTCATCCGACGCAGACACGCGAAAACTGCTGCTAAGTGTCAGGTTCTCAGCATCGACTGGCAGTGCGTCACCGGTTCCGTCCTCAAACTCCGGTGTGTCGATCAGCAGTAACTGGACTTCACCGAGGCGTGACGTTGTGTTCTTGAGTCGGACGAGGGCAAGGAGCTTGTCTTCAAAAGTGTCAAGCTGGACAAAGTCGTAATCACGCCGACGCAACGCGCCAAAGGCGGACCCTACTTCGTTGACCCCAAGTGCCTGGAAGTCAGTCGCACCACTCTCACGGACCTGCAACGCGATGCTGTTTCCGAACACCGTGGTGTCTGCGAAAGCCAACACGTTAATTACAGATGAGCGTCCCGAAAGAACGCTCACGTCATCACTGTTTGCGTTAGCACTGATGATGTCCTCGATACCGTCGTCGTCCACGTCAGCCACGAACACCGACTGAGGACTATCACCGGCATCAAGGTTCTGAGCTGGCTGAAACGTACCGTCCCCGTTGCCTTTCAGTACGCTCACATTGTCGCTGCCGCGATTTGCCGTCACTATGTCTGGGAAACCGTCACCACTGACGTCGGTGACACTCACGGAATTCGGACTGTTTCCGGTCAAATAGTTCGTTGCAGCTTGAAACGTCCCATCACCATCACCTAGTAGAACACTGACCTCATTGCTGTACTCGTTCGCAGTCACGATGTCTGTCACGCCGTCCCCATTGATGTCGTTCAGTGTTACCGCAAACGGACCACCAATGGCGTCAAAGTCCTGCGGTGTCTGAAACGTGCCGTCCCCGTTGCCTCTAAGCACGCTAACGGTGTCACTCTGCAAATTCGCGGTCACAATGTCTGCAATTCCATCGTTGTCCACGTCACCCACGGAAACTGAAAATGCACTACCACCAGTGGGAAAATTGCGGGGCGCTTGAAATGTGCCGTCCCCGTTTCCATTAAGTACACTGACGTTTTCGCTGCTGGAGTTCGCAGCAATAATGTCATCAATGCCGTCTCCCGTCACTTCACTAACCGTCAGCGAAAATGCACTGCCGCCCGCGGCAAACGTCTGCGGTGACTGGAAGACGCCATTGCCGTTGCCCTTCAGTACACTTACGGAATCGCCTGATATTGTTGCAATAATGTCGTCGATGCCGTCGCCGCTAACGTCGCCGACAAACAAAGAGGAAGGCGAGGAACCCACTACGAAGTTCTGCCTTGCCTGAAACGTGCCATCGCCGTTTCCTCTCAACACGCTTACATTATCACTGCCGGAATTCGCCGTAATGATGTCATCAATTCCGTCACCGCTCACGTCTCCGACGAACAACGAAGCAGGACGGTCTTCCGCGGCGAACGTCTGGGCCGACGTGAAAGTTCCATCCGCCACTCGTATGTTGGTCAGTTCGCCGGTCGCCGGGTCGAATTCACGAATTCCTGCCTGGCTCTGTATGACCAGACGTGAACCGGACTCGAATAACTCCTGGGGCTCGTCAGCCAACAAATCTGTAAAGAATTGTGCCCGAACACGAACCCCTGCGTTTGCCGACAACGACCACAGCGTCAGTTCTCCCGTCTGTGAGTTGGACGTAATCCAGTATGTCTCGCCAAATGCCTCTCCAAATAGGATGGGATGCCCCCGCAGTGGCACTGACTCGATCGCACCAAACGGTGTTGCTGTGGAGAACAGGCGCGGTCCGTTGCCAATCAGCACGCTTACGTTATCACCATCAGAATTTGCAGTTACGATGTCGTCGATTCCATCGCCGCTGACGTCCCTCACGGAGACGAAAGTAGGCGCGTCTCCCACCGCGAAACTTTGTGGCAGCTGAAACGTACCGTCCCCGTTGCCCTTGAGCACATTAACGCTGTCACTTCCACGATCTGCAGTCACGATGTCATCAATTCCGTCGCCGCTGACATCTCCGACGGACACGGATCGGAGATCATTTCCCGTAGCGACACGCTGTGCCGTCTGAAACGTGCCGTCACCGTTGCCTCTCAGAACGCTGACGGCGCTGATTGAGTCGTCGAATGTGCCCGCACTGGCAACTACGATGTCGTCGATTCCGTCGCCGCCTATGTCGCTAAGTTCCACCGAATAAGGTCTGTCTCCTGCTGCAAAGGACCGGGGAGTTTGAAACGTTCCGTCGCCGTTGCCTTCAAGCACGCTGACGTCACCGCTGGGACCGAATGTAATCCCCGCGTTGGCGGAGACAATGTCGTCAATTCCGTCGCCGCTAACGTCGCCAACGGACAAGGACGTAGGACGAACTCCAGCGGCAAAATTCTGCGCCGTCTGAAATGTGCCATCACCGTTGCCCAAAAGTACCGTCACGTTGTTGCTGCCGGAGTTTGCAGTGACGATGTCATCGAAGCCGTCACCGTCGACGTCGTCAACACTCACGAACTGAGGACGATCTCCAACACTGAAACTCTGCGCAGCCTGGAAAGTTCCGTCTCCATTGCCTGGGAGGACGCTTACGTTATTGCTGTCGTAATTGGCAGTAATGATCTCCTCGATCCCGTCGCCGTTTAAATCAACAACAGACACAGACCGAGGACCATCTCCGGCTGCGAAATGCTGAGCGGTTTGAAACGTGCCATTGGCGTTACCTTTGAGCACGCTTACGTCACCGCCAGAACCATAAGTGCCCGCATTGGCAGTGACGATGTCGTCGATTCCGTCGCCTGTTATGTCGCCGACAAATACAGAAGAAGGACCATCTCCAACGGCAAACGTCCGTGGGCTAGTCTGGAAGGATCCTCGGCCGTCGCCTTTCAGTACGCTTATGTTATCCCCGCCAGCATTTGCGGTAACAATGTCACGGACGCCGTCGCCGGTCACGTCGCCAACAGCCAATGCGACCGGGCGATCTCCAACCATGAGGCGCAACGGCGCCTGGAACGTACCGTCGCCGTTGCCCCGCAAGACAGTCACGTCACCAAGGGACGAGTAGTCAGCACCGGCGTTGGCGGTGACGATGTCGTTGATACCGTCGCCGCTTATATCTTCTATGGAAACGAAAGATGGACCATCTCCCACAGCAAGTGTCCGCTGCAGTTGAAACGTGCCATCACCATTCCCACTCAAGACGCTCACATTGTTGCCAACGGCATTTGCAGTGACGATGTCGTTAAGACCATCGCCGTCGACGTCTTTAACTGCCAGATGTTTCGGGCCATCTCCGGCAGGGTAGAGCACGGCAGTTTGTAACGTGCCATCCCCATTACCCACCAGAACGCTCACGTTATTGCCGTCGCTATTCGCAGAAACGACGTCAAGAAACCCATCGCCGTTTACGTCGGCCAGAGCCACGGAAGTTGGCGAACTTTCAACAGAGAAGTTCAGCGGCGTTTCAAAAGTTCCATCCCCCCTGCCTCTCAATACACTTATGTCAGCACTGTACTGATTGACTGTAACGATATCGTCGAATCCGTCACCACTCACGTCGCCGACGGATAGGGCGCGTGGCCCACTTCCGGCGGAGAAGCTCTGCGCCGCACGAAACGTGCCGTCGCCGTTGCTGATTAGTACGCCGACACTGCTACTGAATGGTTGCGCATAAATAATGTCGTCAATACCGTCGCCATTCACGTCGTCGATGGATACGGAAGAGGGACTGTCTCCGGCAGGCAACTGCTGAGGTTGTTGAAAGGTTCCGTCACCCTTTCCCGTCTGGATTGTCAGAGAATCACTATACAGGTTGGTCGTTACAACATCGTCAATACCGTCGCCGCTGACATCGCCAATGGCCACGGAAGATGGTCCATCGCCCGTGGCGAATGTGCGAGCGCCGTTAAAGAGCTCAGTTCCCTCAGATGCTGAGAACACATAGTCATTGCCATTGGCGGTTCCGGTGACGGGAATCAGGACGGATGTTGGCGTGGGTTCGTACGCCGCTTCGGCCAGTGCGTGATTCTCGAGCGATATGTTAAGCACGTACTTCGTACCGATTGGGGGTGCGGCGCCTGTCAACTCGCCGGGGCCGTTCGTCTCTGAACTGAAGGCGCCCACAGCGACGGTGTAATAACCCTGCTCCGGGAACTGATGGTCGATGCGGGAATCGCGACCGGAGCCGCTACCAGAATCGGTCGCAGAATTGTCATTGGATGCCAATAGGGTCCCGCTTGAGTCGAACAGGAACAGTTGCGTGTCGAAGTCCTGTCCGGCTGTTAGCGCGCCGTTATCGATATCGAACACCGCAGCAGAGCCTGCCTGGTCGACGGTGAACGAGTAGAAGTCAAATGTTCCGTCCCCGGTTGCCGTGATGGTTACGTGCGGAACCGCTTCGGCATTCGAAATATCCGCATTCGGCTCCAGCGACCAGCCTCGCTCATCCAGCCGCATGGCTTCGCCACGCGAGTCGTTCGGTTCCAACTCCGCAGTCGAATAGACGATCGGCAATCGTGCTGTTAGAACCGACTCAGCGCGACCTGCAATTTCGGTATTCGCAGCCGGGCCGTCCGGAATCGGGGAACGAGTCAAGACAACTCCGCTGCCACGCTGCAGGAGTTCGAGTTCTGAGACCAGTGGCGACTGTGAGGTTCCAATCTGGTCGAAGTCTGCTACATCATCGACCAGCATTCTCCAGGTGGGATTGGTCTCGCTAGGCTGCCCGAATAGGTTCGTGCCGTCAGAAGTGATGAATCCTTCGACTTCCGGAGAGATTCTCGCAAGATTGTCGGCAACAATAGAATTGGTCAGTGCTATCTGCGCAGTGGCCGTATCGGTGGCCAGCCCACCGCCGTTGCCAATCAGGGCGTTGTTCTGTGTGAACGTGACACTGCTTAGCGACGACGTTTTTGAATCACTCGTCGATTGCAGGAAGAGGCCGCCACCGTTACCTCGCTGCGCTGTGTTTCCTGAGATGGTCACGTTCGTCAGCGCCAGCTCAGCATCGATTGCGAACACACCGCCACCGCCTGCTGTAGACGTGTTGTTCACAATCGACGTGTTCTGAAGTGATGTCTGGCCGGCTGTGTTGCCTGGTGCGCCGACCACAGCCAGGCCACCGCCGCCGATTCCAAAGAATCGCGAAGACGTCTGATTTTCTTCCAGACTGCTGTCGATGACGGTCAACAGGCCATCGCTGTAGACACCACCACCAGCTGTTTCCGCAGTGTTGGCCGATACGATGGTCGATTCAATCGTCAGCGTGCCCGAGTTTTCAATTCCACCACCCGTCTCGGTGTTTCCGTTCCGGACAGTGAATCCACGAACCGTGGCGGTTGTGGCTGACGAGATGTCGAACACGCGGTCCAACTGCTGCCCGTCGATGATCGTCGAGAACGCTCCGCCACCAATCAACGTGATATTTTGCGAGGACGTCAGGTCCAGGTCACCAGTGGCCGCGGCATCTTCACTCTTGCCGGGAATCGTCAGGGTATAGATACCGTCCGGCACGACGATCGTTGTACCGGCAGAGACGCTGTTGGCATGCATGATCGCCGCACGCAGCGAAACCCGGTCTTCTGAGTCGGCGGGTTTCCCGTCCATCGAACTTGCATCAACCGTATCCAGCGTCGTGTTCACGAAGAACACGTTCGCGTCATCGATGGACACGTTGAACTGGCCGAGTTCCCGGGGAGCGGAGTAGAGCCCCAAGTCGTCCTGGATTTCGCCTTCGCGCAGCGACACAAGCCAGATTCCGTTTTCCGTTGCGTCCCAGGTTCCACCGGGTGCTGTGAACCGGTAGCGGGCGGCGTCCCGGCCGTTGACGGTGGTCGTCGTGGATTCGACGGGCGTGAGCAGCGTTTCGGAGAATCCCTCTCGCCTGACTTCGATGTCGCGTATGTCGAATGTGGAGGTGTCGACGCTACCGTCATCGGTGTAGGTAACGGTGATTTCGACCTCAGTGGTTCCGGCCACGGTGATGTCGGCGATGGTGACCAGTTCGGGGACGGGCGCAAAAGTGGTGGCGGTCACGGCTCCGAACGCATTCAAACTGCGGTTACCGTTAACCTGGTCGTTGAGGGACGCGTTGACTGTGGCTCCGGTAAGGATGGCGTCGCGTGCTTCGAGGGCCGTCGCGTCAGGGAACGCATCGAATACCAGAGCAGCCGTTCCGGCGACGTGCGGCGTCGCCATGCTGGTGCCACTGCGTGCGATGAAACTGTCGCCCGGCTCCAGGCTGATAATGTTCACGCCAGGGGCTGCGACATCGACGCTCGTGCGACCGAAGTTGGTGAACTCGGCGAGTTCACCACGGTCGTCGAGAGCGGCCACACTGATGACGTTCGGCAGGTCCAGGCTGGCCGGGAAGAACGGCGTGTCGTCGTTGTTGACTCCCTGGCCCAGAATGTCTCCATTCCCAGCGGCTGCCACGAACAGGATGTCGGCTTCGAAGTTGCCGGCCACGGCGTCGAATAGAGACTGACTGAACGAACCGGACGAGCCCCAACTGTTGTTGCTCACGCGGACATTGGCCGCATTCTCATCCCGCGTGCGAATCATCGTTGAGTAGTTGATCGCTTCGACCGCGTCGGAGATGTCGCCCTGGTTGTTCTCGTTCAGGAACCTCAGCGGCATAATCGACGTCTGCCAGTTCACGCCGCTGACACCGAGGCCGTTGTCGCCGGTGGCTCCCAGAATTCCGGCAACGTGCGTGCCGTGTCCGTGCTCGTCAAACGGGCGGTTGTCGTTCTCGAAGAAATCCCAGCCGACCAGGTCGTCTTCGAAGCCGTTGTCGTCCGTGTCGATTCCGTCGGCCCAGCGAGGATCATCCAGCAAATCGGCCGCGTCGATGTAGCCGTTGCTGTTGAGGTCCGTGACAAAGCTGGCGTTTGTGGCGTCGTTCAGATCGCGGAACGTGATCAGGCGGTCGGCGTCAGCATCATTGAGTGTCGTGGCGGCATCGGGATCAATGAACTGGGGCGGCAGTTCGCCCTGGTTGATCCAGATGTTGAGGTAGATGTCCGGGTGAGAGAAATCCACACCTGAGTCAATGAGAGAGATGACAGTCTCGACGCTGCCAATCGTGACGTCCCAGGCCTCGGGCGCGTCGATGTCCGCGTCGCTGGTACCACCCGTCTGCCCCGTGTTGTTGAGTCCGTACTGGCGCGTGAATAGCGATGACTCTGTCAGCTCGTTCGGGAATCGCGTTTCGGTCGCTCCCACCGCGAAGTCTTCCTCGAAATAAGCGAGGGCGGCATTCGTCTGCAGCGACCGCACCACGTGCACACTATCACGCTCGGTCGTGGAGACGACGACCTGACCTGGCAGTCCGAGACCGGAAGTGACTGTGAGATCGAGCGATGCGTCGGCGATGAGGCTCTGCACACCCGAGAGCGATCCAGCCTGAGCGGTCGCTTCCGGAGTCAGTCGGACGAGGAACTGCCGGGTGCTTGCATTGCCGAACGTGTTGCTGCCGGCCGAACTACCGGAGAAACCGCCTGTGGCACTGAACGCCGAGCCGACAATGCCGAACCAGTCGGCATTTGCGGTCGAATATGTGGCCGCGGCGCTCAGACACAGCCGAGGCTCAAGGCGTTCGACGACACGTGGTGATCGAATACGATGGGCTGCGTCCCGTGGTCCTGCTCGCACAGCCTTCCGGCCAGGTATCCAGCTCGAAAAAAACGGACGCAACCAGTTGGTCAGAAGCATTGATGTCTCCTCCAATCAGACGAAGGTGTTTCGAGAGTCGGACTGGGGCGAGTTGCAGGACTCGGCCGTAATCAGGAGAACCCCAATTCACTTTCCGACGGACATGGAATCCGACGACAGTCACGGTATTCGCGAGACACGCTCCATTGAACCAGACGCAGGTGCTGTTTTGCTGCGTTTGCAAGGAACATGCTGTGTCCAGTCTATACAGCGTTCGACCGGAATGTCGCCCGAATAACGCGAGCGAACTCGACGTCGATTCAATCGATCATCTGATTGAGCGAGGCAGTGACGCGGGCAACGCCACGGGCGTTCCGCTCAACGGCATATGGCGCAGCGTTACGTCTCTTAATAAACGAGCTGCGAGCCGAGGTAGAAGTTGCGGCCTGGCTGGAAGATGCTCAGGCCGGTTTGCGAGCGGAAATCGAAGTGCTCGCGGTAGTTCTTGTCCGTGAAGTTTTCGACTCCCGCAACGATGGACAGGCTTTCCGAGGCCTGCCAGTAGGCTCTTAGGTCCCACACCGTGAATCCGGACGATTTCGATTCCAGCAGACTGCGTGCAATGCGGTCCTGGTCGTCGACGATTCGCGAGGACAACTCGACACTGATCGGGGATTCGTTGATGGCTCCGGACAGACGCACGCCCAGTCGAGCTTCAAGCGGTGGAATACCCGGCAGTGGCTCGCGTGAGGAACCAGCGATTCCGGAAAACGTCCCGCGAGCCAGGTCGGGGAATCGCTGACTTTCCGTGACGACGAATCCGTCGGGCTGCAGTGTGGCGAAGTCGCCGTTGCGCGTGTGATCAGTGCCCTCGACATAGCTCATCGACCCGAACATCGAAATGTCCTGACTGAGCGCGTACTCAGCATCCGCTTCAAACCCGACCAGCGAGGCGCGGTCGGTATTCACGTACTTGAGATTCGTCTGCTCCACCTGGCCGAATGGTGGCCCGCGGCGGACGGACAGGTTCTCGAACGTGATTCGGTCGTGAATCCAGGCATGGAACACGTTGACGCCTGCCGAGAAACGATCACCCGAATACTCGGCGGCCAGATCGATCTGCCAGCGTCGTTCGGCGTCGAGACGTGGGTCTCCCGTGACCGTGTTCAATCCACTTTGCAATAGAAACATGAACGACTCGGCCACATACATTTCCGTCAGCGATGGCGGTCGCATGCCGTAACCGGCACCGGCTCTCAGAGTCCAGTTTTCATTGACGTCGTATCGCGCCGTGGTGAACGCCGACCACAGTCCAAAACTCTGATCGAAGTCACGTGTTCCCAGAATACTGGACAATGGCAGACTGGCTGTGCCAACCGACTGCAACACCGAGTCCGGGTCAAGCACTTCATTGGTAACAACGTCGGCCCGCACTCCTGATGTCAGAACAAGACCATCAAGCGGCTCCTGGACGTGCTCCACGAACAAGCCAGGGTTCGCCGAGATGGAACGGGGAATCGGAGAGTTTGCATCGGTAAAGACACTGAATCCAAACCGGCCGGACGTGATCTCGTCCAGCTCCTGACGGACGATTCGAATATCGACTCCGGCCGTCGTCTGGCTGTCGTTGTCGTGTTCCCATGTGGCAGCCATCCGGGCACCAGTCGACAGCGAGCGAATATTGGTGGTCCCGACAAACTGAAAGGAATCCAGAAACGGAAATGTCTGGCGTTTACTCGCGCTCTGCGCATTGCCCTTCAAACGCGTCTGGTTGTACCAGGCTTCCACTTCGAGCTGATCGGCCCACTGCACAGTCTCGTCCAGCCAGGTGGCTTCGAATCCGTCTGTGATCAATGCGTCGATGTCGAATGCCTGGCCAGGCAGTTCCACATCAGTCTGGTCCAGTCGCAGATAAGAAAACTCGATGTTCTGGCCCGGTGCCACTTCGAAGCCCAATGCCACATCAACGTCCCGCGACTTGTAACCCGACGGAATTCCAACGCCATCGCCCGACTCATAGTCAGTACCCGTCCGATGGCCATATCCCACACGCACTCCCCAGTCGGGGTCGGCCACTGTGAACGTCTGGCGTCCGTAGAACTGCTCGCCGTTGGATCCGTAGTCAACGCTGGTCGCTCCACCGGATTCCTGCCATGCCTCGGTGCGCGGGCTTCTGAGTAACTGGAAGTCGACAAAGTCAAATCCAGGGCCATACCGTGCCGCGTACGGCCCCTTCACAACGACCACGTCTTCGATCAGGCGAGAATCGACCTTGCTCAGGATTGTGTCCAGGTCGATCCGAGCTGGGACCCAGTACGAACCCGATGCAGCCAATTGGCCGACGCGACTGCCTCGAATGCGCGGATCCGAAATAATGGGGTTTCTCTTTTGAGTCGTGACGCCGCGGTTCTTCGATGATTTACCCAGCAGGCTGCCGAGGTCCGTTGTCGATCGTGCCCGCGACTCCACTCCCAGCAACTTATCCGTGGCAATTCGCGGCGCACGTCGTTTGCTAAAAGAAGTCAACAGGCTCCGCGGAGCGTTGCCTCGGAAGATGCTCGCGGCAGCCTGTCGCGCGCCTGGCGTCTGCCTCAGTAAGAGGCTCCGTGGCTGAATCGGCAAAGGCTGCTGCGGTGGTACGTCCTGGTACAGACGGTGTGCCACATACTGGATTCCGGAATCGCCGACCGTCAGCTCATCCAGTCCACCGGGAAAACTCAGAGCGTGAAAAAACTCCTCAGCATTCCCCTCGGCGACCGGTGTGTCGGATAGCTCCTGCGGCCACGCCGAGGAAACTCCGGACAGAGTTAGAACGGCAGCCAGAAGGATCGTTCCGGGCGCCCACCATTGGCACGGTCGTGTCGAAATCCTCGAGTCCATGAGGGGTTGCACCTGGCACTGGCTTTTGAAGTTGCACACGTTTTTGCCCCCTCTCCCTCGAAACATTGGCGTGGTCGACTGTCTTTTGCAGCAGAGCCCTGGATCGCCAATGTTCTGGGGGAGAGGGCTGGGGTGAGGGGGCATTAAGTGTGCAACTTCAAAACACTGGGCAGCGGCCGAGGCGTCCGATGCGCCGGCCGGTTGTTGGAATCGCGTATCGGATCACGGAGCGCAAACGCGCAGGCGGAAACTCAAGAGTCCTGCGTTCACTATCGGCCGGAAAATCGGTAGAAGTGGACCAGCCGCGCGTCGTACCGCTACTGGATCGTCGATTCCGTGCACACCAATCGCTACAGCTTCCCTAACCCGATTGGTTCACGCATGAAAGTGGCTGGGGCTGCCAGCCACTGCGGGTGATGTCGACGCAATTCAGGAAACAGTTCTAATTGGACGACTCACGTTCCGGTTGCGAATCGCTATCGCTCGGCGTTTCCGGAGTGACATCAATGCCGAGTGCCTGGGCAGCTTCATCGCGCAGCCGAATCAGACGCGGCCGACCCGGCGATGTCTCCTCCATGCGAACGATCCCCGCGTCGTACGATTCTCTCGCGCGATCGGGAGCATTCGCCAATGCCGCCAGCAGCGCCTCCAGGAAATACTGCTCCGCGGAGTCCGAGTTGTCATTTGCGGCCGCCGCATCCAAAGCGGCGCGACATTTCACGGTATCGCCGGATCGCAGATAAGCCAGGGCGAGAGTTCGGCGAAACATGGCGTTGTCGGGAACGGCCTGTGTTGCCTGGATCATCAGGGCTTGAGCACTCTTGAGATTTCTCAGTGCGGGGTCCGGGCTTTGCAGCAGGATCCAGGCTGAGTCATGGAGTATTGGCGGCGCCGCATCGTTGATCGAAGCCTGCAGCTTAATCGCCTGATTAAGTCGTTGGGTGGCGACATCACGCTGGTTGCTTTCCCACAACAACGCGGCCAGGTGGAACCGAATCAGCGCGGCTGCATTCTTCCAGCGTGGCTGTGGATCGGCACCAGCCAGAAGCGGGTCGAGTACCGTTTCAATGGCAGCTTCAAATGAATCCCGACTGTCCTCCAGGTTGCCGTTACTGGCTTCGATCCCGGCTCGCACGGACAACGCAATAGCGAGGCGTTCGTGATGTCGCGGCAGGTCCTGTTCTTCAACGTGCTCGATCAAGAGTTCGATGGCTCTTTCAACATACTCGAATGCATTCCCAGCATCCGCACGGTCGCGCAGAATCTCGGCCAGCGCAAGCTGGCCGTAGTGCTCACTTCCGGAGACACTCGACTCATCCGGATACTCGTTGAAGAGACTCGTGAACTCGTTCAGCCCATTCACGACCAGCGCGACAACTTCATCGGAACTGGCTGCCTTGTTCCGAGCCAGTGCGAGATCGACCTGGGCAGTGGCCAGGTTAAACCGGTACCGGGGAATCTCGGGACGAGCCTGCAATAACGCCTGGTATGCCGTGATACCGTCGGTGTAGGCCGACTTGGGATCAATTCCGTGGGCACGTTGAACATTGCCCAGGTCAATAAAGCTGACGGCGAGGCCTTCCAGATAATCCGGGTTGTCCGACTGCTGTTCTCGCAGGCCTTCCCAGATTTCAATTGCCTTCCTGATACTCTCCATCGATTCGGCAGTATCACCACTAAGTTCGTAGATCTGCCCCAATGTACTCAGCGTGGCAGCCAGGCCGACTCGCAATTCGGGATTCAACTCCACCTCGATCTGCTTTGAGTAGAGAGTGCTGGCCTTGTTGAGTGCCGCGACGGCGTCCGTCAGATCGCCTCGCGACTTGTGCAGACGAGCCAGGTCAAACAGAGCGTCCGCGTGGCCAGCTTGTGATGAGTCAGAGTGACTGTCGTAGTATTCGATCGCGTTCCTGAGTTGGACCTCCGCCTGGTCTCTTTCATCGCGGTCGAGTAATGCCGCCCCGTGCCTGTGCCAGGCAAGTGCCCGCAGGCCCAGGGCTGCCTGATTGCCGGAGTCCTGACTCAATAGTGACTCGCATCGTGACGCGGCTTCGCTGTAACTGGCTGCTGCCGCGTACGGATCGCCGGCGAGCGACTGGACGTCACCCTGACGGAGCAGGCTTCCAACCAGTTCCAACTGCAGTTCCAGACTTGTCCCAGGCCGTGCGGCCAGTTCTCCATAGTAGTCAGATACCATCGTCAGCAGATTCAGCCGCACCTGCTGAATGCGCGGGTAGTGTTTCAACGCGTCGCTGACACCCGTCATTCGTTCAATCGCGCTCTGAGCCTGGTCGTGTTGATACAGGGCGTCGTCTTTGGCATGCGCTTCGGCTACCCGCGCCTGATTGATGAGCACGGCCGAGCCAGAAACGGTAACGACGAAGGCCACAGCCAGCGCCGCCGCGACTCTCTTCATTCGTTGGAGTCTGAGCTTCCGCGAATCGCGTTCCTCGATGGCAAGTCGGACACGCGACAGCAGCTCGGATTGTTCCGGAACTTCAGGACTCAAGTGGAAAGCCGCCAGTTCCAGTTCTTCCTGCTCGAACGCCGCTGTGGCAAACTCAAAGTGAATCGATTGCAGGACATCTCGCGCACGTTCATTGCCATTCCAGACGTTCAGAGCTTCTTCCAGCAGCACGATGCCGCGGTTGACTGCATACTCGAAGTCCTGGTAATCACCCGTCGCGCGGCCAGTTTCAATCAGGCTGAAAGCGCCGTCCGCCAGCTTTCGACTTTCAGAATGTGACTGGTATTCCCTGATTGCGGACGAAAACTCGCGAGCCGTCTGGTAGCGATGTTCCGGATCGGTCTCCATGCTCTTACGAGCGATGACCATCAGCTCGTCGTCTCGATCCACATCAATGATGATGTTGTCAGCGGCCGCTCGCATGCGGGCCGACTGATTCTTTCCCGTGTGCGGCGGCTGGCCGGTCAGCGCGCGGAACAGCATCGCACCCATCAGGTAGATGTCACTGGTTGGACCAATTCCTGTAATTGGTCCCTGAGCCATTTCCGGAGCCATATACGCCGGCGTTCCGGCTGAACCTACCAGAGGCGCCAACCCTTCCTGTGCAAAGTCACCGGCCGGCAGGGCGAACCCCCAGTCCATCACCATGACTTCGCCAAACTCGCCCAGCATGATGTTTGACGGCTTCAAGTCGCGATGCGTGATTCCTCGCGAGTGGGCGAATCCCAGAGCATCCGACACGGATAACAGCACATTCAGCATCTCGTTTTCGGGTTGTGTATCAATCGTCTCCGACCACGTGTCACCACGGACCTCTTTCATGGCATAAAACAGAACGCCGTCGTTGCTCATACCCATGTCGTAGATGGGGACAATATTGGGATGCTCCAGTGCCCCTGTAATAATGGCCTCTGTCAGGAACTGGTCCGGTCGGACGTTCCTCTTTGGCTTGACCATCTTGATGGCGACATTGCGATTGAGTGATCCCTGACGCGCCTGGTAAACAGTTCCCATGCCCCCTTCACCAAGCTGCTCGCCAAGCTCGTATTCGGCAGGTTTCGCGCCAGGACGAGTGAACCGAAGATCGCGAGCTGTTACGACAACATTTGGGATCGACGACTTCCGGGGTTTTCGTTTCGCTGGGCGATAAGTCCTGGTCGAATCATCGATGTAACCCGACGCTTCGTCACCCGATTCGAAATGCGTTTCCTGATCAGTACCGTCACTCTTGACGTCGGCCTGTTCGGCCTGAGATTCCGCGGCCGATGCTGCCGGGTCGACATGACTGGCGCCCGTATCAATGTCGCGTTCAGGTGATGATTTCGTGGAGACCCGCGGCGCAGCTTCACTGGTAGGCTGCGTGTCGCTGATCGGCTTTGCTTCTTCATTCGGAACGACTTCATTCGGAACGACGTCGGCAAGCGTTTCCTCCACGTCGTCTTGATCAAAAGACGTCTCATCCAAAGGGACCTGAAACGACTCGGTAATTGCGTCGGAATGTTTCGGAAAGCGTTGCAGAAACTCCCCAACGTCGGGTCTGTCTCCCCATTGTCGGCGCACCTGAAACTCGGCCCGCAGAAGCTCCAGCAGTGATCCACGTGGTAGATCAGCCACGTCAGCAATCGACAGATAATCTTCAACCCGAGGCCGCATGGCGAAATCTTTGCCCGAACCATTGACCAGTTCCGCGGAGGAACTTCGCCAGCGTCGCTCAAGGTCCACCTGAATCAGTTCGGTGATCAGCCCGCGACCGTCGTCTGTCGAGGCATCGCCCAGGAACGTGCGGATATCCGGTACGGAACCAGTACCCCATGCCTCTTCGAATCGTTCGAGAATACGCTCCCGCGCACGCCCCTGTTCGCCCGAGTCGTGATCTGGCGTCTGTGAATCGGACATCAATCAATCTCCCCCAAGTCGCTGATCCAGAATGGTACGCACGCGAGCCAGCACGCGCCGGACTGTCCGTTCCGTCCGATTTACCTCGGCAGCGATCTCCGCGATGGTCCAGCTCTCAAGTCGCAGGACGACAATCTCTCGCTGACGAGGTTCGAGCGGTTCCAGAATGTGTGTCAGTTCTTCCAGCAAAGCCAGGACATCAGTGTCAGTTGGCTCGACCTCGTGGACCTTCTGCCCATTGGCGACACCGTCCGGGTTGCTGCCGGCACTGTCCTCACGTTGGACCGAACGTTTCTCGGCCAGGTGGTGATCGCGCTGATGCCGCAGTTTGTTCACAGTGATCGTCGCCAGCAGTCGCCACAGATCGCCGGGTGCTTTGACGGAGTAGTTCCCGTCACCCGCGCGTCTGAAGAAGCTGCGGAACGCTGACTGCACGATGTCCTCGGGATCGACATGACGAACCAGTTCCTGATTAAGACGAGATCGCGCCAGCGCAGTCAGTCGGACGGCGTAACGCTCGAAGATCTGCCGGGCGGCGTGTTCGTCACCCTGCTCAAAGCGTTTCAGCAGATTGTCCGACTCTTCGTTGCTGTTCACGACACTGACACCGCCTCTCTGAGTGGATGAACCGGTTTCCGGCAGAGCCCGGACAGACGATTGTGACCTGTTTCCCCAGAAGGTGGGATCGCAGCCTGAGATTTTGAAGTTGCACACTCTTAGCCCCCTCTCCCCCAAAACATTGGCGATGCAGGGCTCTGCTGCAAGAGACAGTCGACCGCGCCAATGTTTCGGGGGAGAGGGGGCAAAAAAAGTGTGCAACTTCAAAAGCCTGAGACGGGGTATTCGCCGAACGTCGCCCGGTCGTCATGCTTCCTGGAATAGCGTACGTGCCGGAAAAATGCACACGTCTGTGAACAAACAGCTCGATGGGTTGAGCCTGCGGACAGCAGTTGCCAGCATAGCTGAGCGTTTCTTCAGATGTGCGGGTCCCCGCAGACGCCCGATCGACACCCACGGGAAACCGAATCGTTTCGACGTGTTTCTCGCATGGACTCCGATTGGCGTGTCCGCATTCGTTCGGCATCGGGTTTGGCACAATAGGTTCAGATGCCAGCGGTCGTCTGCGTCGGGCGGTGTAATTGATGATTGTCGATAGGCGAAGTGTCAGGACGGGCACCTCTGGAATATTCGCGGTCACTTTAGTGGGACGGCGCCACTTTGGACTGCGGTGATGCATCACCGCTTTCCCATTTTCAGCGAGGCGCAGGCGTTTTCGGCGATGTGTCGGCGATCCTGCATTCACGAGCCGGAGAGAAAAAGGGGCTACGCCGCGAATAGAAAATTTGAAAGCGACGATGCATCGTCGCACTCCAGAAATGGCGCGTCCCCAGGTGACTTTCACTTCGAAAATCGACACTCATCAATCAAATCTGCCGTCGCATGACGTCGGCAAGCAGGATGCTTACCCCACTTTTTAGCTCTGACACAGTTCCAGCGTGCAATTGATACTGACTCCTCACCCCCAATCGGGCCAATGCGATGCGCAGGTTATTTCGATCGTTGAACCGCGGCACTCGTTCTTCAGCATGGCGTGACACGCGGAGTCGGCAGTCGCCGTTCGTGGCGGAACGGCTGGAGCGGCGATGTCTGCTGAGTGCTGCTGCGACTTCATCGCATCTCGTCTGGTCCTCCGCTGCGGACCCGGCCGGTGATGTGGCTTCCGTGGAACCCGGTTGGATCGTGCGGCTGAACCAGGCGGACGTGTCGGGCATTTCGCATCTGGATCAGGTGTCGGAATTGCTCAGCTCCGCCAGTGTTCCGGTCGCAGCCGTGCGTGGTCTGGGAACGCCGGGACTGATCCTGGCCCGCTCTGGTGAATCCGTGGCTTCCGTGGAACAGTCACTGGCTCTGTCGCGGTTTGTGCAGTCGTTTGAGCGTGACGCGCAGGTGGGCGCGCAGCTCACACCGAATGACGAGTTCTACGCGGACCAGCTTGGCCTGCGGAACCTGGGCGCCAACGGAGCCGTCTCGGATGCCGACATCGACGCGGATGCCGCGTTCGATATCACCACCGGCAGTTCCGACATTGTTGTCGCGGTGATCGATTCCGGGATCGACTACACGCATCCCGACCTGTTCCTCAACGTCTGGCTGAACCCCGGCGAAATCCCCACGGCGCTGCGCAGTCAGCTTGTGGATGGTGACGGCGACGGAGCGATCACGTTTCGCGACCTGAACCTGCCGGCCAACTCGACCTTCGTGACCGATTTGGAATTCGATGGAAACGACTTTATCGACGCGGGCGATCTGCTGGCCGATGCCACGTGGGAAAACGGTGTCGATGAAGATGACAACGGACGGACCGACGACCTGATCGGCTGGGACTTCCGCGACAACGACAACGATCCGCTCGACACACACGGACACGGCACGCACGTCTCGGGCACGATCGGAGCGGTCGGTAATAACGGCATCGGTATCGCCGGACTGAACTGGAACACGTCCATCATTCCGCTGAGGTTTCTGGACCGTCAGCCCGGTCTGGGCCTGACCGGTTCGCGCACGGATGCCATCGCGGCGATCAACTACTCGACGAACCTGGTCGAGGACCAGGGAATCCCGATCCGAGTCAGCAGTAACAGTTGGGGTTCACTGGACGACTTCAGTCCGGAACTGCGATCAGCCATCGAAGCCAACGGCGACGCGGGAGTCGTGTTCGTGGCCGCCGCCGGCAATGGCGAGGGCCGCACCGGACGCGGGATCGATCTGGATACCGAGAACCTGGGCTTCTTCCCGGCCACGTACGATCTGGATCACATCATCGCTGTCGCGGCGAGCGATCCGCGTGACAACCTGGCCATCTTCAGCCAGTTCGGAGCCACCTCGATCGACCTGGCGGCTCCCGGCGTCAACATTCTCAGTACGGACATCAACGACGGCTTCGCGTTCCGCAACGGCACCAGCATGGCCACACCGCATGTGGCCGGCACCGCCGCACTGATCATCGCGCAGCAGTCGGACGCCACACCGCAGGAAGTCCGCCAGGCGATCCTGCAAAGTGTCGATACGCGTTCGGCGTTTTCCGGCCGAGTCGCCACTGGCGGCCGACTCAACACCGACCGAGCTCTGCAGACCGACACCTTCGCCCCCAAAGCGTCGCTGTTGTCGGCTCCCGACGTCACGACCGACGCGCAGTTGTTCTTCGAATTCGACGTGCTGTACCGCGACAATGCGGACATCGATTTCTTCTCGATCGACAACAGCGACCTCATCGTCACGCCCGTGGGCAACCCCGGCGCCCCGCTTACGGCGACCGTCTCCAACCTCGTCCTCGATTCCGACCCGGACACAGCTGGTTCACAACCCATCGTCACCTATCGCATCATCCCGCCGGGCGGACGCTGGAATCAGGAGGACAACGGCGACTACCAGATCGACCTGCAACCCGACGCCGTCGCCGACACACGCACGGGCGCAACCAACCGCACACCGGAAGAAACACTGGGCACGTTCAACGTCAACATCCAGTTCGTCGGCCAGATCGAAATCGACATCTTCGCCGACGGAGCCGACCCGAACCCGACCGACGGAGTCAGCGACAACGGTTCCGGCCAGAGCACCCTGCGTTCAGCCATCCAGACCGCCAACGCGCTGCCCGGCCTGAACACCCTGGTCCTGGAAGCCGGCACCTACGAACTGACGATCACGGGAGCGGGAGAAGACGCATCAGCAACAGGCGACCTGGACATCACGGACGACCTGCTGATCCTTGGTAATGGAGCCACAATAAAAATCATCGGCGGCCACGACCGAGTCTTCGACCTTGCGAGTGACTCCACTCTCACGATCGAAGGACTCACCATCACCGGTGGAGACGGATTATCCGACAGCGGTGGAGGCATTCGAACTTCCGGAACTCTCGTGGTCTCGAAGACCCTGCTTCACGCCAACAGCGCCACCACGGGGGGTGCTATCGCGAGCATCAATGGTAATGTCACGCTCACCAACAGCACCATCTCAACAAACGCAGCAACATTTGGCGCGGGACTCGATATCCTGCGAGGGTCCCTGATTGCGACTCACGTCACAATCACGGCCAATACTGCGAGCGATACTGCTGGCGGAATTCGCCAGGCAGCACCTAGTTCCGTAACACTGACGTCGACGATTCTGGCGAATAATTCTGCAAACGCCGATTCCGATACGTCCGGCACGTTCTCATCCAGATTCTCTTTGATCGGAGACGCCGGATCTGCAACCGGACTGACTGACGGTGACAATGGAAACCAAGTCGGAGACTCCGCAAACCGAATTGATCCTTCGTTAGGACCACTCGCTGACAACGCAGGCCTCACACTGACACATCGCGTACTAGATGGCAGCCCTGCAATCAGGGCCAGCGCGCACTCTAGATAACCTGGGGCAGATAGGGGCTTGCGCATTCTATAGGCTGTTGTTACATGTTCTCCATGAGGAAGGAACTACGTTTTCATTCATGGAGGATAGACAATGG
>Ga0115002_10000090_pt1 | contig 118882 bp, 119 predicted proteins | sample ArcticOcean_MG_C_8_FD_89576 | JGI IMG/M metagenome (GOLD analysis project Ga0115002, IMG submission 89576) | Marine microbial communities from western Arctic Ocean - ArcticOcean_MG_CB11_86 | ecosystem: Environmental > Aquatic > Marine > Oceanic | place: Arctic Ocean: Canada Basin | collected... | reverse complement strand
GCGGCCCCTCAGGAAACCCGAGGAGCCGACAGCCCTTGTTCGTCCAATAGCGGAGGAGGGACTCGAACCCCCGACACGCGGATTATGATTCCGCTGCTCTAACCACCTGAGCTACTCCGCCCCTTGTTGTAGCGCCTCAAAAACTCCAAGGAGTCTACGGGGGTGTCAAGGCGAGTCGCGGTCCGGCTGGAGCGGGTCTCCGCCGAGCATCCACGCGGGCGCCCCTAAGCGGCAGATGAGACGTTTCATCGAAGGAGGGGCACCCAACAGAGCACGTAGTCAGGATGCCGTATTGCCGAGAGAATTCCTGCGCCAGGGGGGGGCGTTTCATGGACTTCGGAGTCGTCTTGATACCCGCCGCGGTCACCGCGGTCGTCGCACTGCTCTTCAGCCTGCGAATCTTGTACGAGTACGAGAGAGGGGTCATCTTCCGGCTCGGCAAGTTGACTCGGGCCAAGGGCCCCGGCCTCATCTTCCTTGTCCCGTTCGCTATCGAACGTATGAAGAAGATGGACCTGCGCATTGTGGCGCTCGACATCGCCCCGCAAGACACCATCACGAAGGACAACGTCAGCGTGAAGGTGAACGCAGTCGTCTACTTCCGCGTGGCGGATCCCGCGAAGGCCGTTGTAGAGATCGAAGACTACTACTTCGCTACGAGCCAGCTCGCTCATACGACCCTCCGCAGCGTTATCGGTCAGTCGGAAATGGACGAGCTTCTGGCAGAGCGAGAACAGATCAACGGAGTGGTCTGCAAGATTATCGACGAGGGGACCGATCCGTGGGGTATCGAGGTCACCTCGGTCGAGATCAAGGACATCGACCTACCGCATGAAATGAAGCGGGCGATGGCAAATCAGGCCGAGGCCGGGCGTGAGCGCCGTGGAAAGGTCATCGCTGCGGCCGGCGGGGCGCAGGCGGCCGCGAAGCTCGCTGAAGCTGCCGAAATCATCCAGAATTACGCGGGGGAGCGCTGGCGGGCAGGCGAACGGCCCTCGGCCGAGGCCTTGGCAGCCGCTAGTGAAGAGTTGGCGCTACCCGAGGGTGCTGATCAAGCCATGCTAGCGGAGGCTGCAAAGGCGTTCCTGAGGCTAGGGAGCGGCGGCGCAGACGCTAAGCCGGAAGCGTAGGAGCAAGCAGCTCGGACCGCGTTCGAAAGGACGCCTCAGCGGGCCTCGAGGTTGTCCGCGGAATCAGGTGGCGGCGTAATCCGGTACAAGACCTCGCCCTCGCGGATCATCCCGTAGCGCTCCCGCGCGACCCTCTCAATCGTGGTGGAGTCCGCCTCCAGGGCGTCACCCCACGCACGCAGCGAGTCGTTCACGCGCTCAACCTCGGCCAGGCGCCGCTCCAGGTCCTCTCGCTCGGCCCGGGCCCCCCTCACCTCCAACAAGGAGTACTCCCCCCCGAACACGGCAAAGTACGCGGCAAGCCCGATCAGGGCTGGTAGGATGAATCGCTTTAGCTGGACCAAAGACTCCGTCCCGGGTAGGTGGCCGAGTCACCCAGAGCCTCCTCGATCCTGAGGAGTTGGTTGTACTTGGCCACGCGATCGGTTCGACTGGCACTCCCTGTCTTTATTTGGCCCGCTGCGGTGGCCACCGCAAGGTCGGCGATCAAGGTGTCTTCGGTCTCACCCGATCGATGAGAGATGACGGAAGTGTAGCCCGAGTCGTCGGCGAGCTTGATGGTCTGAAGGGTTTCGGTGAGGGTCCCGATCTGATTCACCTTCACGAGCACGGAATTGGCAACGCCGTTGCGGACCCCTCGCTCGAGCTTCCTCACATTGGTCACGAAGAGGTCGTCCCCAACGATCTGCACACTTCCGCCCACGGCGTCGGTCAGCTGCTCCCAGCCCTCCCAATCATTCTCGCCCAAGGGATCCTCCAACGAACGGATCGGATACCGATCGATCCAGTCCGTCCAGAACTCCACCATCCCTGCTGCGTCGCGACGCTCTCCGGAGGACCACCTGAAGACGTACTCGTCCCCTTCAACCCACTCGCTGGCCGCAGCGTCGATAGCTAGAACGACGTCGTCGCCGGGTGTGAATCCGGCACGTTCGATGGCGCTCAACACTACCTCCACAGCCTCTTCGTTGCTTCGCAGATCGGGAGCGAACCCGCCCTCGTCACCGACCGCGGTGTTGAGGCCCTTTTCAGTGAGCACCCGCTTCAAATGGTGGAAAATCTCTACACCGCAACGGAGTGCTTCCGAGAAACGGTCGAAGCCGATGGGCATCACCATGAATTCCTGGATGTCTACGTTGTTCGGGGCGTGGGCGCCGCCGTTCAGGATGTTCATCATGGGAACCGGAAGCAGGTTGGATCCCGGCGAACCCAGGTACCTGTACAAGGGCACCTGGTTCTCGATCGCCGCCGCTCGTGCCGCAGCCACGGAGACCGCCAGGATAGCGTTCGCTCCGAGGCGTTCCTTGTTTGGTGTTCCATCCAAATCGATCATCGTGCGGTCCAGATCGAGCTGCTCTCGGGCCTCGAATCCGCGGATGGCCTCACGGATCTCCGTGTTGATCGATTCGACGGCGTGCAAGACGCCCTTGCCCAGATAACGGTCCGGGTCTCCGTCACGTCGTTCGACCGCCTCGTGCTCTCCCGTCGACGCACCGCTCGGCACTGCCCCGCGCCCACGGACGCCGGTCTCGAGCAGCACCTCTGCCTCCACCGTCGGGTTGCCACGCGAGTCGAGAATCTCACGGCCCCGCACCTCAATGATCGCTGACACGCTAGTTACGCTCCTATGGATAGTCGAGGCCGTGGGCCCCGCTTCATGGTTTCAGTCATGTGACGTCGACTCCAAAGCCGCGCTGATACTTCCCTCGCCCGATAGGTTCGAGGTGCGGCCCTCACCGCCCCGTAGCCCCGCGATCGCACTACGTACCATCTCCTTGAGTCGGTCACGATCGCCATGGTCCATGCCCGCCACCGAGATAGGCTCACCCACCTTTACCACGATCTCACCACGCCCAATCCGGTAGGAGCCCTTCGGCATCAACGGGCGAGTGCCGAGGATGCCAACAGGGACGATAGGTACACCCCCCTGGATGGCCAACACGAACGGGCCCTTCTTGAACTCTTGGAGCTCCCCTGATGCGGATCGGGTGCCCTCGGCGAACAGCACCATTCGAAGGCCTTCGTCGTGAATCCTCTCACCTGCCTTCTCGAGTGATTCGATCGCGGACTCCCGATTCGCGCGGTCGACGGATATGTGACCGCAGGCCTGCCAGGCCTTTCCGAATATCGGAATTCTCGAGAGTTCGTGTTTGGCGATAAAGTGGGGTTCGATCGGCAACCATCCTGCCAGAGCCCAAACATCGAACCAAGACTCGTGGTTGGCGACGATGATCGCCGCGCCGTCTCCCTCTAGGTACTCCTCTCCCTCAACACGAACGGTGACGTCGGCAAGCTTCAGAAGCCTCCTGGACCAGTCACGACCCGCTCGAGGGCACGCCCGGCAAAGCGCCTTCTTGGCGCCGAAAATGGCGAGCACATACAGCTTGCACGCGTACCAAGCGGTGAGCACCACCCCGACAGAGAGAAGCCACGCCGACCTCAGCACGCTGGCTCTTCCCCGGCAAAATGATCGAATCCTCCAGCGGCCACACTCCCCCCACCCCTCGATTCCGAAGGCAGCACGTATGCGCCGGCACCTTCGATCACTCGGCCGACCCTGGTTAGCGGTGCTTGAAAGCGCTCGCCGAAGGCTTCGACGAGGGCTGCCATCGCACCCGGCGGCGCTGCAATGCACAGCTCGTAGTCCTCACCTCCCGAGAGACCCAACGACAGGTCGTCGGCACCCAGATCCGGATGTAGCGGAACCAGGTCGGACTCAATCTCGATGCGCACGCCCGAGGCGGCCGCCAAGTGCCCTGCGTCTCCTTCCAGCCCGTCGGACAGGTCGATCATTGCGTGCAAGTTCCCGTGCTCTGCCAACCAAAGGGCCTCCCTGACCCGCGCAACCGGGCGTGCAAAAACCCCCCGCAGACCAGGCAACGGACGGTCCCCCGACCGCCAGGCACGAACGGCGGCGGCGCTGCCGCCCAAACGGCCGGTTACCCAAAGCTCGTCGCCGGCGACGGCGCTGTTGCGAAGGATCGGGTCGCCCGTCTCACCCAGCACGGTGACATCGAGCAGCAACGGTCCCGGCGACGCCGAGAGGTCTCCACCCACAAGCGGCACATCGAGCCCAGCAAGGGCGTCGCGTACTCCCCTCCCCACCTCCGCTAGGACCGTTTCGGCTTCGGTGTCGGCCACCGCAACCGAGAGAAGAACGGCTACGGGTCTCGCAGCCATAGCGGCAAGATCACTCGCGGCAGCCATGACGGCGCGAAAGCCTACCTCCTCGAAGGACACCCACGATCGACGGAAGTGCACGTCTTCGACCGAGAGGTCCGTGCTCACCACGAGTTGCCCCGCAAGGCTCCGGGAGAGCAACACGGCTGCGTCATCGCCCGGTCCTATCGAGACGGCCGGGCTGTGCACCGGGTTGTAACCCTCGGGCTCACCAACGAGCATCCGGATCAGATCGAATTCGGCGCCCGACCCCATAGGGGTGGTGCGGCCCTTTTCGGACCCCCCCCGCGAGGCAGCCTCGGTCACCTCGCCGCATCCTGGTCGAAGAGTACGAAAGGCAAGTCGAGATCACTTCGACCCGGCCCTTGCTCGTCCATCACTCGAGGAAGCGTCTCGATAACATCGGACGGTGTAAGGCTCGCCCCTTTGCCCGCGCAGGCCGCTGCCCGCCCGGTAACATAGAGAGCCAAAGCACCGGCCACATCGGACGTGACCCCCTGTGCTAGGTACCCACCCGCAACCCCCGTAAGCACATCGCCCATGCCTCCCGCCGCGAGATCCGAACTTCCTGTTGCGTCCACCCAACAAGGGCCGCCACCGTGAGCCACGACCGACGGCAGACCCTTGAGAAGCACGCTCGCTCCCGACTCCTCTGAAAGCGTTCGTGCCGCCGTTATCCGGTCAGCCGCAATGGCTTCTGCCGTCTGGCCCGACAAGTTGCGCATCTCACCGATGTGCGGAGTGATCAACACATCTCGTCCCTCGGACCATTGTTGCAGTGCGGGGCCCGATCCGGAAGCCGCCAGGTTGAGCGCGTCGGCATCCAAGACAGCCGGGATACCGGCGCTTGCGTCGAGGACCAATTCGAGGAGAGCGTTCGCCCGGGGTGCCTGGCCGAGGCCTGGCCCAGCCGCAACAGCGTTCGACGCGCATGCAGCCTCTCTTACCGCGACAGGATCGTCTTCGGGGATGAACACGGCCTCTGGGATTGAGGTCTGTATGATCTCCCGGTTCTCGGCCGCAGACACAACACGAAGCAGCCCCACTCCGGCGCGGAGGGCCGCCCTTCCCGCCATCACGGCTGCACCCGCCATCCCCGACTTCCCGGCCACCAAGAGTAGAGCTCCCACCTGGTTCTTGTGAGCGTGCGGCTCCCTTTGGGGACGACGGGCTGAGACCCACGAGGGAGTCACCACCATAGCGCCGAACCCCTCCTCGTCCACCGGCGGAAATCCGATCTCTACGGCAACCAACCGCCCACCGCTGGCTCGGCCGGGTTGGAGAAGGGTGCCCAGCTTCGGCCAACCAAGGGCTATCGTCACTTGAGCGACGACGGACTCCGAGGGCACTTGGCCGGTGTCCGCATCCACACCGGAGGGTGTGTCCAACGCGACAACGGGTTTACCCGCCCGGTTGACACACTCAATCGCCAAAGCCTGCCGCGGGCGTGGCGGCCCCTTGATGCCGGTACCCAGGATCCCGTCTACGATCACGTCGGCATCGGCCAGAGATACCTCCAGCTGCCGGGCGTCGGGGGACTCACTGTCCCAGCCATCACTCGCCCGCGTCACTTCCCACCCGTGGAAAAGTACCTCAGGGGACGGCCTTTCCGCGACGTACACGGCCGCGACAGAACGTCCCCAAGACTGTAGGGTCCGGAGCAGCACGAGGGCATCACCCCCGTTGTTCCCTGCCCCCACGACAGCGACTACGTGGCCGTCAGGGTAGAGGCGATCAACGACCTGGGCGGCGGAACGCCCTGCGCACTCCATCAACGCGGCTTGGGGGACACTCCCGTCGTCGATCACCCGGCGATCGAAGGCGGCCGCCTCGGTGCCTGTCGGGGCCCACACACTCAGTCCTCCGAAGGGTCGCACCGGGCTCTCGGTCATGAGATCTCGAGGCTCTGAAACGAGCAACGGGTTCGCGTGAGCGAGTTCAGTGTCGGTGAGTATGATCGGACGGTACGGCCGATCCACGCTGCACTCTCGTCAGGACCGAGAGGTTGGTACCTACTTGTAGCTTTGGCCGATGCTACGTCCCAGAGAGATCTCCCCATTGTCGATCCGGATGTTGAATCCACACTCAGGGTTGGAGCATACCCAGGCCTTGTAACGGATAGCGGCACCGTCACGTCCGTAATCTGAAAGCGGTAACAGGATCCCCGAATCGCATTTCTGGCAAAGAGGAAACCCAGAATCTTCCGCCATGTTGCCCCCCCCCCTACAACGTTTTGAATTTGGCAAGCCTCCCGTAGAAGGGCAGGCGTGCTCCACAACCTTGCTATTCACTCACGGCCGGAAAGCCGTTCTCTAAATCCCCGGACTCCAAGGATAGTTCTGCTCGAATGCTTCCTCGAAGTCGAAAACGTCGCGGAAATCCTCGGGACTGTCACCATCCTGCCTGGTCAACACACCGCAATCGACCAAAGCGAAAACAATATCACCCAGATCTGCGGTGGTCTGGATACCCCAGTGCTGTAAAACGGTCCGAGCCATCGGACCAAAGCGTTCCAGCGCGAGCCCGCGCACACCTTCGGCCAACTCTGCACCGGAAATGTGCCTCGGTCCATCGAGTCCTTCCATCACCCGGTGGAGTGACGACAGCAAAAAGAGGTACGCTTTCCCGTGAAAGCGCGGGTGCTTCTCCTGGAGTTGGTCCAGGACCTCTTCTGCAAACTGGAGCTCAGCCATACTAGAAAAGTTACACGCTCATCGTCCAGGCGCCAGTCAGGCCCGGACCGCCAGTTCTTGATAGAGTGGGAAGGCCTGGCACATCTCGTCGATCTCCGCCCTCACGCTGGCGATCACGCCTTCATCGGTCGGCGCGGTCAGGACCGTCGCAGCCCAATCGGCAATCTGGCGCATATCCGCCTCGCGCAGACCCCGCGTCGTCACCGCTGAGGTGCCAATTCGGAGTCCCGAGGTCACGAACGGTGATCGTGTCTCTCCGGGCACGGTGTTCTTGTTGACGGTCATGCCCGCCGCCTCTAGAGCATTTTCCGCGTCCTTACCGGTGAGATCCTCGTGGCTCTTACGAAGATCAACGAGCAGTAGATGGTTGTCCGTCCCGCCGCTGACCAAGAAGAAGCCATGCTCGAGCAATCCGGCCGCGAGAGCGCGGGCGTTCGCAACGATCTGGCGCTGGTAGCTCTTGAACTCCGGCTGGAGTGCCTCCCTCATCGAGACCGCCTTCGCGGCGATGATGTGCATCAGGGGGCCCCCTTGGGTGCCGGGAAATACCGACTTGTCGATGGCGGCGGAGTGCTCCTCTTTGCAGAGGATCATACCGCCACGCGGTCCCCGGAGCGTCTTGTGCGTCGTCGTGGTCACCACATCTGAGTGAGGCACGGGACTTGGGTGCACATCAGCTGCCACCAGTCCGGCGATGTGGGCCATGTCGACGAACATGAGCGCGTCTACCTCACGGGCGATCTCGCCGAAGGTCTGGAAGTCGATAATCCGAGGATAGGCGCTCGCGCCCGCCACGATCATCTTGGGACGAACCTCAAGGGCCTGTTCACGCAGGGCGTCATAGTCGATCCGCCCATCCGATTCCCGGACACCATACGCCGCCACCTCGAAAAACCGGCCACTGAAATTCACCGGAGACCCGTGGGTCAAGTGACCCCCGTGATTGAGGTTCATTCCGAGAATCGTGTCGCCGGGCTCCAGGAAGGCGAAGTAGGTCGCCATGTTCGCCTGGGCGCCCGAGTGAGGCTGTACATTGGCGTGCTCCGCACCGAAGAGGTCTTTGGCACGATCGCGCGCGAGATTCTCCGCAACGTCCACATGCTCGCAGCCGCCGTAGTAGCGCTTACCCGGAAGTCCCTCGGCATACTTGTTGGCCATCACCGTGCCCATCGCCTGCAGCACGGCTCGGGAGACGAAGTTCTCGCTGGCGATCAATTCGAGCTGAGCCGACTGACGCTCTGCCTCGGCGCGGATCGCCTCGAAGATCTGGGGGTCTGTACTTTTTAAGTGGTCCATGGCGGGCGAAGGTATCGACGCAGGCTGATCCGGTCTAGATGTGGCTGCGTCGGAGTTTCCGAGCCTCGCTGATGCGCTGGAGAGCCACGCGGTCCGCTGCCTGGCTCGTCGGAATTTCCTCACCCTGGGCGCGATTGAAAATTCGCAGCAGTGTGTCGTAAATGGCCCCCGCCTTTTTCTTGGCCTGCTCTGGGGTCCAGCCCTGCAGCTCCCCGTATACGTTACACAGCCCACCAGCGTTGATTACGTAGTCCGGCGCGTAGAGAATGCCCTGGTCGTGCAGGGCCTGGCCGTGTCTCGCCTCCGCCAATTGGTTGTTGGCCGCCCCGGCGATGATATCGACCTTGAGCTCCTGGAGTGAATCGTCGTTAATCACGGCGCCCAACGCGCATGGCGCGTAGATGTCTGCTTCCACGCGGCACACGTCTTCCGAACCCACCGTCGTCGCGCCGAAGTCGTTCACCACGCGCTGAACTCGACCCTCATCGATATCGGTCACCGTGAGCCGGGCACCATCGGCTGCCAGGTCCCTGCACAGGTAGTATCCGACATGACCTACGCCCTGGACGACGACATGCTTGCCCTCGAGAGAATCGTCGCCGTAGCGAAATTGCGCACACGCCTTGATGCCCCTGTAAACACCGAAGGCGGTAATCGGAGATGGATCTCCCGAGCCCTCTTTGAGACCGGAAACCGACCCGGTCTCCATCCGCACGTACTCCATATCGTCGACGGAGGTACCGACATCCTCGGCAGTGATATAGCGACCCTTTAGCGATTCGACCGCCCGGCCATGGGCCCGAAAAATCATCTCGCGCTCGATGGTACGGTTGTCTCCGATGATTACGGACTTTCCGCCCCCGAGGTCGAGGCCCGTGATGGCCGCTTTGTACGTCATGCCTCGAGCCAAGCGTAAGACGTCGGTTACGGCCTCCGCATCCGAGTCATAGTTCCAGAAGCGAGTACCGCCTAGGGCCGGGCCGAGCGTGGTGTCATGGATCGCGATTATCCCTTTGTAGCCGATCGACGGCTCACTCCAGAATACCAACTGTTCGTGACCTTGCTCGGCCATCGCCTCGAATATTTCTATCACTCCCTCGACCTCGTCCTCAGGATGAGCGTGCTTTCAAGCCCGGTTACCGGACTCCTAAAGATCTATACGAATCGTCAGTCGACCCTGGCCCCTTCAAGAATGTCGCGAGCTATTACGAGGCGCATGATCTCGCTGGTGCCTTCATAGATTTCGGTGCCCTTGGCGTCCCACATTAGCCTCACGACGGGATAGTCCCGTATGTAACCATGGCCGCCAAAGATCTGTACCGCTGCATGCGGACGGATCTCGCCCTCCGCAAATTCACGGGCCAATGCGCGGATCTCGAGCTGGTCGGTCGGAAACAGTGGCAAGGTCAGGCGTCGTACTCGTAGAAACCGCGCCCGGACTTCCGACCCAACCAGCCGGCGGCCACATACTTGCGAAGCAGCGGACACGGACGGTACCGGTCATCGCCGAGTTCGCGGTGAAGGACCTCCATGATGCTGAGGCAGGTGTCCAAGCCGATGAGGTCCGCGAGTGCCAGCGGGCCCATCGGATGGTTCATCCCGAGCTTCATCACCTGATCGATCGCCTCCACATCAGCCACCCCCTCCATGAGCGCAAACACGGCCTCGTTGATCATGGGCCCGAGGATACGGTTTGACACGAAACCAGGGAAGTCGTTCACCTCGACGGGGGTCTTCCCCAACTCGGTAGAAAGAGCCACGACCGCCGCTATCGTCTCGTCGCTGGTGGCCAACCCCCTGATGATCTCGATCAGCTTCATGACCGGCACGGGGTTCATGAAGTGCATTCCGATCACACGGTCGGCCCGCTCGGTCTGGGCCGCGATAGCCGTGATCGAGATCGATGACGTGTTGCTTGCCATGAGCGTTTCGGGTGCCGTCAAGTTATCGAGGCGTCCAAACAGGTCGTACTTGAGTTCGGCTCGCTCCGGAACAGCCTCCACGACCAGCTGCACGCCGTCGCACGCCTCTTCGAGCGAGGTGGTGGTGCGGATCCGGCCAAGCGTATCGTCCCGGTCCGCCGCCGTGATGACTTCCTTCTTCACCTGGCGATCCAGGTTATTGCCGATCGTAAACACGGCCTGGTCAAGCACCTCTTGGGACACGTCGGTCAGGCAAACCTCCTTACCTCGTTGAGCACAAACGTGGGCGATCCCATTGCCCATCGTACCCCCGCCGATCACCGTGATTTTCTCTATCATCACGCCTAGGCCCTTTCGACCGAAAGTGCTACTGCGTTGCCGCCGCCGAGACAGAGCGACGCCATTCCAGTATCGACGTCCCGGTCCTCCATGGCGTTCAGAAGAGTCACCAGAATGCGGGCTCCCGACGCACCGATCGGGTGTCCTAGAGCCACAGCACCTCCATGGACATTTACGCGATCCGGATCGACATCCAGCGCCCTCATATCCGCCAGTGCCTGCACCGCGAACGCCTCATTCAGCTCATAAAGACCGTAGTCCCCGACGCCTGTTCCTTCCTTGGCCATCAGGTTCTGCACGGCGGTGATCGGAGCAAAGAACAGATCCTTGGGCTCCGTGCCGCTCACAGCATAACTCGAGATCGTGGCTCGCACCGAGAGGCCGTGGGTTTCGGCGAACTCCAACGAAGTAACAACCAGTGCCGCAGCACCGTCGTTGAGTCCCGGAGCATTTCCAGCGGTCACCACCAACTCCTCCAGTCCCTCTGGAGCATCCTTCGGGAACGCCGGGCGAAGTTTGCCTAAAGCCTCGAGGGACGAATCCCGCCGCGGCGACTCATCCGTGTCGACAACGGTCATCCCGCGCCGAGACTCGATGGAAACAGGAGCGATCTCTGCGTCGAACTTTCCCCCGTCCATCGCCGCCACGGCGAGCTGGTGGGACTGTAGAGAGAACTCGTCGGCGTCCTGACGTGTGATGCCTGCCTTGGACGCCGTGTACTCGGCATGACCTCCCATGTGGCAGTTGCCGAACGCACACCACAGCCCATCCAAAAGGAGCCCGTCCTCGACGGTCTGATCGCCGAACTTAACGCCGGACCGTAATCCCCGAACGTAGAACGGCGCGTTCGACATGGACTCCATGCCTCCGGCCACCACGGCCTTGGCATCTCCGGCTCGAATAGCCTGAGCCGCCAGCATGACTGCTTTGAGTCCGGAGCCGCACACTTTGTTGATCGTCATGGCCGGAACCGCCGCCGGAATGCCTGCACCGATGGCGGCCTGCCGGGCCGGGGCTTGGCCTTCGCCGGCGACGACCACGTTTCCCATGATGACTTCCTCGACGGCATTGACGTCGATCCCGGAGCGTTCTACGGCGGCCGCAATAGCCACCGCACCCATCTGAGGAGCCGACATAGGCGCTAGTCCGCCCAGAAAACGCCCGATGGGCGTGCGGGCGCCGTCGACGATAACCGGAATACGTGCTTTATCACTCATGAGAGATCACTTCTTTGTGAGTCCGATCCATCCGGACAACAGCCCGGACCATAGGTAAGTTACTGAGATTTCGCACGCCGCAAAGACGCCGCATCAGGTTCCGTTCAGAGTGACGGGCGTTCTTCTCCAGCCGCGTCGGGACTCGGGTCGAGCAGCGACAACTGCTGACCTTGTCGAGGCCGAGTGGTCGGACGGCGCTTCCGGAGGAACGACTTGAGGGCCGTGAGATCGGTCACACCTTGGCTGCCCACTTCGTCGATCAACCGTAACAGGACCCGAGCCGTTGCAAGCGCATCACCGTGGGCCCGGTGTCGGGGCGTCATCTCTATCCCTATAGTGACGCGCTAGGACATCCAGGTTGCGTCTGCGCAAGCGAGGCAAGATGCGGCGAGCCATGCGCACCGTGCAGAGTCGCTCCACCTGCGGCACCTCCCCGATCGCGTCGGCCAGTTGCTGGCTGATGAACCCCCAGTCGAAACGGACATTGTGCGCGACGAAGATCCGGTCCTCTAGCCGCTCCAGGACATCTGGTGCGATCTGATCCCAGTAGGCGGCGCCTGACACCATGCTGTTGGAGATTCCGGTGAGCACTTCGATACGAGGCGGAATCGTACGGCCCGGATTCACCAGGGTATGGTATTCATCCGTGACCACGCCGTTCCGGACCTCGTAGATGCCCCCCACGGTACGGCCCCGCCCGTGGCCTCGACATCCACTACCGCATAGGTCAACTCGGCTAGGGGCGTGCCGGGCGCCAGCCCGCGGAGAGGCCAAAGCCCCTCGGCGTCGATGTGGAAGCGGGTGTCGATCCCGAGAAGCGTAAAGACCGCGGCGGACGCCGCCCCGGGGTGCCCCGATAAACCCAGTACTTCTCGGGCCAAGTCGAGCGTGTGGGTGGAGCCCCGCTCGAGCGCAGCAGCGGCGCGATAGATCAAGGCCCGGTCGGCCTTCACTCCTCCCCTTCTTCCCTACTCAACGCGAAGGAGAGTGCCTCCAACTCCATAACCATGTTCACGTCTTTCACCGTGACACCCTCGGGAACTCTCAGCGTGGTGGGGGCAAAATTCAGAATGCCGAGTACCCCGGCGCCGGTGACCCGATCCATGACAACGGGAACTGCCTCGACAGGTACAGCCAGGATGACGATCTCGATATCGCGCTCTTCGACGATACTCTCGAATTCGGCGATGTCCATTACCGTCAGGTCGGCCCAGCGCTCGCCGACCTTCGAGGGATCTACGTCGAGGATCGCGGCGATATCGTAGCCTCGCTCCTGGAAGCCGCCGTATTCGACGAGCGCCGATCCGATACGTCCCACGCCAACCAGAGCCACTTTCCATCGCCGGTCCAAACCCAGGATCTTCCGAATTCGAAGCCCCAGCTCGCCGACGTTGTATCCGAGGCCGCGTTTACCGAATGAGCCGAACAGGGATAGGTCCTTCCGGACCTGAGCAGCAGTGGTATCACTGTGCTTGGCGAGTTCTTCGCTCGACACCGTAGACTCACCACCACACTCCATGTGCTCCAGTATCCTGAGATAGAGCGACAACCGGCGGACGGCAGACTCGGAAATCTTCTTCGATAAGGCCACGTGGAAACCCGTTTAAAACCCTTCCGCACCCTGGCTTGTGAGAAGCTTCACAATATTAGGCGAAGGAACACTTTAGCGTCAAATTTGGGCCTAGCTAGTCGTCGGTTCATATCAGTTTCGACAACGATACAAAGTCGTCCGGCTCGAGCGTCTCCGGCCGGCGGGTCAGGTCCCACCCCGTCACTTCGGCGATCCGGTCCACCGCTCCTCGCGAGAGGCCCAGATCGCCGTGCTCTCGCAGTGTCTTCTGGAGTTGTTTACGTCTCCACTGGAACGTCGCCCGAGTCAGGGTTCTGAGCGACGACTCCTCGTCCGACGTCAGAGGCGGCGGGACCGTCGGTGTGATACGCACCACGCTGGAATCGACGCGAGGCTGAGGGCGAAATGCCGTCCTAGGCACCCGTAGGACGCTCTCGACGCTCGCTACGCTCCGTACTCCCACAGAAAGAGCGCCGTACTCCGACGTGTCCGCCGGCGCGACCAGCCGGTCCGCCACCTCACGCTGGACCATCAGGACGATGTCCTTGGGGCGGGGGCGCTCCAGCAGCTTGAAGATGATCGGCGCCGTGATGTTGTAGGGTATGTTCCCGATGACCAGAAGGCTCGACGGATCGGCGGTCAATGAGCCGAGGTCGGTCTTCAAGAAATCCTGATGCCGCACTGCGACCTCGGGGCGATCGCCCCACTCCGCCACCAGTTTCGCTGCAAGCCGGTCGTCCAACTCCACAAGAATCAAGCGGGCGACGCGCCCCACGAAGTGTCGCGTGAGAGCACCGTGTCCGGGGCCGATTTCCAGAACGGCATCTGCTGGCGAGGGGTCCAAAGCCTCGACGATCTTGCGCTGAAGGTTCTGGTCGACGAGGAAATTCTGGCCCAACGATTTCTTGGCGTGTATCACTTGAGAGATCCTAGGTCCGCAACACGATCGCCGTCCTGTCATCCGCAGGGATGTGCGGATTGGCGGCATCAGCCAAGTCGAACAACGCGTCCACGATCTGGGCCGCTGGAGCACTCCGGTACGCCGTGACGCCATCGAGAACGGCAGCCTCGCCGCTCCCAGGTTCCTCGGTCGCCAACGTGTCGGAAAGGCCGTCCGTGAACAGGAGTAGCAAGTCGCCCTGACACCACTTCGCACGACCCTGCTGATAGGACTCAGGTCCCGCAAAGCCTACCGGCGGGTCGGTCGCCATCAGACGCTCCGCTTCTCCGCTCTCACGGCACACGAACGCGTGAGGATGCCCCGCATTCGAATAAGCCAATTCGCCGACTTTTGGATCGATGACGACGTAGCAGAGGCTCAGAAACATTTCTGTGGTCTCGAGTTCGTCTGCCAGAGCATCGTCCATATTGCGGAGTACCACGGACGGATCCGGAGACTCCAGTGCATAGATGCTCGCGGCGCTCATGGACAACGCCATGATCAGAGCCGCCGGGAATCCGTGAGTGGACACGTCGCCGATCATTACGCCGATCTTGCCGTCGGGCAGCTTGAACACGTGGAAGAAGTCGCCACCCACCTGCTCGGCGGACGCGACCCGCGCAGCGACATCGGCCCGATCGAAAGACTCGGGCGACTTGAGAAGCTTCATCTGGAGGTGATGCGCAAGCTCCATTTCGTGATTCATGCGCTCCTGCGCGAGGCTCTCCTGGATTAGACGGTTATTCTCGAGCGCGGCCCCAATCTGGCTCGCGATAGCCGACAGTAGCTTCTCGTCCCTAAGGGCAAAGGGATCGCCGCGCCTACGACCGAACAGATTGATCACGCCGACGGTACGCGCCTCTCCCGACGGAGGGCTGTAACGGATCGGCACCGAGATGTCGGTCGTAGCACCGACGTTTCCAACTCCGTCGGGATCACGGGTGCCCATACGAGACCGACCCTCTTCGAACACTTGGGATGTGACGGCGTCCGGATGTCGATCCGAGGAGGCCTCGGTGGCGGCATCCGGCCCCACAGCGGCGATCAGATGCAAGACGTTTTGCTTGGGATCGTTCACCCAAAGGGATCCACGCGCAGCGTCCAGCACATCACAAACGTCCTGGAGGATCGCATACGCAGCGTCGTCCAGCTTGAGGGTCGAGCCCAGCGTCTCGCTGATGGAGTAGAGGAGATTGATCTCCTCGTAGCGCTCCGTGAGCTCATCGGTGAAGAAGTAGATCTCCTGGAGAGTATCCAGCGTGCGCTTGAGGTTGGCCTGAAGCACCGATGCAAGCGGCTCGATCGATGCGTCCCCGGACGGGCGGATCTCGAGCTCGAGAGGTGGCCCATCCCTCGGCGAAATGGACCGAATCGCCGACCCCGGCGACGGAGCATGATCCTGGGAGTCCTCCGAGGGTTCGGAGGGATAAAGACGACGAGATCTAGCTCCGTCGTCGTCGACACTCCAGAGGTGCACATCGAGTCCGAGTTGCACACGGAACTCGTCCAGGGTTTGTGCTACCGGAACAGGAAGGGCTGGGCTAGGCCCGCCTTCCAGGGTCATGCCGAAGCCCCTCCAGCGAGGTCGGGGCTCCCCTCCTCCAACCGCAGAATGAGCGTCACGGAATTCCCTTCCTCATTGAATTGGACTTCGTCCATCAGTGATTTCATGAGGAAGATTCCGCGACCACCGGGCTTACTGCGGTTGCCGGGGAGCGTTGGGTCGGGCACCAGGGTGTGGTCGAATCCCGAGCCTTGGTCCGTCACACGCGCGGTGACCTGCTCCTCCCGAACCGTCACCTCGACCCGAACTCGCTTACCCGGATCTCGGTTGTTGCCGTACAACATGGCATTGGACAGAGCCTCACTGAGGCCGACTCGAAAATTGAGGTTCAGCTTGCGCGCATAGGCGCAACAACCCGAGCAATGCTCCATCACGTACTCAACCGCATGCTCAATGGAGTGAATGTCGTTCGGCAGCTCGAGAATCAGTTCTTGATCCACTCGGTACCCTCGTAGAAGGGGCAGCTAGAGGTGCGGGAGCGTCCTACAGTCCTGTCAGGGCCTCGTCGCGGCTGTCGGCGATCTTGAACAGCGTATCGAGCTTGGTGAGCTCGAACAGCGTGCGAAGATCTTCGTTGAGGCTGGCGATCCTGAGTTCACCGCCCTGCTCACGGATTTTCTTGGATAGGGAAACCAGCACGCCCAATCCGGAGGAGTCGATGTAGCCCGTGCTCGAGAAGTCGACCACGAACTTACGTTCGCCGCCCTCCAACTCGTCGAGCACCTTTTGCTTCAGTTCCTGGCGATTTCCGACGATGAGCTGACCCTCAACATCAATGACCGTCACATCGCCCGACTTACTCACCTGAAATGCCATTGTTCCTCCGTTTACGGTTTCGGTCCCTCGGTTACGCCTTGGGCTTCAAGCCCGGCTTCGCGGGCGGGCGCGACAGACGCGACAGAAGGGAACGGCAAAACGATACAGGAAAACGCCCCGGCGGGGCAATACTTCTGATTCCGGGGTGTTCGGGAGACCCTTGGTCGCCGATCACTCATCCCGCGTAACCATAAGCGCGGTGATGCAAGAGACGGCGAGGATTCCGTCCGCAGAAGCTCCGCGGGATAGGTCGTTATACCGGCGCCGAAGTCCCTGAAGGATGGGCCCCAAGGCCTGCCCGCCCGTAATCCTCTGGACGAGTTTATACGCGATGTTGGCCGAGTTCAGATCAGGAAACACGAGCACGTTCGCACGGCCAGCGACGGATGATCCGGGCGCCTTACGGCGCGCGACCGAGTCAATGAGAGCGGCGTCTCCCTGCAACTCGCCATCCACATAAACCTCCGGAAGACGCTCCCGAAAGATCTCGACAGCCCTCACCACCCGATCCACAGACTCGCCTGAAGCACTCCCGAGCGTCGAGTAGGACAAGTAAGCAACTCGCGGTTCGTCACCAACCACTAGGCTCCGGACCCTAGCCGAAACGACCCCGATATCCGCCAACTCGTCCGCCGTGGGCTCGGGAATGACACCGGCGTCCGCGAGCGTGAGCACCTCATCGTCCATGCCACGAGATGACGGAACGAGCATGTAGAAGGCGGAGGAAACTGCGTCCACGCCGTCGGCGGTGCCGATAGCTAGGAGCGCCGCCCGGATGATGTCACGGGTCGGGTGCAGAGCGCCGGCAACAACCCCGTCCGCGGTCCCATGGGCAACAAGCAAGCCCGCCAGTGTCAAAGGGTCCACGGCCATCTGTGTCGCCCGGCTCTGCGACACATCGCCTTCGGACAGCTCTACCAGCCGCTCCGCGAGAGTTTCGACGGTGTGTCGATCACCCGGATCGACGACGCCGACGACACTGGGATCGGCCCCTGCAGCTACAAGAGATTCTCAAACGTCGGGCGGCGCCCCGACAGCAACAACAGAGCAGATCTCTTCATCGAGTAGCCGCGCGATGGCAGAGGCGGTGCGAGGATCCGAGACCTCTGGGAATGCGAGGGTGGCCCTGCGGGCCCTCGCCCGAGTCGTGAGCGACTCGAGAAAACTCACTCGGACAGCAGACGATCTAGGCGCTGGAGGACCGAGGGCGACACGAACGGCGACACGTCGCCCCTTAGGCGAGCTACCTCACGCACCAGTGAGGCCGACAGGAACGCGTATTTCTGATCCGGAGTCAGGAAGACGGTTTCCACTCCGCTCCACAGTTCCCGATTCATCTGAGCCATTTGGAACTCGTACTCGAAGTCGGAAACAGCTCTTAGACCTCTGATCACGAATTGGGCGTCCATCTCCTGAGCGAGTTTCACCAAGAGGCCCTCGAACGAGAGGCACGTCACCCGATCCTCGTCCTGGAATACCTCCTGGATCATCTCGAGGCGCTCCTCGACGCTGAATAGACTGCCTTTCGCCTGCGTCGGCGTGTAAGCGACCGCGATGACCACCTGGTCCGCAAAACGCAACGAACGACGAGCTATGTCCTCGTGGCCCTTGGTCAAAGGGTCGAAGGAGCCTGGGTAGATGGCTACAACCGGCCTAGCGCGGGTCATGGCTTCGCCTCGAGAATCGAGAGGACTGTGTCTCCGTAGCGTCTTTGTCGGAGCCCTTCGAGATCTGAAATCGGATCGGTGGTACGATGCTCTACCCAGAGCTGAGATGCAAACGGCCTCGCTACGAACGTCTCCAACAACCGGAGAGCCAGTCCAAGGCCATAAGGAGGATCGGCGAACGCGATGTCGAACGTCACACCCTCCAGCCGGTCAACAAAGGCCATCGCATCCGAGGTCGTCACCTTCGTTTTCGACCCCGCTTCCAGTAGTTCGATATTCGCCCGAAGCGTGGTCAGTGCCCCCCTCGATCGTTCTACGAACACGGCACTCTCGGCGCCCCGGCTCAAGGCTTCCAGACCGAGCGCTCCCGAGCCGGCGAATAGGTCCAAAACTGTAGCCCCTTCCAGTGCCTGGCCCACAGCAGCCATCCACGACTCACGAACCCGATCGGTGGTCGGCCGAGTCCCCTTCCCGCGCAGGGGCTTCAACCGGCGCCCTTTCCAGCGACCTGCGATGATCCTCATCGCTGCGCCAGCCTTCTCAGGTCTTCGTTGTTGTCGCTGCGCCGTACGTCGAGGAGGTGCGCCTCGACCTGACGGCGTCCGCGGAACTCGTTGATCTTGAGTTTAAAGACGAGATCCACGGGCCCGGCGCCCAATGCCTCTGGTGAAATACGGTGAACCAGTCCGAAGCCGATGGCCTCCATCGAGTGACCGCTCTGCCGGAGCCGCAGCTTTAGATGCCCAGTTCCGACCTCTCGCGCCGGGCTCTCCAGATCCACGTCCCGAGCGAGGAAGATCGGCGTCGGATTTCCAATCCCGAAGGGCCCTAAGTACGTAAGCAGGTGGGTGAACCGCTCGGTCGCCTGACCTAGCTGGATCTCCAAGTGAGGCTTGATGGTCGGGCGAGGCGGGTGACCGCCCAACCGCTCCCGAGCCTCGACGTTGAAGGCCTCTCGAAACGCTTGAAGCTGCTCCGCCGCGACATCCATACCGGCGGCCGCCCGATGTCCTCCATACCGGCCCAGATGCTCACGACACGCGTGAACGGCCCCGTAAAGGTCGAACCCCTGGATCGACCGGGCGCTCCCCCGTCCCTGTCCGTCCCGAAGCGCCACCAGAACGATCGGCCGGTGAATACGCTCGACGATGCGGGAGGCCACAATGCCGATCACCCCTGGGTGCCACCCTTCTCCGGCCAGAACCACACCGAAGTCGCGGTCGGGCCGGTAGCTGGACCGGAGCGCATCAAGCGCCTCTTCGAGCGTCCTCGCCTCCTCTTCCCGTCTGTCGGTGTTGTTCGTCTCGAGCCTTAGGGCGAGATCCTCTGCAACTTCCTCATCTTCGGTCAGCAGCAACTCGAGCGCGGACATCGCCTCGGCCATGCGACCCGCGGCGTTGATGCGAGGAGCGAGCCTGAAGGCCACTTGCCCGGCCTCGGGTATTGCGCTGTCGAGCCCTGCTTGTTTCATCAGCGCGCGTAGACCCTGGAGCTCAGTACGCGCCAGTGCTTTCAATCCGTAGCGGACCAGGGTGCGGTTTTCCTGATCAAGGGGCACCACGTCGGCGATCGTAGCCATGGCAACCAGATCGAGGAGACGGTGCAGCTCTTCATGGGGGATTCCGCGCTCATCGGCCATGAGTTCACAGATCCGATAGGCTACGCCGGTGCCGCACAGTCCCTTGTTCGGATATGCGCAATCCGCTCGGTTCGGATCGACCACCGCTAGGGCGGGGGGAAGCGTGTCCCCTGGCGTGTGATGGTCGGTGACGATCACGTCGATGCCGGCCGCCGTGGCCTCAACGACTGCGGCATGGGCACGGATTCCCGAATCCACCGTAACGATGAGAGTCGCTCCAGCCTCGCGCGCCGCGTCGATGCCGGCTGGCCCAAGGTCGTATCCGTCTCGTATCCGATTCGGGACGAAGGGTACGACATCTCCGCCCAACCGGCGGATCCACCGGGTCAAGAGTGCTGCGCCCGATACGCCGTCGACATCGTAGTCACCGTGAACCAGAACGGTTTCGGCCCCGTCGATCGCAGCGAAAATCCTCGCGACGGCCTTCTTGCTGTCGGAGAGTAGTGAGGCCGGATGGAGGCCGGACAAGAGGGGACGCAGGTAACCCTTGGCTTCCTCGGGGTCCGTCAAACCTCTTTGGACGAGGAGCGCGCAAAGCGGCTCGGGCAACGACAGTGCATCGGCCAGGAGCCGAACGGGCTTCTCCTGGGACGGGGTCGGCTCTTTCCACAATGGGACGAGCGCCAGCAGCACCGTTTCGGGGGGGGCGGGGGTTCCGTTCAAGTCAGGAATGCCGCGAAAGGAGTCACCTAGACCTCCCCGGCTCCCTCCTTGGGCTCTTCGTCTTCCGCGGTAGCGGCGGAATCGTCTGACTCCTCATCGTTCGTTTCTTCCGCGCTGGCGGCAGACTCATCCTCGGTGTCAGCGTCAACCGTCGCTTCTTCGGTCGACTCAGCTTCTTCGACCCCAGCCTCAGCTTCCTTGGCGACCGCCGCTGCCATCTCCCCAGCGACACCCGCTAGTAACTCGGCGACGTCGTCGGCAACCGCCGCCTCAAGCGCGACAACATCCTCGAGAGGATCAGCCGCAGGAGCGACCTCTGCCGATGCACCCTCATCGATCTCATCGCCGGCAAGCTCGGCCTCGGCGGCTGCCTCGGCCTCATCCTTGGCGGCCGTTTCCGCTCTTTCGACATCCCTGGCTTCTTCAGAGACTCTCAGAGTTTCCTCGATCCGGGCAGTCTCCTCCTCAGCCTTCGCGATCCCCTCGTCGGACTCCGGTGACAGAATCACCCCACATTCCTCACAGCGGATCATTCCCGTAGAGTGCCTGATCTGATTCTGGATCTGAAGCGGGATCACGCTGAAGCAATCGCCACAGGCGCCATCGCTCGTGAGCTCGGACACGGCTACCTCACGGGAGCCGGCCATGATGCTCTCATAGACTCTGCGTTCTGCAGCGTCGATCCCGGAGGCAAACGTGTCCCTCTTGGACAGTAGTTCCTCGAGCCGCGCTTCGGCGGTCTCCTTTTCCTCGGTGAGTTCAGCACGCTTGGGCTCAACCTCGGCCAACGCTTCTTGGTAGGCCTCTTCATGCTCTTCCCGTCGCTCTTCCATGCGCCGGATCTGATCGAGCAGGCTCATCGCCTCCTGTTCATCGTTTTCCAGGGCCCGCTTCACCATCTCGAGTTCAGCGTGTACGGCCGCCTCCTCCCTCACGTTGCGGACCGAGTTCATTCTTTCCTGGAGCTTGGCCGACCTCACCCGACGCTCCTCGATCGACAGTTCGACTCGGTTTTCTTCGAGGGAGACCTCCTGGAGGCGCGCCTTCAGGGACTTCACCTCTTTCTCGAGGTGTACGATGGGCTCGCCGACTTCTTCGAGTTTCTCGTCGAACGTCCCAACAATGGACTCGATGGAGGCGATCTCCTGGTCCATCTGTTGGAGCTCTTTGAGCGTAGAATGCGTCTGAGGTGTCATGTGTGCTCTTGAATTAGATGTCTAGCCGTTTAGCGAATCTAACGGTTGTCTTTCAGGGTCCGACGAGCCGCCGCAGACCAGTCCAACCCGAGCTCACGACGCTCTTCTCCAAGACGTGCTTTCTCGGTGAGGAGCTCGGTTCGTCGATCCGCATCTAACGTATTCTGTATAAGCCGATCCACTTCGTCGAGCCTTTGCTGCAATGCGGTGCTCTGGATCTTGCTCACCGACTCTGCGAAAACCCGGTGTGCCTGTCGGAGTTCCTTAGGATCTGCAAGCAATTCATCAAGGGTTTCAGTGGCGCCGGAAGAGAGCCCCGAGGGAGCGTGGGTAAGGGCCGGATCGGCTAGAAGCGCCTCGAACGCGCCACGATAGCCGAGGTTGAGAAAGTCGTCCGGACCGAAGTATTCCCCCACCCTCTCGATCCAGTCCCGGTCCTTGGTCATGAGCAGCAGGAGCTCCCGCTCGGCGCCCATCGGCGGGATCGACGGTGTGACGACTCGGCGTTGCGCGGCGCGCCGCGGAGCCGGTGCCTGCCTCAGGGTCGAGGTGGCCCTGGCCAACTCTTCCTCCAATGTCTCGCGCCGGACACCGGTGCGATCGGCGACCTTGGAGACATAGATGTCGCGCAAGGTCGGGTCCTGCACTGCCCGTATCGTCGGAAGGAGCCGATCCACGGCACTTCGGGTCTGTTCGATTCCCGAGAAATGATCCCGCTCCTCCAGGATTTGAAGTTTGCGGTCGAGTACGTCGACGGCTTGGTCGATGTGCACCCTCAGGCCCTCGGCACCCTTCTTGTGAACCAACGTGTCCGGGTCTTCACCGGGTGGAAGTGTCACCACCGACGGGTGTAGCCCCGCAGCCAGGAGCACGTCGCCGGCTCGGAAGGTCGCCTTGAGACCTGCGGGGTCACTGTCGAACAGAACGTGGACGCGCTGCGTGTACCGCCGCAGCAACGCGGCCTGCTCCGCCGTCATCGCGGTACCCAGCGGCGCCACCGCGTTCTCGAAACCGGCCGCCGCCAACGACACCGTGTCCATGTATCCCTCGACCAACAGCGCCGTGTCGGCCCGTCGAATGTTGTTCTTCGCCCAACACAGGCCGTAAAGGACCTGCCCCTTGTGATAGATCGGTGACTCGGGCGAATTGACGTACTTGGGGGCCCCCTCCCTTCCCGAATCCAAGACACGGCCACCGAAACCGAGCACCTTACCGCCCAGGTTTTCAATCGCAAAGGTGATTCTGCCACGAAAGCGGTCGTATGGCTCTTGACTCTTCTCACTCTGCGTCAGGAGTCCGACCTCTAGGAGTGTCTCGTCTCCGATGCCGTGGTGAGCCGCAGCCTCACGGAGAGCGCGCCATTCGTCCGGGGCAAATCCGAGCGAAAACCGCTCGGCGGTCTCGCGGTCGATTCCCCGTTTCTCGAGATAGGCCTGGGCCTCCTGACCCAGTTGATCATCCCAAAGGCAGTCCTGGAAGAATACTCGGGCAAAGGCGTTGGCTTCGTGAAGATGACGGAACGGGTCTTCCTCCTGCTGGCCCTTGGTCACCTCCCGGATCTCAACCCCGGACCTCTGGGCCGCGTGTTTGACAGCGTCGACAAAATCCAGTCCCAGGTGCTTGATGAGGAACGAGAAGACATCGCCGGACTCACCGCACCCGAAGCACTTGTAGAACCCCTTGGCGGGGACGACAAAAAAACTCGGCGTCTTCTCCTCATGAAACGGGCAACACGCCTTGTATTCCTTCCCAGACTTCTTCAACGGAACGATGTCGCCGATGATCTCGACGATATCTGCCCGAGCGCGGACTTCCTCGACCTGATCGTCGGATATCATCTGAAGCTCGCTACGGTGACGCCCGCTCCACCCTCAGTTCGACCGCCGAGGCGAAACACCGTGACCCTCCCATCCATCTCCAAGATCTCGGTCACCTTCGTCCGAACTGCTCCGGTTCCCTTTCCGTGGATGATTCTGAGCTCGGGAAGTTCATTCAAGATCGCTTCGTCCATGGCATGAAAGAGCTCCCGTGCCACCTCATCGACTCGGAATCCGCGGAGATCGACCTCGGTGCGCACCGGTCCAGAGGGCGCCTTCCACGACACTGGAGCAGCCTTCTGCTCATCTTGAGCCCCGGCCCGATCGAGAAGCTCAATGTCGGCAAGAGGGACCTTCATGCGAATCCCAGACGCATCGATGACCGCCCGGTCTTCCCGAATCTCCACTACGACCCCCTTCGGCCCCCCATCCATTACTCGCACCCGATCGCCTGATGTGATCGGCTCGGCCCTCTCGGTGTTTCGTTTTCCGGGCCGGAGCTCCCACTGTCGCTGCGCGGCCCGCTCCACCTTGGCCCGGGCCTCGCGCGCCACCGTCTCGAGTTGATCGCCGGCCTTGGCCTCCTTGACCTCTCGGATCGCCTCCTCAACCTCCCTCCTAGCCTCCATCAACAACTGCCGGGCTTCGTCCCTGGCGTTGCGCTCAGCCTCCCTCTCCGCATCGCTGAGATCGGATTCCCGAGCCTCCAGTTCGTCGCGGAGGCGCACGGCCACACCTCTCTCATGCTCAAGAGACGCAACCAGTTCGACCGCCTCCTTCTCCTGCCTCTCGAGACGCTCGAGGAGGTCTTCGATAGACGACTCCCCGCCCGACATATGCTCTTCAGCTCGGTCCAAGAGCGGGCCCGGGAGACCCAACCGTCTTGCGATGGCGAGGCCGTAGCTCCGACCAGGTCTTCCCTTCACCAATTCGTAGGTGGGTTCCATCCGATCCGGATCAAACTGCAATGAAGCGTTGACGATTCCACTGCCCTCCGTATCGAGTCTCTTGAGCACACCTAGATGGGATGTCACGATGACCATCGCGCCGCGGCGCACAAGGTGCTCAAGGAGCGCCATGGAGAGAGCTGCTCCCTCTGTGGGGTCGGTCCCTGTGCCCATTTCGTCCAACAAGACCAGCGATTCAGCATCGGCCTTCTCGGCGACCTCCCGCCAGTTGGCGAGGTGCGCCGAGAACGTAGAAAGGCTCTCGGCAATGGACTGCTCATCGCCAATATCCGCAAAAAAGGACTTGAAGATCGGCAGGCGAGTGCCCTCGTCCACCGGCGGAATAACAGCGCTCTGAGCCAGCGCCGATATGAGGCCCACCGACTTAAGAAAGACGCTCTTCCCACCTGTGTTTGGCCCGGAAATAACGAGCACCTGTTCCCCGGACTCGAGCACGAGGTCGAAGGGAATCACGTCCTCGTCTCCGGCGAGGAGCAGAGGATGTCGTCCACGCACCACCATCAGCCCCGAGCCATCATCGCTGAACGTGGGCACGGCCGCCCCCCAGTCTTGAGCGGCCCGTGCCCTCGCGTATAGCGCGTCGAATTCGACGAGGGCATCCATGCTCCCACGCAGCAGGTCGCGGGTCGGACGCAACATTTGCGTCAGCTCCGTCAGCACCCGGTGGATCTCCCTCGCCTCTTCCCGCTCCAGAGCCCGCAACTCATTGGTGAGACCGAGAGCTACGGGGGGTTCCACGAACAGCGTGGCCCCCGTCTGGGATTCGTCATGTACGATCCCTCCAACCTCCTTCTTCCCCTCGCGCCGGACCGGGACTACATACCGACCTTCACGGACTCCAATGGAAGCGTCGGGCACCGCAAAACGTTCGGGGAGGTCTTTTACGAAGGCCTCCAGCTTGCGAACGATCTTCGTGTGAGCGCCCCGTAGCCGACTCCGAACTCGCCTCAGCTCCGAGCTTGCGGTATCCAGTACGGAGCCGGTGGCATCGACCGTTTTCGCGACTCGGACCACAACCTGCGGGTCTCTGTGTAGACGATCTGCGAGGAAGCCCAACTGGGGGAGCTCAGCGCGGTGCTCGGACAACGGATGGGCCAACTCCTCTGAGGAGGCCAAGAGGACCCCGATCTGATGCAGCTCGACCGCTTCCAGAACCGAGCCTTCCATTCCGAGCCTTCCTAAGGCCTTCCCGCAATCCGGAATCGTTGGGGGAGCCCAGGGAGACAACGATGTGCTCAGCACCCCCGTTGCGGCGACGCGGCCCAACTCCAACTCTAGCCACGACCGATCGCTGCGGGGTCGAAGCTCGAGGACGACATCTCTGCCCGCCTCGGAGGTCGCATAGCCCGCGACCAATTTCAGGGCTTTATGAAAATCAAGAACGGAGAGAGCGTGCTCGCTCATGCGGCCGAATCCCGCATCTTCGGCCACCGGGGCAGTGGCCCACAGAGCGGCCCGCCAATCACCCCAGCTCCTCCCGCACGATACGGTTCGCCTCTTTGCCGTCGAAGCGTCCTCGCACCTGAGGCATTACCCGCCCCATTAGGGCACCGAGCTGATCGCCGCCGTCGGAGATGGCCTTCTGCACGATCTCTCGTACATCCGCCTCGCTCAGTTGCGGCGGAAGATAGGCCTGAAGAATCTCCGCTTCGGCGTCTTCCTTGTCGGCCAGCTCGGGGCGCCCGCCGTCGCGCATCTGCGTGGAAGCGTCACGCCGCTGCTTGATCGCCCGGCTGACCACGGCCTCCAAGTCGGCATTGGCGAGTTCGTCTCGCTCCTCGATCTCCCTGTTTCTGATCTCGGAAAGCAACGTGGTGAGAACCACGGTTTCGAGCCGATTTCGAGCCTTACGAGCCGTAATCAGGTCGGTTTGAATCTGTTGCTTGAGGTCGGTGGACATGGGGCTGAAGCTATCCGAAGGGTCATGGAGGGTCAACGCGGTTGGCTCCCGGGAAACGGCGTCCCGTTTAGCTATTCTACCGCCCGGCCAGTCCTGATATTTCTGTCTTCGAGCGAACTAAACGGAATCCGGAGGGTCGCATGAGAAATACGGCAGAAGTCGTGCGGAAAATCATGGGCCGCACGACCTCCACAGCACTCCCTCTGCCTGTCCTCATCGCAGCTCTCGAGCGAGAGGTCGTCATGCTGCCCCGAGGACCGGCCGATTTGCTGAGGGAAATCAAGAGTCGACCCGACCTCTTTCGGGTGCTCGATCCGTGCGTTGGGCCTTGGCAAAGGCCGCGCACCCTCCCCGGCAGCCCACTCGGCTGGCGCCCGGATCAATGGGTACTCAATCTCCACCCACGCCGGAAGCCTCACTCCCCTGTTCAGGCGCGGTTGTCCGAGGGCCTCCGATGCCTAGGGCGGGCTCTCAACCAGGGCTCCGCGACTGCCACAGCGCGGTGATCGCAGCTCATGGCACGGGAAGCAGTGCTCTACCCTAGGCCGACCAACGCTCTAGCCAGCTGCGGTCCTGAAGCACCCGCTCCTCCACTCCCCGTCTGCGTCCTGCTCGACAAGTGAGAATCCGTGGTCGGCGGCGGCCGCTGCCAGCCGGGACCATTCTTCGTCCAAGATGCCACTCAAGATCAGCCAGCCACCCGACCCGAGAGTCCCGGTGAAACTCGCGAGTAGCGGGACGAGTACCTCGGTTTGGATATTAGCCAGAATCCCGTCGAAGGGGCCGCGGGTGGCAATCCACTCGGGGCTCACCCCGGCCGTCTCGACCGCTACTCGCTCGGCCACTCCGTTCGCGGCTACGTTGTCACTGGCAGCCTCGGTCGCATAAGGGTCTAGGTCGACTGCCAGCACCTTGGTCGCGCCGAGTTTGGCGGCCGCGATGGCCAGAATAGCCGACCCGCACCCGGCATCCAGAAGCGTCTCTCCAGGCGTGATAGTCCGATCCAAGAGCCTCAACGCTCCTCGCGTCGTCCCGTGCTCAGCCGTTCCGAAGGCCATGCCGGGATCGATAACGATCACAACGGAATCGTCGCCCGCTATCTCGTCGGCGTCCTTCTCGCACCAACTCGGAGAGATGATCAATCGATCCGTGAGCTTGCGGGGTGCGAGCCCCTGCTTCCAGGTCGACGCCCAATCTTCGTGAACCTGCCAGGCCCACGACAACTCGAGATCTTGGAGCCCTGTAGCCTCCCCTAGAGCTTGGGCGGCATGGAGCAGAAACTCCTCGGGTTGCTCCGGAGCATCTAGATGCGTGATGAACTGTCCGTCTCGCTCCTCGACCGCCCGCCCCCCGAGCGAAAGCAGTGGGTCGACGAGAACACCGGACGCGTAAGGAGACTCGGAACGGACGGTGAGCACGAACCAACGCTCCGGAACCGAACCGGAGGCTTCCGCCCCGCCACTCACGCCTGTGAGAACGCCTCTTTCACGCGCGACCAAAGGCTTCGTCGAGACTCCCCCTCAATGTGCTCGGGGGCCGCGTCCTCAACGTCGCGGAGGGCCTGCAGTACCTCTTCCTGCTCAACCGAGAGTCGGTCGGGGGTCCACACCACGATTCGGACGAGCTGATCCCCTTTGGTGCGGCCGTTCAGTTCGGGAAGCCCTCGCCCACGGAGCCGCAATACCTCACCACTCTGGACACCCGGGGGAACAGTAAGCCTCACGGACCCGTCCACCGTCGGGACCTCGACCTCGGCGCCCAACGCAGCCTGCGAGAAAGTGACCGGCAACTCGTACCGAAGATGAGGACCGTCACGTACGAACGGGGTGTCACCTTCGACCTCCAGCAGCACGATGATGTCACCACTGGGACCACCACGCGGCCCTTGGTTTCCCTCGCCTCGAAGCGTAAGGAAGTTCTCTGACGTTACACCTCCGGGGATTTCAACCTCGATCTCCCGATGCGTGCGCGTACGTCCGTCTCCGTTGCACTTGTCGCAAGGATCGTCGATGACGCGACCTTCGCCGCCACATGTCCGGCACGGTGCGACACTCACGAACTGACCGAAAACAGAACGCTGTACATGGCGCTGCTCACCAGAACCGCCGCATGTAGTACAGGCCACCGGTCCCGATCCCTCGGCGGCCCCACTCCCGTCGCAGCCCTCACAGGACCCCAACACCGCGACCTTCAGCGTCTTGGTGACACCCGTGCTGACCTCGAGGAGGGTCAGGGGCACCCTCACCTTGATCGCTTGTCCCTTCCGGGCCGCCCCGGACGAACTTCTCTGGCGTCCGCCGAAGAGATCCTCGATCCCGCCAAAGCCACCAAAGTCACGCATGAAGATTTCGACAGCGTCGGTGAAGTCGAAGCCTTCTGAGCCCCCGGAGTTCCTCTTCAGCCCCTGTTCGCCATATCGGTCGTAGACCGTGCGCTTTTCTGAATCGCGCAGGACTTCGTACGCCTCCGTGGCCTCCTTGAACCTATCCTCGGTCTCTTTGGAACCACCTTGGTTGCGATCGGGGTGGTATTTCAGCGCGAGCTTGCGGTACGCCTTTTTGATATCATCCGAATTGGCATCCCTTGAGACGCCCAACAACTGGTAATAGTCGGCCATTATGTATTTTGGGCCCTTCTAGACCCCGAGGACGCTATTTACCAGCGTCGAGGTGTAATCAACGATTGCGATCACCTTTTCATATGGCATGCGCGTGGGACCAATGACCCCGATGACGCCCTTAAGGCCACCAACACGGTACTCCGCCGTCACGAGTGTGAAGTCGGAGAGGGCTTCCGCTGCGTGCTCGCCGCCGATCGTAATCTGGAGCCCGCCTTGGTGCTCCCTGCTTCCCAGAACCTGAGCAAGCAAGTCGCGTTGTTCCGTCAGTTCGATCAATCCCTTAAGTCGCTCCCCACTCTCGAACTCCGGCTGAGCCGCCAAGACACTTGTCTGACCCAGCTGTACGTCGCCGGCCTGAGCGGGCCACTCGAAGAGTTCCGAACTCGATTGCATGAAGATGTTCAAGAGTTCGTCGGTCTCCGGGCGGTCGTCGGGGGAGGAGTCCCGCAAACGCTCGGGAAGGGTCTCACGGATCTCTTGAAGCGTCAGACCGCTCAACCGCTCGTTCAGCACCTGGGTGACGCTAGTCAAAATATCAGCCTCAACCTCGCCTGGAAGATCGACGTACACCGTGCGCACCAGACCGCTGCGAATCGTCATGACCATCAAGATCTTCGCACTCGACACCTGTATGAGTTCGAGATGCTCGAGGGTGGCGTCGGCCAGATTCGGGGCCACCGCGACGCCGAGTTCCCGTGACAACAGGCTCAGGGCACGGATGGAACGTTGGACCAATCGCTCGACGGCAGATGAGCCGGACGACTCGATCTCTGTCGCCAAGTGTTGTCGCTCCTCGTCCGTGAGCGCAGCCGGTTGCACAATCCGGTCCACGTAGAAACGATAGGCGTGGTCGGTGGGGATACGGCCCGCCGACGTGTGCGGATGGAAGAGATAACCCTTTGACTCTAGGTCGCTCATCGTATTCCGCACGGTGGCAGGCGACACTCCCAGCTCGAACCGCTTCGCAACGGTGCGACTCCCGGCCGGCTCGGCGAAGTCTACGTACGTGCGGACTACGGCCTCGAGCACCTGACGCTCGCGGTCGGAAAGCTCCTGCCCGACGGTATTGGTTCTTTGCAGGGTCATCTACCAGCAGGTCCTCGGGAGTGGTATCCGTAGCCTAAGAAGATCGAATTCGGTTCGGGGCCTAGTCAACGGGCGACACCTCTCGGTCGAGTTCGACGGTAAGGCGATCCATGATCAGCCATCCCGCCGGAGTGAGTCGGACAGCCCCTCCGCTCTCCACAGCGAGGCCTCCGTCGATCCACCGATCCACTCGCTCCTTGGCACCGACTGGGAGAGGCGAAATCTCCACGCCTCTGGTCGTCCTCAACCCCAACCATATGCGCTCAAGCCGAACCTTGTCGTGGTCTAGTTGTTCGTGATCCTCCACCGGAGGACTGCCTCCGGCCGCACCTACCCGATAGGCGTCCCAGTCCCGGAGGTTCCATCGACGCACCGGGTGGTGGTAGCTGTGCGCCCCGTTCCCGAGACCCAGGTACGGCTCGCCGGACCAATACGCCATGTTGTGTCGAGACACCCTCCCAGATCGGGCAAGGTTCGAGACTTCGTACGCCTCATACCCGCCACTGGTCAGTCGCTCCACCGCCGTGAGGTACTCCGACTCGTAGCGCTCCTCCGTAGCCACCACCTCGCGGCCCTCGGCCACGGAACGGCCCAAGGGGGTCCCGGACTCGACGCTGAGGCCATAAAGACTCACGTGATCGACATCCAAGGCCAGAACCCGATCAAGGTCACTCTCGAGATCACGTCCGAGGTGCTCCGGCAGACCGAAGATCAGATCAACACTCAAATTCTCGAAGCCCGCCGCCCGCGCTGTTCTCACCGCCGTGTCAGCGCCGTCGGCGCCGTGAAGACGACCCATCCATCGCAGTGAGGGCTCATGAAAACTCTGGACGCCCAAACTCACTCGGTTCACGCCCGACCGGATCCAACCCTCAGCCACATCGCTCGTGAAGCTCTCCGGATTGGCCTCGCTGGTCCACTCGAGGCCGTCCGACTGCAGGCGTTCCTCACCTACGACGTGGCGGAGGGCTTCCATGGCTCCGGAACTCAGCAAGGAGGGTGTCCCGCCCCCCACGTAGAGCGTATCCAAGGAATCGCCGAGTAAGAACAGTCCCTCCTGTTCTAGTGAACTGAGCTCACCTGCAAGGGCGTAGGTCCACTCGGCCGCATCCCCCCTGGGCGCGACCTTGACCGCGAAGTCGCAATAGAGGCATCGACGCGAGCAAAAGGGTGCGTGGACGTACAACGAGCGTATAGCCCCAGCCTGAATCAGCGGCTCGTCCAAGCGGACAGGGTCGGGCCGAGGCGATGTCATTCAGGACGCCTTCCGAAACCGCATCCCGGCCTCTCGAATAACCCACCCCGAAAACTTGAGCTCGGTGAGGACGGCTAGCACGTTGCTCGACTCCAGCCGGGCCGCCCGCGCCAACTCTTCCACTCTGAGTGGACGCTCGTTCAGCGCACTCCAAACGCGCCGTGCCACAGGGGTCAGCCGCCGAGGCTCCCCGGCCCGCGGCCCGGCCGACTGAGACGATTTAGACGTCGCCGGATCCGCGCCGGGCAAATCGAGATCTCGGACGAAGTCCGCCACTGAGACGACCACGCGCACCCTCTGTCGGAGCAGATCGTTGCTACCTCGGCTCTGGAGCGAGTCGACCGGTCCCGGCACCGCGTACACATCGCGTCCTATGTCCAACGCGTGTTCGACCGTGATGAACGCTCCACTCCGGGCGGCAGCCTCCACCACAATCACGGCTCCGCCCAAGGCGGCCAAGATTCGATTTCGGCAGGGGATTGGAGGCGCATGATTGCGTCGACCTCACGGGCCCGTTCCGAAGTCCAGTCCACTGGGAGGGCGTCGTCGACCCCGGCACTCAGGGCGTCCACCAATCGTCGTCCTCCGACCCCTCCTCTTCCTGGATCGCTTCTCGGGTCCGCTCCCAGAGTCCCTCCATGAGGTCGGAGAGTCCGGACCGTGCCACGGAGGATATCAGGAACGTAGCCCACGCCTCCGGAGCCTCGATCGATGGCGGCTCGTCCCCTAGGCCCAGAAGGTCCGCCTTGGTCAACACCACGCAGTGAGGCCGTCGGCCCAGCTCTTCGGAGTAGGCCATGAGTTCCTTCCGGAGTTCCGCGTATTCGGCTTGCGCGTCCGCCGAGTCCACCGGAATCATCAAGGCCAGAGTTCTCGTACGCTCGATGTGCCTCAGGAACTGAAGGCCGAGACCCTTACCCTCGTGGGCACCCTCGATGATGCCGGGAATATCCGCGATCGCGAAGGAGCGGTAGTCGCTGAGCTCTATCACGCCCAGGTTCGGCTCAAGCGTCGTAAAGGGATAATCGGCGACCTTTGGTCGGGCCTTCGACGTGGTCGCCAACAAGGTCGATTTGCCGGCGTTTGGCTCACCGACCAGGCCTACGTCGGCGATCAGTTTGAGCTCGAGCTCGACTCGACGCTCCTCCCCAAGGTGTCCGGGCTCCCACCGAACTGGGGTCTGATGCGTGGGGGAGACGAAGTGAACGTTGCCCCTGCCACCCCTTCCACCCTGAGCCACCACGAGCCGCTCGCCGGACTTGAGCAGCTCGCCCAAGACCTCCTCGGTATCGGCGTCCTTCAATATCGTACCGGGTGGCACACGAATAAGGAGGTCCTCACCACTCCGCCCGGTCTGGTTCTTCCCGGAGCCGTGGAGCCCTCGTGGGGCCCGGTGGTGTTGGCGGTAGCGTAGATCCAGCAAGGTGGAGAGCTGCGCGTCCGCCACCATCACCACGTCCCCCCCGTTGCCACCATCGCCACCCGCCGGGCCGCCTCTCGGCACGCCCTTCTCACGACGGTAGGCTTCGGAGCCGGCGCCACCGGGTCCGCCGTAGACGTTGATAACGGTTCTGTCGACGAACATCAGTTGGCATACCTTTGCTGGACCTTGTCCCACACTCTCCGAGACATCAGGCGGCCTTCCTCATCCAGATAACGGTCAGCCTGAGAGAGAGCCTCTCCGACATCAGATAACTCGGCGCCGACGTTGACGGCCCCTCGCAGATGGGAATAAAGCTGCTTCGAAGCCCCCACCACCGACAGGCTCGCTACAATGCACAACTCTCGGGTCCTGAGAGAGAGGCCCGGGCGGCCCAAGACCTTGCCGTATCCCTCCACCACCATCCACTGCTCAAGATCCGAGTGGAGAGCTCGCACCGTCTCTCGCAGCTTCTCGTATTGCCCGGAGTACACCCGCCCACACACCGCCTCCCCACGGTCGGCCAAAGCCCCACAGTCCAAGTTCTCGGGCGCGGTCTCCACAGTGCCGGAGAAGCGTCGCCACGCGGCCATGCCGTTCAGGGCGGCCGGGAATCCGAGGAACAGGTAGGATTGAAGGATGACTTCCTCCACCTCGATGCGGTCCGCAATCTCAACAGCTTCTTCGAAGGCCGAGGTAAGCGCACTCTTATCTCTGGACGCCAGGGCGGCGCTCACCCGGACGAGGGCCCGCTCCACCTCAGTCATCCGTGATACTCCAGATCAAATTCGGGCCGCACATCGCCAACCTCGACCCCCCTTCTGCTGACAGTCGGTGGTGAGCGAAAGCGGTTCAACTCCTCGCATGTGACCCCGTCCAACACACCGAGTTCGTCGAGAATCTGGAGAACCGCGACCGAACTCGCCCGTGTGCCTCCGTCCTCGGCCTTGACCGCCAATCCGAACGAACCATCGATCGCACCAACCGCGAACACACCCTCCGCCCCCGTCTTCCCGAATACTCTGTCGCCCGCGGCAGCTCCGAGGGCGGTGCCGAAGCGACCGGTACCGGCGACCATGAAAGGGTGGCCGGTGATCGCCTGTACGACCTGTCGCGCCGGTCCTTCGGCCCCGCCCAACCTGGCGAAGCCACGTGCCAAGGCAGATGCCGGCGTCCGGAAACAGACCACTCCACAGCCGTCCTGTGCCAAGCCGATCTCACCCTGGGCGAGACCAGTCCAGCGCACCAATTCCGCGATCATGCGCTGCTGCACCGGGTGGTCGCGCCCGATGTAGCCCCGGGTGGGCCAGCCGCTGGCCTTAGCAAACACAAGCATACCCGCGTGCTTACCGGAGCAGTTGTTATGAATGGGAGTCGGTGCGTGACCCGAGCGTAGTAACTCGGCTGCGGACTCCTTATGGAAGGGCAGGTGCGGGCCGCACTCCAGATCTTCCTCGCTGAGTGAGGCCTTTTCTAGGATCAACCGCACGCCTTCGATATGCCTCGGTTCAGAACTATGCGAGGCACAACACAGTGCCAACTCCGGCATCGTGACACCGAACCGTTCGACAACGCCGTCTTCAACCAGGGGAACGGCCTGAAAGGGCTTCGCGGCGGATCGGTGAAACACGGGGTATTCCGGATTCCCGACACTGGCGATCCGGCGCCCATCTCCGTCGACCACAACCGCGTGGATTCTGTGGACCGACTCGACGATGCCGCCACGGCGTACCACCACTGTATTCACGGGCAATTCCATTCAGGACGGCTCAGTGCAGGCAGGACGAGCATCTATTCTACCTGAGTATCATGGGCGTCGGCAGGTCTGGTTGAGTCGGGCTAGCCCGACCCGAGACCCCTCGCTCAGTTCGAACTAGGTACCACTAGGTACCCCGGACCTACTCGCTTCGGGACTGCCCGCCTCGTTGAGGGCGTCATCGACGCCTGCCGCCCGGAAAAGCGCCTCCGGAGACTCCGAGGCCTGCAGTAACTCAATGGCCTTGTTGAGCTGAGCGTCCTGGGTCCGGATCTGCCGGAAGGCATCACCCTTCTCCCAGGCCTGTAGGGCGATCTCCCTCTCGAGCTGATACTTGACGAAGCGCAGCGCTGCCGTGTAATCGGCCAACTCCAGTTCGACCTCGTGGTCATCCACTAGGTACCGGTAGAATCGATTGAGGTCAGCGGTCGACGCCGCAAAACCGAGCTCCAAGTTCGGGTGCTCCTGAACGTAGCTCACCGAGAAGTTGAAGAGCGCGGTGGCAAAGACTCCCGCGGATCGGAAGACGCGCTGAACCGCCTCTTGCTCGGCCGATGTAAGCGTGTCTTGAAGCACCGTCAGGTCCGGGGTAATACCCCCTCCGCCGAAGAGCGTCCTCCCGCCCATGGACTCGACCACCGGGCGACCTTCCGGATCGTCCTTGAGGACGCGCTGCCCGCTGAGGCCCAGCGTCGAGGTCTCCGGCGCCCGCGAAGCCATCTTTTCTTCCCGCGTCATGTGGATCGAGCGGCCCACGGGTGTATACCACCGGGCCGTTGTCAGACGAAGGATGTTACCTCCACTAAGACGATACAGAGTCTGAACGGAACCCTTGCCGTAGCTTCGGCTACCCACGACCAGAGCCCGGTCGTGATCCTGCAGGGCTCCCGCCACGATCTCAGAGGAACTCGCGCTATTCTGGTTCACCAACACGACCACGGGCAGTTCGGGCAACAGTTCGGGCCGCGACGCATTGAACTTGCCGTTTTGTCCCGCAGCACGGCCTCTGGTCTCGAGAATCGCAGACGAGTTGGGCAGAAACATGTCCGCAATTGCGACGCCCTCGTCCAAGAGACCGCCCGGGTTATCCCGTAGGTCGAGCACAAGAGAGGTCATTCCTTGCGCCTGCAGGCTGGAGATCGCCTCCTGCATCTCCCGGCCCGAGGTTTCGCTGAACACCTGAAGAGGGATGTATCCCACGCCGTCATCGACCATGACGGAGAAGGGCACCGAAAGCAGCTCGATGACGTCTCGCGTCAGCGTGAACGGGATCGCCTCATCCACTCCCGGACGGCGGATCATGATGGCCACATCGGTCCCGGGGCTGCCTCTCAGCCGGTCAGCGGCGGCGTCCGTCTCCCAATCCTCGGCCGAGTCCCCTTCGACCTCTACGATCTGATCTCCCGCGCGGATACCGGCGCGGAGAGCGGGACCACCAGGTAACGGCGTAATGACCGTCACCCAACCATCTCTCTTCAAGATCTCGAGGCCCACGCCGCCGTATTCTGCGTCTGCCCCGCTACGGAAGCGGAAGCTCTCCCAGGTCGCAGCATCGATGAACGAAGTGTGCGGATCCCCCAAGTCTTCGAGCACGCCTTCGATGGCCGATTCGACCAATCCGGACCGATCCACCGGATCGACGAACTGTTCGGAAACATGCTCGATGACCTCTTGGAAGAGCCTAGCTTGAACGTATACGTTCGTTTCCTGGCCCACGCCACGCTGGAGGAACCATCCTCCGGTACCGAGGGCGATAGCCAAGACCAGCATCGAGCCAAGGATCGACTTGGAGTTATTCATCTGTGGTCCCACGTCAGAGTCCATCCGCTCATCCGCCGTCCAGTCATCAAGAAAACTAATCCTCCAAGGCCGCGAAAGTTGCGGGCATCTCGCGGCGCAGTGTCTCTCGGATCCGAATGTGCACCTCATCGGCCGAGCCCAGCGCGTCGACCAGACGGGCCCGTCCGTCTCCCGCAGCCAACTCCTGATACCCCCGTCGGACCCTTTCGAGGAACTCGTCGCCGGCAGCCTCGAGGCGGTCCGCCTCTTTGCCACCAGCCCGTTGGCGAGCCCTGCCCTCTTCGACCGGAAGGTCGAAGACCAAGTATAGATCAGGGACCAAACCGTCGGTGGCAAATCGGTCCAAAGCGCGCACACTGTCCAGATCAAGGCCTCGACCGTACCCCTGGTAGGCGTATGTCGACAGGGAAAATCGGTCCGCTATGAATAGCTCACCACGGTCCAACACGGGTCTGACGATCTCCCGTACGAACGCGGCTCGCGCGGCGAGGTACAGCAGCAACTCCGTTTCGGGCGGCACCGTTAGTTCGGGGCGGTCCTGCACCACGTTTCGGATCGCCTCACCCACCTCCGTTCCGCCAGGCTCACGGGCGAGCGTAAACGCCACACCAGCGGACTCGAGCCATTCGGTTAGCAGGCGGGCCTGAGTCGTCTTGCCGGCCCCCTCCACGCCCTCCAAGACCAAGAAGGGACCGCGCTCAGGTGGGTCTACACTGTTGGTCACCGTCGGCGTTCTACTCGTAGTATTCGCGGCCCAGGTGTGTAATCTGCTCCTCACCAGAGAGCCAGCGAAGCGTGTTCTTGAGCTTCCAGTGCTGAATGAACAGATCATGCTCGGGATAGAGACCCGGAGCGCACTGTGGGCTCTTGAAGTAGAAGGATAGCCATTCCTGGATGCCGCCCATTCCCGCGCGCCCCGCGAGGTCCATGAAGATCGCCAGATCCAGCACGATCGGCGCCGCCAAAATGGAGTCCTTGCAGAGGAAGTCGACCTTGATCTGCATCTTGTAGCCGAGCCAACCGAAGATATCGATGTTGTCCCAGCCCTCTTTGTCGTCTCCCCGAGGCGGATAGTAGTTGATCCGGACCTTGTGGTAGATGTCCCCATAGAGGTCCGGATACAGGTCGGGCTGAAGGATATGGTCGATAACACCCAGCTTCGACTCTTCTTTCGTCTTGAAGCTGGCAGGGTCGTCCAAGACCGCACCGTCCCGGTTGCCCAGGATGTTCGTGCTGAACCATCCGCTGATACCCAGCATGCGGGCCTTGAACCCAGGCGCTAGGATCGTCTTCATGAGGGTCTGACCCGTCTTGAAGTCCTTGCCCCCGATCGGGATTGCGTTCGCCTTGGCATAGTCCTCGAAGGCGGCGAAGTCGGCTGACAGATTGGGCGCGCCGTTCGCGTAAGGGACACCCTCCATGAGCGCCGCGTAGGCGTAGAGCATGCTCGGAGCGATCGAGGAGTCGTTCTCCTCCATCGCCTTTTCGAACGACTCCATCGTCTCGTGGGTCGGCCCGGCGCGGAGAAAGATCTCCGTCGATCCGCACCAGACCATGACGATCCGGTCACAGTCATTCTCTGCCTTGAAGTTCCGGATGTCCTCGCGAATCTGCTCCGCGATCTCCCGCTTATTGGCACCGGTTTTCTTGTTCGGGCCGTCCAGGCGGGTGACATATTCCTTATCGAACGCGGCCGGCATCGGCTTGATCGCCGACAGCTCGTCCTTGATCGGATCCAGGTGCGCCGCGGAAAGCACACCGGCGTTGACCGCACTCTCGTAAGCGTTATCGGGGATCGGATCCCAGCCGCCGAAGACGATCTGGTCGAGACCGGCCAGCCCGATGAAGTCCTTGATCAGCGGGGTGCGATTGTCGGTCCGCTGACCCAGTCGGATGGCGTTCATCTGGGTCAGACTGCCGATGGGTTTTGCCAGACCTTTCCTGGCCAGCAGGACGCCGGCGATGGTCGTGGTGGCCACAGCACCCATGCCCGGCAGCAAGACGCCAAGGCGCCCGTCAGCGGACTGAATCTCAGGACGTTCTTTCACTTTTATCTCCCTAGTCGGCGACTGGCGTCACTACCCGTCCAAGGGCACGCCCGCCGCCTGCTTATAGACCCAAAGAATTCTTCGAATCGCCGTGTAATTCGTGAGTACGGCGAAAATTACGATGACCCCGCTGATGACAAGTCCATCCCAACTGAGACCGAAGATAAGCGATCCCACACCAAGCAGAACCACCCGCTCGGCTCTCTGCATCAGGCCGATCGAGCAATCCAGCCCCAACGTCTCGGCCTTCGCCCTCGTGTAACTGATCATCAGAGACCCAGCCATGGCCAGGGCGATCAGGTAAATCATACCAATGTTCAGCAACGACATCTCGTACTGATTGTAGAGCGAAATCAGCCCGATGTAGATGGCCACCTCACTGATCCGGTCCAGAACCGAGTCGTAGAAGGCGCCGAACTTCGATTGCAAGCCCGACTCGCGGGCCACGCGACCGTCAAAGATGTCGTGCGCGCCCCCGAGTAAGACGAAGAACCCCGCCGTGCGTACGTGGTCGGTCCCGTATAAGAAACCGGCAAACACCGTCACGGCGAACCCACTGGTGGTGATAAGGTTGGGATGAACACGCTTCTTCACCAGCCACCGCGTCAACGGATCGATGATCGGATACACCCGATCACGAAGATCGTCGAGGTTCTTTCCCATATTTGGGGCGCCCCTAGAAGGCTGCTGAAGAAATACAGCGGGTCGCGTTAGGAGCGCCGAGGGTCCAGCGCGTAGGCGGCGCGACGACGCGGTGCTGTAGTATCGGGGAGGAGCGCCAACACCCGGGATGGGCCCTCGCCGCCCTAACCCGAAGGGCACAGGGGGGGTGCGGTCTCATACGTTGTCTCTCCTCCTCGCCGTAGCCCTGCTACGACTCGTCGTCGTGCCTAGTCTGAGCCTCGCAAGACCCCTGCGCGCGACCCACTGTATTTCTTCAGCAGCCTTCTAAGGCATGATGATCCGGCTCTCGGCGCCCTCGGCGATCCCTTCCTGGATCGTGTGGTTCACCTTGAGCAGGACCTTGTCGAAGTTCGCCTGGGCGGACACCAGCCGCTGATACGTAGAACTGGACTGTAGGCGACCGACTGCGTCCTCGTACGTCGACTTGAGCTCGTCATCAGGCTCGCTGCCACCCTGAAGCGCTGCTTCGATTTTCTTCTCGAGACCCTCGAGCTCCGTGCGCAGCTCCGCCATCTCAGCGTCATCCTCGGTGGATGAAACGGCGACCTTGAGGATTTGATACTCGTCGGTCTGAGCAAGCACTCGCCCCAGATCCTTGGCCATCTCCATCAATCGCGACATATAGGTCCCTAGTTCTTGGGTCCGGGCGACAGGCCTAGACTCGGTGGCTGTCTCAGTTTTCTGTCCGCTCGGCTAACACGACCCTTGGACGGCCGTTCAGATCCTTGCGGACGCGCGCCGGGCCGAAAGACCCGGTCTTCTCGATCATTTCCACGACACGAGACTCCTGTCCCGCACCAACTTCGAGTGCCAACAGCCCTTCGGGGCGTAGCCACTCTCCTGCACTCGCAACGAGCGGTCGGATTACACTGAGTCCGTCGGCACCAGCGAACAGAGCCCCTGGGGGCTCCCACTCATTAACCTCGGGTTCCAGATCGGGCTTCTGACCGTCTTCCACGTAGGGTGGGTTCGACACGACGATATCGAACCGTTCACCCACCTTGAGGGCTTCGAACAAACTCCCCTGTCGAAACTCTATCTTGTCCGAGACCTCATGTCGTCGCGCGTTCTCCGTCGCGACATCCAGTGCCTCGGTCGAGACGTCCGTGGCCACGATCGCGCCACCTAAACCCTCAACGGCTAACGAAAGGGCTACGGCACCACTTCCAGTCCCGACGTCGAGCGCGCTCGACGCGCCTTCCCTATCTACGTTCCAACTCAAGACCTCTTCAACTAGGACCTCGGTCTCCGGACGCGGTACGAGGACTCTCGGATCCGTGACGAGGTCCAGTTCCCGAAAGCCGGTGCGACCCAAAATGTACTGCAGTGGCTCTCTCCCGGCCCGGCGCCGCAACAGCGGCTTGAACGCGTCGCGCTCCTCCGGGCTCAGTGGTCGATCATACTCCAGGTACAACTGTAGGCGCTCCACCCCGAGCGCATGCGCCAGGAGCCACTCCGCATCCAGCCTAGCGTTATCCACACCCTTTTCGGTCAGATACTCGGCACTCCACAGAATCATGCGGAGAATGGTCCACGCCTCACCGGAGCCGGCCTGGTCGCTGACCTGAGCGGCTCCGTCGGCGACGCTCACTCCTCGTCGCCTCGCAGGCGCTCTTCCTGATCTGCGAGACGCAGGGCCCCGATCATCTCACTCAAGTCACCATCGAGCACTTGGGACAGATTGTGCACCGTCAGCTTGATTCGGTGATCGGTCACGCGACTCTGCGGAAAATTGTACGTGCGAATCTTCGCGGAGCGGTCCCCTGTGCCTACCTGTGCGCGCCTCTCGCGCGACCTCTCGGCCTCTTGCTCCGCAATCTTCTGGTCGAGCAGGCGGCTCCTCAGAACCTTGAGCGCCTTCCCCTTGTTCTTGTGCTGAGACTTCTCATCCTGTTGAGAGACGACCAAGCCCGAGGGAATGTGGGTGATCCGCACCGCGGAGTCGGTCGTGTTCACGGACTGGCCTCCGGGTCCGGAAGACCGAAACACATCAATCCGCAGATCCTTGGGATCGATATCCAGGTCTACTTCCTCGGCCTCGGGGAGTACAGCCACCGTGGCCGCCGACGTGTGGATCCTGCCCTGACTCTCGGTCTCTGGTACTCGCTGAACCCGGTGGACTCCAGACTCGAAACGAAGCCGGCCATACACACCCTTTCCGCGGACTGTGAAGATGGCTTCCTTAACCGACCCCGGAATACCCTCCGAGAAACTCATGAGCTCGACGGTCCAGTGTTCACGCTCCGCAACTCGCCTGTACATGCGAAACAGGTCATGAGCGAAGAGTCCTGCCTCGTCCCCGCCCGTCCCCGCGCGGATCTCGACTACCGCCGCACGGTCATCCAACGGGTCCTTGGGAATGAGGAGCTTTCGAGCCTTCCCTTCGAGGATCACGAGCTGCCCCTCCAGCGAAGCGATCTCGTCCTCGGCCAGGGACCGCATCTCCGGATCGTCGGCCTCGGCGACCAACTCACGGGCTCCCTCATGTTCTTCGAGCAGGCCGAGGAGTTGGCCTGCGAACTGGGTTACCGGCTCTAGCTCCGCTCTTTCCTGTCCTAGCGTCCGGAGTCGATCCAGGTTCTGGACCACGTCGGGGCTCGCCAGCTCATTCTCCAAATCACTGAACCGCTCCTGAGCCTCACGAAGACGCTTGAGAAGCCGCTCATCGAGTCCCCCTGGGTTAGCCATATACGATTTGGATGTGGTGTGGCACTTCTACTTGCTCGCCTGCTCGTATTTCTTCTTGAAGCGCTCGACCCGCCCCGCCGTGTCGACCAACCGCTGCTTACCAGTGTAGAACGGATGGCATACCGAGCAGATGTCAGTGTGCACTTCGGGCTGTGTAGCCTTGGTCTCGAATGTGTGCCCACATGAGCAGGTCACAGTCGCCTGCATGTAGTCCGGGTGAATACCCTCTTTCATGGTCCATCTCCGATATTGCAACGGATATCGGTCCGGGGTCTCCGGCCGAGATGCGGTCCGGGGTCTCCCAGCCGCTCTTTAGCATGGGAATATAGAAATGTGGTCAAGTCAGTTCAAGCTGCGGGCACGATTACGCCCGGCTCCCGCAAGGACCAGCATCGTGAGGACTAATGCCAACGTCCCCACCACGTCGCCGGTTCGAGTGTATAACGTCAGCGTATCTGTGGTATAGAGCGTCGCCTCGAGTGACGCGGTTTGGAACAACTCGGTCTGCTCGTAGACATGGCCTCGAGGGTCAACGAAGAGTGAGATGCCGGTGTTGGCGGCCCGGGCTACGCCGACCCTGTTCTCGATGGCACGCATGACCAAGTGCGCCGGATGCTGCCAAAGCGCAGCCGTCAGGGTGTACCACTCCTCACGCCCGAACCACGCATCGTTGGTGACGTTCACAAGGAAGTCCGCCCCTTCGAGCCGGAAGCGACGCGCGTGGGAGGAGAAGGCGGATTCAAAGCAGATGAGCGTACCGAAGCGACTGCCACTTCGCGTCTGCCCCAACGGCCAGTCGGAGCCTCGGCCATACTGGCCGAAGACCTGCTTGCTCGCCACCCAGGCGACGGGCACGAACGGCACTCTCTCCACCAGAGCGACCAAGTGGTGCTTGTCGTACCGGAAGTCTGTGAGGGAGCCGTCCGCTGACGTTAGAAAGGTCGAGTTGAAGGGCACGGAGCCGTGCGGCCCTTCGGTGCCCTGGCCGATGGCCCCGAAGACGACCGGGGCACTCCAAAGGCCGGCGACCTCAGAAACACGGCGCCGCAGGGCCGCATCCGTCTCCACGGGCCCAAGTATCGTAGCCTCTGGCCAGACAACGAGGTCGGGCGCATCGCCCTCTGAGGCCGCCTGGGCTGAGTCTGACGCGAGAGCCAGGCTCGACAAAGCGGCGAGTGTGCTGTCGATGGTGCGGGAGGCATCGAGCCTGACGGGCTGCGCGATGTTGGGCTGCACGACGACGACTCGCCCGATCTCACGGACGGGCAGATCAGCCGCCCGTTGGTACCCCCACCCCGCCGGCACAGCGAGCACAACCGCAAACGCTACAGTCCATCCGGCCGCCCGGCGCTGCCTCTGCGGGCTGCGGGCGGCGACAACCGCTTCGGCCAACAAGCCGTTCAGGAGGGCTAGCCAGAAGGTGATCCCACGGGCCCCCACCAGCTCGGCCGCACCAACCAATTCCGGGTATCCGGTCAAGGAGGTGCCGAGTCCCAGCCATGGAAGCGCCACGCCCCCCGGCGCGTGTGCTCGCACCCACTCAAGGGCAGTCCAAGCCAGTGGGAGGGCGAGCCACAGCGGTACATGGCCTCGGCGCACCATCCGGTGGAGTGCCCAGCCAAACCCCCCGGAGCAGAGCGCCAGAGCCGCTACCACCGCGACGTAGGAAGGGATCGCCCACCATGTAAAGGAAATGAGCGACAGGGCAATCCAGTGAAAAAGAATCCCGAAGTACAAGAGGCCGAACCAAAGACCACCTCGGAAGGCATCGGGGGCGCCCGCCGACCCGTCCGCACCGACCGCCTGGTCGCGATCCATGATCCAGACCGCGAGCGGAACGAGGCCTACGAACGACGGGATCAGCAGATGGAAGGGCGGAAACGCGCTCGCAAGGACTGTTGCGGAGAGGGCAGGCACCAACCGGTCCCCGGCTTTGGGAATCACCCCTCGACCGAAGGCCAGGCCTCAAGCACGCCCCAGGCGAGCCCGAAGTGGGCAGGCACGGTCAGCGCTAGGATCTCTCCGTTGACTTGATCGAAGCCGGGCAGGATTTGAAGTGCGAGCCCGACCGCGGCCAACGCGGCAACGGCCCTGGCTGTACGGCCGATCCACATACCCCCGCGACCGGCCGCCGCCAACATCAGCAGCCCGGCCAACGCGAGTGACACCGGACTGGCCTGGAACACGTTTTCGTTCAGACCCCAGAAGTAGTGATCCGTAAACACCCAGGAGGCCAGCAACGCCGAGCCCAAGAGGCCGATGACCAGGCTCCACCCGCCGCCGGCCAACGCCAACAGCCAGACCGCCCACCGCCCACCACGGGCCGCGTATCGTCCGGCAACGCCAAAGGACAGCCCGATCAGGCACCCCACGACGAGGAATCCCACGAGCATATTGGGAGCAGCGCCGGGGATCGCCTCCCGCTGCGCATCCACGACCTGCACCGCCGGCCCGAGAAGCGGTGCCCTGCCCCCATCGGGAGTATCGATCAGCACCTCTCCGAGATGTTGCTGAAGGGGGATGGGCAGAAACATTTCGTCCCATACCGAGATAGGCTGGTCCCCACGGTTTCCGACCACGAACTGGATACCCGCATAAGCCGCCAGCACCGGTTCCAGAAGCCGAGCGGTGTGCCACCGGTACGTGGCCTCCGTCGGGAGGCCGTCCGTCGCGGCACGTATCTGGCCGCCCAACACCCGGTCCAAAACGTCGCGGACACGTGTGGAGCAGTTGTCCCGGTAGTAGTCGTATCGGTAGTAACGGTTGGCTTCCGTGTCGATCTCACGGATATGGGCCTGTAGTTCGAGGCGCTCGGCAGGCGTCAAATAAACGCGCTGCACCGTCACGCTACGGTTCGCGCGACGATAGACCTCGGCCACAGCGCCGGAGGGGTACCCGGCCATCCAATAGCGCATGCGACCCCGAGCCAAGCGCCCGATGAAGTCGGCTTCGTTGAAGTCGAACATGCCCCAGTTGTAGGCGATCTCGGTCCCGGCCAAGTCGTCGCGGATGACCAAGGCATTATGGCTGAAGCGTTCCCAAAAGATGTCGCCAGGGCCCATGGTCATGAGGAACACTTCCAGGTGCGCGCCAGGGACGGCAGCGGCGGGCTCTCCTTCGGGCTGCGGAACGACCTGAGCGGCCACGGGGGCCGCTGCCCATCCGGCCAGAATCACCAACGCCAGGCTCATGAGAACCGGGGTGCTCGCCCGGCCGGCCGAGGGACTCCCGGCCAAGGAAGGACTCGAAGCGTGGACCAAGGGCCCGTCAGCCTTCACCAAGCTCTACCTCCTGCCCCAGCTCCGCTGATCGGTAGGCGGCCTGCATGATCTCCATCAAATGGACCTGTTCGGTGGGAAGCGGAATGTCGCACTCTCCGGCCGCGGCCCGGACGAATTGGTCCAGTTGTCGTCGGTAGGCGTTGGTGAACAGATTCTCGCCCCCTCTGGGCTTAGGCTGCCGAGGGGTCACGTCCATCGGGCGACCACCCAACTGCTTCTGAATTTCCAGGGGAGGCAGCGAACCGGACCCATCCGTGCCCATGACTCGGGCGTAGTGGGAATCCGCATCGGCAAACAGGCTCCAACTCACCTCAACGCTGAAGGCGGTGCCACTCTCGGCCACCGCGAACAGACTCGCGGCGTCTTCCACCGAATCGTCCGCCAAGTCGTGACCCCTCTCCAGCACGGCCGAGACCCTAGTGATGCGGGGATACCCAACCAACCAGAGAGCAAGGTCCAGGATCTGGACCCCGAGGTCCATCAGCGCGCCACCACCCAGCTCTGCACTCTGACGCCACATCGAGCGCACCGAGGGCGTTTTGCGGGTCAGAGAACTCGCCCGCACGGCATAGATATCACCCAACTCACCACCGGCCACAAAGGACGCCAACGCCCCCGCGTCTGGACGAAAGCGATGATTCATACCGACGGTGAGGCACCGGCCGGCCGCGGAGGCCGCATCGATGATCCGTTGCACCCCTTCCGGAGTGAGCGCCAACGGCCGTTCGACGAATACGTGCTTGCCGGCCTCGAGAGCCGCAACGGCCAGAGAGTCGTGGAGGTGATTCGGCGCGCAGATCACCACGGCGTCCACATCTTCATCGCGGACCAGCTCCTGGTCCGAGAGGATCCTGGGAACCTCAAAGCGCGTGGCGAGGGTCTCCGCTTTCAGGATGTCGGCGTCCGCCACGGCCACGACCTTGGCATCGTCGCGCTCGGTCAGTATGGGAAGGTGAACGATCTGGCTGATCGCCCCTACGCCCAGAACGCCGACCCGAAGGGGGTCACTACTAGACACTAGGCCCCCTCCCCGGACACCAGGTCTCCCCAGATATAGCTCAGACCGAACCGAAGCTCGACATATCGAAGATCACCGAGGACCTCTAGCTTCCCGCCACCATATGCGCGAAAGCGCGGTGTGAGCGGTGACTCGATGCCGCCGTGGATGTTGAACCCCGCCGAGACAGAATCCAGAAGATCCTCCACGAACGTGCCGTCGACCCCCGGCCCGGAGCCGTTCAGGATGTGAGCGGAGGCGCCGACCCCTGTCCACAGAAAAAGATTGAGGGGCACGGACCACATGTAATGCCCGTCGAGACTGAAGACCACGTCGTCACGATCGATGACGCCGAGGTCGAATCCGCCCGCGGGAGGTGTGCCGCCCTGTGCCGTGCTCAAGGCCCCTAGGCGGGTCTCAAAATCCAGCACCTCGTCCTCCGCCATCTGTGAAGTCCAATAGGACACACCGGGGACGATCCGAAAGCCTGGTCCGAGAAATCCGAGGTCGAAGCGAAGCCCAAAGGTTTCGGTGTCCTCCACGTTGTTGGCGAAGATATACCCGCCCTCGAACATGACTCCCCGGAAAGAGAGGTTTGCATAGTCGTAGTCCGCCAACTCCTGACCCTTCGCGCCTCCGGGCGCGAAGATCACCGCTGCTACCAACGCCGCCTTCCACATCGTTGCTGTCCTCATCCGGACCTTACCTCCATATAATTGCGAGCTCGAAACTCGCGATCAGCCGACCTCCAACGCCGCCCCGCGAACCGCCTCGAGAGTCTCCTCAATCACGTCTGCAGTGTGGGCAGTGGAAACGAATCCGGCCTCGAACGGAGACGGTGCAAGAAACACACCTCGATCGAGGCACGCCTTGTGAAACCGCGCAAACGTTTCCGCATCCGCAGTTTGAGCGTCCTCGAAGGACGTGACAGGAGCGTCCCGAAAGAAGACGCCCCACATCGACCCGACAGAACGCCCCGTAGCCGCGATCCCCGCGGCTTCCAGAGCAGCCACAATCCCCTGCACAAGCCTCGTCGCGGTGGCCTCCAGGTCTGAGAACGGGTCGTGGGACTCCAGGTAGCCGAGCTGCGCTTCTCCGGCTGACGTGGCCAACGGATTGCCCGACAGGGTGCCCGCCTGATAGACGGGGCCCGCGGGGGCTACCTGTTCCATCAGGTCCCTGCGGCCGCCAAAAGCCCCCACCGGAAGCCCACCCCCGATGACCTTGCCGAGCGTCGTGAGATCCGGCTGTACCCCGTAGCGTTCCTGAGCGCCACCCATAGCAACCCGGAAGCCGGTCATGACTTCATCGAAGACGAGAAGCGCCCCGTGCTTGGCCGTGATCGCGTGTAGCCCCTCGAGAAAGCCTTCAACGGGGGGAATCAGCCCGGCGTTCCCGACCACCGGCTCTACGAACACACTCGAGATCTCGTCCCCACGGGCGGCGAACAGAGCCTCTACCGCAGCCAGGTCGTTGAACGGCAACACGACCGTCTGCGCGGCCACGGCCTCCGGCACACCAGGCGAATTCGGAAGGCCAAGGGTTGCGACTCCACTTCCCGCCGCAACCAGAAAAGCGTCAGCGTGGCCGTGATAACATCCAGAAAACTTGAGCACCACGTCCCTGCCGGTCACCGCTCTCGCGAGGCGTAGGGCACTCATGGTCGCTTCGGTGCCGCTGTTTACGAGCCGCACCATGTCAACGCTCGGCACCAGTCGCACAATACGCTCGGCCAATTCAACCTCGGCCACGGTCGGAGCCCCGTACGAGGTGCCCCGATGCAACTGCGCGGCCACGGCGTCCAATACGACCGGGTGCGCGTGTCCCAAGATCAGCGGCCCCCAGCTCAGGACATAGTCCGTATACCGATTCCCTGACGTGTCATACAGGTAGGGTCCCTCGCCTCGCTCGACGAAAAACGGTGTGCTGCCCACAGAACGGAAGGATCGGACGGGAGAGTTGACCCCCCCTGGGATGGAATCTTGTGCCCGCCGCCAAAGTGCCTTGGCGTCCTGGGTCACGACGCCACCACCCGCCCGACCAGATCGTACTCGGCTGCGTCCACGATCTCGACAGTCACGAACTCGCCGGGAATTATGCGATCATCCGGATACAAGTGTGTTACACCGTCTACGTCGATCGCCTGCCCAACGGTGCGCGCCACCCCTACGGGTCGACCCTCCGCAGCCTCGCCCAGCGGCCCGGGGTCACTCACGAGATCATCGACCAAAGCCACGGTCCGCTGACCGATGAGCTCCAGGTTGCGGTCGGCCGATATCATGCGCTGCAGATCCATCACCTCCTCGAGCCGCTCCCGCATCAGGGACTGAGGTATCTGGTCGGGCATGTCAGCGGCGGGTGTGCCGTCTTCTACCGAGTAGGTGAATGCCCCGACACGATCGAAGCGGACTTCCTCGAGCAGGTCGAGCATCTCCCGAAAATCGTCATCGGTCTCCCCGGGGAACCCGACAATCACCGTAGTCCGAAGCGTAAGGTCGGGTATACCGTCTCGCAGCCAAGCCACGCGCTCGCGGATGACACTCTGCCGCTCAGGCCTCCTCATGGCCTCGAGAATCCGATCGCTCCCGTGCTGTAGCGGCATGTCCAGGTAGGGGACGATGGCCTTCTCGGTCGCCATGAGCTCTACGAGCTCGGCGGTGATACCCGACGGATACATGTAGAAGAGGCGATACCACGGCACATCGGTGTCGCTGACCAACGCTCGAAGCAGACCCGGCAGAAGAGGAGAAGAACGGTCCTTCCGCCACAGGTCACGTCCGTACCAAGTCGTGTCCTGCGAGATGATGTTCAGCTCCTTCACGCCTTGGCGACTCAAGGCTTGTGCCTCCGCTACCAGATCTTCCAGCGGAGCAGAGCGGTGCAGCCCCCTGAAGCTGGGAATAGCGCAGAACGCACACGTATGGTCACACCCTTCGCTGATCTTCAAGAACGATGTGTGGGGCGTTTCAGTCGAGAGTATTCGGAGAGGCCGCTCCATATTGGGGATCGCGTCGGACTCCTCAGGCAGGAGGCCACGCTCCCGTAGTTCAGGGACCAGCGAAGCCATTTCCGTGAGCCCGAGGAAGAGGTCGACCTCTGGTATTTCGGCTTCGAGTTGCTCCTTGTAGCGCTGCACCATGCACCCGACCGCCACAACGGCCTGCACACTACCCTCGCCTTCGCCCTTCAACTGGCAAGCCTCGAGCAGCGTCTCGATCGACTGCTCCTTCGCCGCCTCTATGAAGCCGCAAGTATTCACTACCACCACGTCCGAGCCGTCTACGTCTGACGAGACCCGGGCTCCGTGTCCTAACAGAGCCGCCATCATTTTCTCCGAGTCGACCGTATTCTTGTCACACCCGAGTGTGACCAGGCCGATGCGAGGACCGCCCGCCGGTCCAACCGGATCGATATCGAGGCGTACCGCTTCGACATCCGGGGCCACGTCGCTGCGGACCGGGTCGGGAGCCAAGGGGAAGACCGGCAGGTTCCTGGTTTTCATCGGCTCAGTATCCGGGCCCCGGGCGGGGGCACGAAACGGAACTCGCTGTCCGACACCTCGACGTTCACCCTCAGGTTGGTCAGGCGCACGCGCCTAATGGATTCGTTGGTATCGTGCACATCGACCCCGGTAATCAGGTGGCTCTCGACGTCGATCCATACAACGGCGGAACGAAACGCCTCGGCGCCCTTCGGGGTCACGCTAAGCTTGTGGGACGGCCGAGCGGCCAGGTCCACGCCATCGTACGTGGCATCGAAGCGCCCGCGCGGGTCCTCCAACAGGTTCTTATAGAAGTTGAAGCGCCCCTCGGCCCCGGCGGCTGCGAACCGAATGACCTGGGCCCCGTCAATACTCGGATAGAAGGTCCACAGGAAGTCGCCATCCACGACCACCAAGTCCCCTTCCGGATCACTGAATCGCATGGAAAACTCAGCAGGTTGCCGCTGGCACAGCGTGCCGTCGCCCACCCGAGTCTGTCGAAGCAGGGTAACCTCGATTTCCTGGTGGAACCGAGCACAAAGCGTTTCGAGCCCCCAGTATCGCTCCGAGGCAGCCTCGAGCACCTCGTACGCTCGCTCGTCCTGCGCAGGAAGGTGTGAGGGCAATGCGCCACATAAGGCACAAAGCAGTCCGAGCGGGAGAGTCCGGACAAGGCCCGCCCTCCACCGATTCGGACGTCCAAGACTTGGGCTGATTCGAGGCATCATGAGCGGTCCATACCCGTTCGGTATCAGAGCCGTTCCTATGCTAGATGCTTTCGCTCGAGCAGATAAGGTCCAGCGCGTCCATCCCCACCAGCACGTCCCGAGCCTTCGAGCCCTCCGACGGGCCGAGGATTCCGGCCTCGTGGAGTTGATCCACGATCCGCGCGGCCCTGCCGTAGCCGATCTTCAGGCGACGTTGGAGTAACGACGTGGAGCCCTGTTCGTGTTGGATGCAAACCTCGGCCGCCGCCCGAAATAGGTCGTCCCAGTCGGAGGGGCCGTCAGACGGGGCGCCCGCTTCCTCCTGCTCGTGACTCCGAATCTGTTCTAGAATATCGGCCTCACCCTGGGCCCCCGCGTCTTCGTGTGCTTGCTCGCGCGCTTCCATCCGCTCTTTGTACCAGCCCATCATGCGATCCGTCTCAGCGGTGGAGATGTATGCACCCTGAATTCGAACCGGCTCGCTGGATCCCGGCGGGAGGAAGAGCATATCGCCGTTGCCCAACAAGGCGTCCGCCCCGTTTTGGTCCAGGATCGTCCGGGAGTCCGTCTTCGACGCGACTCGAAAGGCGATCCGCGACGGGAAATTCGCCTTGATCAATCCAGTAATGACGTTCACGCTGGGTCGCTGGGTCGCCACGATCAGGTGGATGCCGATCGCTCGGGCCTTTTGTGCCAAGCTGGTCAGTGGCTTCTCGACCTCACTCTGCACGGTCATCATGAGGTCGGCCAGCTCGTCTACTACCACGACCACGTAGGGGAGGATGCCTTCTTGGTAGATCCACCGGTCCGGGTCCTCCTCGGGGCCTATCGGCTCAAAGCGTCGGAGTACAACCCCATCGCGCACCCGCTCATTGAACTCGTCGATGGATCGCACGCCGTTGTTGCTCAGGAGCGTGTAGCGGCGCTCCATCTCGAGGACCGCCCACTTGAGAAGCCCCGCCGCGTCACGCGGATCTGTCACGACGCTGTGCCGCAGGTGGGGAAGCATCTTATACGTGGACAACTCAACCATCTTGGGGTCCACCATGAGAAGCCGGAGCGTCTCGGGGGTGTGCCGGTAGACCAGGCTCGTAATGATCGTATTGATGCAGATCGACTTCCCGGATCCGGTGGCGCCGGCGATCAGGATGTGCGGCATCTTCCGAAGATCGGCCACATATGGCTTGCCGTTCAGGTCCTTACCCAGAGCTAATGGAAGCGCTGCGCTGCTCTTCTTGTAGGCGTTCGAGTCCAGTATCTCTCGGAGGCGAACGATCTCTGGTTCCGGATTCGGAATCTCGACTCCCACGGCTCCCTTGCCGGGGATCGGCGCCACGATTCGGATGCTCTTAGCCTTCATTGCCAACGCCAGGTCTGCGTCGAGGTTGGCGATCTTGTTGACCTTAACCCCTGGAGCAGGGATCACCTCGTATTGTGTGACAACCGGGCCCGTGGTTCGGCCACCGATCTCGCTCTCGACGTTGAACGTCCGAAGCTTCTCGACCAGGACCTCGCCCAACGCGTCCAACTCGCGCTCCATGTCCCCCCGGTCCTCGTCGTCGGTGGTGGTCATGAACTCCACAGGCGGGAGACCCGTCTCTCCTAGGTCTTCTTTCGGGAGGGGATCGGGCAGGAGCGCTTCGAGTTCGTCCACCGGTTCGAGGTAGGGCTCGTCCGGCGGGACCTCTACGGCATCGGGGTCTGGCACAGCATCAGCATCAGCCTCGAGATCGTCGTCCTCGGACTCCTGGACCTCGTCTTCCGCCGGATCCTCCGCCTCTTCTTGTCTCTCTCCACCCGAAGGCTCGTCCTCCGCCTCGTCTGCTGGATCGTCCTCGACGTCGTCTTCGTCCGACGCCTCGCCCTCGAGTAGCTCCATCGGCGGAGTCTGCTCCAAGAGAGAACGGGCCCGTTCGTCCCATCGGGCCCTCATACGCTCACCCCAACCCACGAGCCTCGACGCACCGCGGGCCATGACTCCGCTTCCCTGAGCCATCCCATACGCGAGCGAGCGTAGTGGATTCCACCCGAGCGTTCCCACGGACAACACCACCAGGAGCAACGACAGGAATAGCACCGCCCCCAAGAACCCAAGGGCCGTGTTAAGAGGCGGTCCCACCAGCCCACCCCAAGCGCCCGCCATTTCGGGCCCCTGCGCCATCACTTGGAGTCCCACGGGAAGGATGAGCATGAGCCCCAAGGACAAGACCGAAAGCCGAACCGTCCAGCCTGGCGAGAGCCAGTCGCAAGCCCTGAGGCCCGAAACCAGCAGCAGAATAGGTACGAAAAAAGCCGAGCCGCCGAGCAAACCGGTGAGGCCCCTTTGGGTCGTGCCGCCCACCAGGCCCATCATGTTGCCCGAGGGAAACCAGGCCGCACCGCGCGGACCGAAAATCGACACGGGCATCAGAGCCGCAACGAAAAAGAGCGCCAGTGCCAAAAGGCCTGCCGCCATCATGTCCCTCTGCTGCTCGCGTGAAAGCATCAGTGGCTCACCGGCTGGTCTGCCTCACCGAGACAGCGTAATTGAATCACTCGATCCACCATCTCTGGCACCACGTCGTAGCGGTCCACCCACGCGCAGTGGTCGAGGTCCTCTCGGAACCCGATGTCCACGAGGCTTCTGCCCCCGTCCGTCATCGCTAGGAACTCGGCCCCGACCCGGAACTTGTTTGCGAGCTCCAACGCAGCCTGAGCGGCGTCGTTGAGCTTGATCTCGCCGTCGTGGCTCTCCTGAAGTCGCATCAGGAGAGTACCGGCACAAACCGCGTCATCAGCAGCAAAACGACCCTCCCTCCCGGCGCAGACGATGACCAACTCCTCGGCCTCGCCCATCGCAGAGGCGACGGCACCCACGTTCAGGAATGAACACGCCAAAACTCGATCGGCATCCTCTGCCATGAGGAAGGCTCTCGTGCCGTTGGTCGTGCTCATAATCAGTCGCTTGTTCGCGACGCGATCGAGGGTAAACTCCCCCGGTGAATTTCCAAGATCGAACCCCTCGATCATCAAGCCCTTGGACTCTCCACAAAGCAGCGTGTCCTCCGGACCGAGGGAAGACGCAAGCCTGATGGCCTCTTCCGTGGACGCGGCCGGATAGACTCCTTGGGCTCCGTTGACCAAGGCCTCTACCATGGTGCTCGTGGCCCGAAGTACGTCGATCACCGCAACGGTACGGTCTACCATATCCATTACCGCTGGCTCTCCGGCCTGAAAGAATACGCCGACCCTCATCCCTCACCTGCCTTCTCGGCGAGAAAGCGGTCGACGAACCCCGTGTCCACCTCACCGCGGACGAACTGGTCGTCGCGAGTAATCTCGGAGAGGAACGGGATCGTCGTCGTGACCCCCTCGATTACGAAGGACTCAAGCACATGCTGCGCCCTGACGATCGCCTCCTCGCGAGTGTTTCCGCGCACGATGAGCTTGGCCAGAAGCGAATCGTAATAGGGGGGCACGTGATATCCGCTATACAGGTGCGTGTCGAGCCGCACGCCGGGGCCGCCCGGGGGATGGAAGGTGACGATCTGCCCTGGAGATGGGGCAAAATTGCGTTCGGCGTCCTCGGCGTTGACCCGGAACTCTATCGCATGGCCACGATGTTCAATGCCCTCAGGAAATGACAACGGCTCGCCCGCGGCCACCCGAACCTGTTCCTTCACGAGATCCAGGCCCGTCGTGACTTCCGTGACCGGGTGTTCTACCTGGATGCGCGTGTTCATCTCGATGAAGTAGTAGGACCCGTCGGCGTCGAGCAGGAACTCCACGGTCCCGGCGCCCACATAGTCGATACCCTTGGCCGCCAACACAGCGTCCCGCCCCATCCGTTCTCTCAGTTCAGGTGTGAGAGCCGGTGAGGGTGCCTCTTCGATGAGCTTCTGATGCCGACGCTGTATGGAGCAGTCTCGCTCACCGAGATGCATGACGCGTCCATGCCGATCACCAAAGACCTGAAACTCGATGTGTCGGGGCTCGATGATGCATTTTTCCAAATAGACTTCATCGTTACCGAAACCCGCCTTTGCTTCAGTCTGAGCGGCCTGAAGCAGTCGGTGAAAGTTCTCCGCATCCGGGACGACTCGCATCCCCCTCCCTCCGCCACCGGCGGACGCTTTGACCATTACCGGGTACCCGATCTCAGCGGCAATCCGGGCCGCCTCCTCGGGATCGGACACCACCCCGTCAGAGCCGGGCACCGTAGGTACCCCAAGCTCGGTCATTGTGCGTCGAGCGGTTGCCTTGTCTCCCATCGATCGAATCTGATCAGGCGTGGGCCCGATGAAGACGATGTCTGAGCGAGAGCAGATCTCGCTGAACTCGGCGTTCTCCGCCAGGAATCCGTATCCCGGGTGAATCGCCTCGGCTCCGGTCACCTCAGCCGCCGCGATGATCTGAGGCACATTGAGGTAGCTCTGCGCCGCCGGAGCCGGGCCGATGCAGACATCCTCGTCTGCGAAACGGACGTGCAAAGACTCGCGGTCCGCCTCCGAGTATACGGCGACGGTCTTCACCCCGAGCTCGTGACAAGCTCGGATAATGCGAAGAGCGATTTCCCCGCGGTTGGCAATCAGAACCTTCTTGAACACTCAGCTCACCCCCGTCAAACCCACATTGTCCTAGGACTTCTCAGATCGAGTGCAGAGGTAGGAAGGCAAGCGAGGAGGCTGAGACGTAGCAACGGCCACATCGCAGGGAGCCGAGCGCAGGCCCGACACCGCCCTGTGCCGATATGAGGAGTCCACCCCTTTAGGAAGGAGATAACCGGTACAGGACCTGTCCAAACTCAACCGGGTCCGAATTGTCGACGCAGACCTCCTGGATCACTCCCGACACCTCGGACTCCAGCTCGTTCATGAGCTTCATCGCCTCGATGATGCACAGGGTGTCGCCGGGGCTAACCCGAGTGCCGACTTCCGCATAGGGCGGCGCATCGGGAGCCGGGGCGAGGTAGAAGGTGCCCACCATCGGCGACTTGATCTCGATTAGATCGGACGGTGGAGCCGCAGCGTCGGAGGCAGTCTCGACTCCGGCCGCCGGCGGAGCCGCAACGGACGGCGCAGCGGGAGCAGCTTGGGCCGCAGGTACCGGGGCCACTGCAAGAGCACCAGCCGTTGGCGGCGTCTTGGACAGCTTGATACGAGTGCCGCCCCGCTCGAGCTCCAAGGAGTCCAGTCCGCTCAAGTCGATAGCCTGAATCAGGCTTTGGAGAAAATCCAGATCAATCATGAAGTGACCCGTGTCAGATACTTGTCCTCGCGGCGGTCGACCTTGAGCACGTCCCCCTCCTCGATGAAGAGGGGCACCTGAACGACCGCGCCACTCTCGAGGGTCGCGGGCTTGGTGCCGCCTTGGGCCGTGTCTCCGCGGACTCCCGGATCCGTCTGCGTCACGGCCAGTTCAACGAACTGAGGGAGCTCCACAGAGATGACGTTGCCGTCGTGCACGAGGCCCTCACACTCCATGTTTTCCTTCAAGTACCTGAGTTGCTCTTCTCCCAGAAGGTCGCCGGAGATCGGAGTCATCTCGAAGGTCTGTTGATCCATGAAGTGGTATAGCTGGCCGTCGGTATAGCTGTAGGTGACAGGACGACGCTCCAGGCGGACGTCGGTCACCTTCTCTCCGGACCTATAGGTCTTGTCCACCACATTCCCAGCCAGAACGCTCTTCAGCTTGGTCCGGACAAACGCCCCTCCCTTACCGGGTTTGACGTGCTGGAAGTAGATGATGGTCCAGAGCTGGCCGTCGATGTCCAGAACCAGGCCGTTACGAAAGTCAGCAGTGGAAGCCATGTCGCCTTGTAGTCGATGGAGATCAGCCGGCGCTAGCGTCCGGCGATGTGGGCCACCAGGCCCCTGAGCGCTAGAAGATAGCTCTGGGATCCGAAACCAAGAACCACCCCAGCCGCCACAGGCGCAAGGAACGAGTGTCGCCGAAATCTCTCCCTACCGGCGGTATTGGAAAGGTGGACCTCCACAAAAGGCCTCCCGCTGCCGACGAGGCCATCCCGGAGCGCCACACTGGTATGGGTCAATCCACCCGCATTGATGAGAAATCCGTCGACCCGACCGCTAGCATCCTCGAGAAAGTCGAGAATCTCACCCTCGGAGTTGGACTGGAACGTCTCTACCTCGACGGACAACTCTGCCGCAAGAGACGCGACCGAGCCGTTGATATCGTCGAGGGTATCGGTGCCGTAAACCTCGGGCTCTCTTCTCCCGAGGAGGCGCAGGTTGGGTCCGTGTACCACAGCGATACGCGGCGTCTCCGCCCTCAAAGCTTGTTCATCCATGGGAACGGATCCTCGTCGGGGCCCTCACTGGACGCGTCAGGCGCAAGAGACTCGACAGGCACGACCGGCCGGTCGTCCTGCATAGCCTTCGCCGCATCGACAGTCGCGTCCGTCTCAAAGGTCGCCGTCCGGTGCTAGGTCTTCCACAGCGACGATCTGCGCCTCTGGGTCGGGCGCCAGTGATTCGATCGGCACCACGGGACGGTCATCTTGGTCCACCATATCCACATCGGGCGCCAGTGACTCAATCGGCACTACCGGGCGATCGTCGGTCTCCTCAACAACCGGTGCCTCTTCAACAACCGGTGCCGGCGCGACACCGCGGGTCAACTCGGCGATACGGTGAAGGAACATCCCGTTGTCCGGATCGTCTACGAGCAGATTCCGGTACACCTCGACCGCCTTGTCCGTCGCACCCTGCTTGGCGTAGAGCTCGGCCAACGTCCGCGTGTAGATCTCAGCTTCAGCCTGGTCCGAAGGTTCGTCCGCGGGCTCGGCGATCTCGGGCGGCGCTTCGGCGGCCACCTCAACGGCGGCCTCCATGCCGGCGTCCTCGACCTCGGGCTCGGCTTCGGGTTCAACGGCCAGTGCGAGATCGGCGATCGGAACCGTGGGCCCATCCAACACGACGGTCTCGTCGGCCTCGTCGGCCTCATCAGCCTCCGCAGACACCTCGAGGGCAGAGCGCACACCTTCGAGCACCGCCATCGCATCAGAATCATCGGGGTCGAGCTCGACCATCCGTTCGGCAAATGCCAAGCCGCGTGCGGGCTCCACTAGTTCGGCCAGAGCGCGCAACGCCATCCCGTTCTCGTCGTCTAGCTCGAGCACTCGCTCAAAGGACCGCATCGCACCGTCATCATCTCCGAGATCACGGCGCAGCCATCCGGACACCACGTGCGCCGACGCTGAGTCGGGATGGGCGCCCAGTCCCTCACTGACCACCTCGAGCGCGCGGCCCAGATCTCCAGCCCTGCGGTAAGCATCGGCCAAGGGCACGAAGGCCCGCCCCTCGGGATCTCTGTCACTGTTCACGATCTCCTGGAGTCGATCGATCTGCTGATTGAGCGCTTCGGGCAAAGCCTACTCCACGGAGAATCGGTAAGAAAAGGGACGGAACCGGCGGACGTGTGAACGAGGGAAGATACTGATTTGGCCAAAAACGTGTCAACGAAGGAGTTGAGGGGCCTCGGGGGTGCCGTTACTTTTTGAGGCCTTTTGCGTATAAAAGGCACGAGTTTTGTTGACCGCCGCACCGCGCCGAGGAGTTGCCGGGTTATGATGCGCCAGATGAGGGAGAACACGAAGTGGATCATGCTGATCACAGCATTCGCCTTCGTGGGTCTCATGGTGTTCCAGTGGGGCATGGATATCACGGGGAGAAGTGGGCTATCCGTGGGCGAGATCGGAAGCGTGAACGGTGTGTCCGTCAGCTACGAGGAGTACAACTTCACTTACGGCCGGCTCATGGATCAGGTCCAGGACGCGCAGGAGGACGCGGTCACCAGCCAGCAGATCAGCGACATTGAGGACACGGCCTGGGACGAGGTGGTCAACCAGGTGCTCATCCGACAGGAACTGCAGCGCCGCGGCATCGAGGTTACGGACGACGAGATTCTCAGTGCAGCGCGATTCAGTCCGCCCGCTGAGCTCCGGACCAGCCCGGCCTTCCAGACCGAAGGAGTCTTCGACATCCAGAAGTACCAGGACTACATCTCGTCGCCAACGATCGACGACCAGGTCCTGATGCAGCTCGAGGGTTATTACCGGGAAATCATTCCCCGGGGCAAACTGCTCCGACAGGTGTCGTCCGATGTCTACATCAGTGACGCGGCTCTCTGGCAGGACTACAAGGATCGTAATGAGCGTATCTCGGTCCGGTACGTCCCGCTCAACCCGTCGCAACGAATCGCCGATGCCGATGTTCCGGTGACGGCGCAAGACGTGGCGGACTACTACGACGGCAACCGCGACGAGTTCGCAATCCCGGCACAGGCGTCGGTGTCTGTGGTCGTGCTTGAGAAGGCCCCTACCCCCGCCGATACAGTAGCCGCTGGCGTGGTGGCAGAGGAGCTCAGACAGGAGGTCCGCGACGGGGTCACGTTCGACGAAATCTTGGCCAGGCCGCGCCTCTCCACAGGATCCGGCGAACTCGGGTGGTTCACGGAGGAGCGGATGGTGCCGGGGTTCTCGGAGGCAGCCTTTGCGGCGGCCAAGGGTGACATCACCGAACCGGTACGGACGTCGTTCGGCTATCACCTCATCGAGATCCAGGACAAAGCAGGCGACAGCGTCCAGGCCCGGCACGTCCTGGTTCAGTTCGAGCGGACCGATGAGTCCGAGCTACAGCTTCTCACCCTCGCCGACTCCCTCGAGGGACTGGGCGAATCGCGGACCATGCAAGAAACCGTCGACATGCTGGGGCTCCAGAGTGAGGCCGCTACACTGAGCGTGGACTTCGCTTTTGTGGTCGGGGCGGGCCAAGTCGGCGAGGGTGCCGACTGGGCTTTCGAAGAAGCCCTTCCTGGTGATGTGAGTCCAGTGTTCGAGACGAGGCAGGCCTTCTACATGCTGGAGCTCGTCGAGACGCGTGACGCCGGATTCATCTCACTTCAGGACGCCACGACCTCGATCGAGCAAGAAGTCCGGAATCGGCAGAAGCTCGAGATGGCGGTGGCTGAAGGGCACGAGGTCGTGGGCGACGTTCGCTCGGGTACGGACCTCGACGCCGCCGCGGCTGCCCGTGGTCTGGAGATCCAAGACGCTGGACCGTACGGACGGATGGACTTCGTTCCCGGTCTCGGTCGACTAAACGCAGCGGTCGGCGCTGGATTCGGCCTGTACCAAGGCCAGGTCAGCAGCGTGGTGGAGGCCAACAACAACGTCTTCATTCTCGAATTAGTAGACTACATGGCAGCGGACACATCAGCGTTCGAAGAAGAGCGCGCGACACAACGCACTCAGATGGTGGCCAGTGTACAACAGACTCGCCTGCAGGACTGGCTACAGGGCCTACGGTCCGCGGCCCAGATCATCGACCGGCGTGACGAAGTCCTGAACGTCGACCCGGCGGATCAGCAGCAGCAGCTTCCGCTCGTCTTCTAGGGCAGAACAAAAGCAGGCACAACAAAGCGGCGGCCGGAGCCTCAAGGCTCCGGCCGCCGCTTTCGCTTAACAGGCTACTGCGCGTCCAGGCCTTCGGTCCGATCCACATCGGGCGACGTGGTAAGGGTCCTGGGCTCCTGGTCCTGCTCCTGGTCCTGCTCCGCGTCGTCTGACGACGACGATGTCACTGACTCCCTCGGCGTTGGTGGAGCCTGGACTTCGCGTTCGATCTCTCGAATCGAGCCCTTGAACTCCCGAATACCCTTCCCAAGAGACGATCCGATTTCCGGCAGTCTCTTGGCGCCAAAAAGGAGGAGGACGACCAAGAAGATGAGCATCATTTCCCACATGCCGAGTCCGCCGAGTCCCATAATATACCTCCGTTAGAGGTCCGCCCTAGTCTTCCTCAGATCCAGGATCGAACGATAAATGCCACAACCGAAATCCCAACCAACGTGAGCACGTTCAAGCTCAAAGTTAGGGGCCCGATAGCAAACGCAACAGCAACCAAGTCGATCGAAAGGGGCCCGATCGACGCTTCAACTGACGTGGTCAGAAACGACTTTGCCGCGCTCTCAGGTAGAGACAGCTCGGACAGCTGAGTGAGTAACCCTCCCAGCAACAGGCCGAGCGCTTGGGTCCACGCCAGTCGCTTGATGTTGCGTCCGTGCGTATCAATTAGCATGCGACCGTCCCCTCCCTAAGGATCCCATCCAGATGTGCGTCACCTCAGCGGTCACGACCGACCGCGTAGGACACGGCATCCCGGAGAGCTTCGACTGCCGGGTCGTCCGGGACGCCGCCGAGTTCCTGCTCGGCCCGCTCCGCGTACAGGTCCGCCCGGTTACGGGCGTACTGCAGTCCACCTCGATCATCCACGATGTCGATAACTCGCTGAATGTCGTCGTCAGAAGCCTCAACGAGCGTGAAGAATTCCCTGATCGCGGCCATTTCGGCATCCGTAACGTTCGCCAGTGCCCCCACCAGAGGCAGAGTGACCTTACGCTCCCTCAGATCGTGCCCAGACGGCTTGCCGGTCACAGCTTCGGAGCCCGTGTAGTCCAGTAGGTCGTCTGCGATCTGAAAAGCCATTCCGAGGCTGTGTCCGAACCGGGCCAACGGCTGCCGATACTCCTGCCTCCCCTCGATGGCACCCATCTCACACGCCGCCGACATGAGGGACGCCGTCTTCGCGGCGATCAGCCGATAGTAGTCCTCCTCAGAAAACTGCAGCGCGTCATACGAGGTCAGCTGGCGCATTTCGCCGATGCTCATTTCATTCGCTGCGTTTGCGAGTACAGCCAACGATTCGAGCTTGCCGAGGCGCGTCAGTTCCATGATCGATCGGCTGTACAGATAGTCGCCCATGATGATGGCGATCTGATGAGTCCACAGAGCGTTGACCGTCGGGAGCCCGCGCCGCAGGACGCTGTGGTCCACCGCGTCGTCGTGTACGAGCGTTGCAAGATGCACCAACTCGACCACCGCTCCCGAGGTAACCACGTCATCCGACGGTTTTCCGCCAACTTGGTTGGCGAGAAGCAGAAGCGTAGGGCGGAAGAGCTTCCCCCTCATCAGAAGGAGGTACTCGTTGACCTCCTCGATCATGTCGAAGTCCGACACGATAATGCGCTTCAATTCATCCTGGACGGACTCGAGGCGATCATCCACAAGGGACTGCATGGCCGAAAGGCCTGGGGGTGCTCCCGTCAACAACGAGCTCGCAGCCGCTTCCATCAGTGCAAGGCCGGGTTCGACATAAACATCGCTCAGGAACTCACCTGGGTCAGTCCCAGAGGGCTCGCAGGCGCTCCGTAACGTCCGCGAAGCTGATATCCCAGCGATAACACTCTGTCGTAAAACTCTACGGCCTGAGAGGAGGCGCCGGTTCGTGTCGCAAGGTCACCGGCGCAGTTGTACAGCCCGATGTCCGGAGCGTCCTCGTCGGACATCCGGTCCATGGCCTTGATATACAGGTCCAGCGCCTTCTGCCACTGCTCGTTCTGCTCGTGGCCCCTGGCCTGCTCTTTTAAGGCTTCTACGCTCATGTACTCACGCTCGAAGTCGAGTCTTCACGCCGCCGGTACGTTCATCGTAACGACGCGGCGATGCTGAAGGAGCGAAGCATCGGAATGGAAGAACTAATCTGCCTGCAACTGCCGGGAACACAAGGGGATAGAACCTGATCCAATGACAACGCCCCCGACGGCCGAAGCCTCCGGGGGCGTTCCCACGAACGGATAAGAAGAGTACGAGGTCAGCGACCAACCAACTGCGGATTGCCGGCCTGCAACTGGTACGCCCAGTCAATGATCATGATCTCCGATCCACTCTGGTCGGACCCCAGAAGGGCGACCCGAATGGTCCCGTAGTGAATCTGACCATCGTCCCCGACGACTCGAAGCATGTACGAAAACTCGGGCTCCAAAAAGACGTCGTCAGCCACATATCCCGAAGTGGGCGCTGTGGTCCAATCCTGGCACTGGGAGTCCGCAGCGACGCCGCATTTCAGGTCGGTGGTATACGAGCCTTTCCGAAACACAGTCGCTTCGGGCCCTGGCACCAGCCACCAGCCAAACGCGTCGGTCTCCAGACGAAAATGCCGGTCGGGAGAGGTCCCCCCCAGAATCGGATCGGACTCGTCAGATTCGGCGAAACGGAACCCCGAGCCATCCGCATCATCCGCGAAGGCACGAAGCAGTTCGCCTCTGAAGTCAGGCCTGGGGGTGCCCACGTGCTCGAAGCTGTCCAGGCTCTCATTCCCGTACACGTCCACCGAAAACACGACATACGCGGACGAGACGCCGTTTTCGGCCAGCTCATCCAGAAATCCCTCCGAATCGGTCTCGCCGAGGAGCGTCGCTCCCCCATCGGTCATCAAATACACCCGGTAGTGCGCGAAATCGCCTGCTGAACGCGCGTTGTCGCTCCAGTGCACGTAGTTGGTGTTGTCTAGCGCCACAACATCCAGGCCTGCAGGTACGGGCGGTGGAGAGAACAACGGTATCGAGATCAGAATCACCTACTGAGAATCGGTCTCTGCCCCCGTATCCAGATCCACCGCAGAAACGAAGTACTCGTACGAGAACGATTCGACGATGTTCGTGTCAGAATACTCACAGGCCCCTCCGGCACAACTCGTCACCTCCGCGATCACTAGAAACGACGTGGAATGCCTCACCATTCCACTGTGCCGCCGGAAAGTCATCGATCGGAAATAACACGGTGTCTTCGTCTTCACAGGCGCCCAGTAGCAGAGCCACCCCCGTCACCACAAAGAATCGTTTCCACATGATTCATCTACCTCACCCGCAGGGTTTCCATCGGGTTTCAACTGGGTTTCCGCACCGGGTCTCTCGGATCTCGGCGATCGTTCACCCGACGGTAGTGCACAACCGATACCAAAACGTAGAACCCTATAGATAAAGGGGTGTGAGCCTCTGCCTAGTTCGAATCGTCCTCTAGAGAGGGCAGGGCGCGGGCCGTCGAAGGCAGCCTCAGACTAAAAACGGTCTCGGATATCGGCGCTGCGTTGATCGTAATCGAACTTCAGGTCCTGATTGTCGGTGAGCGAAACCTGAAAACGGAAGGTCCAGTTACCGGTCGCAGTCTGAAGAAAGTCAAAATTCGCGTTCCAACGGTGCATATCGCGCGTGAGCCGAATGCGATGATCCGTGAAGCTCTTCACGTCGAGGTCATACGACGTCCCCCAGGTCAGGCTCCATTTCTCGGTCGGCCGCAAGCGGAGTCCAACCTGCAACAGTTGGCTCGCAAGCAGATTGTCGTTCCGGTTGCGGCGCAGGGAGTAGTTAAACGTTGAGGACCATGTGCCGGAAGCCTCACGTGCGCGCGGACGCCTGGCCCCAGCGGACAGGTTCGACCCGGGAACCACGGCGGACTCATCGTTCACTCCGATGGCATCCAGATCGTCCAGAAGTGGGTCCAGTTCTTCGTCCTCTCGCAAAGCCGGCACCGTGTCACCGTCCGCGTTGATAACCGGGGCGGGTCTACGTCCGCCAGGCGTGTCGGCTGTGCCGGGCGCTTCTTCTTCGTCTTCGCCGCCACCCAACAGCCGCCCGAGCGCCAGCAACAGCCCCGACGTATTACTCATTGCGAACGAGAAGTTCAGCTGTGACAAGAGCGGCGATAAGCTCCGATTTCCCTCCCCGTCTTCATCGAAGATGTCGTGTTCCACCGACACCGTCATGCCACGCAAAAAGTCGGAGCCGATCTGATTCTGGAGACGGGTCGTCGTGAACCCTCTCAGGAAGTCGTCCTCATCGCTGGCCCTTACGAAATCGTATGTGACCACGCTGGTGCGGAGCGACAACAGGTTCATGATGCGCGACGCAGGAAGGCGCTCAGGGCCTCCCTCGGCATCGCGCTCCTGCCTGCGCAGAGCCAGGGCCTCAGCTTCCGCGGCTGACGAGTCCGCACGAGCAGCCTGTAAGGAGTCCGGTGCAAACGGGTCGTCCAAGAGGTCGAGCGGATTCTCCAACGGATCTTCGACCTCCTCCTCCGTGCCGTCGTCGGGGCGCTTGGCTTCGAAGGTCTGATTGAGCCCGAAACTGAGGACGTTCTTTGCCTTGGCCTCGCGTGCGCCGAAGACGTTCTCCTGAATGAGCGTGGGTATGATCTCGGGTGCGTAAGAGTAGGTGAACGACGGAGAGATCTTATGACGAATCGCCTCGAATCCACCGAAACCACCGTAGTAGCCGTAGATGTCACTCTTCAAACGAGCGCCGAACGAGACCCTTCTCGGCGACGACACGAAGCTTGTCGCATCCGCGATGTCATCGGAGCGCTTCATGCTGCCGGAGATGCTCAGAGTCGGCGTAAGCGTCGTGCTTCCGATGAGGCGCTGCTGATAGTTGAACGCCATGCTCCAGGTGACATCCGCATTGCCCTTATCCACGAAGCCCGTGGGCAGCTCACCCAGCGTGTCTCCGGGGAAAGCCATAAGCGCCGGCAGACCGAGCACGGCCGAACTCTTGAAGCTCAGATTCTGATTCCATGAAAAGCCCGCCAGATTGAACGAACTGCTCATGCTTCCGGTCGTGCTTTCCGTATCGGCCGAGGACGCACTGAAGGTGGAGTCGGCTTGCATTGCGCGGTCCGTGGTACTCTTGGAGTACCGGGCACTGCCGGACCAGGTCATGTTGTTGAAGAACTTGGCGCGGCTGTCAGGAGCCTTGAAGAGAGTGATGGTCTTGAGCGAGAGACTAGCCGTGGGCAGCGTCATCTCGACGCGGTCATCACTTAGGAATTGCCTTCGATTGGCGCTCAAAGACAGCGAACCCCAGTCGAAGCGACGGTTTAGGCCACCTTCCGAATTGATTGACTGCGTTATCTCCCTCGGGTCGAAGGAATTCTGACGCACGAATGAAGAACTCGATGCGTAACGGGCCGACACACGCAGCGCGGTACGCTCGTCGATTTGCCAATTCTGACCCACGTCGAAGGAGAGTTGTCTGCCACCATCCACTTGCCAGAACCGTCTCACATTCGCGCGCCCGTCCATGAACCGCTTCCTGTGTCTGTACCGAAAGCCTCCGGTCAACGACGTAAAGTTGTCGCTCCACCAATCCATCGCGACGGTAGCATCGGCATAGTCGTTGATCGCCCAAAAGAATCCGACGTTCGACACCCTTCGGGTATGTCCCCGAGATGTGCGGACGATGTCGTTCACACCAACTCGGATCGGCAGAATACCGCTACGTCTTCCCGACTCCGTGCTTTGGAAGATGAAAGGCAACCACAGCACCGGTACGTCGCCGAAATTCAGCGTCACATTCCGGGCCACCAACCAACTCCCTCCAATCGCCTTTAGCTCGCGGGCGGCAAAGTGGTAGTGAGGCTCCTCTTCCTCACACGACGTGAAATTGATGTCGTGGCCGAACACCGTATCTGGCAGGATCGCCGGTAGGTCCCCGTCCATGATCCACGTGGCACCCTGCGTGAGCTTGGTCTGGGCATCGAAAGCGGATCCCCTACCCTGCCGCAGATCGTAAATGATGTTGGAGCTTCGGACAGGCTCTTCCCCAGGCCGCTCCGTCGTAGTCTCACCGGCGGTCCACATGAGGGAATCAGCCATACTGATCGTGTCGGCGGCAGTGATCGACTCGCTTGCTCGGTTGAGCTTGGCAGGGGACCCCTCCGCCCCGATCAGCACAAGACGCTCGTCGACCGCGTCAAAGCGGGCTTCGGACCCCTCGTAGAGCGCCACCGAATAACCGGGGAGTTCAAATAGCTTGGCTAGGAACGTGTCGCCCGGCGGCGTAGGTGCGGCTACCGGCAGCCGCCGGCCGGTCAAAGAGTCTCGGAAAAGCGTCGAGTCCACACCGGGCGGCTTAGCCAAGCGTTCAAGCTGCTCCAGAATCCTAATCCGAGCTGAATCCACCTCTTCCTCGACCACTTGGGCCGCGAGCGGGCCACCTGGAGTCAAGCCCACCACGATGCTTAGAGCGACGAGCCAGGGCCCGAGGCCACCGGCGGGTCTGATCTGAGCCATCATTCGGTCCCAACTGATCCCTCTGGCGGTTCCCCACCGATCTCGTGCTGCTTTCGGCGGCGATAGATGAAGACCGAAAGGAGGATGCTGAACTCATAGAGCAGCACGAGCGGCGCCATCATCATCATGGTTACCGTGACCACATCGCCGGGGCTCAGGAAGCTGGCCAGCACCGTGATAATCACGATCGCGTGTCGCCTCTTTTCCCTCAGGAACTTCGGCGTGACCAGCCCGAGCGCCGACAGAATCATGATCACGACCGGCAACTCGAATAGGACACCGAACGCGACCAGCAACTTCGTAACGAAACCCAGGTAGGGGGCCGCTTGCAGGACCGGGTCCCAATACTCGTCCCCAAAAAAGAGGAGAAACCGGAGCGTGACCGGAAGCGCGAGCACATACGACATGGTCACGCCCACCGCAAACAGGACCAGGCCCATGTACAGGCTGGGAATAATGGCCCTTTTCTCGTGGCGCTCCAGCGCCGGCGATAGGAAGGCCCAAACCTGGTAAACAAGGATCGGCGAGGCGAGTATCGCCCCCACCAGCACACCGATCTTCAGGATCAAAAAGAAAGGCTCTGTAGGGGAGAAGAACTTGAGCTTCTCCCCGTCTCCCATGACCTCTTCGAGCGGCGCCAGCAATATCTCCAGCACCCCGAACTCGAGCACCAGCACGAAGCCCGCAACGCTTGCCACCACAAGGGCAATTAGGCTCCACAAGATTCGCCACCGGAGTTCTTCCAGATGGTCGAGGAAGGGCATTTCGCCCCGTATGTTCCGGATCTTCTTAAACATTGCGTGTGTTAGGGTGTCGAACAGGCAGACCCTGATCGGGTCAGAGCGGGAGTTCTTCTTGGTTTCGCGATCGGACCTCTTCCGCCTCCTGCGTATTCAGGTCACGAACCACCTCTTGGAACTCACCGATGTCTTGGAAGTTCCGGTAAACGGATGCGAAGCGGATGTAGGCGACTCGGTCCAAGGGAGCGAGGCGCTCCATGACCAATTCACCGATACGCGACCCCGGAACCTCCGATCGGAGCTCGCCGGTCAGAGCGTCCTGAATGCTGTCGACCAGGCCATCGACATCGTCCTGCGTTACCGGACGTTTGGCACATGCGATGAAAATGCTCCGCGACAGCTTGGTACGGTCGAACTCTTCGATCCTGCCGTCGTGCTTCAGGACAAGGAGAGGCCGCTCCTCAATATGCTCGTAGGTGGTGAATCGGGTTCCGCAGACCGCGCACTCCCGTCGCCGCCGCACAGCCCGTCCGCCGCGGCTATCGCGCGTGTCGACGACCCGGTTCTCGGTCGCATCGCAGTCTGGGCAGCGCACTAGAGGTCCTTAGCCGCCAGTCAGCGGAGTTCCTGCAGCAGCTCCTGGGCCAGGTCTGCCGCGCCACTGTCAGGATAGGTGTTGACGACCGTTTCCAGGTAACGCACCGCCTCGGCCACGTTCTCCTGCAGCGCATAGATGGCACCGACGCGGTAGAGGGCCTGAGGAACCCGGTCATCCGTCGGATACAACTCGGGAATGCGTAGAAACACCTCGATGGCATCGTCCAGCTGGTTCTCTTGCTCGAAGACATCTCCAAGGAAGAATCGAGCCGAAGGAGCCAAACGGTGATCCGGATAGTCGACGAGGAAGCTCTCGAACGCCCGGCGTGCCGTACCCAATGACCCCCGATTGAGCTGGGCTATCGCCGCTTGGTACGTACCGTCGGCTGCCGCCGGGTCCGCGCCTCCGACATCGAACGGTACACCCACCGAATCCGGGTTGCCGGGCAGAACCATGGGGGTCACGCGAGACACCTGCGCGTCTAAGCGGTTCGAGAGCAGCGTGACCTCCCGCTGGATCTGCCCGGTCAAAGCCATGAGTCGCGACAACGTGTCCTGCATGTCGCGGAGCTCACGCGCGATCCCCCCGCGGGTGTCCACGACCATACCGGACTGGATCTCGAGCGTGTCCTGCACCGCCTGAATTTCGGCAGCCAACCGCTCGAGTTGTCCATCCTGCCGAGACGCCTGAGCCTCGACCACGTCCTGCAGAGCCCGGACATCACCTTTGGTGACACACCCACCGAACGTCACGGTCATGAGTACGCCCATCACCAAAAGAAACACCCCTCCCTCACGGCCACCTCTACCGCGTCGAGACGCAGTGAGCAGGCCGGAGTGAGGGGTATAACTCATTGCCTCGCTCCGAACGTTACGGCTGGTCCTAGTCGTCCTCGCTGACCACGATCGTGCCACCCGTGATCACGAACTCGACTCGGCGATTTCTGGCCCATGCCGCTTCGTCACTGCGGTTTACCACCGGACGGTCTTCACCGAACGACGTGGTCGTGAAGCGGTCGGCAGAGATACCAAACCCGGAGAGGAAGTCCCGCACACCTTCAGCACGGCGGCTTCCCAGAGCCAGATTGTACTCCGTTGAGCCTCTCTCGTCGGCGTGGCCTTCCATGCGGATCCGCACTGTCGGGCTGTTCCGAAGGATCGAAATCTTGCGTCGCAGAGCCGCCTCAGCGTTGTCCGTGATGGCGGACTCGTCGTAGTCGAAGGTCACCACCTCTTCAAGCGTGGATCGCGCATCGCGACGGGCTCGATCTTGGGCTGCACGCTCACGGTCGGCTGCTTCCTGCTCAGCCCTCCGGCGCGCATCCTCCGCTGCACGAGCGGCGGCGATGGAGTCGGCCCGTTGCTGAGCGAGCTCCTCCGCGGTCGGTCCTGTGGGGGCCGGTGGCGGTGCTGGGCTGGAACAGGCGCCAAGTACTAGGGCGGCTGCAAAACACGGCACGAGTAGGTGTTTGATCCTCATTCCCGATCCTGTCGTGGGAGTGTCCATGATATAGAGCTCACCACTACCGGCGAGCCGCTTCTTAAACGCTTGCTTTGACACGCGTTTGGCCCCCCTGAAGGAGATCAAGCGGTCTAAGGCATATACCCAATTACGGCCCTCCGCGCAATGACCCTAGTCCTGTCGTTCCAAGGGATGGAGACCAGTCCGGCACCCGAACGTCGAAGCCACGTAGAAGCATGCGGTACTTACCCGTAGCCGTGTCCACCACCATCAGCCCGGTCCCCCAATCGCGACGCCCGACAAAAACAAGATGTCGCCCGTCCGGCGCCCAGCTGGGATCTTCGTTATTGCCCTCCCAAGTGAGCTGCCGAAGACGTCGTCCCTGATCGGCAACCTCGGCTACCAAGATCTGATACCGACCGCGCCGGCTCACCCGCCCATGAAAAGCAACATAGTCGCCCACCGGAGCCCATTCGGGCGACGTATAGTACCCCTCCTGACCGTGCAGATAGGGCGAAATCAGGTCGGCCTCGCCACCTGTCGACGGCATCACGTAGATCTGAGGATGGGCCGTGCCGAGTCGGTTGGAGTTGAACGCCATCCGGGCACCGTCGGGCGAAAACGTCGGGGAAAGATCGTCCCAGCGTCCACCACTGACGTGTGTCAGGCAGCAGTCCCGTTCAAGGTCGTACCGGAAGATCCCACTGCGGTTGCCTCCGGTCACGGCGAAAGCCAACTCCCGGCCGTTCGGAACGTATACCGGTGTCATGTGATCACCGACCCGGTTCGGCTCGACGACCCTTTCACTCCTGGTATCCAGATCCAACTCGTAGATCCGAGGCAATCCGGTGTCTTTCCGGGATATGAACGCAATCCGCTGACCGTCGGGGGACCATGTTGGCATCTGGGTCAGGTCGCCGTACTGCGTCAGTTGGCGGAAGTTCTCCCCGTCGGAGTCGATCAGGTAAATCTCCTGGTTGCCGTCTTCGGTGTAGCGAGAAAACGCGATCTTGCTGGCGGCCATGCCTGGCTCGTCGAAGATCCACTCTACGACGGCGTCTGACACGCCGTGCACGGCCATCCGGAAGTCGGCGGCCATATCGTCCGGCACCGGGAAACGCCCTCGCTGCCGGACCTCACCGTAGACCACGTCATGGAGTTCGACCACGAGCACGAATCCTTCGCCTGCTCCCTCTAGCGCGCCTGAGAGAAGCCAAACCGCGCCCAGCTGATCCCAAAGCTGATAGTCGATCTCGTCACCCACGAGGGATTCCGGTAAGGAGTCCATGACCTCGAAACGATCACTGTAGCGGAGGTCTCGAGCCATGATGGCCTCTACCTGAGACGCTGCGGTCTCTCCTCCCAAGCGGCCCGAGAAGGGCTGAATGGCGAGGGCTGGTTGGTAGCCGGTCTCATAGAGAAGTCCGAGAGTGACGCCCGGAATGGAGTCCTGCACCTGTGCGGCTGCGGGCGCCGCCGAAAGAACCGCGGCCAGTGCCAACACCATCACCGACACATCCCCCATGATTCGCATCTTCACGTGGTTGTCCTCGGTCCGTCGTACCGGGCACCGAACCGACGGCTCATGCCAGTGGCCCCATCATCCTCGACCATCGCTTCCTCGATATCCTTGTCGTCCTGACCGCTCTTCGGGCCGAACTCGAAGCGGACAGGCAACTGCTCAAAAGGCAATTCCTCGGGTAGCGGTCCTAGTCGACCGCGGTTCCCCGCACACTCCGCAGCACCCATGGCCTCGATGTCGAAGGGGGTGTTCTTCGACGACACCAACACGTCGATCCCTGACACCGTACCGTCGCGGTTGATCACGAAGTAGACGCTCGCTGAATAGACGTCCGCGCCTCGCCACCGAAAGCACCGCTGCATCTGCCGAATAATGTTGTTGTAGTACTCCGGATAGTCCCTACGAACCCCTTCCATGCGCACATTCAGGTCCTCACCCGGCGTTTCCACCTCAGGGTCCGGATCCGGGCTGGTAGCGGGTGCCGGGTCTTCTTCTTCGGGTTCCGGAGGAGCCGCCATTTCTTCGGGCTTCGGATCCTCGCGGGGCGGAGGATCGTCCTCGATGACCGGCGGGGGCTCCTCCTCCTGGGGCTCCGGGAAAACCTCCTCCGGGGTCTCGATAACGAGTTCCTCTGGAGGCGGTGGATTGGGGTCCCCGAGTTCGGCCGCCGGAGGTGACACCAACTCGATCTCGTATACGATGAAGTTCGGTACGTCCCGTTCGATAGCTGTAGTCCACCAAGCTAGACCGATGGCAAGGCAGTGTATTAACACCGAGCCAATGATCGGTCCTCGGCCGACCTCTTCGTGTCGGCGTCTACGGGGCGCAGCGACCGGAGTCACCTCTGAGGACGCTGTTGAGCGACTACGGCGAACGGCAGGCCGCTGTCCTTGACCGTGCCCATGATTTCGACCCCGATGCCCCAGGCGGCCAGAGAGTCGGCTTGTATCCATACCCGTTCGATTCGGCCACCCGAGACCAGTTGGCTGAACGACTGGGAAAAGTCGATCCGATCGACCGGTGTTTCTGCAAGGTAGACCGTACCCTCACGGTCTACGGATACGATGAGCGTGTTGTCCTCGGCGGCGAGCGAGGCAACCTCCGCCTCCGGGACTTCAACTTCGATGCCACCCTGGAGTATGGGAGCGGTGATGATGAAGATGATCAGCAGCGTGAACGCCACGTCGACCAAACTGGTGACGTTGATGTCAGCCATCGGCTCGAGATCACGTTGCCGACGCGACCGAGAGATCATGCCGACACTCTCCGGGGCTGAGCGGAACTGAGGCGCGCGGCCACGTCCATCATACTCGTCCCTCTCGGGCGAGTGTCCCGATGAATTCGCTGGAGAAACCTTCCAGTTCGCCGCTCACAAGGTTGAGCCTAGCAACGAAGTGGTTGTATGCGATCACAGCCGGAATGGCCACGGCCAGCCCCGCCACAGTCGTCACCAGCGCCTCGGCGACGCCCGGAGCGACCGCCCCGATGTTCGTTGAGCCCGAAGCGGTAATGCCTAGGAACGTATTCGTGATTCCGATCACCGTGCCCATGAGTCCCATGAGTGGCGATACCGACCCCATTACGGCGAGCCACGTTAGGCCCCTGGAGAGCTCGTCGCGCTCCTCCGCCTCTTCCTTTTCCAGCATCAACTTCAAAACCTGAAGCTGAGTCAATGACAGTCCCTCACCCACCGGAGCACCTTCCCGCAACGCACCGGGCCTGAGCTCGCTGAAGAAGTTCACACCCTGCCGAAAGACTCTGCCGTAAGGCGATTCCGGGAGCGCGATGATGGCCTTGTACGCGTCCTCCAGACCGGTGGCCCGCTCCATCTGTTGCAGGAACCGGTTGCCCTGCTGCCGGACCGTCCGGAACTGCTTCGCCTTCCATAGGATGAGAATCCACGACGCGGCCGAGGATACCGCGAGCACGAGGAGTACCAATCGGGTCGGAAGACTCCCACCGAACACCATGTTCCATGCACTAGTTGGACCACTGGTCTGAGCGAGGAGCGTCAACCCCATCTAGCGTCGTGCCCCAGAGGTGTCACGGCTATTCGAGCGCCGATGCATCCGGCCCTGCGGCGTTGCTCCTCCTCGCAATAGCCCTGCTATTACTCGTCGTCGCGCCTTGCAGGATCCGGCGCCTCGGCACTCTCGGTAGCTCGTGAACTTCTGCAACACGACGCTAGCCTCCATTTCTTTGGTTTGCGATAAAGTTGAAGGTCTGTGTCAGACCGTCTTCCAATGAGTATCGTGGCGCCCACCCTCGACCCAAGAGCCGCGACACGTCCAGGGTGCTGTGCCTCAACTCCCCCGCGCGCGCCGCTTCTTGGGCCCGGCGCGGCTGGGTTGCAGCAATGTTCTCGAGAACTTCGGCAAGGCGATTGACGCTGGTCGGCGTCCCCGTCCCCACGTTGAACGCCACCGAATCGAGGCCGGAAGATTGGTCCAGAGTCACGTCCGAGGCCCAGAGGTTGGCGCTCACCACATCCTGCACATACACGTAGTCCCGGGTCTGCTCTCCGTCGCCGAAGATGGTGAGCTCCTCACCGGATTGGAGCCGATCACAGAAGATGGCTACTACACCCGCCTCGCCATGCGGATCCTGGCGCGGGCCGTACACGTTGGCGTAACGCAGGGCCACGTATTCCAGTCCGTGGACCTCACGGTAGTAGTAGAGGTATTGCTCTCCCGAAAGCTTCGCGACGCCGTAGGGCGACAGGGGAAGTTTCGGGGCCGATTCAGGAGTCGGGACCTGTTCCGGCTCCCCGTATACGACCCCACCGCTCGAGACATAGATGACCCTCTCGGTCCCGGCCTCTCGGGCCCCCTCGAGCACGTTGAGTAGGCCCAGAACATTAACCGTGGCGTCCCTCGCGGGGTCTGTCACGGACACCCGCACATCGATTTGAGCCGCGTGATGGCTGACCAAGTCGAACTCGACGTCTCGAAAGAGATCCCGCAGTGCCGGATCGGCGATATCCATCTCGGCGAAACTAGCGCTCGAGTTGACCTGGTCTCGCCGACCGCTCGAGAGGTCGTCCACGACCCACACCCGGTCGCCGCGCGCCACAAGAGCGTCGACGACATGGCTGCCAATGAACCCAGCGCCACCCGTCACGAGTACCTTCCTTGTTGAATCACTCATCCGTGTCATTCCGATCAAATAAGTCAGCAAGTTCCGGTCCAGACTCCGAATCGGCACTCGAAGCAGCGCTCGCGTCAGCGCCCGCATCGGCCCCGGGCGCGACATCTCCCACCGCATGGAGGAACCGGACTGCGTCGACGAAATCGGCACCCCTCCCGTTGGCGACTCTCTCTTTCAGCCGGATAGTCGGCTCGTGGAGCAGCTTGTTCAGCAGGCGCTTGGAGAAGGATTCTACCAGCTCGCGATCCTCTGCCGGCAAGTGTCCGAGCCGCTGCCAAAGCCACTCGAGCTCATCCTCCCTCATGCTTCCCCATCGGTCCCGCAGGCCGGTGATCACCGGCACCACGTCGCGGGCATCGTGCCACTGCGCGAATGAGTGCGCTTGATCCTGGACGATCGCCTCGGCATCCGAGATCGACGCCTGTCGCTTGATCAGGTTCCCGTCAATGATTTCACGCAGGTCATCGACGTTGTACAGAAACACATTGGCTTCTCCACCCAACTCGGGCTCCACGTCCCTGGGGATCGCCAAATCGAGGATCAAGAGCGGCTTCTCTCGCGCTCCACCGATGGCTTGGCGAAAACCGTCTCGCGTAATCAGGACGTGGGGTGCAGCAGTCGAGGCCACCAGGATATCGGTCTGGGCGAGCGAGAACGGCATTTCGTCGAAGTGGATCGCCTTGCCGTCCAAACGGTCCGCGAGGTTCTGGGCACGGTCCCGAGTCCGATTGGCCACAATGAGCCCTCGAATCCGGTCCCGCTTGAGAGCCTCAACGACTAGTTCCGCTGTGTTGCCGGCCCCGAGGATCATGACCTCACGACCCTCCAAGCTCCCAAAAATCTTGCGAGCGAGTCCGACAGCAACCGACGCGGCGCTGGCCGCTCCCCGGCCGAGAGGAGTTTGAGATCGAATCTGTCCGCCCACGGCCAGAGCCGTCTGGAAGAGCCGGTGGAGGACGGGTCCGGCTACCGGCGGGTCCGTAGGCACCCGTCCGGCCAATTCATAGGCGGACTTCACCTGCCCCTGGATCTCGGACTCGCCAAGGATGAGAGAGTCCATGCCGGCGACGACCCGATAGAGGTGACGAACCGAGTCGATGCCCTGCTCGTGATACAGGTACTGGGAGGCGCCGCCGACGAGGCCACCGGCCTTCTCCGCCAAGACAGCCTCTCCCGCTGCCACGAGGTCAGGGTCCGAGCCCGGACATACATACAACTCGGTGCGGTTACACGTCGATAGCAGCACGGCTTCCTTCATGCCAGATTTTTCGCGGAGTCCGCCAAGGGCCTCGACGGCCTCGTGGTCGGAAAAGGCGAAGCGCTCGCGTATCTCGACCGGCGCCGTCCTATGACTCACGCCAACCACTGCGATAGAGGTCATAGGAAGAAACCCCCATCCGTACTCACCAGGCGTAGCGCCAGGTAGGACACGATGATGAACGTGAAGCCAATCACCGAGGTGAGTGCGCTCCTACGCTCCTTAAGACCCCCACCCGCTCTCGATCCCAGCGCAGCCACGAAGACCAGCCAACTCAGTACGGCCCACACGATCTTGGGGTTGGTCTGGTCTAGGGAGTGGCGGAAGCTGACCGTCCAGGCCCAGCCCAAGACGATCGAGAGGGTGAAGGCCGAGAAACCCGAAACCAATCCCACCCTCCCCAGGCGGTCTAGGGTGGCCAAGGGCGGCGTGAACTGAAAAAGGCGCCCCAGACGTTTGGTGTTCAGCTCCCGGAGCTGCACGAGATAAAGGAGCCCCGCCGCAAACGCGAGGGCCATCCCACAGAGCCCGAGAAACGCGAGCGTCATGTGGAACACGAACCAGGCGCCCTGAAAGTCGAGCAGCTCCGGCGTGGCCTCGAACCCGAGCGAGACAGCGATGCCTTGAAGAACGATGACACCCGGCACGATGACGATCCCGACTCGGCGACCCTCGCCAAGGCCCAGAGTGGCGACGAGACCCGCCCCGATGATCAGCGCCAGGGTGGACAGTGAGGGAGCCAGCCCAACGAGCGGGAGCTGCCCATAGGCTATGGTGAAGCCCGCGAGCGCGAGCGCGTGCATCCCGACCCCTGCTGCGGCCATTCCGAATGCGAGATGGGGTCCACGACCGCGCCCTCCCGTGAGGAGGGAGCGAAACCACAGGATCAGGGATCCCGTGTAAAGAAGAAGGGCGACTACGTGGGTCAACAGGCCGCGTCAGAGTGAGGAGTGCTGGTTCTACCTCATCTTTCGGTCCAAGTGTACCGCGATTTCAGTGTGGAACACAGGCCCTTCGACCGAAACGATCCTCGCGGACGCCATCGTTCAACTCCAGTCGGATGCGTGTGTAGGGGACAGCGGTACGAAGCTCACCCTCGGCGAGGAAGGACTCGACCCGACCCTCGGACTCCACATCGTCCGTGTTTTCGGGGCCCAGCCATTCCGCGGACCAAACGGACGCACGGCTCACCACCCGGTAGGTCTGTTCCTCCAACCCTCTCACGCCAAGCGTCGTCACAGGGTCGCAGAAGAACACGGACCGAAGATCACGCTCACTCAACGGCTCGGTCACCTCAGTCGACCCAGGAGGAGCGTCGGGCGCCTGAGCGCCGGCTCCGGAGACAGAAACGCCTCCAACGACTGCCGTCTCACCCGCCGCCATCTCGGTACCACCGTCGGCGATCCCCGGGATCACGATCTGAAGGTCGAGCTCAATGAGGTCGGGGTCGTCGATCTGTCCCCGGTTCGCCTCATAGATCTGCGGCCACAGGAAGGGATCCTAGTAATACTGCTGAGCTAACACCCAGAGGGTCTCCCCCGCCACAACAGTGTGCATTCGGGAAGCGCTCTCAGCGGGTTCCTGAGCAGCCGCAAAACCGGTCAAATTTGCCAACGCCAGTACGGTTAGGGCGGACCGGACCATGATCGCTTCTTTTTCCAGGTGGGACGGGACTTTATTCTCCACTATCCATGGTCGTAGATAGGCCGGCCCTGGGTTGGCGGTCAACGCGTTTTTTGGCATTCAACTACAAACGTTTCTAAAAATCTCCCTTCAGATCCACTCAGGAAACGTCCTCGCCGGCGCCAGCCCCCAAGGCGATCTTGAGCACACGGGCGTCCTCGCGAGGGCGGTCATAGTACTGCTTCCGGACCCCGATCTCCTCGAACCCGCGTCCTCCATAGAGCCGCAACGCACCCTCATTCGACTCACGAACTTCGAGATAAACCGTGCGCACACCGGACCGTTCCGCGACGCCGAGCATCCAGTCCAGAAGGTCGGAACCGATCCCACTGCCCCGCAGGTCGTCGCGGACGGCAATATTCGCCAACTCGCCCTCTTCCAGGATGCACCAGAGGATTGCGTATGCGGCCACCTCTCCCTCGAGATCGGCGACCCAGAGTTCTACGCCCGGCCGTTCCAGAAGGGACTGGAAGGTGTCTTCCTTCCAGGGGGTGCTGAAGGCCTCGGCTTCCATTCGGGCCACATGGGGGACGTCACTGAGCGCCATGGGCCGCATAGCCGGGCGGACGCCGAGCGAGTCCGAGCTCATGAGGATCTCGTTGAGAGTCGCTCCGCGGAGGAAGGCCGCAGATAGTCCGGCTCCCAACGGGCAACGTCGTCCAGCGGGGCCCGGGCGGGCCCCTTCCTCAATACCGTGAGCAAACCATCGGCCGTCGGCATCCCTAGCGGCGCCGCCAACACAGAGAAGCCAGCACCACGAATCTCATCCGCATGACGAGCGGCCCCGTCTCCGACGAAAACCGACATCGGCGCATCCCCCGAAAGGATCTCCCCAATCGTCGTCGAATGCGGCGCGATCAGCTCTTCTAGCCCTTTATCGGTGGGGAGATAACAAGCCGCGTAGACACGATCGCTCCTGGCGTCAAACAGAACGTATCGGGGCAAGTCCCGTTGATCCTCGGACAGCTCTGCCCGAGGCCCATCGGAGAGTGGCACCCAGGGTGCATCAACCGCTGCGGCTCCCGCTTCCAACGATGAGATCGGCCAAAGCGGGATTTCGAGCGCCTGAGCCAGCCCTTTCGCAGTGGCGGCCGCGACCCGCACTCCTGTGAAGGATCCGGGCCCGGCGCCCACCACCAGCCCTGACACTTCACTGAGATCCACCCCACCCTCGTCCATGGTCTCTCGAATCTTGGGCAGCAATTCCGACGAGTGCGCGCCTTGTTTCCGCAGCTCGGCGCGAGCCAACACGTCCGTGCCGGCCGAAACCGCCACCGCCACGGAGCCGAGCGGGGTGGAAGTGTCGAACGCCAGCAGGATATCCGCCCCGGGGATCACAGCTTCGTTCATGCGCTCAACGAGACGGGAAACCCCGGAAGGTGGGGGGGATGCCCTACCCGATGCACCTCTACTGACCGACTGGCCGGGTCCCCCTCGACATGAGCCAGCCTGACCTCCCAACGATCGCGGGGAAGGTGATCCTCGGCCCGATCGGGCCACTCGACCAACACGAGCTCATCCGGGGCCCCCAACTCCTGCCACCCCAACTCCCATAGTTCGCCCGGTTCAGTCACTCGGTAGAGATCGAGATGGACGATCTGGACTCCACGTGTCGTCGGATATCGGAAGAGGATGTTGAATGTTGGTGAAGGCACTGACCCGTCCACTCCCGCACCCCGAGCAATCGCCCGCGCCAAGACCGACTTGCCAGCCCCGAGTGACCCAATGAGCAGGATGAACATCGGCGGGTGAACCTCCGCCCCTATCACCTCACCCCAACGGGTGAGCTCCTTCTCACTCAGGTTCATCCCACGCTCGCCTTGAGATCGAAGATCTGGTCTCTCAGCAGCGCTGCTCGCTCGAAGTCCATCGCCTCCGCGGCCTCGGTCATTTTCTGCTCGAGAATCTTGATGTATTCCTCGGTGTTCACCTCGTCTGCATAACTCGTCTTCGACTCGGCGACCTTCGTCACCTTGTTCGCCGAGGCATCGGCCAATTGAGTGGAGAATTCGATCTGCTCGATGCTCTTTCGGATCGTCTCCGGCGTGATGTCATGCGCGATGTTGTGAGCGATCTGAATCTCACGACGCCGGTTTGTCTCCTCCAAGCATTTCTGCATGGAGCGAGTTATGCGGTCGGCGTAGAGAATAGCGCGCCCCTCGACGTTACGTGCCGCCCGGCCGATGGTCTGAATGAGCGAACGCGCGTCTCGGAGGAAGCCCTCTTTGTCCGCATCGAGGATCGCCACCAAGGACACCTCCGGCAGATCGAGCCCCTCCCTCAGCAGATTGATCCCCACCAACACGTCGATCTTGCCCAGCCGAAGGTCCCTCAGAATCCGCATCCGTTCGATCGTATCGATGTCCGAATGCATGTAGCTGACTCGGACACCAACCGACTGTAGATACTCGGAGAGATCCTCCGCCATGCGCTTGGTGAGTGTGGTCACCAGGACCCGCTCGCCTTTGATCTCACGAGCCCGGATCTCGGCCAGCAAATCATCCACCTGCCCCTTCACAGGCCGGATCTCAACCTCGGGATCGATCAGTCCCGTCGGGCGGATGATCTGCTCCACCACGACGCCACCGGAACGCTCCAACTCCCAGTCACCGGGTGTCGCTGATACGAACACGGCCTTGGGGACCAAGGAGTCCCACTCGTCGAAGGTGAGAGGGCGGTTATCCAGAGCGCTGGGCAAGCGAAAGCCGTGCTCGATAAGCGTCATCTTCCTGGAACGGTCGCCTTTGTACATCCCGTGGATCTGCGGAACCGACGCATGCGACTCGTCGCAGATCAGGAGAAAGTCCTCTGGGAAGTAGTCGATGAGGCAGGCCGGCCGATCGCCGGGCCGCCGGCCACTCGTGTAGAGCGAATAGTTCTCGATTCCCGGGCAAGTCCCGATCTCCAGCATCATCTCGAGATCGAAATTGGTCCGACTCTCGATTCGCTGCGCCTCGAGGAGTGCACCGGCCGCTTCGAAGTGGGCCACCTGCTGCCGCATTTCTTCCCTAACCGCCGGAGCCATTCCCTCGATGATCTCTCGGCGCGTCACGTAGTGGCTCGCCGGGTAAATCGACGTCCGCTCCATAGGAGTGACGATCTCTCCTGTGAGAGGCTCGAATCGTGTGATGCGCTCGATTTCGTCTCCCCAGAGTTCGACGCGAATCGCCTGCTCTTCGTAGGCAGGGAAGATCTCGACCGTGTCACCCCTCACCCGGAACGTGCCTCTCTCGAACTCGAAATCGTTTCGGTGATACTGCGTCTCGACCAGACCCTTCAAGATCTCCTTGCGGCCGATCTTCTGTCCGACCTCCAGGTGAAGCATGAGGGAGCGGTAGTCCATGGGGTTCCCGAGCCCGTAGATACACGAGACGGACGCGACCACGATCACGTCATCCCGCTCCATGAGCGACGACGTCGTGCGCAGCCGTAGCCGTTCGATATCCTCGTTGATGCTGGAGTCCTTCTCGATGTACGTGTCGGTCGACGGTACGTAGGCCTCCGGCTGGTAATAGTCGTAGTAGGAGATGAAGTACTCGACCGCATTACGCGGAAAGAGCGCTTTCAATTCCCCGTAGAGCTGCGCCGCCAGCGTCTTGTTATGGGACGTCACCAACGCGGGGCGCCCGTACTCGGCGATTACGTTGGCGATCGAGAAGGTTTTTCCCGTCCCTGTTGCTCCGAGCAGCGTTTGAAAACGATCGCCGCGGCTCAGCCCGGCGATGAGCTCGGCGATTGCCGTCGGCTGGTCACCCTTGGGCTCGTAGCTGGAGGAGATTTCAAATTGGGGCATTATTTAGAGGTCGGACTCTTGGAACGTTTCTCTTCGATTGACCTCCAGCACGCCTTTTACCTTCCGAATCGCCTTCAAGACTCGGTTCAAGTGTGCCAGGTCCTGAACCTCTACCGAGAACTGGCCCAGCATGCCGTGCTCGACCCCACCCATCTCAGCCTGGGAAATGTCGGTCCCGGTATCGGTGATCGCCTTCGCAACATCCGAGAGGAGGCCGCGTCGGTCCGTTCCTTCCATATACAGCTTCACAAAGAAGCGGTCGCCCTTCTCCGCGGACCATTCGATCTCGACGCGTCGGTCCTCTGATAGGTTGAGCACGTTGGGACAGTCCGTACGGTGAATCGAGACTCCGCGCCCCTGCGTGATGTACCCGATCACCTTGTCGCCGGGGACAGGTTGGCAACACTGAGAGTAGCGAATCATCAGGTTGTCCATCCCTTGGATCCGCACACCGCGATTCGAGCGCCTGATCCGGTCCGCGATGCGCTCGAGAGCACCGGGCGAGCGCTGCACGACTTCGTGGGGATCTTCGTCGGGATAGAGGGATCGAATAACGGCCGTCGGCCCAACATCGCCCCGCCCCAGCGCGGACAACACCTGGTCGAAGTCCGCATACCCCAAGCTCTCGGCGGCCTCTTTCATCTGGGCGTTGGTTGGCCGCTCCCTTCTCGCCTTCTTGACCTCTCGATCGAAAAAGTCCTTTCCGAGCTTCAGCGCGGACTGGTGCTCCTCCTTGCGGATCCACTGCTTGATACGGCCTCTGGCCCGCGACGTTTTTACGAAGCCCAGCCAGTCTCGGTTCGGGCGTTGCCGAGCGTCCGTGATGATCTCGACCGTGTCTCCGCTCTTGAGCTCTCGAGACAGCGGAGCGATCCGTCCATTGACCCTAGCACCGGCACACCTTTGCCCAACTTCGGTGTGGACCGAATAGGCGAAGTCGATCGGCGTCGCACCAAGAGGGAGCGGCTTCACCTCGCCCTTGGGCGTGAAGATGAAGATCTCGCCCTGAAACAAGTCCATCTTGAGGAATTCCATGAATTCCTCGGGCTCGTCCGTGTCCTTTTGCCATTCGAGAACCTGGCGGAACCAGGTAAGCGCTTCGTCGACCTCGTCCAGCTCCTGCTCCTGCTCGACCTCTTCGAGGCCTTCCTTGTACCGCCAGTGCGCTGCGATGCCGTACTCGGCGGTGCGGTGCATTTCCTCACTGCGGATCTGGATTTCGTATCTGCGACCACCGGGACCGATCACCGTCGTGTGCAGCGAGCGGTACATGTTCGACTTGGGCGTGGCGATAAAGTCTTGGAAGCGATCCTGGACCGGGGTCCACCGGTTGTGGATGACTCCCAGGGCCGCATAGCAGTTCTGCACGTCGGTGGTGAAGACGCGCATCGCCATCAGGTCGTAAATGTCCTCATAGGGCACACCACGGTGGACCATCTTGCGATAGATCGACCAGAGGTGTTTCGGCCGCCCCGTCACATCGGCCGGCACGCCGGCCTCGGCCAACGCCTCGTCCAAGGGACGCTTCATCTCGACGATCTGCCGTTCGCGTTCCTTACGGCGCTGGCGAACCTTCTTTCGAAGCTCATCGTAGGCTTCGGGCTCCAGATACTTGAAGGACAAGTCCTCCAGCTCCCACCGGATCGCCGCCATCCCCAGCCGATGCGCGAGCGGGGCATAGATCTCTCGGGTCTCGAGGGCGATGCGGCTCCGCTTCTCGGGTTTGAGCGCGTCGAGGGTGCGCATGTTGTGCAAGCGGTCGGCTAGTTTGACCAGAATCACCCGTGCGTCCCGAGCCATTGAAAGCAGCAGCTTCCGGTAGTTATCGACCTGCTGTTCGGTATGGGACCGAAATTCGACTCGGCCAATCTTCGTGACCCCGTCGACGATGGTGGACACACCCTTACCGAACCGCTTGTCGATGTCGGCCAGTGAGACCGTGGTATCCTCCACGACGTCGTGTACCAGGCCCGACACGAGGGAGTCGGTGTCTAGGCCGAGCAGGCTCAGAATCGTGGCAACCTCCACCGCGTGCGTGACGAACTTATCGCCGGATGCGCGCCGCTGGCCCGAATGGGCCTCCCGGGCAAGCTCGTACGCGTCCCTTATCGCATCGACATCCAGCCGATCGGCATACGACTCCATAGCCCTCGCCAAGGGGCGGGGCAGTCCTTGAATCGTGGGGTTAGCGGTAGCACTGGGCATCCCTAAGCTACCCCCACGTTTACGCATCTGTTTCCCGATATGCAGGGAAGCCGAAGAACCGCATGGAATCTACGCCCCGAACAACAACGGTGGTAAGGCGGCGTACAAGTGCCTACCGTGGCCCTGCCACCTCTTTAGCCGCCGGCATTCCTCTACCTTCAACCCAACCCCCCGTCCTCAGTAATCGACACGAACCGGCCGTCACCCAGCACGACGTGGTCGAATAGTTAGCTGGGACTACACCGTAGTCGAGCTAAACGAAGTCGAAGACGAGGAGTTCCTCATTACCTCAGGCGGCGGCGGACCCTAAAGCCCTGGCCCCACCCGGGTAGTGCCGTACCAGCCCGCCCCAGCCAAGCCCCAATCGGGCAAGAAGTGTGCGTACCGACCCGTCACGCAGGTGACCGGGAGGGCGTGTCGCGTGCCTCCCGGAGCGATGTCTGCGGCGAAGCCGTAGAGCGCAGCCCTGAGCGAAGGGAGACACGCGACACACCCTCCCGACCCACTAGCTAACCCCGTGGCACTTCTTAAACTTCTTCCCCGATCCACAATGACACGGATCATTCCGCCCCGGCTCCTTGGTAGCCGTAACAGGCGCCCGCACCCGAGCCTCGCCCCGGTTCGTCACTAGCTCGCTCGGGTCCTGCGGAGCCGCGACACCACCGACAGATCCGATCTTCAACGGCTTCACACCGCCCGATCGGGCCGCGCTCGCCACGCCCAGGTCGTCTACTCGGCCAGGAGCGCTCCCGGTCGTCTGGGTTCGCTGCGCCGCGGCGGCCTGTGCGATCGCACCTCCGCCCACCCCTTCGACGGGACCGGAGTACTGGAGTCTCTGGGGCTGCCGTGCACGCTGCTGCGGCTGACCGATGTGGGCCCTGAACGTCTGGTTGGACACCGTCGCCCGCAGATCAGCCATGAGGTCCACGAACATTTCGTAGGCCTCTTTCTTATATTCGACGAGCGGATCTTTCTGTCCCCAGCCGCGGAATCCGATCGACGCCTTAAGGTGGTCGAGATCGTAAAGGTGATCCTTCCACTTGCTGTCGATCACGCCGAGCATGATGTAGCTGGTGACGCTCTCGGCCGCCTCGCCGAAGCTCTCGATTTTCTTGCGGAACTGCTCGTGGACACCTTCGACCGCTTTCTCGAGTATCTCGTGGCGCTCCCACTCGTGCTCGTCGTCGTTCTCGTTGGCGTTTTCGTCGGGGAGGTCCCTGAGCAGCGTCATGTAGTCGAGCGCGAGCCGCTTCTTGAGACCGGCTAAGTCCCAGTCTTCGGAGTGCTCGAAGTCTAGGTACTCGGCCACGGAGCTTTCCACGGCATGCTCGATCATTTCCCACATCTCGCCCTTGAGGTCCTCCCCGCCCTCCAGTGCGAAGAGGCGGCGATCGTAGATAACCTCGCGCTGCTGGTTCATGACGTCGTCATAGTCCAGCAGACGCTTCCGCGCTTCGAAGTTGTTGCCCTCCACTCGTTTCTGCGCCGTCTCGATTGAGCGGGTGACCAACGGGTGGGTAATGACCTCTCCCTCGTCCGCCCCGAGCTTGTCCATGGCACTGGCCAAGCGGTCGCCGACGAACAGGCGCATTAGGTCGTCTTCGACCGAGATGAAGAACTGACTCGCCCCGGGGTCGCCCTGCCTACCGGACCGGCCTCTCAGCTGACGGTCGATGCGGCGCGACTCATGTCGCTCGGATCCCAGAATGTGGAGGCCGCCCATCTGGATCACGTAGTCGTCGGGCTTCCCCTCGAAGTCCATCTCACGAGTCGGATCGACGGGAATGAGATCCTCGAGGGCGATATCCCGGGACTTAGCCCAGCCGACCGTGCGGGGTTCGATAACGCCTTCACCCAGTTTGATGTCCGTACCGCGCCCGGCCATGTTGGTCGCGATCGTGACCGCGCCGGCCTGGCCCGCCTCCGCAACGATCTCGGACTCGGCCTTGTGCTGCTTAGCATTCAGGACGTTGTGCACGATCCCTCGCCGTTTGAGCATGCGCGAAAGCGTCTCGGAGATTTCAACGTTGGTCGTACCCACGAGTACCGGCAGCTCCATCTTCTGAAGGCGCTCGATCTCGTCCATGAGCGCCGTGTACTTCTCTCTCTTCGTTCGGAAGATGAGGTCGTCACGGTCGTCCCGGATGATCGGCTGGTTCGTCGGGATAACGAACACGTCGAGCTTGTAGATCTGGTGGAATTCGGTCTCTTCCGTTTCAGCCGTACCCGTCATTCCAGCGAGCTTGTCGTACATCCGGAAGTAGTTCTGGATCGTGATGGTCGCGAGCGTCTGCGTTTCGCCCTTGATCTCCACGCCTTCCTTGGCCTCCACCGCTTGATGGAGCCCGTCACTCCACCGCCGGCCCGCCATCTGCCGGCCGGTGAACTCGTCCACGATGACGATGGAGCCGTCCTCACCGATGATGTACTTCTCGTCCTTCTGGAACAGCGTATATGCCTTCAAGAGCTGATGGATAACGTGAATTTTCTCGCTCTTGCCCGCGTACTCCGCCTCGAGCTTGGAAAGCAGTTCGCGCTTGGCATCCACGGAAAGCGACTCGTCTCCCTCGATCTTCCCCATCGCCTCTGAGAGGTCCGGCACGACAAACGCGTCGACATCGCCAGGAGACAGTGAATCCAACCCGGCTTCGGAGAGATGGACGTTGTGGCCCTTTTCGTCCATCGCGAAGAGCAGCATCTCATCGACTTCGAAGAGCCGCTTCTCGCGCATGTAATCGGCCTCGACCTTCAAGACCAGCTTCTGCAGCCCGGGATCGTCCGAGAAGAGCTTGAGGAGCCGCTTGTTACGCGGTCCTCCGCGCTTGGCGGCCAAGAGCCTCTCACCGGCCTCGAACTCGTTGCCGGCCTCCAACTCCTTCTCCGCTTCAGCGATCAGCTCGCTGACCATGCGTGTCTGCTTCTTGTAGAGATTGCTGACGAGTGCGTTGTACTGCTTGAAGGGAGTCGCGGTGTCTTTGCCCACAGGACCGGAGATGATGAGCGGAGTCCGAGCTTCATCGATGAGGATCGAGTCCACCTCATCGATGATCGAGTACCAGTATCTACGCTGCACGCGCTGTTCGAGCGTGTGCACCATGTTGTCACGCAGGTAGTCGAAGCCGAACTCGTTGTTGGTTCCATACGTGATGTCGGACCCATACCCGTTCGTCCGCTCGGGAGAGTGGGGCTCGTACTTGTCGATACAGTCCACTGTCAGGCCGAGGTACTTGTAGATGTACCCCATCCACTCGGCGTCACGCTGGGCCAGATAGGTGTTCACGGTGACCAGGTGCGAGCCGCGCCCCGGCAGAGCGTTCAGATAGAGCGGCATGGTCGCCACCAGGGTCTTACCCTCACCCGTGGCCATCTCCGCAACACGCCCCCGATGGAGGGCGATCGCACCAACCAACTGCACATCATAGGGAATCATATCCCAGACCTGCTTCTGGCCCGTGACAACCACTTCCGTCCCCATCAAGCGTCGGCACGCCTCTTTGACCGTCGCGAATGCCTCGGCAAGGATATCCTCGAGTGTGTCCGCGGTAGTCTCGACGAGCCTCGCATCGAGATCGCTGAGCTGCTCTTGGAGTTCTTGCCGACGCTCCGGGTCCTCGGAGTGCCGCTTCTCCTCGCGCAAGACGGTCATCTCGCTCTCAACGGCCTCCGTGGCCGCGCCGATGCGGGCCCGGAATTCGTCCGTCTTGCCCTTTAGCTGCTCCTCCGAGAGCGAGGCGTACTCCTCGTAGTACTCGTTGATCTGATCGACCAGCGGCTGGAGCTTCTTCGCCTCACGAATATGTCGTGAACCGAGGATCTTCTTGGCTACCGCCTGGAGCATGCTCAATGTCTTGTAATCCTTCAGGTCAGGGTCTCACTAGAGACACCATATTGTGTTCGGTCTGGGCGATCTTTACACCGCAGCCCTTAAATCTGCACCAAAACCGGAATCGAAGTAATGGCAGCCTTCAATCCTGGTAGAGGCCCTCCCGCTCGATAATCTCGGCCACCCCGTCAGGTATCAGGTGCTGAAAGCGCTTCCCCTCGCGAACGCACCTTCGGACCTCCGACGAAGACACATCCACTCGTGATACTTCCACTGGTCTCCAGTCCACCTCGACGCCCGGATCGATATCCGCCGGCTCTTGCCCCTCCCGGGCTAAGATCCAGAGTTGTGCCAGGAGAGCCACCTCTTCAGGCTCCTTCCACTCCGAAAACCGGGCGAACTGATCGACGCCGATGATCAGCACCAGGTCGGTCTCAGAATATTCGTCCCGAAGCAGGCGCAGCGTGTCCACCATGTACGACGGCCCTTCACGGGCCAGCTCGATGTCGCTCCAATCCTGCGCCGCGACTCCTTCAACGGCCGCCCGCACCATCTTCAGGCGCGCGCCGACTCCGGCGAAGGGACCATCAGGCTTGTGCGGGGGATGGCGGGCGGGCATCCAAACCAACGTATCGAGGTCGCCCTGAGCAACCAACTCCCGGGCGATGACGGCGTGGCCCACATGAGGGGGATCGAACGTGCCCCCGAACACTCCGAGACAGCGCCGTCGTTCGGAGTTAGTTGGCTCCATCTTCGAGCAGCTTTGCGGGCTCGGAGTCGGGATACAACTCCAGCAACTTCTCCCGTGTCTCCTCGGCGTCCTGAGTGTACCCGATGTCCTGGAAGACCTCGATCTTCTTGATCAGTGCCCATGGGGCCCAAATCGACTCGGGATACGTGTTCTCGACCGCCTCAAAATAGAGGAGTGCCGAATCAGGGAGCTTCCTCTTCCAGTAGTGGAGTCCGGTGTTGTAATCCTGCTCGGCGAGTTTGTCGAACATATCCGCCGCAATCTCGGAGGCTCTCAACCCGACCACCGTTCCCGCATAGTCTGCGGCGACCTGGCGGCAGTTCGTGCGCGCCTGTCGGGTAAAGCCCTGGTCACGGTGCGGCGTAGGCGACAACTCGGCCAAGGAACGGCAGATCCCTAAGGACGCGTGAGCGGCTGTAGTGTCCGTCGGAAAGCGGTCCAGCGCGCGCTGATATTCAGCGCGCGCCTCGATGTAGTTCTCCCGTTCGAACTCGGATTGAGCGAGACGAAGGCGGGCCTCGGAGGCGGACTCGAAGCCCGAAGTCAACACCATGGCCTGGAACGCGTGGACCGCGGCGTCCCACCGCTCTTCCTCCATCGCCTGTACTCCGATGTTGTAGATCTCAGTGGCGGTCAGGCCCGGATACGGTAGGCTTCCGCCACAAGCAAAGACGAAGAGGCTAGAGGCCGCGAAGGCCAGCAGGGGTCGGACGTCTGTTTTCATACCCGGGATGTACACCGGTGCCAAGGTCAGGTTCGTTTCAGAACAGCCACAATGCTCGCCGGATGCCCGGCGCTTGGCAATGGGTGAAATCTAGGAGTCCAACGCCGCCAGATAGGCCTGAACGCGACGGTCTTCGGGATCCTCTTCCGCACAGAGCATCCACTCTTTTCGGGCCCCGGCCAGATCACCCAATCGGTGCAGCAGCGCCCCGAGTCTCATACGTGCGTCGAGGAACCGGGGGCTCGCCCCGAGATGGTCTCGCGCGTCGTCGGGGCGGTCTAGGTCCAGATAGAGATCGCCGCTGCGCGCTTGCGAATCGGCCAATTGATTTCCGAGATCGGATGGAAACTCGGTGGAGTCCTTCGTATCCAGCTGGCTGGCCTAATGGAACGACTCGGACGCCTCCTCGAAACGACCCAGGTCGTTCAGGACAATGGCCCGATTGAGATGCGCTTCGGCGTACGTGGCATTGAGGCTGAGCGCTTCATCGAACTGATCGAGGGCTCGGTCAATTTCGCCCATCATCGCCAAGCAGAGACCAGCCTTGTTGTGCACATCGGCGAATTCAGGATGTCTGTCGAGAATGTCGCGGAATTGCTTGTAGGCGGCCTCGAAGTCGTCGCTTTCCCAGGCCAGCCACACCCTGAGCCATGACCCGACGAAGGGACGCCTGGGTCGACTCTGAGCCAGGCCCCATTTCCGGACGCTGATACTCGAGAGGCTTCCGCCTCTTCTTTTTCTTAGTGGTCACGTAGTTGGGTCACTCACGGGCCGTGGGGGGGTCGAACACCTCTTTGGCACTATCCGCCGAATCTGGCGTAACGCGAGGAAAATCAGTCGATGGACCGCTTCAGCAGCTTACTCCGAGGGCTCCGCCCGACGGACCGACGAAGCGGAGTTCGTCGTAGCGCCACTGGGCTCGATCGACCAACGGGCTGGCTCCGGTCTGATCCACCCGACGCACCTGGAGGAACGCATCCATGGCATCTTCGCAGCGGCCCAAGTCCGACAGACTCTCGCCCATCTCGAAATACGCGACTGCCTGAAGGCTCCGCGGCTCTCCCAAGGCGATCGTGCGCTCGATGTGAAGTAGGGCCTCTTCGTCTTCGTTCCCGAGGCGAAGCTCCTGGGCGAGCCGGAGCGAACAACTGCCGATCTTCCAGTCCACCTCGCCGCGTTGCCAGCGGCGGATCATGCGGCGGTGCTGCTCGTAGTGGAGGAGCGCCCGGCGGCAGTCGCCGACCTCGTCATAGGCGGAGGCTGCTTCGAACAGCACCTCGGGCACCGTGTCTGCCTCCATGCCCGAGATGGTTTCTTGGTAGTAGGGCAACGCCGTCGCGTATTCGCCGGCTCGGAAGTAGTGACGAGCGAGGGGAAGCGCCATGGCCTGGATAGTGATTCCGGGACGGAACGACATGGCCGTTTCCATGGCAGAGGCCAGGCCGAAGAAGTCATCGCGACCCTGGGCCGCCCTGGCAAGCAGCACCATGTCGGAGACCGCTTGGTCGGCGAAGCCGGGCTCCAGATCGACGGCTTGGTGATAGAAGTTACCTGCTTCATCTATTCGGCCCATTTGGGCGTAGGTGTGGGCGACGCGGGCAAGCTTGGGGGCGTCGTCGTCACCCTGGTCTGCGGCGAGGCGGTACTCGGCGAGGGCAGCCTCAAGGTCGCCGCGGGCGGCGGCCTCGTCGCCTCGCAGGACGGAGGTCTCTTCGCCGGCGTTGGAGAAGCAGGCGGTTAGGAGGACTAGGAGGGCGAGCGGCGCGGCGCGGCGGGCCGGGACAGCTAACGAGTCTGGTCTCATCATCATGCAGGAATGTACTGCAAAATTCGGGCCGGGGTCCGGGGCCGTCGCGTCAGACCTTGGCTCGGGGGGCGGGAGCCCCACGGAGCAGCCCCTCGACACTGAGGTCCTCATCGAGCTCGGGCCACCGGATGCCCTCCCCCTGGCCAATCAGGCTCCACTCGGCGCGCTGCCTTGCGGTGGCATTAGACAACCGAGGAAACCACGAAAGCGGGGCCGAGATCACACGGCCATCGGCGAGATCCACCACGATCTCATGATCCAGCACCTTTACGTTCGCCGCGATGGGCTTAGAACGGGACATCGAAGAACGCCTTCCACTCACGGAGTAGGTCCTCTCGGTTCACCCACACAATCGTCTTGATCCTGCGGAGCTCGTGCGGCGGGAGCCCCCCGGACCGGCACACCCTGACCGGCCTGAGCCATATCTTGGCCACACGATCTTCTCTTTCTACATGCACATGGGGTGCCTCGGTTCCCTCGTTGCTGTAGAAGAAGAACCGATATGGTCCGGCACGGAGTATCGTGGGCACCCCTGGCGTCTCCAACACGAGTGATGGATGCGGAAGACTGTCGCCTCCTCGTGAAGGAAGAACGGGGTGGTGGAATGACGGTGTGGGACGCAAGCGCGGAGTGCCGGTGGGTGGTCTAAGGGAATCACCCTGGCTCCGGTCCTGGTCCCAGGCCGGGGTCGCTCATCAGGGGTGCGCGGCCAACCAATCCACGGTTCTCCGAAGGCCCTCGCTCAACGGTACCGTCACCTCATAATCAAGCCCCGCCCGCGCTTGCTCCAGAGAGGCAAGAGAATCGCGAACATCTCCCTCCCTTGCCGGCCCGTGGATCACGTCCAGGGACGTCCCCATGGTCTCTTGGATGGCATCCCAGAGCTGATTGATCGAGATGCGGTCCCCGCAGCCGACGTTGAACACCTGGCCGACTGCTGTGTCGGCCCGTGCGGTGCACGCGAGGAGGTTGGCGTTGACGGCGTTCTCTACGTAGGTGAAGTCGCGGGTCTGTTCACCATCACCGTCGATGGTCGCGGGCTGGCCAGCGGTGGCCTTGGTTATGAAGAGCGGGATGACGGCCGAGTACTGGGAGGCCGGGTCCTGCCTGGGGCCAAAGATATTGAAGTAGCGGAGGGCGACCGTCTCGAACCCGTACACCACCCAGAACGCCTGGCAGTAGTGCTCCCCCGTAAGTTTGGCCACCGCGTACGGGGACCGGGGTTGTGATGGCATACTCTCCGCCTTCGGAAGCGTGGGTGTGTCTCCGTACGCGGAACTGGACGCCGCATAGACGAAGCGCTTCACCCCTGCATCTCGAGCGGCCACTAGCATGTTCAAGGTACCCGTCGCGCACGTGTCATGGCTGCCTTCCGGGTCGGCCACGCTGCGTGGAACCGACGGAATTGCGGCCTCATGCAGGACGTAGTCGATGCCGTCACAGGCCGACGCACAGGTCGCCGGATCCGTGATGGAGCCCTCCATCATCTCGAAAAGATCCCAAAGGCCGTCGAGGTTCTCCCGACGACCCGTGGATAGGTCGTCCAGGACCCTGACCCTTGCCCCACCCTCAACCAGTGCAGCCACCAGGTTGGAGCCGATAAAGCCGGCTCCGCCCGTGACTAGGTAGCTGGACCCCGTTGGCGCCAGGGCTCCGTCATCGCTCATCGCGGGTGTCTCCGGACCGGGGTCGCAACGTCAATCGGACAGCGTGCGCACGCGTGCGTCCACCGACTCCACAAGCGCCTTGAAGTACGGAATCGTCTTCTTCAACCCTTCGTGAAGTGTGGTGATGGCTTCCCAGCCGAGTATCTCCCGCGCGACTGTGATGTCCGGCTGCCGGACCTTGGGGTCGTCCTGAGGTAGTGGATGCGACTCGATCCCAGACGCGGATCCCGTCTCCTCCAGCACCAGCTTCGCCAACTCCGCGATCGTGAACTCGTTGGGATTGCCGATGTTGGTCGGATCCGTTCGATCCGAGTGGAACAGGCGGAGGATTCCCTCGACCTCGTCCTCGACGTAGCAGAAGGAACGGGTCTGGGAGCCGTCGCCGTAGATGGTGAGGGGCTCACCGCGTAGGGCCTGGACGATGAAGTTGGAGACCACGCGGCCGTCGGCCGGTCGCATGCGAGGGCCGTAAGTGTTGAAGATCCGCACGATCCTCGTCTCGACCCCGTGGTAGCGATGGTATGCCATCGTCATCGCCTCCGCGAAGCGCTTGGCTTCGTCGTAGGCGCCGCGAATGCCTGTTGGATTCACGTTGCCCCAGTAGTCCTCCGTTTGGGGGTGGACTTCCGGGTCCCCGTACACTTCGGAGGTCGAGGCGAGCAGAAAGCGGGCTGATTTCGCCAGGGATAGGCCCAGCATGTTGTGGGTGCCCAGGCTACCAACCTTGAGGGTCTGGATGGGGAGTTCGAGGTAATCCACGGGGCTCGCGGGCGAGGCAAAGTGGAGGACTCCGTCCAGCTCATCGTTGATATAAAGGGGCGTCGAGATGTCGTGGCGGATGAACGAGAAGCGTTCGTTCTGCTGGAGAATCGCGACGTTTTCCGGAGAACCGGTGATCAGGCTGTCGACCCCGATGACGTGGTAGCCCTCGAGGAGAAAGCGGTCCGCGAGGTGTGAGCCGAGGAAGCCGGCAGCGCCGGTGATCAGGACGCGCTTCATGTCAGGTTTTCGATCGGTTCTCTAGTGTGGTTACTCGCCGGTCCAGCTCACCATGGGAGCCCTGAATTAGTTGGCGCACATCCCTGAATTCATCCGCCACCTCCTGGAACTCGGCCGACACTTCTGCACGAAAGGCGTCGAGCTGTCGGCTGTTGCCGGTCACGCCTTCAGCCACAATCTGGATTTGCTGACGAGTGTCCTCTCCGAGGATCTCCACCCGTCTGAGACGCTCGTCCATGGAATCGAAGCGCTGGTCTATTCCATCGAAGTGGTTGTCTACCCCATCGAAACGTCTGTCGATAGCGTCGAAGCGAAGGGCAATGAACTCCGCCAGCTCCTGGTACTCGCTCTTGGTCATCTAGTCTCCGACTCCACGCCCGTGCCGTGCACCTGCTCTCCAGCAAGGTAAGACGATGGCCATTACGAAACGATGTCTGGATGGGACTTAGCCTTCGGCGACCCCTGTGACGGCCCTTCCGACCGAATAGTACTCAAATCCCATGCGAGCCATCCCGGCGGGATCGTAGAGGTTGCGACCGTCGAAGATGCGAGGCTCGGCAAGGGCTGCCTTCATTCGATCGAAGCCCGGGCGGCGATACGGGTTCCACTCGGTGTGAATGACCAGGGCTGTAGCTCCTTCGAGAACCGCGTAAGCGTCGTCCAGAAGCTCGATCCGGTCGCCGAACCGCCGGGCCGCTTCGGTCATCGCCTCGGGATCGTGGGCAACGACACGCGCCCCACGTTCGAGAAGTCCCTCGATGGTGACCAGGCTGGGTGCCTCGCGCATGTCGTCTGTATTGGCTTTGAAGGCCAAGCCCCAAACGGCGATGGTCAATCCGGTCAGGTCTTCACCGAGCCGATCAACTACAAGGCCGAGCAAGAGCCCCTTTTGGTGGTCATTGAGGTCGTCGACAGCCTGCAGGATCGACGGATCGGCCCCTAACTCTGCCATCGTACGGATAAGCGCCTTCACGTCCTTGGGAAAGCACGATCCGCCGTACCCGACGCCGGGGAACAGGAATTGAGAGCCGATACGTTGGTCACTCCCGATTCCTTGACGGACCATGTTCACGTCGGCGCCGGTGCGCTCGCATAACCCGGCCACGGCGTTCATGAAACTGATACGCGTGGCCAGCATGGCATTGGCGGCGTACTTGGTGATCTCGGCTGAGGCGATATCCATGATCAGGACGGCGTTGCCGGTGCGGACGAAGGGCGAATATAGGTCGCGCATGACCTCGGCGGCGTAGTCGCTGTCGACACCGATTATCACCCGATCGGGCTTCATGAAGTCGTCGACGGCGGCGCCCTCCTTGAGGAACTCAGGGTTTGAGCAGACGTGGACCTTGTGGTCGGTCTCGGCTTCGACGGCTTCGCGTACTTTGGCGGCGGTGCCGACCGGCACGGTGCTCTTGGCAATGACGATCTTTTCGGTGTTCATGGATTGGCCGATGGTGCGTGCGGCCTCAAGGACGTGTTGGAGGTCGGCGGAGCCGTCTTCGTCGCGGGGGGTGCCCACAGCGATGAAAATGATGTCGGAGGCCTTCACCGCTGCCGGTATGTCGGTGGTGAACGTCAATCGACCGGAGCGGAGATTGCGGGCTACCAGGGGCTCAAGGCCTGGCTCGTATATGGGGATTTCGCCAGCGTTCAGGCGGGCGATTTTTTCTTCGAGGATGTCGGCGCAGATTACGTCGTTGCCGGTTTCGGCTAGGCAGGCTCCGGCTACGAGGCCGACGTATCCAGTGCCTATGACTGCTACGTGCATGAGGGTCCGGACGCCGTACGGATTACTTGACCTATAGCCTAGTGAACGCAACCATGACCGTCGCGAGAGAAAGTATCCTCGTTAGCCACTGGTCTACATCGAAGCCACCCCCCTCGTTTGTTTGCTTCGTCGGCACGGTGATCGTGCTCCCCGGTTTGACCTCCGGATCCGACCGGAAGAAGAGAAAGCGGTGCGACCGACCTCCCTCGCCGTTGGCGTACCGAATACTCGCGCGGCCCCGATCCGCTTGTTCGATCAACCCACCAGCCGCATTCAGGTAATCGCCGAACCCCATGTCCGGTCTCCACTGGACCCGCGCCACAAACTCGACGGCACCGACAACACTGACAGTGCCATCATACGACGGAATCACGAGTTCATCGCCAGGAAAAAGCAAAAAGTCCTCGTCGCCGCCAGGACGCTCAAGACTGGCTTCAAGATCGAGTGCCATGGGGACACCGTCCCTCATGATCCGAGCCCCCGCCAGATAAGCCGCCGGAGCTAGACCACCCGCGCGGTCTATCAACTCGGATACACGCTCACCCCGAAGTTCAAACGCGTATGCCCCCGGATAGAGCACCTCGCCGGACACATCAACGTCACCTTCTTCACGAAGGCCCTCGAGTCTCCGGACGAAGATACGATCACCATCCCGAAGCTGGACCGTCCCAGCCGGGGCAGCGTTACCACCCCTCACGGGATTGGCGCCGTTGCCCATCAGGTCGAGCGACGACGGCACGGTTCGTCCGAACGAGATATCCCGGGTGACGGCAATCGTGTCCGTAAGGAGACTGGCACCGGTTCTTCGCACAAGCTCTGCAGTGTAAGGATCCGCCCTCCGCGTAAACCCATCTGCGGCCAGAAGGAGGTCCTGAGCATTCATACCCTCATACAGCGGGAATACCCCGGGGTTCTTCACTTCGCCCCTGATCGAGACCAATGCATGGGTACGAAGCGCGGACCGTCCGTAGATTACGACCCGGTCCAGCTCCTGGAGTTGGACATCGACATCGGGTTGGCCGACTCCGCTCAGTGAAACCCGCTCAAGCACGTAAGTACTATCGTCCGGCACCAGGTGAATGATGTGGGCGACGGCCTCGAAGGCATCGGGGAGCAGCCCCCCGCTGCGATCTAGGAGAGCGCTCAGCCGCATTCCCGGGCTCAATTCGAAGACTCCCGGTTTCCGGACGTGGCCTTCGATCTCCACCTGATTGGAGTGTTGATCGCTGATACCAGGAATGATCACCCGGTCGCCATCGATCAGCTCGAAGTCCTGTCCAAGGGCGACGGTGGTTAGATCGACGTCGATCAGGACGCGCTCAAGCTCGGGAGTGCGCTCACCATGCGGCAAAATGCGTTCGACTCGGATACCCTGGACGTAGCCCTCCGCGAGAGCTCCCCCGGCAAATCCGATTACATCCCTGAGGCCCTCATCCTCCTTAACCTCGTAGATGGCCGGTCGCCGGACCATGCCCGCGATCGACACCCTCGGACCCGAGAACGGAACGAACAACACATCGCCATTCTCCAGGCGGACGTCGGCGGATGTTTCGCCTCTGATCATATAATCATAAAGGTCGACGTCCCGCAGCACGCTCCCCCCGCGCCGGATCCTGACTGACCGCATCGAACCGTTCTCTCCCGGTCCGCCGGCACTGTAGAGTCCGTTGAACACAGTGGCAACCGCACTTACTTGGTAAGCGCCGGGAACCGTGACCTCGCCCACCAAAAAGATTTGGTTCGTCCTGAGGCTGCCCAGCGACACGTGAAATTCCGTTGTTGGGTCAACTCTACGCACTCCAGAGTAGGTCGCGGCGAGACTTCTGTATAAGCTCTCCCGCAGATCGGAGAGCATGAATCCATTCACGAACACCTGTCCCACATCAGGGATCACAATGAACCCCTCACGAGTGACCTCTAGATTGGGGTAGGCAAGCTCGACATCTCCAGTCAGGATCAGCTGGATCTGGTCGCCTGGGCCAAGCATGTAGCTGGGATCCACCGGGCCCGCGGCCAATGGCTGGAATTGAGTCGTGGCACGAGAGAAGATCGCCTGACCGAACACACCGAGTGCTGATGATGAGTCGGACACCAGACCCAGGGCGGCTGAATCTCCGAGCGCCTCGGAGGTAGGCTCGTTGACGAGCGCCTCGGGGGTAGGCTCGTTGAATAGTCCTATTTGCGCGAGGGCCGCGAGGAAGTCAGAATCCTGAGGAAGCGGTGACCCGACGCCGACGCCATCCAAACGATCGAAGTATGGGTCGGCAATCTCTGGGTTATAACCCAGAGCCGCGAGTTGACTCTTGACCTGCCGACGCGACTGGCCCGACTGAGCAAGCCGTTCGAGGACATCCTCTTGCGAGATCTGCTGGCCGGTTCGTTCCTGGATCTCGCGTTGGACGACGTCCTGAGCGTAGGCGGATGGTACGAGGGCTAGGAGAACGGCCCCACCGATGAGGGCCTCAAGAAACAATCGGGGCACCATTGAACTCATCATTTCAAAGCCCGTCGCATGATCACTACGCCGGCTACGAGTGTCCTGAAGGTCAGATTCTGTGAAGGCCATGACGGAAACGGTCTGCATTGGGCTCACTTGTGGCCGTGGTCAGAGGAGCCTATTCAACCTGAGCCAAGGCAAGCGCGGAATTTGGGGCTGTTCGGTAGAGCGAAAATCTAATCTCAGGCATACCCAGATGGCTAGGGTGGGGAGCGGCCTCATACACGCCTGCTATGGAGTATCTGTGTGAACGCGCGTGTTGACGAGGGTGCGTCTGCTCCTAGATTGTGCGCTTCTGGGGACGGACTACTGTCGCCCTCTCTAGCCAGGTACTATCGAATTTCCGGCGAATCGCACTGATTATCGGATTCGGCCCTCACGCACTGGCAAGTCTCGGCCTGGACCGCAACGAATCGCGGGATGGGCCAGTGACGACCGTAGAACAGCGCATCCCCTTACGAGCCTAAGCACATGGTAATACATATCATCACGCGTCTCCCGATGGGGGGTGCCACCCAGCTTCTCTACGATATCACGCAAAGGATGCATGCCTCCGGCCAGGAGGTGATGATCTTTACGGGCCTGTCCGACGAACAGAGGAGCTTCTCGGCCAAGAACAATAGGATCCTGGAACAAGTATACGCCGCGCAAATCCCGGTAGAGGTCTGCCCCTATCTCCGGCATCGCATTTCGCCACTGAACGATCTGCGTTCGCTTCTGTGGATCACCACTAGGCTGCGAAAGCAGATGCCGGCCATCGTTCACATCCATAGTTCGAAAGCTGGGATTATAGGACGGCTGGCTTGCAGGCTCGCGGGAATCGAGCGGGTGATCTTTCATGTGCACGGATGGAGTTTCTCTAGGGCTCGCGGGCTGGGCCGGGCGGTATACCTGAGGCTTGAGCGTGCCTTCTACAGGCTAACCACGGAGTACATCTTCGTCAGTCGGCAAGACATGCTCGATTTCGTGCAGCTGGGAGGCAATCCCCACACCGAGTCGAAGAGTCACGTGATCTATCCGGGTGCCGACTTCCTGAGCCCAGAGGATGGACACGCGCACCGTAGGGAGCTGCGCAAGCAGCTAGGGTTTGGAGACAAAGACCATGTCATCGGCAGTATTGGTCGCCTAGACCATCAAAAGAACCCGCAGATGTTCGTCAGGATCGCCCATGAGTATGCACAGATCAACCCAGATTCCCAGTTTATTTGGATCGGTGAGGGCGAGGAGCGAAATGAAGTTGAGGGGCTGATCGATACCCTTGAGCTTTCAACACGGTTCCTTCTACCTGGCTATATCGACGATGTCGAGCCCTACTACTACATGTTCGACACATTCGCCCTGACGTCCCGATACGAAGGCCTGCCACTCGCGGTGATCAAAGCCTTGGCGAGCAGCACACCCGTAGTAGAGTTCCTCTCGAATGGCATGATCGACCTGAACGAGAGATTCCGCTCCGTGTTTGGGGCGCCGCCTAACGATGTCGCCGAATTCGTTCGTCAGCTCGACAGCGCTCGATTGATGCTGCAAGCGGAACATGACGTTGTTGAGGCGGAGGCCAAGTTCGTTAGGGAGAATCTGAACCGAGATTGCATGTACGGTGCGATCATGGACGTCTATACTTCTTCGGGCGTTTCCGCGTCTAAGGCGTAGACGAACAGCTTTCCACGGGGAGATCGATGGGCGTATCGGCGCAACCTGTCAAAGTTGGTGTCTGGGGGCTGGGGCGACACGCCCGGCGGCGAATCCTCCCGGCCATAGCAAGGTGCCCGAGTACGTTGCTCACCGGAGTAACGACTCGAGACCAGAATGTATCCCGCGACGAGGCGGCCCGATACGAATGCCAATCGTGGCCGACTCCCACGGCGATGCTCAATGACTGTGATCTTGACGCCGTCTACGTGTCGACTCCGACCGGACTGCACGCCCCTCACGGAATGATGGTCCTGAGAGCAGGGAAGCACCTCTGGTGCGAGAAGCCTCTCTGCGCGACGCTTCCCGAGGCTCAGCAGCTATCCCGAACGGCCCGCAACAATGATCTCGCGCTGTGTGAAGGCCTCATGTATCTCTACCATCCTCATTTCTCGGCTGTTCGACGGATCGTTTCAGACCCGGCCTTCGGCCACGTGTTGAGCATCAGAAGCCAGTTCGGCCTGCCTCCACTCGAGCAGCCCGGCTTCAGATTAGACCCTGTCCTCGGCGGAGGGGCTCTTCTCGATTTGGCACCCTACCCTCTCTCTGCGGTGCTCGAACTTGTTGATCAGCCGTTGGACGTGATCGCATCGAACATCGAAGGGCAGAACGGATGCGACGTCGACATTTCGGGATTCGCCCTGCTCTCGACCGCCGATCAGACGACGAGGGCCTACCTCGAGTGGGGATACGAGAGGGCCTACAGGAATCACCTATCTGTGTGGGGCGAGCACGGGTCCCTCCTCACCGACTTCATCTTCTCGAAGGCCGACGAGTATCGTCCCAGTGTGTACCTTCGAGACAAACGTGGTGGGGTGGAAGTGATCAGGATTGACCCTGCCGACAGCTTCCACTCCATGTTTGTAGCGTTCACCGAGGTCGTGCTCGATGGGACAATCAGGGAGCGCCACAGAGAAGCGATCGAGACTCGTGCCGGTTACCTCGACCGCCTTGGAGCGTAGCCGAAGCACGCCACCACACGGTGCCTCCGGCCCTTGTGCCCCCGCCTGGCTAGGACCACATCCGAATCAGGTGTAAGCCCTCTCCGAAAGCGAACCCAGCCTGGGTGCCCCGAAGGGTCGCGAGAGCCATCGCCGCTTCGACGCTGCGCGGTCCCGGAAACGGTTGCACCTGACTCGCATAGCTCATTAGTGCTTCCCTTTTTCTCTCTACGCAATCCGTTATGTCGACGACCCAGTTGGGCGTGAAGTTCGGCTCGATGTGTGGGGCATTCCAGTGTGTCTCTGAGAGCGTCTCGTAAGCCGCCAGGATCCGAATCTGGGCACCCACTGACACCGGCCTCGTCGCCACGAGGACACTGTCGAAGACGAGCCTGTGATCGACGTGCCGATCCGGATAGGGGCAGAAGACGACCGTCGGCTGAACGTCCTTCACCACATCGAGTATGCGTCCGTTCAGCTCATGCACGGGCACATCCCCGATCATCGTCGCCGGGATGTCCAGGAAGACGGCGTTCCTCACGCCCACAATCTCGTGTGCTTTCCGAGCCTCTTCTACCGTTCTCTCGTAGACGCCAGCGGGATAGAGTGGCGGTAGGTGACCCGCCACCGTCAGGACAGTCACTTCACATCCGTCGTCGGCCAACTTGGCGATGGTCCCGCCGACGCCGAGGATTTCGTCGTCGGGGTGCGGCGCCACGACCAGTACACACTCTCCTCGTATCTTCATGGGTAGGCCTTCTTTCGGGTCGATCTCAGGTGTGCCTCCAAATCCTGGACAACTACTGGGTCCGGCATCGGTAGGATGAACCGCCCGCCCCTTCGATGGAATTCGGCGTGCTTTTCCATGATGGGGACGGCGAAGTTCCAGGCCAGGATCACTAGGTAATCGGGATCACGATCATACAACTCCGACGCAGGTACGATCGGAACCAGCGCACCGGGAATGTAGCACCCATGTTTCATCGGGTTGTCTTCGAGGGTGAAGTCCAGAACGTCCCGCCCTAACCCAAAATGCATCAGCAAGGTCGTAGCCTTCGTCGGAGCCCCGTATCCGGCAATGGACTTTCCCTGCCCTCGCAGTTCCTCCAGGAGTTGAGTCAACCGGGTACGCACCGTGTTGATATGGTCTCCAAAAGAAAGAAACGTCGCGGGCTTATCCATGGACAGCTCATGTTCGAGCGCCAGCAGCTGCGCCACCGAATCGTCCGCCTCATGTGGTCCTGACTGTTTCTGGGCGATCACTCGGATCGAACCGCCCTGAGAGGAGGTGCGGTCCACCCCGATAATCTCAAGGCCGAACCGAGCGAAGAAGCCCGGGAGAGGAGTGATCGTGTGATAGTCCAGGTGCTCGTGATAGATCGTGTCGAACCACCCGTTCAGGTACACGTCGACGAAATACCCTACCTCCATGACGAACAGCCCGTCGTCGTGCAGCCAATGAGCCACCCCCGCGAGTACGTCAGAGAGGTCGTCAATGTGCGCACAGGCATTGTGTGAGGTTATCAGGTGGGCGGCGCCGCGTTCAGCCCGTAGGCGGCGGGCCAGCTCCAGACCGAAGAACTCCGCGATCGTTTCGATTCCCTGCTTTGTGGCGCGACGGGCGATCTCCCGGGCGGGATCGATGCCGAGCACTTGGAAACCACTCTCCCTGAAGAAGCCAAGACACGTGCCGTCGTTTGACCCGATGTCGGCGACGAGCCCTCCGTGTTGGAGCATGAATCGCTCCAAAATCATATTCGCGTAGTCCCGCAGGTGAGCCACGAAGACGGGAGAAGTCCCCGAGACATAGGTGTAGCGACGCTGATACAGAATCCTCGGATCGACCACGTGTCCCAGCTGAACATGCGTACAACTTCGGCAGAAATAGAGCTCGAGCGGATATACCGGCATCGCCTCTTCCAGTTCAGTCTCCAGAAGAACACGGTTCCCGGGCGGCGTGGATGCCAACTCCAGAACACGTTGCAGGTCGTCATTCTCGCAAAGTCTACACGTGTTCCTGAAGTAGAAATCGGTCATGTGGTTTGGTAGTGGGCAGGATCGAGGAGTTGTACACGCACAACGTCTTCCTCGTAGCTTTCCTGATCACGAGGATTGCGGCTGACCACCAGCATCTCGCAATCCTCCAGAAACACCGTGGCGTGGTCTTCCATCGGAGGAGTGAAGACCATCTCGCCTGCCACGATGCGAAGCACCTCGGGGATAGCCTCGGTGCCGGTGGCTCGGTAGTAATAGTCAAAGGAACCAGTCAGCACGTACATGAAGTGCCAATCAGTCTTGTGATAGTGATTTGATCGTAGCGCCCCCGTCCGCGAGATGATGAGAGAAGCATTCTTCATCGGTAAATCCACCAAGGGTTGGATGGCTCCCCGATCGTCAACGTGAGCATCGGGCAGGGCGATCCGCTTCTCACTCGGCCAGGACGAAGGGTCGTCCAGTTGGATGTCCTTCCAGTTCGGTGTCATCGACCCTCCAAGGCCTTTCCTTCAGAAGTACTCGCGGGGGAGTTCGCTAAGGGCCTCGATGGCAGCCCGGGCACTCTCGTCATGAACGAGGATCATGGGAATAGAGCCTCCGACAGCTGGACGAAATAGCTGCGGCACCTCAACGAAGCCGAAACCCGCGAAATAACCCGGGATGCGCGTCCACAACAGAAGGCCCCGATAATCCGAAGACGTCTCGCGGGTCGCGCTGTCCAGAACCATGGATCCGAATCCCATTCCACGGCACTCCGCTCTCGTACAGACTCCACCAATTCCACCGAACCGCTGCCCCGCTAAACTCATCGGAGTCACGAACAACACACTTACATAACGCCCCTCGATCTCGACTGCAAAGAAGCGGGTCTCCGGCCGTAAACGGTCCATCCCTCTCCGCAGGTGCCGTAGATCGACTTGGTTGAATACTGTTGAAAGACAATTCCAGTACTTGTCGCGGGACTCGAGAGTGAGTGGCGCCACCAAGACCATCTGCGCAGTCAAGGTGCCGTCCCGTCCCCCAACCCGAGGGCGAGGTAGGCAAGGACCGCAACCGCGGTTCCGCCCGCCCCAAGAAGGGAAGGCCAGATCACTCCTTGCGTAGCAAGCATCGCCATCAAGACTAGGATAGCGTCCCCGAAAAGGACGATCTTCACCACGTGGGCGTGAGTCACACCGCGCGCACGCACCGCGCGCTGATAATAGTGGTCACGGTGTGAGTTCCAAAACCGTTCCCCTCTGAGGATCTTCAATAGGTAGGTGAGGCCGGTGTCGCTGACGTAGATAAGTGGTAGAATAACGGCTGGCGCCCACTCGCCTTCACCCGCCGTCCGGAGCAGTAGCCAGGCTAGAACGAAGCCTAGTGTCACGCTCCCGACGTCCCCCATGAAGATCCGAGCCGGATGCCAGTTCCAAATCAAGAACCCCGCTGCGACTGCCGCCACTGTGACTCCTAGGTAACCCAGAGATACCGGAATCACACCACTTAGCGAAAAAAGGAACACCCCGATACCCAAGACGGTGGCTTTCGTACCCGCGTTGCCGTCTATGCCATCGGTAAAGTTGAAGAGGTTTATGAACCCAACCCATAGAAACACCGTCCCCAAGGTGTCTAGGGCCGGCGAAACGAGTCCTTGGAACACCGGCAGTGGACTGTCGAGGAGGTAGGTTCCGGCACCCGCGATCACGATCTGACACAGGAGTCGAGGCAGCTTCGGGAGACCGACCAGATCGTCTATCCAGGAGACGATCGCGAGCCCTAGAGAGCAGGCCATGATCCACCCCAGCTCGCTAGGCCGGGAGGGCACGGTCAAAGCGATGCCCCCCCAGGCAGCCATGAGAACAACGTAGATCGCCAGGCCTCCCCCCCGAGGCGTCGGTGCCTCGTGACTGGAGCGAGTCCCGGGATAGTCGAGGATCCGGCGGGCAGTGAGGAATCGTCTTAGCACACCTGTCCCCACCGCAGAGGCAAGGAACGCCGTCACGGTGAGCAGCGTCAATGAGAGTGCGTTCATGCGTGGCCCTTTCCCGACATCCGCTGATACACCGCAAGCTTGTTTAGGGCAGAGCGCCGAGCCGTGAAGCGTCGGAGCACTGCCTCCCGTGCCCGGATCCGCATCGGCCTCAAGAGGGACCGGTCCGAGGCCAGCGACAGGAGTTGGTTGACCACGGCATCCACCCTCCCGTCCGGATCCACCAGGAATCCCGTTTCACCGTCCGAGATTACCTCGGGCCCCGCACCACCCCTACCCGCGAAAACGACGAGTTCCGTTGCCATTGCCTCGATGTAGACGAGCCCAAAACTCTCAAACCTCGACGGTAGAAGCAGGACATCCAAGGAACGGAAGAAATCGGGCATTTCCTCGTAACGATCGGGTGGATGATACTGAACTCTGTCACGGAATTCATCCAGCCTTCGCAGGGTCTCAGCCCGAGACGCCGGATGCATCGCCCCTTTCAAATGGAATCGTATGCGGCGATCAGAGCTCATCTGCTCCACGACCCGCCAAACGAAGTCTATCCCTTTGTCCTCTTGTAGCCGTCCCACGAATCCAACGTGAAGAGTCTCGCGATTAGATCCGACACCAGGGCAGAACCGGTCTGGGTTGATTCCGAGATGGACCACGTCGATCCCGTCAAGGTGTACGCCGTGCCTGAGGATCTCCTCTTTGGTTGCCCTGCTGTTCGCGACGATCGTCTGAACTCTCGAAAGTAAGGCTCCCTCTCTTCTTAGGCTCCACCACCAGTCCAACCAATGCAGCGGCGCGAGAGGGCCGGCCACGGACTGCCCTCGTCTGTTACTCCCATGGCACGACACTACAAGTCGGTCGACGAACCGTGGATCCTTGGCCAGTCGTTCTGCGTCAAGTCCTGCCTCGGGGGCCTCGATGACATCAAAAGCGAGCTGGTCATCGAGCCGCCTTACCTTGGACGCCACGGACCTTGCGTGGAGTATCCTGTCGAGCGTTCTCCCCATAATGCGCTTTCGCCACAACGGCATACCCACCCGCCACACCTCGTAGCCGCCCACCGACCTCTCGTACTCGGGCGCTCCCCGACTGGCGCGAGATACCACGGTGACGCGATGCCCGAAAGCACTCAGTAACCGAGCGAGATTATCGAACTGCACCCCAACCCCACCCCAATTGGTGTGGGGAGGAAACTCCTGGGAGATCAGACAAATATTCAACCGTGGTTAGCCCCAACGCCGAATCGCGATCTATTCCTAATCGTCGGCACGATACTCTCGGTACCCCGAGCCCCGCCAGATCTAGCACCAAGACAAAGCAACAGGGCGTTGGTACGGGCCCTGGCACCGTACGACGATCGCGGGGTCAAGCACCTCGCCCTCGGTGGACATTCCATCTATCTTCCGGCGCGAATAGAGCGATTACATCCCCCCTCGGAGCTTCTCTTTGACGGTAGAGTGGCTTGGAAACCGTCGTCAACCTTGTCGCCGAGTCGGGCTTGCCCGGCCACTTCCTTCCTCAGTTTAAACCGAGTGCCATGACCATAGATTCCACCTGGCTGAAAACGTACTTCGATGATATTTACCGGGCGATATCAACTTCAAGCGTTAACGAGAGGCTCATCGAGATTAGGAGCCTTTGGTCAGACGCAGCCGCCGCAGGTAACAAAATTATATTCGCGGGAAACGGAGGGAGCGCTGCGATCGCCAGCCACTGTTCCGTGGACCTCACCAAAACCGTCGGGCTACGCTCCATAAACTTCAATGAAGCGGATCTTATTACTTGCTTCGCAAACGATTACGGCTACGTGGAGTGGTTGGCCAAGGCCATCGAAGCTTACGCTGATGATGGTGACGCTCTCGTGCTGATCAGCTCAAGTGGTCTCTCACCGAACATTCTCCGGGCGGCCGAAGTCGGCAGGAACATGGGCCTCTCGGTGATCACCCTCTCCGGCTTCGACGCCGATAATCCTCTCCGGAAGGCGGGGGAGATTAATCTCTGGGTCGACAGCCAATCCTACAACGTCGTCGAAATGACTCATCACATCTGGCTCCTCGCCGCCATCGATATGGAGATCGCCTCGAGGGCCCACACAATAGGCTCCTGATGACACCGCAGATTCCCACTGAGAACGGCCCACGGGTGAAGGCCAGACTGACGGCGTTGGTCACCGGCGGTGCCGGTTTCATCGGAAGCCACCTTGTAGACCGCCTACTAGAGGCCGGTTACAGGGTGGTCTGCGTCGACAACTTCGTCCTCGGAAGAAGAGAACATCTCCAGAAGGCCGCCGAGCATGCGGACTTCCTGCTCGAGGAGTTGGACCTGCTGGATTTGCCCGGCCTGGACCGGCTGTTCTCGTCGGAGACCCCAGATATCGTCTTTCACCTCGCCGCGAATTCGGATATTCGAGAAGGCACCAAATCGACGGATCGTGACCTCCAATTGACCTTCATGACCACCTACAATGTCTTGGAGTGTATGCGACGTCACGGGATTCGTCGGCTCTTCTTTACGTCCACACCGGCGATCTTCGGTGAACACGATGAAGCCCTCCACGAACACACGTCGGTCAGACCCGAATCACTATACGGAGCCAGCAAGTTATCGGCTGAGGCCTTCATCATGGCCTTCTCCGGGCTCTACGATATGCAAGCCTGGATCTGCCGGCTCTCGAACATCGTCGGAGAACGGTCCACGCACGGTATCATACTGGACCTGCTGGAGAAACTGACATCGAACACCTCTGAACTCGAGGTGTTGGGGGACGGAACGCAGACCAAACCGTACATGTATGTCCACGAAATCGTGGAAGCCTTCATGTTCATCATAGCACACTCAGACGATAGGCTGAACATCTTCAACATCGGCCCACGCGACACGACGACTGTGGCGGAAATCGCGGAGATCGTGTTGGAGTTGGCGGGTGATGGGCAGAGGATCGCCTACACCGGTGGGGATCGGGGATGGAAGGGTGACGTGCCACTTTACAGTTATCAGCCGTCGAAGTTGGAGGCGCTTGGCTGGCCCCCTCCCATGACGTCGACACAAGCCGTGCGAACTGCGGTCACCCGGATCATCGAGGGCCGATGACGTATCTCCCCGATCACCTGCTCGACGATGCCAGGAAGGGGCCCATTCTCCTGACTGGAAGTGCCGGGTACCTCGGCACCGAACTTGCGAAGCAGTTTCGATCCGCGCGTATCGACTTCGTGGGAGTCGACAAGCGGGGTAGAGAGGGGCCCGAGGCGCAGCAGTTCGATCTCGCGGATCGCGACACGACGAACGCGTTGTTCAAGGACCTCTCGCCCGTTGCCGTCATACATGGCGGCACACACTCGGCCCTCGCTTATCAAGACGACTTCAGGGGCTCATTCCAGGAGGACTTTGAGGGAGTGCTGAGTCTACTGGGCAACCTTGAACGCGCGCCCGACACTCGACTCCTCTTCTTCAGCTCAACCTACGTTTATGGCGGCCTCGATCCAACGATGCGAGTCAACGAAGAGACCGCGCCCCACCCCGTCCACAACTTCGGTGTGGCGAAGCTGTTCTTCGAGCAGTTCATTCTGAGAAACCACCGGAATAGTGTCGTCTTCAGGCTTGCTTCCGTCTTCGGGCAGGGTGCCCAGAGGCACCCGAACGCACTTGCCGATATGGTCGAGGAGTGTCGCAAGGAGAAGCGGTTGACCGTTTGGGGAGAGGGAAGAAGGAGGATGCAGTACATCTATCTCGAAGAGGTCACCCGATCCATCATGGAGGCCCTATCCCTCCCTCCGGGTCTATACAACCTAGGCGGAATCGACTACCCGTCGGTCTCCGAAACGGCTTCGTTAGTAGCGGAGTTCTTTGATGCAGACGTAGAGTACCTAGTCAGCAAACCCGAGGGAGACACTTTGCCTTTCATGGACACAAGCAGGCTCCGTGCCGCAAGCTCTGAACGCAACGAAAACCGGTTCTCCGATGTGCTCGCGGTATACCTTCGCAGTATTCCAGCCGAATCCGAGGCGTGAACCCGCGGATAGGGGGATGTAGCGGTGCTGGGACCCCACTGCTGCCCCAGAGTACCGGGGCGCTTGCAGAGAGAGTTCTGCGATGGCCTGCTCGGGCTGAGCAGCGTGTGAGGATAGGCCCGCGGGACCGTCCGCACCAAGCGTTACTCTCAGGAGAAGTGAAGTGGACCTAGAGGTGACTCAAGCTGAAAACAGCGGGCCACCGAGTAGAAGCGAACTAGTGTCTACTTACGTGAAAAAGGTGCTGAACAGCCATTTCATGCCTCGGTTCTTGTTCAACATGGTCATCAACAATGCACAGTTCGATGCGTTGTTGGCCTCCGCCGGGCATCCGGTGTCCCTCAGCGAAAGGATACGGAGGAAATTTCGTCGGCTATCGTACTTCTGGCCTTCACTTGTCGAGGCTGACTCGTGGGCGAAAGGGGCCAAAGGTAGCTACCGAGATCCGACTAGCTTCATCCCCATGTGGCCCGGTGTTGACGATCTGTTGTTGGAGAAGATCATCGAGCGTGTGTCTTCAGTCGACTCGCCGGTCCTCGACTTGGGATGTAATTGCGGGCGGCACTTGGTCTACCTCCACGAAAGGGGACTCACCAACCTATCCGGTGTCGATGTCATGTCCGCTGCCCTACGTCTATTCCGTAAGCGTAGTCCTACGGCATATGAACGGACGGCGATCCATCACGACTTCTTTCAGAGGTTCTTAACCAAGTGCGGTGACAACCGGTACGACCTCCTCTACTCCGGCGGTGCCACGATCGAACTGGTGCATCCGTCCTTTGACATCATTCGGCACATGTGCCGAGTAACAGAGAATCACATTGTGCTCACCACCTACGAAAACAGGCACAATTACCCGAGGTTCTACGTTAGAGAATTCGCCAAGCACGGCTTTGTTCTGGTGGAGGGTGCCCGTCCAATTGAGAACACGGAGATTAGTCTGTTGATCTTTCAGAGCGTCCGGTTCAGAGACGACGCCCAGTCGGGCGAGGAAGACCGTGCAGCAGGGGGGGAGCAAGGGTCACGCGTCGTTGGCCGCTCATAGACTCTGACAGTCGCAAGTCGGGGACCAGTGGGCAGGCCGTGCGGTTAGGCACCATTCGGCAGAATTAGACGCGTGCCACGCGGATCGAAGCTGAAAGTAATTTCTCGTAGGCCGCCGAGAGCGCTTCGGAGTCCCGCTTGCTTCTCCACTTGGCAGTAGAAGAGGAAGAAGCCCGCGCCCCCAGCCCCGAGCAGCTTCCCGCCGAGAGCTCCATTCCTGATCGCGACATCATAGATATCGTCAATATCGCCGCAGCTGATCTTCGAGGAGAGACTTTTCTTCAGGCGCCAACCCTCATCTAGGATCCGCCCCATGTCGTCCGTGTACCCCTTCCTCAGGCTGACCTCGAGCTCTCCCGCCAACTCGGTCATCTGGATCAAGTTCGCGCGTTTCTTCCGATCCGTCATGTTGGTGGCCTGATCCTCAAGAATGACACGCGCTTCCCTCCGCCCCCCCGTGTAGAACATGAGCAGATTGGCGTCCAACTCCTCGAGCTTCCCGGGCGGCATCTCGATCGTCTCCACACGTACCGAATCGTCCTCGAGAAAGGTGATGGTGTTGAGGCCACCGAAGGCAGACGCATACTGATCCTGCTGGCCGATTGGTTCGTTGAGAATGTCCACCTCAAGCCGACAGGCGTCCTCGGCCAGCCTCTGCACAGACCGGGCCTCGCCGATGTATCCGTACAAGGCGTTGAATAGACCTACGGTAAAGGCACTCGACGACCCCAGGCCAGTACCAGCCGGGATGTCTGCGATAGAACTGATGTCGATCCCCCTGAGGCCGAAGATCCTGAGAGCTTCCCTCACGATCGGATGGGCGACGTCTCCGATCTCATCCACCAACTCAGTCTTGGAGTACTTAACTTGGATCTTCTCGTCGAACGACGGATGAAGGAAGAGGTACATGTGCTTGTCGATCGTGGTGCTCACAACACGCCCTAGATTCTCTCTGTAGAACGCCCGTAGATCGCTTCCCCCTCCTGCGAAGCTGACGCGGAACGGAGTCATTGACCCGATCATAGGAACTTGCCGATGTCGACCACAGAATCCGCAAATTTCTTTGTCGCGACGACCAAGCGCTCCTCGTCCCACCGACGGCGTTCCTGCAGACTTCCGATCTCCTTTTCGGACAGTCCCTTGCTGAGGTAGAAGTCGAGCATCCGAGTCCGCCTCACCGACTCATCGACCTCGGTGTAGATGCAAGACGCAGCCACGTCCCTCACTTCGGGAAGATCGAGGCTCACGACACCCTCGACGATTAGCATCTCGCCGTCGTCCAAGGTGAGAGATCGTGTCCCTCCCTCCCCTTCCCTGGCGACGGCGTCGTAACGTTCGAACTCGACGCACTCCCCATCGATGACTCTCCGTAGAGTGTCGTTGATCGCCGGGTACGAGTATCGTTCCGCTACCGTCATCTCTGGCGTGCGCTCATGGAGACCCAACAGCCAATCGTCCAAGCACATGCGCTTGACCTCGACACCGCGTCGCCGTAGGAAGAGTGATGTGGCTCCCGCCAAGATCGTCTTCCCGGATCGTGAAAGGCCACCGATGGCGATAACCCTTCGATCCCCAACAAGGTCTGAAACGATCCGCTCGACGTGGGTCATGACCACCGAATAATCACTCTCCAGGAAATCGACGGCAGCACCAAGGGCGGGGAATATGAAGTCCGGGTCACAGCGATAGGTGTCGTCCTCCCCGGCACACCCAGTCCGTACTAGAATCGTTCCGATGCCCGCATCGATTCCCGCCTTGACATCGACGGTTCGGTCGCCGATGACAAAGGAATCCGAGAGATCTATGTTCAACTCACGGGTGGCCCGGTCGATCATCCCTGTCCCAGGCTTTCTACACGAGCACCGGATCTTCAACTCTGGCCTCTCGCCGGGATGGCCCGATTCAGGATGATGGGGGCAATAGTAGATTCGATCGACGTAGGCCCCGACATCACTAAGGAGACCTTCCATTCTCCCGTGAATCAACTCCAAGTCCTTCTCGAGAGCGAAGCCCTTGGCTACAAGTGGTTGATTCGTCGTCACGACGGCCAACCTCTCTGAGCGATTGATCTTCCCGACGGCGACCGCAACGCCGGGCAACAGTCGAAGTTCGTCCGCAGACCGAAGCGGCTCGACGGGGTAATTCAACACGCCGTCCCGATCGAGGAAGATGGCAGAAACAGGATGCTGGTGGTTGAAGGCGGAAGGCCTGCCAACGAACATATCGCTCTCGACCTCGCTGAGCCTCCGGGCAGTTCCGACATCCTTGATATACTCTCGCGTCTGATACGCAGTGATCGCCTCCCCCGAGGCGATCAACCGGGGAAAGACATCACGCCCGAAGTCCGACGGCCTCCCTTCTTCGATATGCTCGAACACTTCAGGCGATAACACATAGAGGGCAGCACTAACGAGGTTGCGACGAGGGATGTCGGTGTCATGGGGCTTGTTATGAATCGCGAGCACGCGATCCTCGGAATCCACCTCGACCAGGTCACTATCGAACGGATGGTCGTTGGGATGTACTGCGATCGTGGCGGCCGCCCCTAGAGCCCGGTGATAGTCCGACAAGCGAGGCAAGTGCACATCCATCAGGACATCACCATAGAACACAAAAAAGGGTTCTTCGATCTGATGCTCGAGCCGCTTGACCGCCCCAGCGGTACCGAGCGGGTGGTCATCGCGAACGTATGTGATCCGCACCCCCCACGCGTCCCCATCGCCAAAGTGCGCCTCGAGAACGTCCGCCTTGTACCCTGTTAGGACCAGGAAGTCCTCGAGTCCATATCGCTTCGCTAGATCAATCTGGTGCTCCATGATGGGCTTGCCGGCGAGCGGCACCATGGGCTTGGGCAGGTGGCTGACCAACTCGCCCATTCGGCTTCCCTTTCCGCCTGCCAGAATCACGACCTTCAATGAAGGCTCCTTATCGAATGCACCGAACTCGATCGCATCGATGGGTGCCGGCCATTGGTGGCGGCCAGGTGGGAGGTCAAATAGGAAGCCGGTTCGCAGGGTTGTTGAGGACCACCTTCAAAGACTCGACCACGTGGTCCACCTGCTCATCCGTCATTCCGACGAAAACAGGAAGGCAAATATGCTGTCGACAGATCAACTCCGTAGTCGGCAAACTGAGCTCGTTCCATTCCGGGAACACGGGGAGTTTGTGAAGTGGGATCTCATAGATGTACCCACTCAACGAAACCCCCATCTCCCCCATCTCACTGTGGACCTTGACCCGATCGTGGCCGTTCAGGAGGACCATATACTTAAAACCGTTATACGACCCGTGCCGATCCGGACAAACAACCGTCACATCGTCCGCGTCCCGAAGTTGCTCATCGTACCGGGTAACGATCTCGCGTCGCCGGGCAATGAACGAGTCGAGTGATAGCAGCTGCCGAAGTCCCATCAAGGCCGAGACCTCGGGCATCCGCCAGTTATACCCAAACGTCTCGTGGTGATTGACGTACACGCCTTTTTGGATTTTCCCAAACTCGCGATCAGATTTCATGCGCCGCACAAGATCAGGATCGTCGGTAGTCACCATCCCTCCCTCGCCGGTCGTCATCACCTTCGTGGAGAAGAAGCTGAAGCCCGCAGCCGTGCCAAAGCTCCCAGCCTTTTTACCGTCGAGCACCGACCCGTGCGCCTGAGCCGCGTCCTCGACAAGGTGAATCCCGCGGTCTAGACAGAGCTGCTGGGTCTGTCTGATTCCCTCGGAGACGATCCCGCCAATATGGACCTGAGTGATCGCCGCGGTGTTGTCCGTGACTCTCGAACTGACGTCATCCGGATCGAGGCACATATCGTCGCCACAATCGGCGAAAACGGGGAGGCCGCCAGCATTACGAACCGCAATGGCCGTCGCGAGGAAGGTGTTGGACGGAACGATCACCTCTCTGCCCTCAACACCGAGAGCGCGGAAGATCAATTCCAGCGCCGAGGTCCCGCTGTTACAGGCGACCGCGTGCCGGGTCCCGACGTACTCGGCGAAGCGAGTCTCAAATTCCTCGCCGTAGACATACATCGAGAGAAACGACTCTCCCCGAAGAATCTCCTTGAAGTGTCCGGTGATGAACTCTATGTCCTCTTCGGAGAAGAAAGGAATGGTGGCTGGCACCCGCATCAAGTGGTCCCCTTGGAGGCGTAAAAGCTCCGTATAGAATGGCAGATGAAGTCGATTTGGTAGTCAGTCAGCGTCGGAGCCGAAGGGAGACAGACTCCGGTAGAGTGGAGCTTGTCGGTGACGGGAAACGCCTCTCCTGTCTGATAGCAGGGCTGGGAGTGCATCGGCATGAAGGTCGTCCTCACCCCGATCCCCTGTGAGGTCATATGTTCAATCAATGGAGCGGCCTCGGGAACGAAGATCAGGGTCCTGTGAGGAACAGGGTCCGACTCGGGGTTGAATCGGAAGACAGCTACCTCGGGCACGTCAGCGAGACCTTGCATATAGGCCTCTTGGTTCGCCCGCTTGCGGGCGATAAACTCGTCAATGCGACCGAGTTGGGCTACTCCGATCGCCGCCTGCATTTCCGTCATGCGGAAGTTGTAGCCTACACGCTCGATCAGATCATGGCCCCTTTCTCGACGACCGTCATGCTTGTAGATGCCGCACTCCTCGACAAACTCGGCGTCGTCGGACAACAGCATCCCACCCTCTCCCGTAGTAATGGTCTTATCCGCGAAGAACGACAGGACGGAGAAATCCCCATAAGACGCAATCGACCTTCCTTGATAAGAGCCGTATAGCGCCGGCGCGCAATCGTTGATGAGAAGGAGCGAATGCTCTAGAGCATACGCGACAATATGCTCGAGTCGTGAGACGTTGCCATAGAGACTCACGAAGAGAATCGCTCTGGTGCGCTCTGTGCGAGCCCGCTCGATGGTCTCTACCGAAAGGCATAGTGACTCCTCCTCGACATCCGCGAACGCGGGCACGGCTCCGACCGCTCCGACCGAGTTCGGATCCGCAGAATGGGTGAAGCTGGGCACGATCACCTCATCACCCCGACCAATGCCGCTCGCCTTCATGCCAGAGATCAGCGCAGCCGTGGCATTACAGAAGGCCAGCGCGTGTGTGCGTTCGGATGCACCCGCAAGGAGAGCCTCGAACTTGCGGACGTACTTGCCTTCGGACAGCCAGTTGCGCTGCACTACATCGGTCAGGAGAGCCAGCTCTGCTCCGCCGACACTGGGTTCGTATGCCGGAATCGTCTCGCTTCCTATCCTCGCCATGTATCCGGCATAAGCGTCTTCGTCCCACCGCTCGTCGGCCGACACTTTGCTCATCGTGTAATCCTCATGTCTCTCGATTTGGTCCAGGTGCATCTCCGCCGGGAGCGACAGGCGGGCTCAACTTGACGGGGAAATGGATCACCGTCGGGAAACGGAATTTCCAAGCCGCCCGATGCAGCCCATCACCCAAGACTTGACTCTCATCCCGGTGTCCGCTCCGCCAACAGACATAATGACGGCTACGAGCGCCACGATCAACGCCACCGGGCGTCGGTGAAACGCCTTCAGAACCCCACCCAGCTCCTTCCGAATAGACTGGGACCCACCACCTTTCGACCTCAAGAGCGCCGCCCTCTTGAACTCGCTCCAGAAGAGTACGGCGAGCAACTCCATCCGGACGCGCATCGGTAGAGAGGGATAGGTTGCATCGGCCATCAACTCGAGGTTCCCGTAGGCCTCGGCCAGAGTTCGGGGAGGAAGTTCAGCTTCCGGGAAGAAGAGGAGCGCGATACTCAGGCATTGTCCTCGACCCAGGTCAAGCCGAGCAAGGTTGGAGGCGTTCGACTGGATGATCTCGGCGCTCTCGTCCCCGGCTGGACCGATCTTGTTCGCCGTACCGAAGGTCTGGGGCATCTCTCGAAACTGTGTCAGCTTGACGGGAAGGTTCACTATCGAGTGTCCGTCACCAAGCAAGCGAGACCAAAGGTCATAGTCGGCAGCGAATCGATACCGAGATCGATACCCGCCGCTCGCCACAATGACGTCGCGCCTCATCAGAACGCTCACATGGCAAACCGGCGATGCCCTCAGCATGCGAAACCGGATGTCGAGTGGATCGGTCGGGGGCGAGAAGATTCCTGTGATATCACCCGTCGCATCGATCCTATCGGCCCAGGTCCCGCACACTACGACATCGGGGCGGGCGACCATGAACCGGTATTGTTCCTCGAGCTTCCCCGCATGCCAAACATCATCTGCATCAATCCGGGCGATGAAGTCGCCCCGAGCGACTGCGAGGCCAACGTTGAGCGACTCCGTCTGCCCGAGGTTTTCAGCATTCCGGATGTAGACGATCCTGGAGTCTCGAAAAGACCGGATGACGTCCGGCGTGCCGTCCGCGCTACAGTCGTCGATGATGATGAACTCGAACGAGTCGAAACTCTGCGTGAGCACACTTTCGATGGCCACAGGTAGGTACTCTCCTCCGTTGTATACGGCCATCACGACGGAAACGCTCGGTTTGTTGGTCTGCAACCTAGTGGTCATGATCGACGGCTGAGAATGCCGAATCTGGGATCTCAGGAGCCTTCGTTCGGGCCACACCAGGAGGGAGGAGAGGCACAAGAGCCGGCCCGAACAAGAGGGCGATCAACGGCGTTCCGAGCAACGGCGATGCGAAGAACGTGAATACCAGGGCCAAGATGAGGAAACCTCCTCTTCTCACATGCTCTACCGTCATTGCGTCTTCCGTGACTCGGCGAATGCGGAGCCACAGCCACAGCAGCAGGGGAGTCAGCACGACGAGGACCCGGATACCGGAGAAACGCCCTGCGATCTCCGATGGAGATATTGCATTGAGGTCGGCCACCTCGAGCCCCAGAAGTGGCACTGTGACGATGCCCAGGCCCGACAGAACTCCGGAAGGGTCCACACCCACGCTTGTCAGAAGATCGGAAAGCCGGAACCAGACCGACGTGAACAGAAGCTCCTTGGACAGCATCACTGCCACAACGCCGGGGAAAAGCACGACGTGAAGGAGAAACAAGCCCATGGTCGCCAACATTAGACGCCGTATCGCCCTCACTTCGAGCCTGTTCCTCGATACGAGGTACCGCACTGCCATTGCGAAGACCAAGAACACAATCGCGATCTTCGCCATCATCAGCAGCACCGCGTATACGAGCAACAAGTCGTAGAAGGTGACTCTACGTATTGGTTGGCTAAGCCGGAACGCGATTGCAAAAATCACGAATACGGCCGAGACCGAATTAGCATAGAAAAGGCCCGGGGGTCTGAGTTGTCGATAGTCGGCTGTCAAGTCACCCGACTCAACCAAGAGGGTCGGGGAGAGTATACCTCCGACTCCGCCGACGATGCCGGTGCCCAAGCTATTCCATGAATGAACCGCCTCAGACACGCCGAGCACCTGGACTAGAAGAACCAGAACACTCGGATAGATAACGACCTTCAGGAACTTGTCGTATAGCCCCGGTGCACGGCTGTAGAGAACAGCAGCGGCCAGGGCGATGACCATGGAATAACACAGCCGATACGATGTGAGAAAGAAGACCGTTGACGGGCTGATCGTAGTCAACACCCGGAAGAACACCATCGAACAAGCTGACGCGACAGACACGAGCGCCGTCCGGTAACCGAGTGCTCCGGAGATGGAGATCGAGAGCAAGAGAATGACCCAAAAGAGTCTCCTCGTCAGAGCGGTGAACGACAGGCCGCCAACGGAGGAGGGCAGATAACCCACGGACGTGTTCACAAACACGGCGATGATCAGAGCAAGCCCCAGGAACGAGAAGAGGCCTCCACCTCCGGTGTTGACGTTGCCGAAGGTCCGAGGCCGGTAGTCAGTCCTCATCGGGCGCATCCGTCACGGTTAGATTTCGGAAAGCACATCATAGTCGAATGGTGTAAAAAGCTGCGCACAGTATTCCCGTGCCGCCCGTGAGTCCTGTTCAACCGCTCCCTCCTCGCCCGAGTCCGCGCTCACCGGTAAGGCACTTGACGGTGTGTAATGGTTCAGACGGAATCGGACTCTCGAGGGATCTTAAGTAGTGAGACTTCAAAGGAAACTTCGGTGTTGATCAGGCGACACCTAGATATTGTCGGTGTCGCTCATCGTGAAATGCCACTTTCTACAAGCGTTGACCTCGGCCGCCACGGGGCTCTGATGACATATGAGATTCACCGTAGACCTCGCAAGAAATCCGAATCTCCTGAATACTCTGAAGTTCGCGCTGCTCTCCGCGCACCATAAGGAAATGCTCGAAGCACGATGCTTCAGAGCGGCGTTTAGTATCACTTTTAGGACGGATCGAAGACAATCTTCCTCTCCAGGTAGCGTCAGATAATCCGCGATGACAAGATCATTCCGTGACTCGTCTACGGAGTATCGGTAGACGGCGTATCCCACCAGGGACTCCTTCTTTCGTAGCCCCAGCACGATATACTTGTTTGGGTTCTGAATGAACCTCCAGGCCATCGAATGCCTGTCTCGTGATAGGATGAAATCATATTGAGCCTGTGCTTGGGCAACAAACTTGTCCCAGTCGTCCGGCAGTTCTTTCAACTCAGAGACTTCGATCGATTCCGAAGTTGCGACGAGCGCGCTTCTGGCTTTGAGGAATAAGAGAGCGCCTACGTAGAACATCGAGTCCAGAATATTGGCTATGGCCCAATGCACTCTCTGTTCCAGCTTGGCTTTGAGACCCAGCGGAATCACCAGCACCCTGACATTGGCGGAGGGAACGAGCTTGAAGTTGGCCTTCCTTTCAAAGCCCGGCAGAGATTGATCATTGGGCGTGGAATACACGAGGTCCATGCCTCTGGAAACTGCGTATCTCCTGCCCTCGTCGATCACCAAGATGGACATGCCCTGTCGCCTGTGGGACGCCGCAGTATATGTGTCGCCGATTTCGGCACAAAGCCGTCTCTCTCCGTTTAGCACGAGGGATTTGGGTGTTATCGACGTAGTCGCAACGATCGTGTCGTCGTCCTTCACCAGGTTGATAACGCCGAGGGCGTGAACATTGTCGATGATCTTCCACTGGAACAAACCAACTGACCCGTAAGACCCATGCCCCTTGTAATTCCTCTTGAAGAAGAGGCCAATTGCAGGAAGGTCCTCAGTCTTGAATGGCACAGCGCTCCAGCGAGCCGTGTTCGACATCTCTATGCCCTCTCTATGAATTGTGGAGAACCACCAACAACCCCCGCGTCGTCTGGGCACCGTCGCCGATCCCCAAGTCGCGATCGCACACTCCGAGTCCGTCCTGGGGCCCCCTAGGAATCGGCAGCCCGAGCAGGGAAGCGAGATCTCTTAGCACGCTTGAATGGGCGATTGATCAAGAGCCCCGCCCGACGGAGAGCTGCCGCTGCAAGAGGGTGCCGGATGATACCTCCCGCCCAGAAAGGCCGCTCGCTCGGTACGTGGATCCGCGGCAGGAGCGTTCGCGGAGTGCTGAGCGAGAAGGGACCGTCACCTCGTTGAGTCGTGAATGCCCACCGAAAGACCTGGCCGGTCTCCTCAGCGACCCGTGAATCCGTAAGACCATGGGGGTAGGAGCACGCTTGCACGGGCCTCTGGAACACACTCTCGAGCTCGTCTCTGCACTGGGCCAGTTCGGTACTGAGCCGGCTTGTAGTGAGAGACGTCCACGGTTCGTGCCTGACTCCGTGGGCACCGATTTCGAACACTCCTTCGTCGACCCGTTTCTTGAGTTCCTCGATTGTCGCGGGAAACCAGAAGTCACGTGACTCGGCCACACCCTCCATGTTCCATGGCTCGCCATCGAGGGCTACCTGTTCCGGTTTCAGGACCAGAGGAGCCGTATCGGAAGAAAGCAGGAAGGACCATACGGCTTCCATGGCCGTGCCAACCGCTGAACGTGACCCGAGTGTTAGATCTAACACCTGGTCTCCGGACTGAATTCGGACGCTTCTGGGCACTCTCGTCGAAAGTTCACGCTCGAGGAGGAAGATGGCAGGCGTCCGTCCCAACTGTGTCCACTGCGTGGTCAGGAAGACTGCCGCAGAAACTCCGTATGCGGCGAGGACCGGAGCGGCGGAATCAACCGCCGACGCCAAGCCATCATCGAAGGTCAGTAGAACGGCCGTTTCAGTCGAGCTTGATGTGAGGAAATCCTCCAGCTCACTGAGGCGGAGGATTCGGTGCCGGCGCACGCACCAGCGAATTATACTCTCAAAATCCGTCTGGCGGAGCAGGCATGTCCTAGTGCCGGAGAAGGTCGCGTAATCAGGGATTTCGTCGACAACCCCGTGGAACATCAGTGACAGAACTTTAGGTATTCCCATTGACGAACTCTCGAAGTGCTAGGCCCACGCTATCCGGGTGCAGCCTATCGCCGGCCCGGTCCAAGTCCTGCTCATCGACGCTTACGCAAATCTCGTCGAAAGTTCGCCGCCTTCCCTTGGATCTGCCACCCTGACCCCACCGGACCCGGATCCACTCTGGCTAGCTACGGCCGCTCGTAGCCGTAGAGCGAGCGCAACTGCAGCAACGTCGCTGTCATCGCGGTGGTGTCGAGGCGATACTCCACCGCCCGGGTTTCAGATGGGTC
>Ga0115002_10000089_pt1 | contig 119448 bp, 114 predicted proteins | sample ArcticOcean_MG_C_8_FD_89576 | JGI IMG/M metagenome (GOLD analysis project Ga0115002, IMG submission 89576) | Marine microbial communities from western Arctic Ocean - ArcticOcean_MG_CB11_86 | ecosystem: Environmental > Aquatic > Marine > Oceanic | place: Arctic Ocean: Canada Basin | collected... | reverse complement strand
CCGGGACCGTGGATGCCGGTTCCCGGGCTGTGGGCTCCGCTTCACGGACGCACACCACGTGAGGCACTGGGCCGACGGCGGTGAGACGAAGCTGGAAAACCTGGTTCTGCTTTGCCGTTTCCAGCACCGATTGGTGCACGAGGAGGGATATAAGGTGCACTTCCCCGGGGGCGGCCGGCCGTACTTCCTCGACCCGAGGATGCGACTACTTCCTGACGTGCCGCCCCCACCCCCACATCTCCCGTCGGAACCGGTCGAGGCGTTGATGCGACAGAACCGCCTCAGACAGGTCGAGCCCGGCTTTCTCACTAGCGCGGCCCGCTACAAGCGGGAGGACGAGATCCCCTCGGGCATCGTTACGGAGGCCCTTCGGGCTCTGGAGGAGGTTGTTTAGTCGGGATCGATCCGGTGCGTCATCCAGGTACGGGAGCGCCAGGCCACCCCCCGGGCCACAGTGTGCGCTATGCCGCGGTAGCTGCGTATGAGCTCGCTCGATTTCGGTGATCAGTCCAGCGTTGAAGCCGCTTCCGTTTCGGGGGCAAGGCTCGCCATGACGCCGCATGAGGTTTTTCGTATGATCCGGCAGACTCTCCCACGGCGTGGTCCGGACGGGCGGGCGAGGCAACGCGTTGCCTCGCCCGGTGAGTCGAGTTGGGCAAACAGCTGCGCACTCGATTGGGCGGCAATCACCATCGTTGGTATCGTGGGTAACGGCCTACGGGAGGGTAATGGCCTACGGGCGTGACCAAGGTTACCGTTCTTTCTTCGAGCATCGTCACCACTTTCTCCGAACTAAGTCACGACAAATAGGAGCGAGATCGCGGGATGGCCCAAAGATCGCGGAAGGACTGGATTGAAGAGGGTTTTCGCATCCTGGCCAGCGAGGGTGATGCCGGACTCACTGTCGACGCGTTGTGCGACCGTCTCGAGCGCACCAAGGGATCGTTCTACCATCACTTCGAGGGCCGTCCGGGTTACGTGGAGGACCTGTTGGCGGCTTGGGAGCGACAAGCCACGGACCGCATCATCGCCTCGGGTCGTTCGTCCGCACCCGTGAAGGAGCGGCTCCGGGCGGTCAACCGGCAAGCCTCTGAACTCAAGAACGCGAGGCTTGAGAGGGCGATTCGAGGCTGGGCCGTTCGCGAGCCTCAGGCGCGGCGTGTTCAAGATCGAGTCGATCAGAAGAGGCTCGAGTTCCTCGTCGAATTGTGCGTCGAGCGTATGAACGACCCCGCGGCCGCCGAGCGATTGGCGAGGATTCTCCAACTGACCCTCGTCGGCGCGCAACACGTCGATCCCCCTTTTGAGGGTGAGGAACTCTATAGCACTCTCCGGTTCCTCGATCCGTTGTTCGACATCGCCGGCGCCCCGCCAGAAGCGTGAGCGGCTTGCCGGAGTACGGGGCCGACGGCCGGATCAGCCGGAAGTTCTATGAGGAGGAACTGCTCAAGCTCCAGGAAGACCTCGTCGATCTACAGGAGTGGATCAAACAAGAGGGCCTGAAAGTGTTGGTTCTTTTCGAGGGGCGTGACGCCGCTGGAAAGGGGGGCGTCATCAAGCGCATAAGGCAGCGACTGAACCATCGTATCGTGCGGGTCGTGGCGCTCGGCGTCCCGACCGAGAGGGAACGAAGCCAGTGGTACTTCCAGCGCTACGTCTCCCATCTACCGGCTGCGGGTGAAATGGTGTTGTTCGATCGTAGCTGGTACAACCGGGCGGGCGTGGAAAAGGTGATGGGATTCTGCACCGATGGCGAGTACGGGGAGTTCCTACGTTCGTGTCCGGATTTCGAGAGAATGTTGGTGGAATCCGGGATCGTCCTCGTTAAGTACTGGTTCGCGATCAGCCCTGAGGAACAAGAGCGTCGGTTCAAGGGCCGGCTCGAGGATCCCAGGAAACGGTGGAAAATCGGACCCGTCGATGTCGCTTCCCGCGCGCACTGGATCGACTACTCCCGCGCCAGAGACACGATGTTAGCGCACACGGACAGCGAAGAAGCCCCTTGGCATATGGTGGGCGCCGACGTCAAACGACACGCTCGCCTTAACTGCATCCACCACCTTTTGAGCGCGATTCCGCGCAAGGACATACCGGACCAGCACATCGAACTCCCGCCCCTCCAAGAGGAGCCGGACTACGAGCCGGCCCCGATCGCCGAGGTACGTTGGGTACCGGAGATCTACGGGTCGGGGGCGACGGATGCGGAGCGAGGCGCGAGTGACGCGAACCGCTGAGGGGATCCCCGCGGGTCCCTACTCGGATCGTATCGCGACGAAGGTGCCGGAACCCAAGCTTCCGTAGGCGCACCGTCCTTCGATCTGCTCGCCCACGAGTCGGCCGAGGTAGATGATTTGCCCGACTTGGTCGACGGTGAATTGGAACTGTATGTCCCCTTCGAGCACGGTACCGGTCAGCTCGTGGTTTCCTAGCGCCCCCGTGTAGCTTCCGGTGAGCGCGTCCTCGCGCTGCTGAAGCACCAGCGTCGCGTCTCCGCCTCCCGCGCCTCCGATATCCACGGATAGGCTCCACGTGCCTTCAACTTCCTGAGCTGAGCCGAGCGAGACGCTCGCGAGAAGAAGAAAAAGGCACATTCCCAGTCCGACGCCTACGCTCGAAATTTTCATGCAGTACCCTGGTTTCGTGGTGCTCACCGAGACAAATCCCTCGAATACGTCGAAGCGGATACGCCCGAATAAGTCGAGGGTTCCGAAGACTTCAGAACCTCGCGGAAAACAGCGTGAACGAGGCTGCCGGTTCGAGGGCCGTGCCTCCGTCGGGGAGATCCCGGCGCAGGAACGTGGGCGTGGGCGTGGGGAAGCCGACGCCGAGGTGGCCTTCGTCCAACTTGAAGAGGGCCCCGGACGTAGAACCCTGACGGTCGCCCGCGAACGTCGACTCAGGCGTGTTGTCCGTTGCTGTCGCGGCTCCGATGGCCAATCCGATGATACTGGTCGTCAAAGGGATTGCGACAGCGAGCTTCTCACTGTCTGGCTGAAAGAGAAGATCGAGGCCGAGGCCACCCACCCCTCCGATGACGCCCGCGATGCTGATGAGGCGTGCGCGGTTCCGGCTCATGTTCCACCCGGGTGCCAAGAGCGCGGTCGTTAGCAGCCCCGCGTTCCCCCCGATGAGTGCTGCGGTCAAGGATTCGTCGCCGTTGTCGAAACCTAAAAGAATCGAACTCGCGAAGCCGAACCAGGTGCCCCATAGCGCCCCATAGTTCACCGTGCTCGCCACCCCGCTGGGAATCTCCTTTTTGGACAGCAAGGCGCCTACAGTGATTCCGGACAGTCCCCCCAGAACCATGGCCCCGAACCTGGCCTCCGAGCTCGGCCCGTCGCCGTAGCAGAATCCATCGAAACAACTGATCCTTCTTTCGACTCTTCTCATAGTGGTTTCGTGTGAGGTCGAGCCCCCCCGGGGGCTGACGGAGCCGGTCGCGACCGACGCTTCGACAGTCCAAGAGTTGCGGCGCGAAGTTGTCGCGCTGGAGTCTCTGACCACCCGCCAAGGAAGGGAACTAGAGGAGATTGAGGACGAGTTGGAAAGAGTTCGGAGGGAAGCCACGGCGCGGGGCAGCGCCACGACGCGACCCGAGTTGCAAACCGTGGAGGCGATCCAGGAGGAGCCTGTGTTCACACCCATGACGATCCGCCCTGAACTCACGAACCGCGATGAAATCATTCAGGCCTTGATTCGCGAATATCCCAGTCTCCTCCGTGACGAAGGGGTCGGCGGGCAGGTGGTGGTCTGGTTTCTTATTTCGGAGACTGGCCAAGTCGTTGCCACCCGAATTTCCCAGACCTCTGGTCACGGGCAGCTGGACGCCGCCGCCCTGGCGGTCGCGTCCGTCTACAACTTCACGGCCGCGATGAACCGAGACCGCCCCGTTCCCGTGTGGATCCAGTTACCGATCACGTTTCGGGTTCAGAATTGATGGTTTAGGGTGCCCCACAATCGGTGTGGCTTGGCACGGGTCATGCTACGTTATGCAACCCACGCGCCGCCGTAGTCCGGCGGACTACGGCGTGCCCAGGTCAACGCGAGTGGGGAAACGTGAAACTCCTTGTATTCAGTGATCTACACCGCGATCGAGACGCTGCACGGTCTTTAGTGGAACGCTCGGAGGAGGCGGACGTCCTGGTCGGCGCCGGCGACTTCGCCGTAATGCGACACGGCATCGACGACGTGATCGGGATTCTCCGGGAAGTGGACAAGCCGGCCGTGCTCGTGCCGGGAAACGGCGAGTCCGACGCCGAACTACGGGAGGCCTGTGCGGGGTGGGCCTCGGCGCACGTTCTGCACGGCAACGTGGTCACCCTCGAGGGCATTCCCTTCTTCGGAATCGGTGCTGGTATTCCGGTCACGCCATTCGGCGAATGGAGCTTCGACCTGACCGAGGACGAAGCGGATGTCCTGCTTGCCGACTGCCCGGAGCACGGTGTGCTCATCAGCCATTCCCCGCCTCACGGACACGTCGATGAGGCCGGGGGCCGGCACTTGGGAAGCCACGCCGTGCTCGAGACCATCGAGCGGGTGTCCCCACGCTTGGTGGTATGCGGCCATATCCACGGGTGGTGGGGGAAGCAATCCACGATAGGGCCGACCCTGGTGCTCAACGCGGGGCCTGAAGGACAATTGGTGGAGCTACCCGAGTAGGCGCACTCGTCCCCCAGGCACCGCTGTCGTCCGCCTCGCTCTAGTGCTCGTCCGCCGAGGGCCCGTACATGCCCGGAACCGGGACGTTGAAAAGGCGCAGATAGACCGACAGCTGACCTCGGTGATGGATGACGTGATTCATGGCGATCGTTCCGAACATCGCACCGCGGGGGCTGCCGAAGACCTCCTTGCCACCCATTTTCAAAGACCAGTGCTCTATCCACGCCTCGTCCGAGACCCCGGGAAGAGCCGCTTCTACTGCCGCCACGCCTGCGTCCAGGGCCGCTAGAATCTCATCGGTGGATCCGAAGACCGGGGCCTGGTACGCCTCTTCGCCGACGGGAGCCATGTCGAATTCATCGCTTGTGAGGATCGACGCACCCCAACCATGCATCTCCGCGATGTGACCCGCCAAGCGGCCCAAGGTCATGGACTTCTCATGAGGGGCCCACTCCGCTTTCTCGAACGGCACCCGCTCCAAAGCCTTCCGCGTCCCCGCCACCTCTTGCTTGAACTGCCCCAGCATCGCCTGCGCCTTCGACATAGTGCCCCCTCGGAAGTGATTTTCGGTGTTTATTTGGGTGCCGATTCTAGAACATTTAACCGAGGTCGGCAAGCCTGATGGGGTGCCTCACAACCTGGTACCGCACCACTTGCAATGGCGAGCGTCTGCCTCGTGGCCTCGGCGGGCACATCCGCTGCACTCGGGGCCGGTGTGCGAGCGAGCGGAGTGCACGAGTTCGGCGGTCACGATCCCCGTCGGGACGGCGATGATGCCGTATCCCATTATCATCACGAGGCTTGCCAGCGTTTGGCCCCACGGTGTCGTGGGATAGATGTCACCGAAGCCGACGGTTGTGAGGGTGACGATGGCCCAGTAGACCCCCCGCGGGATGCTCGTGAAGCCGCGCTCGGGCCCCTCGATCACGTACATGAGAGAACCGACGATTACCGTGATGGTCACGACGGACAGAACGAACACCGTAATCTTGTAACGGCTGGCGGTCAGCGCGCGAGCGAGAACGCGGGCCTCTCCAACGTACTGAGCTAGCTTCAGAATTCGGAACACCCTCAGCACTCGTAAAATGCGCACGACGGTGAGGACCTGCCCGCCCGGCACGAACACGGACACGTACGTCGGCAATACGGCAAGCACGTCAATGACGCCCAGAAAACTTCGGGCGTAGGCCAGCGGGCGCCGCACGCACCACAGGCGCGCTCCGTATTCGACCGTGAAGAGCACCGTGAAGAACCATTCGGCTCCACGAAGCGCGATGCCGTATTCCGTGCGAATCGACGCGACGCTCTCCAGCATGATCACAAGAACGCTGACGAGGATGGCGATGATCAAAAGGACGTCGAATAGTCGACCCGCTCGGGTCTCGTGGCCGAAGATGATTGCGTACGCCCGGTGTCGTCGTTTCGAGGCCTCGACGGGCGGTCGAAGGTCGCTCGGATCGGCCACGGACGTCAGCTGAACTCCACCCGCCCACCCCGAGCCCGAAACGAATCGAGCAAGGCGTCGAATTCCCGCTTGAGCTCCTCGTCCGCTCCAGAGAGCCATTGGGGACCGACCACGCGCACGCGATCGATACCGACCAGGTCCCGTCTCAGATTCTCGAAGAGTTGCTCCATGGTACGCGCAGCGAAGGCCGTGGGGGGCTCGCGCCCGTCGGTGGGATCGAAATCCTCTTCCGACCCGCCGCCGGTTACACGCCTCTCCAGGCAGTGCATATGAAGGCGTTGGCACGAGATTTCGATGGTCCGGATTCCGCGCTCGGTCTTGAGATGGAGAAAGTCACGCCGATTCATTCATATCCCCGCGTCCTATCACATTTCGGTGTCATCACCACACGCGGTCCACTTCTCCCGCCGGGGATCCACTTAGACAAAGAGCGGGAGTCAAGGTCGCCGACTCGGCAGTATCGTAGGCCTGCGGTTGCCGAGCAAGGAAGTGGCCGCGCTACCGTACTTGCAGGTTCAATACCTCCACCCTATGGTCCCAGCCGGTGGGGCCAGCGAGCCCCGTGGTGACCCTGTATGCCCGTGCCCATTGGCACCGATCCACGTCCATCTGTCTAGGGAGATGTTTCCATGTCGTACGCGAGTCGAGTCGGTTTGATGTTTGTGTTGGTGGCCGCCGGAATCGGCGCGGCTGCGGTACAGATCGAAGCTCAGAACAGTGAAGCCAACCCGTACCGCACGGTACCGGGTGTGTGGGCGCCGCTGCCCGATGGACGGAGTTGGGGTTCTACCAGCTTGGTGGACGTCGACCCGGACGGAGTAACGATCTGGGCCGTTGACCGCTGCGGAGAGAACACCTGTGTCGGACACGACGACCTGGACGTTGTGTTCAGATTCGACCAGGACGGGGAGATTCTCACGCAGTTCGGCGCCGGGTTGTTCGAGTGGCCCCATGGGATCGACGTGGACGACGACGGCAACGTCTGGGTGGTCGATGCACGGGGGGATGAAGGCCGCCGCCGGGGCCATCAGGTGATCAAATTCAGCCCAGAGGGCGAGGTGTTGATGCGCATCGGTACGGCGGGCGTAGCCGGGAGGACCCGGACCACGCTGTCGGAGCCGAACGACGTCTTGGTCGCACCCAACGGAGACATCTTCGTGGGCGACGGACACCCCGCTGACGGAAACAATCGCATCGTCAAATATTCCAGTGACGGACAGTATCTCATGGAGTGGGGCCAAACGGGCTCAAACCCCGGCGAGTTCAGGACGCCCCATGCGCTTGCGATGGACAGGGACGGCCTGCTCTACGTGGGCGACCGCAGCAACCGGCGGATCCAGGTGTTCGAGCAGGACGGAACGTTCGTTCGTGACTTCTACAACCTGGGGCGGGCCAGCGGCCTAACGATCCACGAAAACAAGCTCTATGTGGCGGACTCGGAATCCAGTTACGAACGCAACCCCGGGTTCCGGCGCGGAATCCGCGTGATGGACCTCAACACCGGCCACGTCATCGCGTTCATCCCCGATCCGCAATCCAACCCGAGCCGAGCCGGAACGAGCGCGGCCGAGGGCGTCGCCGTGGACATGTATGGAAACGTCTACGGTGCCGAGGTGGGTCCCCGTATGCTCCGGAAGTACATGGCGCGGTAGGTGGGGGCACGTCGTGTCTAGTAAGACACGTTGGTGAGACCAAGAAGGGCGGGCCGGAGGATACGGCCCGCCCTTTCGTTTTGTCGTGGGGTTCTCCCAGGCCTCAGGCACTCCGCTATTCGATGAGGGGCGAAGAAAAAAACACGCGACAACCGTCAGACGACCTGCAATATTTGTGCTTGATGAGTAATGGTCCGTCTAGAGGAGCGCGTAGGTGACAGAAGACGCAGATACAGGACTCCCGGTAGTGGAGGGGCCGCCTCACGATATCGTCGATGAATCCGAGGCCCTCGACTTGGATGCGGACGAAGAATCCGAGGATGCCACGTGGGAGCCGATCGACGAATCCGAATTCGACGACGATGAGGTCAGCGCGGACTTCGATATCGACGCGCTCGAGGGTGACCAGTTCGGTGGGGAGGAGGCCCGGCCCGAAGAGGATCGGCCCCCCATCGGTGTAGACCAGCCCCAGGCCCACGAATTCGAAATGGGAGCCGCGCTCGATTCGGATATTGACGCCGTGGCGGCGGCGGCTCGTACGTCCCTCGACATGGAAGGCTTCGAGACGGGCGCGGGGTTCGATCTCGGAGATGAACCGGACGAAGTGTTCGAGGACGAGGGCGTCGACGCAATGGAAGTCCGATCGACCGCCTTCGAGGAGATCGATCAAAATGAGCCCGAGTGGTCCGATTCCTCCGAGACGAGCGGGGGTGATTCGAGTTCCGCCGAATCTGGTCGTTCGGCTGAGGTAAGAGGGGACGGACCGGATTCGACCGGCGAGGGCAGCGAGCGGCCTCCCGGATCCCCCACGACCGTTCCCACCGGAAAGGTTGCCGAGCCCGGACAGTTGAGCGCGACGGAGTTGGAGAGTCGGCGAAAACGAAAGACCATGTCCCGACGTCTAGGGACCGGCCTCGGGGGCGCTGTCATTCTCGGTGCCGCAGGGTTCGTGGTGGCTTATCTGGGGGTCGTGAACATACGCGGAGTTACACCGGCCGATCGGGTGCGATTGACCGTACCCGCACCGATCGTGCTGCCCGGTCCGCTTCCTGAATCGTCGGTAATGAGCCACGTCCTTTACATCGATTCGTGGCGAGAAGCAGAGACGCCCGGGGCCTGGGCATCAGCGCTCCACGAGCGTGCGCCCGAACTCCTCGGTTTCGTCACCCCCCTCTTGATCGAAGGTGACCAACGGTACGCGCTCCTGGTGGGTCCGGCGCACAGCGTTGCGGAGGCTACCGCACTCAGGGACCCCCTCGCCGTAGCGTTCGAGCTTCTGAATCCCGACCCCGAAAGTTGGGCCGTCCAGGAGTCCCCCTACTCGTTCTATTTCGGTGAGTACCAAACCATCGAAGAGGCCAATAGTCGGTTGCGAGATCTCGCGGGTCTCGCGATTCCCGCCTTCGTGCTGCAGGTCACCTATCCGGCGGGCACGGGAGCCCTCCGCGTGTACGGCGGTGCCTTCTCAGATGAAGTTCAAGCCGAAGGAATGGGCAGGCTCCTGAACGAACACGGTCTGATGGACATTCCACTGACCGAACGCCGCGGCCGACTCCCCGCCTAAACTTCCCCTCGGCGGGCAACGCCTCCGGCCACTTTCCGGATCTTACCCCTGTAGAGTTCGAGCGTGTCACGCATGATACACACGCGACGGGCACGCGACGGAATATGCCGACGCGTTTCCATCGTGGAACCCCGAGGGCGCGTCGTTTAGTATATTCCTCCGGCTGTTCCACCAGTGACCGGCCGACGAATGGATCGTCGGGGCGGCATTCTTCGACAAAGTACAGGACGAATGGAGACGCAAGGACCGAGATGGCAGATCAAGACGTGATGGCAGATCAGGACGTGATGGATACGAGGCCCCAGGCTCCGACGGCACCTGCGGCGCACGCGGACATCGAAGTGATCCAAGCCAAGATCCACGAGGAGAGCGCTTTTGTGAGCCGCCTCCAGGACGAAGTGGCCCGTGTGATCGTGGGGCAGCGGTACATGGTGGAGCGGTTGCTCATCGGACTGCTGGCGGATGGCCATGTGCTCATGGAGGGCGTGCCCGGACTGGCGAAGACCCTCACGGTCAGCACGCTCGCCAAGGCGATCAAAACTTCGTTCCAACGGATTCAGTTCACGCCCGACCTCTTGCCGGCGGACCTGATCGGGACGTTGATATACGACCCCAAGACTTCGGAGTTTCAGACGAAGAAGGGTCCGATCTTTGCGAACGTGATTTTGGCGGACGAAATCAACCGCTCCCCGGCGAAAGTCCAAGCGGCGCTCCTGGAATCCATGCAAGAGCACCAGGTCACGATTGGACAGAACACGTTTCCGCTCGACGATCCCTTCATCGTTCTTGCGACGCAAAACCCGATCGAACAGGAAGGGACCTATCCGCTTCCCGAGGCACAGGTCGACCGCTTCATGCTGAAGTTGTCGGTCGAGTACCCGAACAAGGAAGAAGAAATCGAGATCCTGCGCAGGGTTGCGGGTGGTCCGGCGCACGAAATCACGCCTGTCGTCACGCCTGACGAGATCCTGCGCGCTCGCAAAGCGGTGCAGATGATTTACATGGATCAGCAAGTCGAGCGGTACATCATCGAACTCGTCTTCGCCACTCGTGACCCCGCGGGTCACGGACTCGCCGACCTTGCGGGCCTCATTCACTTCGGAGCTTCGCCCCGCGCCACCATCAACTTGGCCAAGGCGGCGCGAGCGCACGCTTTTCTCCGACGCCGGGGTTACGTGACCCCCGAAGATGTTCGCGCGGTGGGGCTCGACGTGCTGCGGCACAGGGTGCTCCTCACCTACGAAGCCGAGGCCGAGGAGGTGACCTCGGAGGACGTAGTGAAGCGAGTGCTCGACAGTATCGAGGTGCCTTAGGCGCCGGTGAGGATCGTCAGAATGACCAAGCCGTATCCGAATAGCGCGCTGGAGCCGTGTCGATGATTCCCCGGGAAATTCTCAAGAAAGTCCGGCGGGTCGAGATCACGACCCGAGGCCTCGTGAATGAAGTTTTCTCCGGTGAATACCACTCCGTCTTCAAAGGACGGGGAATGAATTTCGTCGAGGTGAGGGAGTATCAGTACGGCGACGACATCCGGAGCATCGACTGGAACGTCACGGCCCGAACCGGGCACCCCTTTGTAAAGGTGTTCGAAGAGGAACGGGAGCTGACGGTCATGTTGGTAGTGGACGCGAGCGCTTCGGGGGACTTCGGGACACGCGAGAGGATGAAGGGTGAGGTGGCGGTCGAGATCTGTGCGTTGTTGGCGTTCTCCGCGATCAAGAACAATGACAAAGTCGGCTTGATCATTTTTAGCGATCGTATCGAGAAGTTCGTTCCTCCCAGAAAGGGTCGTTCTCATGTGCTCCGCGTGCTGAGGGAGCTGTTCTATCACCGGCCTGAGGGACGTGGGACCGATATCCAGGGTGCTCTAGAATATCTGAGCCACGTCATCAAGCGCCGGGCCGTCGTGTTCCTGGTTTCGGACTTCAAGGCCCCGAGCTTCGAGAAACCGCTTGCGGTGGTAGGCAGGCGACACGACTTGATCGCCGTACACCTGGAGGACGGTCGGGAGACCTCGCTCCCCCCCCTCGGATTTATGGAGTTCGAGGACGCCGAGACCGGTGAACTGCACACGGTGAACACGGCCGACCGGCGTTTTCGGACGGAGTTCGAGGAGCGGGCGGTTCGCTCGCGAACCGCGTTGGCCCGGACTTTCCGGCACAGCCGGGTGGACGTCATCGACATCCAGACCGACGAGCCCTACGTGCAGCCCCTGATGCGCTTCTTCAAGGAGCGGGAAGGGCGCTTCCGGTGAGAACTCGAGTTTGCTCTGGCTCGATGGTCTTTCGGCCCGTTCGCCGGCGCCTTCGCAGGCTCGTTTCGGCGGAGCCCAGCGTGCTCGCGCTCGCGATTACTTTCTCGATTGCGATCGTGTTTGCCGTCGTCCCGATATCTGTTCGAGCCCAGGCTCCCCAGATCCGTACGGAGTTGGACACCGCTTTGGTGGCGGTCGGGGACCGCATGAATTTCACGGTTCGTATCGAACACGATCCGTCCGCTGTCGTGGCCTGGCCGGACTCGCTCGCCTTGGGATCCGTCGAAGTGCTCGGGGCTGAGTTTCTTCCGCCAGCCAGTGAGGACGGACGTGCGATCACCGTGGCGCGATTTAGCCTGACGGCGTTTGCACTCGGAGACCTCGAAATTCCGAGCTTCGACGTCGAGGTACAGGCCCAGGACGGGTCGTCTACGACACTTTCGACCAACCCTTACTTGATCACCGTTCAAAGCGTCGGGTTGGACGAGGGGGGGGATATCCGGGCGATCCGGGGGCCCCTCGGCATTCCCTTGGGTGTGATTTACGTGTTGCCATGGATCCTACTAGGGGTGCTCCTCTGCGCCCTCGGCTACTGGCTTTGGGTCAGACGCAAGCCCGTGGAGGCCGGTGCGCCTCGTTCGGTGGTCATTCCACGGCTGCCCCACGAAGAGGCGAACGATGCGCTCGATCGCTTGGAGGCCTCCGGTGTCCTGGAGCGTGGAGAGATCAAGGAGTACCACATCATCGCTTCGGAGATCATCCGGACTTACGTCGAGGGCCGCTTCCGCGTGCACGCTTTGGAGATGACCACGGGGGAGGTCGTCGAGGGTCTTCAGGCTTCCGACATCTCGGAGGAGGAGGTCCGCACGTTCGAGAGATTTGCCCTTGATTGCGACCTGGTGAAATTCGCCAAGCTCCGGCCTTTGCCCGATGCCTGCCGGGATGCTCTCGTGGCCGCGAGGGAGTTCGTGGAGCAGACTCGGCCGCGCGTGGTCCACTTTGCCGAGGGGGTCGACAGCTCCGATACGGACGTTGATGGGGCGGACGGTGCGGGCCCGACCCCGCCTGATGCCGAAGGGGGTCTCGTGTCCGTCTCGCCCCCAGCCGATACCGATCGAGCGCTGGTGTCCGGGCGGACTCATGCGGACGCGGAGGCCGGGTGATGTACCGTTTCGAGGATCCCCAGTTCCTGATTCTGATCCTGCCGATTCCGGTCCTCGTGTTCCTGTACGTCCGGCGGCGACGTTCTCGTTCGAGTGCGATTCGGTACTCCGATGTGGCTTCGCTCAAGCAGGCCGATGTGGGGCGTTCCGGTCGGAGCCGGCACCTTCTGTTCGTCTTGAGAATCGTCGCGCTCACGGCGCTTATTGTCGCGTTTTCTCGCCCGCAGACTGGTGTGACGAGCGAGACCGTGAACGCTGAGGGAATTGACATCGTTCTCGCGATCGACGTGTCGAGTTCCATGCTGGCCGAGGACCTCGAGCCGAACCGCTTGGAGGCCGCGAAGGCGGTGGCCGCCGAGTTTGTGGCGGGGCGACGAAATGACCGCATCGGATTGGTCGTGTTCGCTGGAGAGGCGTTTACGCAGGCCCCGCTTACACTCGACTACTCGGTCGTGGTCGACCTCCTCGGCCAGATGGAGGTCGGCATGATCGAAGACGGCACGGCCGTGGGAATGGGGCTCGCGACCGCGGTCAAGCGGTTGCAGGCGTCGGACGCTGCTTCCCAGGTGGTCGTTCTCCTCACGGATGGTCGTAACAACACTGGGGAGATCGGTCCCGTTACCGCCGGCCAGATGGCTCAGGCCTTAGGTGTACGGGTGTATACCATAGGTGCGGGCGGCCAAGGCATGGCGCGCATACCGGTCCCGGGTCGGGGGTATGCCAACGTCGAAGTCGACATCGATGAGGCGTCGCTCCAAGAGGTCGCGGAGACGACCGGCGGTCGGTATTTCCGCGCGACCGATAGCGAAGGCCTGGGCGCGATATACGCGGAAATCGACGAGCTCGAGACCACGGAGATCGAAGTGCAGAACTTTACGAGTTATGAAGAACTTTTCAACTATCCTCTGGCTGCTGGTCTGCTGCTTCTGCTCATCGAGGTCGGCCTCGGTCAGACGATCCTACGCAAGTTGCCTTGACCCCTACGCGGGCTCTCACCTTCGCTAACCTTTTATTCGCCAACCTCATTAAAGGAGACTTTTAACCGCCGTGTTTCGCTTCGTTTCGACCGAAATCCTCTACGGACTTTTTCTGGTCCCGGCCTTGGGCCTCTTCTTCTGGAGAACCCGTCAGGCCCGAAAACGGGCGCTCGCCCAGTTCGGGGATCTGGCGTTGGTCCAGAAGTTGAGTGCGACCCTCAACCGACGCGCTCGGGTGACCAAGAGCGCTCTCGCGGTCAGCGCGATCGCCTTTCTCGTAGTGGCTCTCGCTCGTCCGCAGTTTGGGACCCGCGTCGAAACCGTGAGGAGTCAGGGACAGGACGTGATGGTGGCGCTGGACGTGTCGCGCTCGATGTTGGCTGAGGATGTGGCGCCGAATCGCCTGGAGCGCGCACGCCTGGAGATCATGCGTATCCTTCAGCGACTGGACGGGGACCGCATCGGTTTCGTCGCTTTCGCGGGCAACGCTTTCGTCCAGAGTCCGCTCACCGTGGATTACGGCGCGGCCGCCCTCTTTCTGAACGCTATGAGTCCGGACTTGATCCCCCTTCAGGGCACCAATTTGGGCGAGGCGCTCACCGTAGCTCTGGACGCTTTCGAGGAGGGGACGCGGGGCAGTCGGTTGCTCATCGTGGTTACCGACGGCGAAGATCACGAGGGTGAGATCGAAGACGCGCTGGAGCGGGCGCTCGAAGAGGGGGTTCAGATCCACACCGTCGGTATAGGCTCCCTCGACGGCGTCCCGATTCCGGACTTCAGCGCTTCGGGTGAACGCCTCGGGTTCGTGCGAGATGAAGAGGGTTCGGTCGTGACTACGCGGCTCGATGAGTCGACGCTCGAGCGCGTGGCGGAGGCCACGGGCGGACGATACTTCCCGGCTTTGGGGTCCGGCGCGAACTTGGATCCACTGATCGAGGAGATCACTGGTGGCGAGGGGCGTGAACTGGAAGCCCGAGAGATCACGCAGTTCGACGAACAGTTCCAACTATTCCTCGGGTTTGCGTTGGTACTACTCCTTGCCGAGGGATTCATCCCCGAACGCAGGAGAAAAAAAGAAGCATGGGCAGGGAGGTTCTCATGACAGCGTCCTGGAAGTTCTTCGCGGAGGGGCATGGTGGGCCGATAGGCTGGGGAGCCGCGGTGGCTTTGGTTTGCGGACTCCTCGCCGCCACGGCGAACGGGGTGATCGCCCAGCAGGGTCGAGCCGAACTCAACGACGGGAACCGTCTTTACGAAGCAGGCCGTTTTTCCGAAGCGCACGAAAAATATCTGGAAGCCCTTCGGGACGCGCCGGACCAGCCGGTCGCTCTTTTCAACGATGGGAACGCCCTCTACCAGTCCGAAGAGTACGTCCGGGCGCTGGAGGCGTACCGGGGGGCGATCGAGTCGGGTGACCCGGCTCTTGCGGCACCCGCCTGGTACAACCTGGGGAACTCGCTGTACCGCCAGCAGGAGTTTCAGGAAAGTGTCGAAGCCTACAAGCAGGCCCTTCGCATCGACCCCGATCAGGTCGACTACAAGCACAACCTCGAGTTGGCCATCGAACAGCAGCAGCAGGAGCAAGACCCGCAGAACCAGGACGGGGATCCGAACGAGCAGGACCAGGATCAAAGCGGGAATCCGGAAAATCAAGACGAGCCGCAGGACCCCGAAGCAGAAGACCAGGAGCAGGACGACGGCGAGGACCAGGAGAACGAGGATCCACAGGAAGCCCCGGAACCCGAGGAGTCCCCGGAGGACGAGCCCGAATCGGGTCAGTCCGAGCCGGAGCCCGGTGAGATGACGCCGGAGGAGGCCGAGCGGCTGCTTCAAGGAGTCCAGGAAGACCCGGGCGAGGTCAACCGGCGGCTTCCGCCCCTGCGGGGGCGGCGCCCCATGAAGCCCTGGTAGGCTGGACGATGTTTCTCGAGCGTTTGGTAGCGGGCGTTTTGCTTGCGGTCTTTGGCGTGGTTTTAGCCGTCCCTTCCGATCTGGACGCTTTTCAGCTCGAGGCACACGCTTCGCTCGCACCGTCCGTGGTCCCTCTGAATGGTCCGTTCACCCTGTCGGTCGAATTGCGAGGTACGAATCGCACGGATTTGGAGCCATTGCTTCCCGATATGGGCGCCTTTTCGCGATATACCGGCCGGAACTCCTCCACCAGCATGCAGATGATCAACGGCGTTACGACCGTCTCCTTGGTGGTCGAATACCGCTACCGGGCAATTCGGGAGGGCACGTTTGTCATCGGGCCCGTAGAGGTCGAGGCGGGTGGACAGGTAGCGCAAACACAGCCGATCACGTTGACCGTGTCCACTACGGGCGCTTCCGGCACAGGTAGTGGAACCGGGGCTCAGTCCGGGGTGGCCCCTGAGGATGTCTTCATCGTGGCGGAAGTCGCCAAGGCCAGCGTCTACGAGAACGAGCCCCTTCCCGTGAATTACCGGCTCTTCACTCGCGTGAATGTTAACTCCTATAGCATCGTCGATCTCGGAGAGAGTGGGGGTTTCTGGTCGGAAGAGATCCCGGGCCCCCAGAGTCCCCAAGTCGAACAGAGGGTGTTGGGAGGACAATCGTACACGACCGCCGTGGTACGACGCGTAGTCCTCTTTCCCGCCGGGCCAGGAACCAAAACGATCGAGCCCATGAGCGTCGAGGCGAGCGTGCGTGTTCGCCGGCAGTCGCGCAGCGTTTTCGACGATTTTTTCGGGGGGAGTTCTGCGCAGATCCCCACAGTCGTCTTTTCGAACTCCGTTGAAGTCGAAGTTTTACCGCTGCCCCCGGGGAGACCGGCGAGCTTTACGGGCCTCGTCGGCCGGCTTGCCGTGAGCGCCTCGATCGATCGCTCCCGCGTCGAGACCAACGACGCGGTCTCTTTGGAGTTGATCATCCAAGGCGAGGGTAACCTCCGGGGCTTAGCCCCGCCGGTCATCGATTTTCCTGGGGATTTCGAGGTTTTCCCCCCGGAGGTTTCGGAGTCCATCGATCGTACCGGCTCCCGTATTCGTGGGAGGAAAACGTATAGCTACGTGCTCATTCCAAGGTCGCCCGGCGAAAAGACGATCCCTCCGGTCGAAATGAGCTACTTCGACGCGGACAGCGGCCTGTACGCGTCGTCCGCTTCGGAACCGCTTCGGCTCGAGGTCACGGGTGAGGCCGTGCTCGTTGCTACTGGTGGCCGCTCCGGTGTGGCGACGCTGCGTGAGGACATCCGGTTCATCCAGATCGGTCCTCCGAGCCTCGGTAGGGTGGGGACTTCACTCGGGGACGCGCCGGGATTCTGGATCGTTGGGCTCCTGCCGCTCGTGGCGCTGCTCGGAGCGTTGGGACTGCGAAGGCACTGGGACCGGCTTGAGGGTGATGTCGCCTACGCGAGAGGCCGTCGGGCAGGGGGCGTCGCCAAAAAACGTCTCGGCCAGGCGCGCGCTGTGATGACCGACGGGGACTCCCGAACGTTCTACGCCGAAGTCGAGAGAGCTCTGCGCGGCTTCCTCGCCGACAAACTCAACATCGCCGAGGCCGGCTTCATGTCCGATGCCGCCGAGTCGGAACTCGTCACACGCGGCGTTCCCGTGGAAGCGGTGAAGCCGTACTTCGAGTGTCTCGGTGAGTGTGACCGCGCGCGCTTCGCCCCGGCCAGCGCGACGGCCCAAGAAAGAGCCGACTTCATGGACCGGGCGGCAGAGGCGATGACCTCGGTTCAGGAACGTCTTTCGTGATGAGGGCGGTGTTTTTGGTTCTGACCGCCCTGTTCGGCGCAGTCCCGGTGTCCGAGGCACTTGAAGTTGAGGGCTCGACGGCCTCCGCTGTCTCGGGGCCGGTGGGCGTTCGACCCGCCGTCGGCCAGGTCGAGTTCTATCAAGAAGGGAACCGGCTCTACCAGGAAGGGGACTTCGAAAACGCGCTCACCAACTACTTGAGATTGGTCGAAGCCGGTTTCGAGAGTGGCGAGGTCTACTACAACATCGGCAACACGTACTTCAAACTCGGTAATCTCGCCCAATCGATCTTGTACTACGAGCGTGCCCGCAGGCTACTTCCGGCCGACGAAGACGTTTCTGTCAACCTCGAGCTTGCGCGCTCCTTGACCGTGGACGAGATCGAGCCGCTTCCCCGATTCTGGCTCTTTAATGTCGTCGAGTGGTGGGTCGATCTTCTGCCCAGGACGCTCCTCATCGCGGTGGTCGCGACGTCCTACTTGATCGGGACGGGCGCCGTGCTACTGCTCATCCTGAAGAGGGGTGCACACCCCGCTGTCTGGGGGTGGCGGGTCGCCGTCGTGTCCGGTTTCGTGTTCCTCGTGTCCGGAGTGAACCTGACGGTTCGGGAGTTCGGCGTGGGACGAATCCAGGAAGCGGTCATATTCGAGCCTCGAGTCGACGTGATGAGCGCTCCCCTCGGCGACGAAACTCTCACGGTCTTCACGGTCCACGAAGGAACCAAAGTCCGGATAGATCGCCTCTCGGAGGAGTGGGCTGAGGTCGCGTTGGAGGACGGCCGTGTGGGGTGGGTGCCGGTCGGGGTGTTGGAGACAATCTAGGGGGGGAAACTACTCCACCCACGTCGTGAGTTCGGACGCTGGTCTCCGCGGCTGTGGGTCGGGAAGCCCGTCCGGTTTGCCGATGTTGATTGTTGCGACGATTCTCTGTCCCTCGGGGACCCCCACTGCAGTCCGAGCCGTGGGATCGTCCATGATTGCGCCGGTCTTGATGTGCGTCCCCAAGCCGATCGCATGGGCGACGAGCGACAAGTTCTGTATGCCCATGTAGACCGCCGCGAAGTCTTCCTCACGGATCTCGGGGTTTTCGTCCACGACGACCGCGACCGCAACCATTGCGGGCAGAGATTTGTGGGTCTCGGCGACTTTGTCAACAACCGCTTGCCCCGCTTCGGGGTCTTCCATGCGCTTGGCCTTTCGGCGGCCGAGGGCCTCGCCGTAAGCGTGCCGGGCCTCAGGGCCGAGAACGTAGAAACGCCATGGTTCCGTCTTTCGGTGGTTGGGGGCCTTACAGACCGCGTTGAGGAGTTGCTCGATCTCCTTCCGTGGAACCGGGCGGGCGGTGAAGGTCTTGACGGAGCGACGCGAGTTGATAGAGCCGAGGATGTTCATGTGATGGGGGGTTGGAGGTGAACGTGCGCCGGGAGTGGCTCCAACCTCGATGATCGCACCGACTGCCCCTGAGAGCCAGGTCCTGAGAGCTTGCCTGGGCACTATTGTTATAGCCGTAGTCCGCCCACTTTACAGGAACGGCCAACTGCCCGAGCGGAAAGACCCACCTGCTACAAGCCCCCCACCCCCCCGAATGACTGAGGCCAAGGACCCCAAGCCCCAGGAAGTTCGTGAAACAGACCGGCACGATTCGGGTAGCTGAGGGATGGCTACAGCCACCGCGACCCAGACGATCCGGGGCCTCCCTAGGCCCCTGGCCCAGGCGATGGAGGCGTATTCCGACCGGCTCGACGTAGAGGCGGTCAGGGACGCGTACGACCTCGCCCGTGAGGCCCATTCGGGTCAGCGGAGGGCTTCGGGCGAAGATTTCGTCAGCCACGCGGTCGAGGTGGCGACCATCCTCGCCACCCTGGGACTCGATACCGATTCGTTGGTTTCTGGCCTGGTCCACGACGTGGTGGAGGACACGAGCGTCTCGCTCTCGGATATCGACAAGCGCTTTGGCCCCGGGGTCTCGACGATTGTCGACGGAGTCACCAAAATCGGGCGGGTTGAGTTCCGTTCGAATACGGAACAGCAGGTCGAGAACTACCGCAAACTCCTACTGTCGATGGCTCGGGATGCGCGGGTCATCCTGGTCAAGCTCGCCGACCGTCTGCACAACATGCGGACCCTGGACGCATTAAAAGAAGAAAAACAACGCCGGATCGCGTTGGAGACGAGAGAGATCTACGCGCCTCTCGCGCACCGCCTCGGGATGGCTGCCATCCGGTGGGAGCTCGAGGACTTGGCCTTCAAATACCTCGAGCCGGAAGCTCATACGGCCTTGAGAAAAAAGGTCCGCCAGAGAAGGAAAGAACGCGAACGCCAAGTTCTGGAGATGCAGCGGCCACTCGCCGAGGCCCTCGCGGGGGCCGGAATCCCGGCTGAATTGACGGGGCGTCCCAAGCATCTCTGGTCGATCTATAGGAAGATGATGAGTCGGGGCCTTCCGTACGAGGAAATCTATGACCTCATGGCCATGCGTATCCTGACCGACGACGTGCCGACTTGTTATGCCGCGTTGGGTGTTGTCCACAACGACTGGACTCCGGTTCAGGAGCGATTTCACGACTTCATCGCGACGCCCAAATCCAACATGTATCAGTCCCTCCATACCACGGTCATCGGGCCGGGGGGACGGAGATACGAGATCCAGATCCGAAGCCGCGAGATGCACCGAACCGCGGAATACGGCATCGCCGCGCACTGGCGCTACAAGGAAGGAGCGGCCGAAGGTGAACAGCCTCGTGAGCCGGACGAAGTCGATGAAGCGCTCACGTGGTTCAGGCAGGTACTGGATTGGCAAAAAGACACGAATGAGCCGGAGGAGTTCATGGAGTTCCTCCGGATGGACCTGTTCCAGGGTGAGATCTTCATTTTTACGCCCAAGGGCGAAGTTAAACAGCTCCCCACGGGAGCCACACCGATCGACTTCGCATACTCGGTCCATAGTCAGGTGGGACGCCACTGCGCGGGAGCGCGCGTCAACGGTCGGATCGCACCGCTATCGCGTGAGCTGAAGAATGGCGACACGGTCGAGATCATCACTGACGCGAAACAACGACCCAGCCGAGACTGGCTCGGGTTCGTCCGTACATCGCGGGCGCGCGGGAACATCCGACAGTGGATCCGAAAGGAGGAGCAAGACTCCGCGCTGAGGCTTGGAAGGGAGCTGTTCGACCGGGAAATCAGGAAGACGGGGAGGGGCATGCCGAGCAAGTCCCGCTTGCAAGAGGTGGCGCAGGGCCTCGGTTACCCGGACCTCGAGCACGTGCTGACCGCCCTCGGGCAGGGGGATGTGGGCCCCACAGCCGTCATTCAGGCGCTCTATCCGGATGAGGACCCGCACGACGTGGTCAACCGCACACCCACGAAGCTCGAACGCATCGCCAACCGCATCCGCCGCTCGAACCGCGCCGTGCAGATTCAGGGCATGGATAACCTCATGATCCGTTATTCCCGGTGCTGCCAGCCCGTGCCGGGGGATCGAGTCACGGGCTACATCACTCAGGGGCGAGGCGTCTCGATCCACCAGGTGGATTGCCCGAACGTCCTCAACCTCTCGGAAGACCGGCGGGTCGAGATCGAATGGACGACTGAAAAGGGGGACCGCTTCTTCGTGAGCCTGTTTATGGAGGGCACGGACCGACGGGGGCTCCTCTCCGACGTTTCCACCGCGATCAGTGAGACCGGCACGGATATCGTCCAGGCCGACATGAAAGGGGTCGAAAGGGGCATGCTTGGGAGATTCTCCGTGGAGGTGCAGAACCTGGCGCATCTCACCAAGGTCATCAACGCTGTTCGCGGCGTGGATGGTGTGGTTCAGGTGGGCCGGCGGAACACCTCACTTGAGACGGACGCCGAATAGGTCTCCGAGCCACCGCATCCCCAATGCCTCGATTCGAACTTTCCTCCACGTATGAACCCTGCGGGGATCAGCCCACCGCCATCGCCGAGTTGAGCGAAGGACTGAAGCGAGGGGACCGATTTCAGACCCTCCTCGGTGCGACTGGCACAGGGAAGACGTTTTCGATCGCGCAGGTGATTGCCAAGTACGGGCGCCCCACGCTCATCACCTCACACAACAAGACACTCGCTGCGCAGCTCTACGGTGAGTTCAAGGCGCTCTTCCCAAGCAACGCGGTCGAATATTTCATCTCGTATTACGATTATTATCAGCCGGAGGCCTACGTCCCTTCTACGGATACCTACATAGAGAAAGACGCCACGATTAACGAGGACATCGAGCGGCTTCGCCTCCGAGCTACGTCCTCACTGATGGAACGGGAGGACGTAATCGTGGTCGCTTCCGTCTCCTGCATTTACGGGTTGGGGAATCCGGTGGACTACCGATCTCTCATGCTGCACCTCACCGTGGGCCAGGAAATCGCGCGCCGGCGGATTCTCAAGGCACTCGTCGAAATTCAGTATCGCCGGAACGACTACGAATTCGAGCGGGGCACGTTCCGGGTCCGCGGCGACACCGTCGAAATCTTCCCGGCGTATGAAGAACAGGCGATTCGCGTGGAGTTGTGGGGGGACACCATCGAACGGATCACGCGCTTCGAGCCGCTGACGGGTGAGACGGTCACACCCATGGAGCGGGCGTCCGTGTACCCCGCCAGCCACTACGTGACGCGCCGGGAGGTCATCGACGAGATGGTGCCCCGAATTCGGGCTGAAATGAAGCAGCAGGTCGCTACTTTTCAGGCCACCGGCCAACTCCTCGAGGCGCAGCGCATCGAGAGCCGTACCAACTTCGACATCGAAATGATGCTGGAGATCGGCACATGTCCCGGCATCGAGAACTACTCGTTATACACCAGCGGTCGGCTGCCCGGAGAGCGTCCGGCGTGCCTAATCGACTACTTCCCTGAAGACTTTCTTCTGGTCACGGACGAATCACACGCCTCCATTCCCCAGATCCACGGGATGTACAAGGGGGATCGATCTCGCAAGGAAACGTTGATCGACCACGGTTTCCGGCTCCCGAGCGCGCTAGATAATCGTCCACTCAAGTTCGATGAGTGGGATTCGCTGATCCACCGCGCGATATTCGCTTCCGCAACACCGGGGGACTGGGAGCTCGAGAGGTCGGGGGGCGTGGTCGTGGAGCAGATCATTCGCCCGACTGGCCTCGTCGATCCCACCGTTCAGGTGCGCCCGGTCAAGGGCCAAGTGGATGACCTCCTCGCCGAGATTCGCGATCGCGAGGCCAAAGGTGAGCGCGTATTGGTCACGACGCTCACCAAGCGGATGGCGGAGGATCTCTCCGAGTACCTTCAGTCCGTCGGGGTGCGCGTGAACTACATGCATTCCGACATCGATACCATCGAGAGGATGAAAATCCTGCGCGACTTGAGGTTGGGGAAAATAGACGTGCTGGTCGGAATCAACCTGTTACGCGAGGGTCTCGACCTGCCGGAGGTCTCATTGGTAGCCATCCTGGATGCCGATAAGGAGGGATTTCTACGCGACGCGCGTTCGCTCATCCAGACCATCGGCCGCGCCGCCCGAAACGTCGAGGGCAAGGCGATCCTTTATGCAGACAAGGTGACTCGATCCATGAGGGCCTGTCTCGACGAGACGGATCGACGCCGGGATATCCAGATCGCCCACAATCTGGAGCACGGCATCACCCCCGAGACGATTCAAAAAAGTATCCAGCAGATCGAATTCACGACTCAGGTAGCGGACGCGAGACGCAAGTCGAACGACCGGGTGTCCGAGCCGAAAGCCCAGTACTCGGACGAGCTCAATACCGCGGAATACCTGAAAATCTTAGAAAACGAGATGGCGGATGCCGCAGAGGCGATGGACTTTGAACGGGCCGCGATGTTGAGGGACCAGGTCTTCGAATTGAAGGCGGCGAAGAAATGACTCCATGTAGGACGGCGAAGAATGACCCCACGTAGGGGGGGGGCGTGATACTCGACGAAGTGGAGATGATCCGATGGGGCCGGTCCATCGGTGTGGCGGCTCGCACCCCACTCTTCCTTTTTCTGATCGGCCCGTTGGGGGCTGGAAAATCGGTACTCGCCAGGTCGATCGCCCACGGGGCTGGCGTTGAAGGAACCGTCCCTTCGCCGACATTCAACCTCATGTTTAGGTATCCGTCGCACAGGGGCGTTCAGGTGGTGCACATGGATCTTTATCGGCTGTCCGATCCGGATGAGCTATGGGAACTCGGTTGGGAGGAACTCGGAAGTAACGACGAACTGATCCTGGTGGAGTGGCCCGACCGGGCCGAAGGTAAACTTCCCGAGCATCGGTGGGAGATCACGTTGGCCCCAATCGCTGGAAATCGGCGGGCGCGGAGCGTATCGGTGAACCGGGTCGGCGCACCGTACGATCTGCCCGGATTTCCCGTCTCGCTATCCTTATGACTGCGGTTGCGAGATGACTGCGGTTGCGGGGGGCGCTGAGACCCGTGTGTGGTCGACCCAGGGCACGTACCTCGCGATCGATACGTCAACGCGGGTCGGGTCGGTTTGTTTGGGTGTGGGCGGGCGGGTGGTGGCCCGCGCTGTCATCCACGGCCAGGGGTCGCATTCCTCGGACCTGATCCCCACCGTCGACGAGGTGCTCCGGGGGGCGGGAGCAGACCTATCGGAGCTCGACGGCCTGGTCGTGGGGAGCGGCCCTGGTTCGTTTACGGGGCTCCGAGTGGCCGCGGCGACGGCCAAGGGCTTGGCCCATGCTCTCCACATACCCCTGTGGGCGATCTCTTCACTCGAGGCAGGGGCGGCGACCGTGGACATCGACGAAACCGAATTGAGCGGTGACGCCGACGGAGCGAGCGACCCGCTAAAGGGACGTCCGCCGGCGCTATCGGACGAGGAACGAACTTGGCCCCGGTACGTGCTGTTCGATGCCCGGGCTGATCGGGTGTATGGAGCGTGCTACCGGCCGACGGAGAGTGGATTCGAGGTGCTCATCCCGCCCCACGCGACCACGATCGGGGATCTGCTCTCCAAGGACCTCCCGGACTCGGTATTCGCGGGTGATGGCGCTCAGAGGCATGAGATCGAGATCCGTGGAGCTGGCATGAGGCTGCTTCCTGCCCCATTGGGAATGCCGACGGCTGCCGGTCTGCTCCGTGCTGCCGAGAAGCCGTCGCGGGCCCCCTTGGAGAACGTGGCGCTTTGGGAGCCGGACTACCTTCGGCCTTCGTCGGCGGAACGATTCTCTCGGTCGGGTGCGTGATGGACCTTTCACTTCGGCGGATGAGACCGTCGGACGTCCTTGAGGTGAGCCGCATTGAGACCGCCTCCTTCTCCACGCCGTGGAGTGAGGACACGTTCCGCTCCCTGATTAGCCGTTCCGGCGTCGAGCTTTGGGTGGCCGAGTGGGAGGAGCAACTCGCGGCCTACGCGATTCTTTGGAAAATACTCGATGAGGGAGAGTTGGCTAACATCGCGGTTCGGACGGATCTCCGGGGTCTCGGCATCGGCTCCGGTCTTCTCACTCGGGTTATGCAAGCAGCCGAGGAGTCGGGAGTGCTGAGCCTCTATCTAGAGGTTCGAGAGTCGAATGCTCTGGCTCGAGATATGTATGCTCGACGGGGATTTCGTGAGATCGGCGTCCGAAAGGGCTATTACGAGGGGCCTCGCGAGGACGCGCGGGTACTCAAAAAATGCTTTGACCGTGACTGAAAAGCGCATCCACGAGACGAAGCGTTGTGGTTTCGGCGCTCCGGCAAGCGGAAACGTTTGTAGTTGTATCGCAAAAAACGCGTTGACCCCCGAGGCCGGACGCGCCTATCTTCGAAAGTCATTAGGAGTGCGTAAAGTACCGTCCCATATGGAAAGGGAGCGATAATGGTCCGGTCCGTCATGGCCGTGCTGGCTATAGCAATTTTACCCAATTTGATGGCCGCACAGGAGCCCGTACTCGAGGCTTCGGCACGGGCGACCCTCGAAGAGGTGGTACGCTTCGATTTCGACCAAGCGACCCTTTCCAGTGAGGCGGAGCAGCTCTTGCGGGCGAAGCTGCCGATCCTGAATGAAAGCGCTGGTGTTGTCCTCCTTCTCGAGGGTCGTGCCGACGAGCGGGGCTCCATCGAGTACAACCTCGCGCTCGGAGGCCGGCGTGCCGAAAGCGTGCGGGACTTCCTCGTGGGCCTCGGGATTTCTGCGGATCGGCTCACGACTACGTCCTTCGGTGAGGAGCGGCCTTTGGTCAGCGGAAGCGACGCGGCGGCGTGGGCTCAAAACCGTCGGGTCGAGTTTATGATCTCGGGCGTTTCCGAAGGAATGGTGGCGGGCGGAGTCGAGCCGCCGCCGGCGGCTGGGGTCGAGCCGACTCCAATCGGAGGGGACGCCGTGGCGTTGGACGTCGATCGTCCGGACCCTGGTCTCGTCCAGGGGCCCGGCGTGGTGGGTGGTGTTGCTGTGGTAACGCCGGACGAAGCCCCAGCGCAGCTCGTAAGAAGCCGTCCCAACTTGGAGCGGGACCGTCGGTCGAGGTTCTATGGAGCACCCACGACGCCGACAGCCAACGCGTCCGCAGGGCAAGCAGATTACCTCTGGGTTTCAAGATCATCCACGTGGTCGGCCGAGTGGCTCGGCGCCGAGGAGATTGAGTCCGTCGAGTTCGATGGTCTCGTCGAATCGTTCGTAGTGGAGGGTGAACTCCGAACGGCCTTACCCTATATACGGGTGCGGCTGACATTAAATCCGGGATTCCGAGTCAGGCTCGGAGATGCCTTGCAGGTTTTCCGTCCGGCTCGTGTAAACCCCGAGTTGGGCGTCATCCAACGCCCGCAGGGTGTGGTGTTCGTGACACGGGTCACGCCTACCGTCGTCGAGGCCGTGGTTCTCGAGGTCTGCGGACGTGTCCGTGTGGGCGATTACGTGCGTCCCGCGCCAGTCCACGATCTCGAGTCCGGCGAATACCCTGAGTCGGTTACGAACCGAAGCGAGGGCACGGTCATCGAGTTCGGAGATGTCCATCAGCTGTATGGCCTGAGAAAAATGACGATTTTGGACCAGGGCGCCCGAGATGGCGTCGACATCGGTGACGAATATGTGTCGTTTTTCGGGGATGGTTCGACGGAAGAGGTGACCGGACGGGTGCGGGTCGTATTGGTCGAAGACGAGACGTCCTCGGCCGAAATCGTTAATGTGTTAGGACCCGTGTTTAAAACCGGCACTACCGTACATCTGGATCGCAAGATGAGGTAGCCGCCGAGTCCGTCCTCATGATGTGCTTCCGTTGACGCACGCATTCACGCTTCTTTTCTACGTCGGATCGTTGATCCTATGGTTTCGCGCCCTCCTGAGCGGGGGACGTGGAAGCGGCCCGACCATCGCTTTTGGATTGGCCGTCGCCGGTGTGGCCGCGCACGCCCTGGCGTTGGCCCAGTTCACGACCGAATACGGGCAGCTCCCCCTGACCGGGCTCGCGCCCTCCCTTTCCACCGCCGCTCTGACCATCGGCGTCGGCCTGGTCGCCACGCTCGGCCTGGGCGAGGGACGCCGTGTCGGGATCGTTTTGGTTCCCGTCGTAATTCTACTCGAGGCCGTCGCCGTTTCGTTGGGGATCGAGCCGGCCCCCGAGTTGTTGGATTTCCAGGGGGCGTGGTTTGCTTTCCACGTGAGCTTGGCTTTCGTCGGCTTGGGGGGATTCACGGTCGCTTTTGCGTCCGGGTTGCTCTATCTGGTTCAGCTTCACGAGCTCAACACGAAGAGGATGGGACGCCTGTTTCAGTTCACGCCTCCTCTCGCGACGCTCGACCGCCTGGGCCGGACCGGGTTGGTGACGGGGTTCATCACCTTTACGCTCGCGCTAGCCCTCGGCTGGTTGTGGACCGTGAGCTTCCGCCAGTCGCTCGATCAGTCGAACCCGAAAGTTTTGTGGGCCATCATGTGCTGGCTCATCTTCGTAGTCGCTCTCGGAGTTCGAGCCGGCGGCGGGTTGAAAGAGCGAAGGAGCGCGCTGGCGAGTGTCGTTGGGTTTTCGGTGATCGTGATTTTGTACCTCGGCCTTCGCCTGTTGAGCGCACATGGAGGGTTCTTCCTTTGAGCCCGGTATCCGTCGTGGGTGTCAGTCACTTGACCGCGCCGGTGGAGATTCGTGAACGCTTCGCGTTCTCCCCGACGGAGGCGGAAGAGGCGTTGGTCCGGCTCCGCGCTCAATCCGAAGTAAAGGAGGCGGTGCTCCTCTCTACGTGTAACCGCACCGAGCTATACGTATGCCCGGGCGGGAGCGAGACGGTGCTGGAGGCGGCAGTGCGAGTTCTTTCCGAAAAGGCGGGCGACGTGGTGGGGGGAACGAGCGAGTACCTTTACCGGCACGATGGTGAGGCGTCGGTCCGGCATCTCTACCGAGTTGCCGGGGGACTGGATTCCTTGGTTCTGGGGGAGGCCGAGATCCAAGGGCAGGTCAGGGACGCGTATGAGTTGGCAGGGCGCAACTTAGGCACGCCTTCTCTAGCCGGAGCCGTCTTGCACAGGCTTTTTCAATCGGCCCTAGCGGCGGGAGGCCGGATCCGCTCGACGACGCCCATCGGAGAGGGCGCGTCATCCGTAGCGTCCGTAGCGGTGGAGTTGGCTCGAAAAATTTTCGGTGGCCTCGAGGGCCGCCAGGTGATGATCCTCGGTGCGGGTAGCACCTCGGAGCTGGTGGTCGAAGCGCTGGGCCGAGACGGTATCCGGGGGCTCGTGGTATCCAACCGGACGTATGATCGGGCGCGTGAACTTGCGGACCGGTTGTCCGGGCGGGCGGTACACTTCGATGAAATGCCCTTCGAGTTGGCCAAGACGGACATTCTGATCGCGTCGACCTCTGCCCCTCACCCGTTGGTGACTCGTGACGGCTTTCGCCAAGCTCGCGAGGGTAGCCAAGGCGGCCCGCTCCTGATTCTCGACTTGGCCATTCCGCGTGACGTCGAATCCGAAGTCGCCGGCGAGCCGAACGTTTTTTTGTACAATGTGGACCACCTCCATGAGATCATGGACGACAACCTGCTCAAGCGCCGGAGTTCGGTGCCCGAGGCCGAAGTCATCGTCGAGGAGTACGCCCGCGATTTTTTCCGTTGGTACGGGGCCAGGGACGTGGTTCCGGTTATCCGGAGTCTTCGTGGGCGGTGGGACGACGTGCGCCAGGCGGAGGTGGAGCGACTTTGGCGAAAGCTGGCGCACCTCTCGGAGGACGATCGGGGCACGGTCGAAGCCTTTTCCAAACAACTCCTCAATAAGCTTCTGCACGATCCTACGAAACGCTTGAAACAAGGTGCGGGTAACGGCCGCGGGGCCGAGTTCATCGATGCGGTCCGGTACTTGCATGACCTGGACACTTTAGAAAATGACCCTCCCGATGGGCGCGGTCTAGACGTGAAAGAGGAGGACGAGGGGATGGAAGCTAGAGGACCAATAGTGGAAGATGAGTGACTCCGGGCGCCGGGTTCTCGTCACGGGGGGCGCCGGATTCATCGGTAGCAACGTAGTAGACGCGTTTCTCGAGCGAGGTGACCACGTTTGGGTTGTGGATGACCTTTCGAGTGGTCGCCTGTCAAACCTGAATCCGAAAGCAGAGTTCATCGAGATGGGGATCGAGGACCCCACTCTTCCGGATCTGTTCAAGGATGTGGGATTCGATCTGGTGAGCCTCCACGCAGCCCAAATCGATGTTCGAACCTCCGTCAGGGATCCAGCCAAGGACGCCGGGATAAACATTCTAGGATTGCTCAACGTGCTCGAATCCGCTCGAGAGATCGGCACGAAGCGAATCGTTTACGTCTCGAGTGGGGGCGTGGTCTACGGTGAGCCGGAGCAGATTCCTACGCCGGAAAGCTCACCCAAGCGGCCACTCTCGCCGTACGGTGTCTCAAAGCTTTCGGGGGAGTATTACCTGCACTACTACCAAGAAATCCATGGTCTCGAGTACGTTGCTCTTCGGTATTCCAACGTTTACGGACCTCGGCAGGACCCACATGGGGAAGCTGGCGTCGTGGCGATTTTTTGCGAGCGGCTGCAGTCGGGAGAAGAACTCACTATCTTCGGTGACGGCGAGCAAACTAGGGACTATGTGTTTGTAAAGGACGTGGTAAGCGCGAACCTTCTCGCGTCCGACATGGCGTTGAACCCACAACCCGAGATCGACGCGGTGGCCTTCAACGTCGGCACCGGGTCGGCGACCAGCGTAAATCGGCTTGCCGATGTTCTCGAGAGGATCGCTGGAGACCACCCGGGCCGGGTTTACCGGGAAGCCCGCGCGGGAGAGCTCCGACACAGCACGCTGGATGTGTCGCGGTTCGCCGAACGTGGATGGGCTGCCCGGCATACGCTCGAAGAGGGTCTCCGGGAGACGTTTCACTTCATCGCAGATCAGAAAATCGGAATTTAAATGAGCCTTTCGACGCTGTTTGCACAGATCGGTGCGCCCACCACCACGTGGGATATGGTGTTTGGAGGTTCTCTGCCGACCAGGATGGTTCTCCTGATCCTCGCCATGGGGTCAGTGTCTTCCTGGGTCCTCATTTTCTGGAAGGTTAAGCAGTTCAGAGGCGTTCGGCGTCAGGGGGACCGTTTTCTTCAGCAGATGGAACGAGCCACCGGTTTGGCCGACGCGTACAAGGCTGTTCTGTCCCTTCCGGAATCCCCATACGGGCGTGTTTTCCGGCAAGGAGTGAACTTTTTCAGCGAACTGCGCCCCGGTGCGCTCCGCGAAGGAGCGCCGCCGAGCGAAGGACTTTCACTGACCCAACTGCAGGTGCTCAAGCTCGTTCTTGAGAAAGAAGAGGCCGAAGAGAGGGACGAACTCGCCGAAGGACTCATCTGGCTGGCCGTCCTGGGCTCGGTTTCGCCGCTCATGGGTCTGATGGGTACGGTCCTCGGCATCACCAACACGTTTCTTGGAATTACGGCATCGGGCTCGACCAATATCGGTGCGGTAGCTCCCGGAGTGGCGGAGGCTCTCATCACGACGGTTGCCGGCCTGTTCGTCGCGATTCCCGCGGTCATCGCTTACAACCACTTTCTCGCCAAGCTGAATCTGATCAGCGGGGAGCTCGAAGGCTTCTCGAGTGAATTCATCGGCACGCTGGCCCGGGAGGGGCGCGTGTGATCGGCGCAGACCGCAGGATCGGCCGCATGATCGGCGCAGACCAGATGTTTTGGCCAACGGGCGCGCCGGCCCGATGAGGGGCGGGCGTGGGGTAGGGCGGGACCTCCAGCCGATGGCGGAGATCAACGTCACGAGTATGGTCGACGTCGCGTTTACTCTGCTCATTATTTTCATCATCACCGCACCGATTTTACAAGGCGGCATCGAGGTCGCGGTTCCCGAAACTGACGTGGCTTCGCTCACCGCGGAGGACAACACGTTGATCGTGACGGTCGACCGCGACGGGACGGTGTACCTGGGTGAGACGCCGATGGATCGGACCGAGTTTGCACAGTCCTTTGCCCAAATAGTGGCGGCGGGTGCCGTCGAAGAGGTGTGGATCAAAGGCGACTCGCTCGCGTATTGGGGCGCGGGTGTCGATGTGATATCCACCGTCGCACGTAGTGGGATAAAATTCGCAGTGGTGGGCACCCAGAGACCTCCGGCGTAATCACGGAATGACCGGCTCCGAAACGGCTTCGAGGCGCCAACGATACAACATGGTCGGAAAGGGCCCCGTGATCGGATCTGCCCTCGTCCACGCCATCGCACTTTTTCTCGCGTGGTGGACCTCGACGGCGTCCGATCCCCTACCCGACTTCGTTGTCTATGAAATCGAGTTGATTTCTCCCGCGGCGGCCGAGCTCGGTGACCCGACGCCTCCTCCGCCCGAGGAGTTGGTCATCGAAACGCCATTTGAGCCGGTGCCCGAACCCCCAGAAGAAACGCCTGCGGTCGTTGAGGAAGAGACCCCAGACCCTGAACCTCCCCAGCCCGACGAGCCGGTCGCACCGCCCGACGTTGAACCGCTGGACGACCCTGGCCCTGCCACCAGTCCGAATCCCGATCCCGAAGTGGAGACCCCCGGCGAGGACCTGAACGTCCGCATGGAAGGTATCCGAAGAGATTATCCGGAGTACTACAACAACATCCTTCGTCAAATGGCCCGCTGCTTCCGCTGGCGCGGAGAGGAAGATCTGCGTGCGACGGTCTATTTCGTGATCGATCGGGATGGTTCGGTGTCACAGGTCGATATCAGAGAGTCGTCGGGGAGCATAGCTTTCGACATTGAAGCGATGGGAGCAGCGGAATGTGCCGGGAGCAGGGGCCGCTTGGGGCCGCTGCCGGAGACGCTTCCTTTTGATCGATTCCCGGTCGTGTTCTATTTCGAGCCGCGAACTGGGCGCTGAGGCGAGGTGCTAAACAACCCCACCACCGGGAGGGAGGGCATGCGCATTTTTAGATCGCTCCTTTGGGGAGCGTTGATTCCCGCGGCACTGATGAGCCCACTAGCGGCTCAGCAGGACTCGATTCCCGGTGTGACTTTGGGATTGCTCTACGAATCGGAATTTCAGCCCGCGCTGGCCGTGCAGCCTTTTACGGGTCGTATCGGCGGAGAGGCGGTGGCCTCCCGGGTCGAGGCGATCATCGCGAGAGACCTCCGCTACAGTGACCGCTTCGAGGTCATCGATTCCCTCCCGAGGTCTCTGGTCGGGGACGAAGTCGATTATCAACTGTGGGACCAGTTTGGTGCTGTTTGGTTGGTGTCGGGCTTTGTGGAGGGGGCGGGTTCGGGATTTGTCTTGGTCTTGGAACTCCACGACGTGGTCTACGGCGAAGTCCATCAACAGGGCCGATTCTCGATCCCCGACGCCGCGGACGACGACTTTCGACTCGCAGCCCATATCGTATCCGATGCGATCATCGAGTGGATCTACAATGAGCCTGGGATGGCCGCGAGCCGGATCGCTTTCTCGTTGAGAACCGAGGGGCAGGATCAGGACCTGTACGTGATCGACTCCGACGGAGAGAACTTCAGACGACTTACCTCGTACGGTGACCTCACCATGTCTCCGTCGTGGTCCCCGGACGGAAGGCACATCGCTTACTCCTCCCGTAAGGACACCGGGCTGCCGCGCATCTACGAATTGGACCTTGCTACTTCGCTGGAGAAACCACTCGACGCGGGGCGCGAGGGCGATCACAACACGCCCTCCTATAGCCCGAATGGCCGGGACGTGGCTTTTTCGATCACGGGCGGGAACCGCAGCGGGATCTTCTACTACGATATGGAGCGAGGGTGCTGTCTCACTCACTTGAGTGGGGGCCGGTGGGACGACATCTCGCCGACGTACTCACCAGATGGGCGATGGCTCGCGTTCAACTCCAACCGGCTTGGCTCCCCCTTTCCGCAGATCTACGTCATGCCGGCCACCGGCGGCGAGGCGGATCTGGTTTCACCGTATCTTCACGGTCAGGAGGGTTACTACACGTCTCCCGATTGGGCGCCTGTTGGAGACCACGTGGCGTTCCATGGTCGTGTGGGCCGCAGAGGTTCCTACAACATCCTGGTTGCGGACGTGGCCGATCAGGGGCGCCGCCTCAGGCAGCTCACCTGGGAGGGGAACAATGAGGACCCGAGTTGGGCCCCCGACGGACGCCATCTCGTGTTCGTCGGACAGCGCGATTGGGGCACTGGTTTGATGGTGGTCGACACGGCTACGGGCACCTACCGGATGCTCAGGAGGGGACTCGATGTCCGAGTGCCTGATTGGTCGCCGTCTTTGGGATGGGAGGGGCCGTAGTGGGCCGCGAACAGCCTTTGCCACACATACGGTATCCGGGTCATTGCGCCATGGTGCGTATTGGGGTATATGCCTTATGTTACGTTCCACCCATATGCGGGCCATGGGTGGCGGAAACACAGCGTTTCACCAGCGGGCTCGCCGAGTCGGCTAGCCTCCTGAGATGACCACCCACCGATAGGACTGAGGATGAGGAACAAACACTTATTCATACCAGCTATCGCAATCATGCTCATGCTCAGTGCCTGTGGAGGCGGTGATCCACCGCCAGCGCCGGCGCCCACTGGACCGACCCAGGCTGAGATCGACGCACGCAATGATTCGATTGCTGCAGCTAGGGCCACTGAAGCAGCTCGCGTGGCTGCTGAGCGGGATGCGGCGCGCCGTGAGCAGGAGCGTCTCAATCGTGCGGCCGAACAGGCACGGGCAACGATCGAAGCTACGGTGCCGTTCGACTACGATGAATCGGACATTACCGCCGCGGGGGAGCGGATTCTCCAGGCGAAGCTACCGATCCTGCGTAGCAGCCCGACGCTCCGCCTCCGACTCGAAGGCCATGCCGATGAGCGCGGGTCGACCGAGTACAACCTCGCGTTGGGTAGCCGGCGTGCGGAGAGCGTGCGTGACTTCTTGACGGGGTTCGGGATTGCGTCGAGCCGCTTCACCACGACGTCGTTCGGAGAGGAGCGGCCTTCGGTCAACCGGAGCGACGAAACGGCGTGGTCTCAGAACCGTCGGGTCGAGTTCGTGATCACGGGCGGTCAAATTTCGGCCAGCGAGGAACAGTAAGAACGGCGTCAGTTCCAGGTAGAGGGACATGAAAAGAATGACCCCTCCTTTGGTCGCGTATCGCGGCTGGGTGCGTGGGGGAGGGGTCTTTTTCGTCGCCGCGAGTTTGTTGCTCACGTCCGGATGCGCCATGAAAGGGGACGTTCGACGTCTCCAGGAAGAGGTTGCTCAACGGTCGTCTCGGCAGGACGCCCAGTTGGCCGAATTGCGCGCGTTGGCGACGGATATCCAGGAGGAGATCGAAGCCCTCCAGGACACGCTGGACGTGCAGTCTGTCATGGTGGTGGATAGCCGTGGCGGGATCTCGCGCGAGCTTCGTGAGATCCAAACCCAACTGTCGCAACTCACCGCGTTGACTGGACAAATTCAGCGCTCCATGGTCTCGATCTCCCAGCGTGTCCAGGCCGAGGGGGCCCGGGTCACGGCTTCGGACCAGCGGGCAGACCCCGATTCTCTTCGTGCTCTCGTCGGGCGTGGTGCCGGCAGGGCCGCGCCAGAGGAGACGTACGAGGCGGCGATGACACAGTACGGTCGTGGCTCGCTGAACACCGCCCAAATGGCCTTCCGGAGTTTTTTGGAAAATTTTCCCGATCATCAGCTGGCGCCCAGGGCTCAGTTCTTCCTCGCCGACATCCTCGAACAGGAGAATCGGCCCGACGAGGCGGTGGCGGAGTTCCTCAGGGTTGCCGAGCTGTACCCGTCCGCGGATCAGGTCGCCATGGCACTATACCGCATCGCGCTGATCTACGTGGAGCAGGAAAACGTCGATGAGGCCGTGATCTATCTTGAACGACTGACCAACACGTATCCTGACAGCGGACCGGCGGAGATCGCCCAGGAGCTGCTGCAGGAGATCCGCTGACGTCCGGCGCAGGGCCTGATGCGTTGTCCAGAGTGTGACGCCAGCGAGAATCGCGTCGTCGATACCCGCGATAGCCGAGAGGGGCGTGCCGTCCGTCGCCGAAGAGAATGCGCGGTGTGCCGTGCTCGCTTCACCACCTACGAGCACGTCGAAAAACGACCGTTGCGTGTGGTCAAACGCGACGGCAGCGGAGAGGACTTCGAAAGGGCGAAGCTGCTTCGGAGCGTGACCCTGGCCTGTGCAAAAAGGCCGGTCGCGGAGGGCGATATCGACGCGGTCGTGGATGCGGTCGAAGAGAATCTGACCCGGACGGCCAGCTTCGAGGTTGCCAGTTCTCAGATCGGTGAAGTCGTGATGGAGCACCTGGCCCCTTTGGACCGTGTCGCGTACGTGCGTTTCGCCTCTGTCTATCGGAACTTCCAGGACATCGGTGAGTTCCAAGACATGGTGCACGACCTGAACGCGGAAGAGCGGCGTCAGGGCTCGGCCAAGAACCAAGAGGAGCTCCCACTTTGACCCCCGCGTAAATTCCGTGCGGCCTCCAACTCCTGTCCGTGCGGCGATGCATCCTACCGGAAGCGAGCTTCTTTAGCGCGCTCTCACACCTGTGATGGCTGATATGATCCGAAATTCCCGCGGTGAAATGCCTTTCCTCGATCATTTGGAGGAACTGCGCTGGCGCATCTTGTGGAGCCTCCTTGCGATCGTCCTCGGCGCCGTGGTCGGCTTTATCCTGGTGGTGAAATTCGGAGTGCTCGATCTCCTGATCAACCCATACTATTCCGTCATGGGCGAAGAAGTGAGGCTCGTGTTTCTTTCTCCGACGGAGCCTTTTTTCCTGATCCTTCGCGTGGGGATTCTCCTCGGCCTCGTTCTGGCTTCTCCCATCCTCATTTACCAGATCTGGGCGTTCTTGTCTCCTGCGCTCGATCGGCATGAAAAGCGGGCCATCATTCCCGCCCTATATATGGGCGTGGTTCTTTTCGCGTCTGGCGTGGCGATGTCGTACTACCTCGCGCTTCCGGTGACACTTCGGTTCCTTCTGTTTTTTGCGGAAGGGTACTTCGAACAGATGTTGCAGGCGGGCCCGTATTTGGGGTTTGTCACGAAGCTGCTCATGGCCTTCGGCATTCTATTCGAGTTGCCGGTGGTCATCATGATTCTGTCCGCGCTGGGGCTTGTTACGCCCGCGTTTCTGCGGGAAAAAAGGCGCCATGCGATCGTCATTATCACCGTGTTGGCCAGCCTGCTCAGCCCCGGTGACGTGGTCACAGTGACGGCCATGATGATGGCTCCGCTCGTGCTTCTGTACGAGTTCAGCATTCTTCTGTCGGTGGTGATCACCAAACGGCGGCGGAAGCGGGATATCGGCGGCGATCCGCCGGACGGGTCCGTCGAGACAGGATGATCCCCAGGGGACGCTTCGGCCTTTGGGTAGTTGCGTTCGGGTGGACCTTCCTGACGTTGGGATCGGCTGGGGACGCTTCGGCGCAGGTCGCTGATCCGGACGGGGAAGAGGTCGACTCGGCGCGAATTCGGGTCCTCGAGCGGCTGAGGAGCCTCTCTAGACCGCCGGGCGTCGACTCGACGCTGTTTGTGACGGACTCGACGGGCGGGCAACTGGCGGCCGCCTTGGGCCCACCGCGACCACAGGCCGTAGACTCGTTCATGGCCGCCCTGCTCGAGTTGCCCGGCTACGCCGTGACCCAATATTCCGGTGGGGAGGCGCGATTCGACGCTCTGACCCAGCGCATGACGCTGCTCGGTGCCGAAAGTACTCCGGCCGAGCTGACCCAGGAGGGCATGACCGTAACCGCGGCGGATACGATCAACTTGGCCGATTCGCTGCTTTGGACGGCGGGCGAGACGATAACGGACCGGCCCGGCGAGGAGTCGGTGAGGAGCTCGAACATCATCTACGACCGCCGAGCCGACCGCGGGACAGCGTTCGGCGCCCACACGACCATGTCCCAGGGGGCCACCTGGGTGATGGACGGTGACCTTCCGGCCATCCTCCCGGATACGGTGTTTGGGCACGAAATCAACTTCACGTCGTGTGAAGAAACCGAGCCTCACTACCACTTTGCGGCGCGAGAATTCAAGGCCATTGGAGGCAGTTGGTTCGTCGCCCGAAATGTGACCCTCAACTTCGCCGACGTGCCGGTGTTCTGGCTGCCTTTCATCTTCCAGAGCACGGAGTCCGGGAGGCACAGCGGCGTTCTCATGCCGCGCTTCGGTGTCAACGACATTGTGCGCACCTCTCGTGGACACGCTCGGCGGGTGTCCAACATCGGATTTTTTTGGGCCCTCAACGACTACGCCGATGCCACCGTCTCAGGAGACTGGTGGAGTGACAACTTTACCGCTGTCACCGGGGCTTTCCGTTATCGGGTGACGCAGAAATTTCTCAACGGTTCGGCGAATGTGAGGCGTTTTTGGAGAACAAATGGGCGTCGCGAGCTGTCCTTCGACACGCGTCACAATTGGACGGTCGATGAACGGATGACCGTCCGCGTCTCAGCGCGGTATGCGACCAGTTCCAGCTTCGTGAGGCAGAATTCCTTCGATCCCAGGGAGGTGACGCAGTCCATAAACTCGGAGGGTGGCTTGAATCGCCGCTTCGATTGGGGCAACCTCTCGGTGAGTGCGGATCGTCGGCAGTTTCTGAGCGACGACCGTGTGGAGATGACGCTTCCAACCGCGAACCTGTCTCTGAACGCCATCACGCTATTTTCTGCTCCCAGTAGCAGTGCCCGGTTCTACAACAACATGACGATGTCGGGGAGCGGGAGTTACAGGCGAAGCACCGTGGTTCGAGCGGCGCAGCCCGATAGCATGTTCGCTCGCTCGCTCGCCGACGAAATCCGGTCGTCCTCCAGCGTCAGTAGCGGATTAAACCTGGGAGGGCTGTCCTGGTCACAAGGGGTGACTCTGGCGGAGATTTCCAACCTCGACATTCCAGCGGCGATCGCGTTCCCAAGCGACACGCTCGGTGCGCTCCCCACGGGCCTCTCGGATCTGTCGACCGCGGACCTCACGTGGAACACGAGCCTCAACTACCAGCAGCGCCTGATTGGGACGACGACGTTCACGCCCGGTCTGCAAATTTCCGGAGCGGCCAGACGTTCCGACGAAATTCCCGAAGCCTCGAATTTCGTATTCGGACCTCGGCGTGTTTCCTTCGGTGCGCGCTTGAAGAGCGACATCTACGGCTACTTCGGAGGCCTTGGCGGTTTCGAGGCGATTCGGCATAAAATTTCGCCGTCGGTCTCGTACAGTTATGCCCCCAAAATATCGGCGAACGATCTCCAGGAGACCGTTTTCGGGGTCGCGAACGCCTACGCGCAGAACGTGGTCACGTTCGGGTTCAACCAAACGTTCGAGGCGAAGCGCGCCGAGGGTGAGGGGGACGCAGCGAGTGACGCCGATCTGATCGGACTGGACCTGGAGGAGGATCTCCTCGCGCCGGACTCGATCCGAGACGCGAGGGCCGATTCACTTTTCGCGCTCGATCAAGCCCCACTACTGATTCCGGCCGATGACCGGATCGACGAGAACGGTCCGCAGAGGCTTCCGACTTCTAGGGTGATCAACTTGTTGGCGCTCAACACCAGCGTGGTCACATACGACTTCGTTCGCGCAAGAAAGGAAGACGACAAGTTAGAAGGATTCACGACGACCCGTTTGAGGAATCAGATCAGTTCGGACTTCTTGCGGGGGCTTCAGCTCTCGGTCGAACACGACCTCTTCGACCGGGACGGAGAGGACCAACGGATCTTCGATCCAGCGCTGTCACAGTTGAATCTTTCCTTCGCGGTCAGCTCCAACTCGGGCGTAATTCAAGCGGTTGGCCGCATGTTCGGTGGCGGACCCGCGGGATCCGAGGCTGATTCAGCGGCGGCGCCCGTGGAAACCGACGACATCGATCCACTTCTCGACAACCTCGCGGAACTCAGCCCCACCGATGAGTCCTTGATCATCCCCGGTGCGGGTTCGGACGACGTCGTGGGCCAGGGTCCCCAGAGACCTTCCCGAGCGGGGAGCGGTGGGGTGTGGAACGCGAACTTCTCCTACTCGTTGCGTCGAAGCCACGACGTGGGTGTACCGGCGAGCCAACTGCTTCAGATGGGAATCCGTCTCAGCCCGACTGAGAACTGGGATCTCGTCTGGCGGACATCGTACGACGTCGAGGTACGCGGTTTCTTGGACCACACCATAAGCCTGACGAGAGACTTGCACCGATGGCAAGCGAGTTTCGACTTCCTGCAAACCGCCACAGGGAACTGGTCTTTCCGCTTCCAGGTGTCTCTCACCGACAACCGTGATCTGAAGTTCGACTACGATCAACGAAGCACGGACCTCAACAGCCCTTATTAGTCCATCATCGGATCGCCCGGTCCCCTGTCTTCAGCGAAACTAGATTCGTCCTCTGTAGAGGACGGTCTGCCAACACCTCCGGCTAAAAGGCCTGATTCCATGCGCTTTTTAGCTTTGGTATCGCTTATGCAGTTAGTAACGTCGCGAGGATGTCGTGGACCCTTGTTGGGCCCACCCAACGCCAGCGAGGAACGAAAATCATGTGGAAACGTGCACTTATGTTGACGGCGGTGCTGCTGCTGGGGGCTTGCGATGACGATCACGATACGATCCTGGTCCCGGTCGACGGCCCTGCCCCACCCCTCAGGGTGGACGCGGGCTATTACAATCGAGCCGTGACCGTGTACTGGGATCTCGCAGCGGGGTGGAACGGGGAGACGTTCCGAATCTTCGCCAAGCGCCAAGAAGACATGTCGTTTTTCATGATTGCGGAGGCGACGAGTTGTTCTGGAGGCAGTTGTGAATACACCGACACGAACATCGTGGAATCCGTGAGTTGCGATTATTACGTGACGGCCCTCGATCCGGATACCGGTCTGGAAACCGATTCGGACGAAACCGTCCGTGTGTCCGTTCCGTCGTTCGCCCCGCCGCCCGTCCCAACCAATCTGGAAGTAATTGCGTTGGACGGGACGAACTACATCCGGTGGAATGACGACGCCCGTTCGGCCGGAGACTTCTCCGGATACCGAGTTTTTCTGCTTTCCGGGGCCGGTGGGACCACAACTCCGCTCGGGGAATCGGACTCGCCGGGTTTTCTCGATGCTTTGGCAGAGAATGGCGTGACCTCCAGCTACGCTGTGGCTTCCGTGGATATCTACGGTCATCAAAGCGGGATGAGTATCGAGGGCCATGGCACACCCCGCCCCGACTTCACCGGCGAATTGGTGTACTCCTTCATGGACGTTCCTGATGCGTCCGGATTCGGCTTCGTGGCGTCCGATGAGCTGGACCCGATCGTGCCTGGTACCGCCGCCGACAGGCATTTTCGCCTGGAAGCGGACATCTCGGGGTGGTGGCTGGTCCCTGGTCCCTCGGCGGAAGTCTTTCCAAGCGGGGTGTTTACGACGCGACTCAAGTGCGGCGTTGCCGCTGATGCGCTGTGCGAGGACTGGACGATCGCGCCCCTGTCCGGATACAGCCCGTTAGAGGTCGCCGTAGAGCCGGAGTTCACTTACATGTGGCGAGTGGTGGACGCCGTCGGGGTGGTGCACTACGGTGCGATTCGAGTGACGCTGCTCGGGACGGACCAAACCGGTGACGCACTCATGATCTTCGATTGGGCATACCAACTCCAGGGAGGGAATCCCCAGTTGGTCGTGCGTTGACGGTGCCTGGCCGCACCCATCCGCGGCTCCTCCGCTCCCGGCTGCGACACAGCCGGGAGCGTTGCGTTTAGGTTGTGCACCTCTCTATCATATAGGTATGGTGCCCGTTCTCGAAGCAGTACCCAATTTCAGTGAAGGGCGAGATCTCGGGTGGATTCGGGAGTTGATCCAGGTCATCGCGGCGAATGACGTGGAGGTGCTCGACTGGACGGCGGATCGCGACCATCACCGGTCCGTCGTCACCTACATCGGAGACACGGAGGGGGTCGAAACTGCTTCGATAGACGCGGCTCGTTTCGCGATGGACGGAATCGACTTGAGATCCCATCACGGTATTCATCCCAGGATCGGTGCTTTGGACGTTTTGCCGTTCGTTCCCTTGCACGATCTGACCATGGATTCCGCCGTGGAAAGTGCTCGTAGGGTCGCGGGAAGATTGGCCTCCTTAGGAGTCCCGGTCTACCTATACGGTGAGGCACAATTCCCGAGAGCCTCGTTTGGATCGGAGCGTTCGCTCGCCGCGATACGTCGCGGCGGATTCGAAGCTCTCGCGGGGGGATTTCCGGCAGGGCGGGAGCCGGATTTGATCCCCCCCGGACGGCCCGACACTCCGCATCCGACGGCGGGGGCCACGTGCGTCGGAGCGCGACGGGTCTTGTTGGCGTGGAACGTCTTTGTGGAGGGGGTATCCTTGAACGCTCTGAGAGCGATTGCGGGAGGACTACGGGAGTCCGGAGGCGGATTCAGGTCGTTACGAGTGTTGGCTTTGGCACTCCCCGAGGCGGAGCGACTCCAAATCTCGATGAATCTTGAAAATCCCGAGGCGACATCTCCATACGACGTGTTCGACTCGATCGAAGGACAGGTCGAGGCTGCAGGCGGGCGTGTAATCGAGACCGAGGTCATCGGTATGATTCCCGATCCCCTTGTATTTCCGGCTGCTGGAGACAGATTTAGGCTTCTTTGCCCAGTCGAGTCCCGTCTCCTCTCTCGTCGCGTGTCCCAGCATGTATCGGCACGGGAGATTAGGTCAGGCGCAAGCGTGAGTGCTGATTTGTGAGTAGTATCGAAAACTTGAAAGAGCAGGCTCGGAGCTTCGAGCAAAACGAGCAGTGGGAGAAGGCCTTGGATCTTTACAACAAGGATATCGACCTCCTGTCGGAGCAGGATACGCCCGACATCGCGTTGTTTAATCGATCCGGCGACTTAGCGACGAAGATCGGCAGCGACGCCCAGGCGGTGGCATTCTATGAGCGTGCCGTGGATTACTACATGGACGCCGGGCTCCCCAACAACGCGATAGCGGTTTGTAAAAAAGTGATGCGAAACCTGCCTGATCGGTACAGCATCCACCTCAAGATGGGACAAATCCGGGCGGCACAAGGTTTCATCACGGATGCGCGTACGAGTTTCGTTACATACGCGGGGAAGGTCCAGGCAGCAGGCGACATCGATGAAGCGTTTCGGGCGTTGATCGAATTCGTCAGCTTGGCCCCGGACGACCATGAGGCGTGTATGGTGCTTGCGGCCCAACTGGAGCAAAACGGTAGGACTGACGAGGCGCTCTCACAGTATATCGGAGCGTATCGCATCATGAGCCGGCAGGGTCTCGGTGCCCTTGCCGAGCAGGTCGCGGCTCAAATCCGGACGATCGATCCCGACTTGGACCTCGAAAATGCGGCCTCGGACGAGGTCTTCGATCGGGAATCGAAGTCTCGCCGGGCGGCGGCTCGTTCGAAAGGTGGGCGGCCGCACGACGAAGCGGACGAGCCGGAGATCATCGGGCCTATCGACTTACCCCTGATGTCGTTCGACGACGAGGACGATGATGAGGTTCCTGTGCCCACGCTTGACGCGCCCGAGGCGGAAGATTCGCCTGAGGCCACAGCCTGGGAGGCTCTGGAAGAGGAAGTCGAAGTCGCCCCTGCTTGGGCGGCTCTGGACGACGAAGAGGACCCCGAAGAGACCGTAGAGGATGTCGCGGCCTTGTTGTCTCTTGAGGACAATGGGGGCGAGGCCGAAGAGGCGAGCGAGGACCCCGTAGCCTTGCCGATATTGGGGGACTTTGTGGAGGGCGGCGAGGAGGCCGTTGAAGAAGTAGCGACGGGGACGAATTTGGAGGACTTTGGGAAAGCTCCGGACGAGGTCGGTGCCTGGTCGCTCGACGGGGGCTCGGAGGAGGCGCTTGCGGACGCCCTCGAGGAGGCTCTTGCTGAGAGGGCCGCAACTCAGGCGGCCGAGTCCGCGGCATCCGAAGCCGCTGCAGAGGCTGAAGCTGAGAGGGCCGCAGCGCTCGCGGCGGAGTCGCGGGCGGCTGAAGCGTCGGCAGCGCTGGCGGCGAAACAAGCGGCCGCCGAACGAGCCGCTGTAGAGGCCGCTAAACTAGCCGAGGCACAGACGGCGCAGGCTGCTGCTGCCCGAGCAGCGGAAGAAGCCGCAGCTGCGGCCGCTAAAGCGGCCGAGCAAGCTGCCACCGCGCCCCCCGACAAGCCCACACCCGTGTCGAATTTGGAGGCCGGTCCCTCTGCGCCGACCCCGTCGTCGGACCAGTACGTTGATTTGGGTGCGATGCTTCTTGGTGACCAGACGCCAGCAGAGAAGTCGACTCGTTTCGTCGTACCGTATGAAGAACCCACGGGTGACGACCAGGCCGACTTCGAGAAGATGTTGGCCCAGTTCCGCGAGAAGGTGTCAGAGAACATCGATGCGGGCGATTCCATGGCCCACTATGATCTCGGCACTGCGTACATGGAGATGGGGCTTTTGAACGAGGCGATAAGCGAGTTCCAACTGGTGTTGCGAGGGGCGGCCGACCATCTCGCGACCTACGAGATGCTTGGTCAAACATTCTTGCAGAAAGAAGAGCCGGAGGCCGCGCTCAGATCCCTCAACCGAGGACTCGAGGTGCGCTGCGATGTCGAGGAGGAGCGAGTAGGTATCTACTATTTCCTCGGGCTTGCGCATGAAACCACCGGCAACAAGGACACTGCCGTCGAATTCTACGACAGGGTCTTCTCGCTAGACATCAACTTTGCGGATGTCACAGAGCGCCTTCGGGGCCTCCGCAGTTAGCCCGGCGAGCCTGATCGATGCGCCCGACGAGTCCCGCGGTTTTGTGATGGAGGCGGCGCAAAGCTCCGTTCTGAGAGGCCCACCTCCGAACCTTTCCTCGGTGCAGAACCTGGTTGCGGATCGGCTCGAGGGTGTCCAGGACGAACTGAAGCGAGTCATCATCTCGGACTTCGATCTGATCGAGGAGATCACTGAATATCTTCTTCTGATGCGCGGCAAACTCTTCCGTCCCACGCTTCTGCTTCTCAGCAATAAAGTCGGTGGGAGCCCCTCGCAGGACGCGGTCACGCTCGCCGCAGTCGTAGAGTTGGTCCACCTCGCCACACTCGTTCACGACGACGCCGTCGACCACAGTGTCCTACGGCGCGGTCTCCCCACGGTAAATGCCCTTTGGACCCATCAGATTGCGATCATCATGGGGGACTACCTGTACAGTCGGGCGGTCACGGAACTCACGCGGCTAGGGAGGCTGGACGCCGTGGCGGTGCTTGCGAGCGCCGCCAACGAAATGAGCATCGGCGAGTTGCGCCAACTCAGCTCCTACGATGCACTCGACTTCACGGAGTCCGATTACTACAGACTCATCGCGTCGAAGACGGGGTCGTTGATGTCGGCGGCGTGTGAAATGGGGGCACTGGCTGGCGTGACCGAATATCGGAAGCCCCTGGCGGTGTTTGGGCACAATCTGGGCATGGCGTTTCAGATCGCCGATGACGTCTTGGACTACACCGGGTCCGAGGCCGTCACGGGAAAGCCGTCGGGACACGACTTGAGAGAGCGCAAGGTGACACTTCCCTTGGTCGGAGCTCTTAGAAACGTCTCCGCCGTGGAGTCGCGCGAGATTCGTGACTTCTTCACGCTGGTGGAGGCGTCCGGCGAGGAGATCGATCGAGTGGTCGAAATCGTGCACCATCGCGGCGGGTTGGATTACGCGAACGAGCGGGCGGAGTCGTACGCGGGGCGTGCGTGGGAGGCGCTCCGTAGCCTTCCAAAGGATCCGGCCACCGAAGCGCTTAGGGACGCCGTGAGCTACACGGTAAGGCGGGATCGTTGATGTCACTACGATCCCTCTTCGGACGTCGTTGCCGGGCGAACGCGGGTTATTCGGGCGAGCGGGCACGATAGGACATGCTAGTCGATACGTATCAACGGAATATCAAGCGCTTGCTTTGGACGCAGGCGCTCGGACTTCTACTCGGGGGGTTGCTTACCCAGCTCTCGGAGTCGTTTCTTCCGGACAGCCCAGCAAAGACTTTTCTCACAATGTCGGTGGAGGCTTCGATCGGGCCGTTGGCGATCGATCTGGTCGTGTTTGCGTTCACTGTTGGCCCCCTGGTACTCAGCTTGAACGTGCTGACCCTGGTGGGGATCGCCATCGTAGCCTTTATTGTTCGCTCCTGGATCTAATTCAGGAACGGACCTAGAACGGAGGATATATCATGGGACTCGGCGGACTTGGAATGTGGGAGATGATCATGATCTTCCTCGTGGTCCTGCTTCTTTTTGGAGCCAAACGGCTTCCGGAAATCGGTTCGTCCCTGGGCAAAGGGATTCGGGAGTTCAAGGGGTCGATCAAGGAAATTGAGAAAGAGGTGAAGGCCGTTGGCGAACCGGAGCGCGACGCGGTGCCTCCTCCATCGACCCCGCCTGCCCACCAGGACGAGGGCCCGAGGAGACTGACAACGAGCCCGGGCCCTGAGTCAGGCGCGGGCCATAGTGGCGGGGTCCCCACCGTGGAGGCCGCGAGCCAGGAAGCGTCGGCCGTGGTGAGCCCGGAGGAGGAGAGCCCTGAGGCCGTGGGGTCGGAAGATGCCGGGTCGACGGAAATGGCGTCCGGCGGGCAAGACGGCCCGACCGGGGTAGGTGTAGAGGAAACCTAGAAAGCCATCGGGAACTGCTGCTGAACGTCTTCGGGATCGACGTTTAGGACTTCATCCCGCCGATCGACGATGCGGGCTACCTCGCGAAGGCCCAAGAGCCATTCCTGCAGGCGGTTCTGCTGTTCGATTCCGAGCAGTTGATCCCTCAGGGCCACGCGCTCGCCTTCGAAAGCGAGCGAATCTGCGGGAAAGTAGTCGGCCAGTTCGATGATGAAAACGTTGTTGTCGGCCTCCACCGCGCCGCTCACGTCCCCGATGTTCAGGCCGAACCCCGCTCCCACGGCGGCGTTTAATCGCCCGATGCCGGGAACGAAATCAAGTCGGGCGTACGGCCCGGCTTCACGGACTTCCAGATTTTTCTGTTCGGCGACGGCAGCCAAGTTGGTGCCTGCCCGAATCTGGGCAACGATTTCCTCGCCCTCGGACTTGGCTTGTTCGACTTTCTTGATGGCTCTGACCGTCTGCTCAATGGAGCTGGTGGCGTCTTCGCGCGAGATCGCCCCCTCTTCCCTGAGTTCGACGAGTTCCAGCATGTAGAACGCCTGTCTCGTCTCGAAAACGATACTGACGTCACCCACCAAACCTTCTTCGAAAGCCCAATCGGCGCCCTCACCCGCTTGACCGGCACCAGCAACAAACGCGAACTCAGGTGTGAGATACGCGGTCTCAACGGGAAGGTTCAACGCCAGAGCGGCCTCCTGCAAAGTACGTGATTCGCCTAAGGCCTCGACCGAGTCGGCGAGCGTGAGAAGCTCGAGTTCGGACTCTTCAGTGCGCGTGAACGGAACAACGATATGGCGGGCCTGAACACTGTCTTCCGCGTGGTCTTGGACCTCGATCAGATGGTAGCCGAACGTGGTCCGCACCGACCCCGTGATCTCACCTACCTCGGCCGCGAAGGCCGCATCGGAGAACGGCGCCGGCATACGGTCCCTGGTAAACCAACCGAGTTCTCCCGACCCGGCTCCGACGCCGGGTCGGCCGAACATATCCTCGAAATCGGCCCCGTCTCGGATCTCCTGTCTCATTTCGGCTGCGATTACCCCCATCGCGACGGAATCCTCGGGGGTCGGCGTCTTGTCGAGGACGACCGCGCGCACGGTGGCCTGGGCCGGAAGCGCGAACTCCTCCTCGTGATCCTCGTAGTACTGTCTTACTTCTGCTGGCGTTACTGGAATACCTTCGTCGGAGACCCTTTGGGCAGGGTTGAGAGTGACGAAGTTGACCGAGATCCGCTCGTTGCGGTCGCGGTATTCGTCCCAGAGGGCCGCATTGGTGAAGTAGAGGTCGGAGGACACCTGTCTCATCAGCTTGGTGCGGGGGATCACATCCCGGTAGTACATCTCCAATTGGAGAAGCATGAGGTCGTCGATGGTGGGAGAGGACAGGAAGGTCTGATACTTCTGGATGTCGAACACTCCGTCCGTTTGAAACGCGGGGCTGGTCTGGAACTCTGGTGGAGGACTAAACCGGGCCGCGGTCAGCAACTCCTCATTCGTTACCACGATGCCTCGTCGCCTCAACTCCTGCCGGATCAGGATCTGGTTGACGACCTCGTCGAACGCTGCGTCTTCGAGGTCGCTGACCTGTTGGGTCGTGACGGGATCCTCCTGGGAGGCTTGAATCTCGTCAAAAAGCGAGCGGTAGGTCTGGTTGAAGGCATCGTAACTCACCGGAGTGCCGTTTACGCTACCGATCTCCCCGATAGAGAGGCCGCTCTGGCCCGTGATGTCCATTCCCCACTGGAACACCATGAGGCCCACGAAGGCGAACGCTGTAACCAGCATGATCCACTTCGTGTTGTTCCGCATTTGACGCATCATGAAACGGCAACTCCTGGGCGAGTCCTGTACTAAATCACATCCACGTGATCATACGCAGAAAGGTCACGAAAGGTAATGGCCGAGATGGGGCTGCCTCAACCTTTCTCGTTGACACAATTTCGGCGTAATCAGTATCTTCCTCGCGTCTACGGTCCTGCAATTTTGCGCCCCTCGCCTTTTCCCGTTCGTCCGGGGAGTTCGGTGTGTCCGAGTCTCTGAATCACCAGATCGAGCAACTAGAAGCGATCTACAAGTCGGAACGGGATCCGCAAGGGCGCGCATTTGCGCCCCTGGCGGATGCCCATCGCCGGCGTGGCGATCTCGATAAAGCGCTCGCTGTTCTCCAAGAGGGGCTGACCGCTCATCCCGATTTCGCTTCCGGTCATATGGTTGCGGGCTGGGTGTACCGCGCCCAGCGGGCGTCGGATAATGCCATGCGTTCGTTCGAGCTGGTTTTGACTTTGGACGAAGAGAACTCGCTCGCGCGGGCCGCGATCGCCGAGCTGATCGATGATCAGCGGGCTCAGGATTACCGGGACAAGGTTGCGGCTCAAGAAGCAGCTGAGCGGTCAGCCACGGCCGCAGCGGTGGCCGAAGTCCCACGGCCGGTCGTCCCCATCGAGTCGCTTGCGCCGGGGGTGCCGCGTGAGCCGCGAGCCGCGCCCGCCGAACCAACTGCCGACTCTGTGCATGGCCACCCCCGTCCGTTGGTGCCGATCGGTTCGCTGGCGCCAGTTGTCGAGATCGGGTCCTTGGCGCCAGAGGTCGAGCCTACGCCCGAAGGCGCTCCGGCGACGCCCGTCGTGGGCCGTGATGACCGCCCTACTATGCCGATAGACTCTTTGGCACCTGAGAATGGGCCGCCGGACGATGGCCCTCCGGTGGACGACGGCCTACCCGGCAACCCCCCACTGTCCTTCTCGCTGGACCATGAGGGCGAAAGGATGTCCGGCGTCGAGCCGGTCGGCGAAGAGATCTATACAAAAACGCTTGCTGAGCTTTATGCCGGCCAGGGGGCTACGGACAGGGCGATCGAGACCTATCGCAAGATGCTGGATCACGATCCCACAAACGAGACATTCCGCAAGCGGGTGGCCGAACTGGAATTGGCCGCATCCAGTATCGATGCGGCGGCGGTCGAGCAGGCGGTTCCGATCGAGGCGCCTGCACCGGACAGGGACCCAGAGGAACCTCAGTCCGGCAACGAGTTTCGCTGGATCGACGAACTGTAGCCTCCTGGAGACGCCATCGTGCGAATCGCACTAATCAACGGTCCCAACCTCGGTCTGCTCGGGCGACGGGAACCCGACGTATACGGGACCGATACCCTGGACGACATCAACGGCGCCGTGGTATCCCTGGCTTCAGAGCTCGGAGTTGAGGTCGAGACTTTTCAGTCCAACGCGGAGGGCGCACTTCTCGACTTCATCGAAGAGGCGAGCCCTCGGGTAGACGGATTCTTGATCAATCCCGGTGGACTGACGCACACCAGCGTGGCTCTGCGGGATGGGCTGGTCGCCGTAGGGCTTCCGTTCGTGGAGGTCCACCTCTCCAACACCACCGCAAGAGAACCTTTCCGGCGTCATTCGTATCTCTCGCCGGTGGCCGCTGGGGTGGTTCTAGGTTTTGGATCTCAGGGCTATCTTCTAGCCCTCAGAGGGCTCGTGGCTCGGATCGCCGCCGACTAAGCCCGACCACATTTTTGAACCGATGACAAGGTGTTATGGCTTCGACCGCGGATTTTCGTAACGGCCTGGTGCTCGATATCGATGGCCAGCTATGGACGCTCATTTACTTCCAGCATGTTAAGCCGGGTAAGGGCGGAGCTTTCGTGCGGACGAAGCTCAAGAACGTTCTCACTGGTGCGGTGGTCGACAAGACCTATCGCGCGGGGGAGAAAGTGACCGATGTCCGACTGGAGCGCCGTCCCGTGTCCTACAGTTATTCCGACGGGCAGCTCTACCACTTCATGGATCAGCAGACCTATGAGATGATCCCGATCTCGGGCGATCTTCTAGGTGAGGACCAACTCAAGTTCCTGAAGGAAAACATGGAGTGCGAGGGTCTGGTCCATGACGGCACGGTCATCAGTGTCGAGCTCCCTCAGTTTGTTGAGTTGGTGGTTGCCAGGACCGATCCAGGGTTCAAGGGAGACACGGCGCAAGGCGGCACCAAGCCGGCGACGCTGGAAACGGGGGCGGTCATTCAGGTGCCCCTTTTCATCGAGGAGGGCCAGGTGGTCAAGGTGGACCGACGAGAGGGGAAATACCTGACCCGGGCATCGGTATGATGGATCTAGCGTTCGTTCAGAGCCTTATCCAATCGCTCGACCAAAGTGGGCTGGATTCGATAGAAATCGAGCGAGGAGGCACGCGCATCCGGCTTGCCAAAACGCCCCCATCAGAGGCCGGAACGATTTCGGCGGGGCCGTCGGGCCTGGCGTCCACCTCCCTGCCCTTGGAGCGGGATGGCTTCGCGGATGCGAGGCCTGTCCCTTCCCACGAGCCGCCGTCGCAAAATTCTGTGTTGATCGACATCGTGTCTCCAATGGTGGGGACCTTTTATGGGGCCCCCGCTCCCGCCGCCGCGTCATATGTGGAAATGGGCGCCTCCGTTTCGCCGGGTGATACGCTCTGTATTATCGAGGCGATGAAGCTCATGAACGAGTTGGAGTGTGAGGTCTCCGGGGTAGTTCGTGAGATCTGTGTAGAGGACGGCGAACCCGTCGAATTCGGTCAGGTGTTGTTTCGCGTTTCCCCGTGACAGACGCCCCCGCGAATTTTGGGGGTGGGCTTCGCAAGATGAGGGCACGCCGGATCCTTCGGACCCCGATCGAGGTGTGTGAGTGTTCAATAAGCTCCTGATCGCGAACCGTGGCGAGATTGCCCTCCGGATCATCCGGGCGTGCCATGAGCTCGGCGTCAAGACCGTGGCCGTATATTCGGAGGCCGACCGTGAATCCCTCCATGTCCGCTTCTCCGACGAGGACGTTTGTGTCGGACCGGCGCGGGCGAGTGAGAGTTATCTGAACATCCCGCAGATCATTTCAGCCGCTGAGATCACGGGGGCCGAGGCCATCCATCCGGGCTACGGATTCTTGGCGGAGAACGCTGAGTTCAGTGAAATTTGTCAGCGTTCGGACATCGTTTTTGTCGGTCCAACTCCCGAACAGATTCGCTCGATGGGTGACAAAGCGACCGCCCGTCGTACGATGAAAGAGCTCGGCGTGCCGACGGTACCGGGTTCGGAGGGCGTCGTGTCGGATCCGGACGAGGGCCAGGAAATCGCTGCTGAAATTGGCTTTCCGGTCATGATCAAGGCGTCCGCGGGCGGCGGCGGGAAAGGGATGCGGATCGCTCACGACTCGGAAAATTTTGCTCGTATGTTCCAGGCGGCGCAGGCAGAGGCCGGGGCAGCGTTCGGTGATTCGGACGTCTACCTCGAGAAATGTATCGTCGCGCCGAAACACATCGAGTTTCAAGTGTTTGGAGACCAGCATGGGAGGGTTGTCCATCTGGGTGAGCGGGATTGTTCGATCCAGCGTAGGCATCAAAAGCTGATCGAGGAAGCTCCCTCGCCTGTGCTGACCCCCGAGCTGCGGGAGAGGATGGGAGAGGCGGCGGTGCTTGCCGCGAAAGGCATCGACTACGTAGGGGCGGGTACCGTCGAATTCCTTCTCGATTCCGAGGGATCGTTTTTCTTTATCGAGATGAACACGCGAATTCAGGTCGAGCATCCCGTCACCGAGGTCACGACGGGACTCGACTTGGTGAAAGAGCAGATCCGCGTGGCCGCCGGCGAACCACTGTCATTCCCCGAGGAGATCCCCCAGGTGCGGGGGCACGCGATCGAATTTCGAGTGAACGCCGAGGATGCTCGCCGGAACTTCGCGCCGTCCCCTGGCCTGGTTACGACGTTCCATCCACCCGGAGGGCCGGGCGTGCGACTCGACACACATCTATATGGTGGCTATCGGGTGCCCGCCTATTACGATTCGTTGTTAGCCAAGTTGATCGTAAGCGGAAGGGATCGGGAAGAGACTATTGTGCGGGCGCGGCACGCACTCGAGTCTTTTGTCATCGAAGGGATCCACACGACGATTCCCTTCCTTGCCGACATCACGCGCGATGAGCAATTCGTTGCCGGTGGGGTGGACACCGGATTCGTGGACCGCTTTCTCAGAGAGACCTCGAGCGACTGATGAAGATCGACGTACATTTCGAGCCCGCGGCCCCGCTCCCGGACTTGGCGGGACGCACGGTTGTCGTGATCGATGTTCTGCGCGCGACGAGTTCCATTGTGGAGGCCTTGGCCAACGGGGCCCAGGGGGTCTATCCGGCCGTGTCCACCGAGGAGGCGATCAAATTGGCGTCTTCCTTGGGGCCAGAGGACATACTTCTGTGCGGCGAGTCTCGCGGACGGATGGTCGAAGGATTCGCTCTCGGTAATTCGCCCAGGGAGTTCTCACCGGAGTGCGTATCCGGCAAACGGCTGGTGATGAGCACCACGAACGGCACGCCCGCGTTTTTCCTGGCCGCCGATGGCGTGAGGGTCTTGGCTTGTAGCTTCATGAATTTGACGGCGGTGGCGTTCGCGGTCCTGGAGGCTGATTCGATCCTGGTGTTGTGCGCGGGCACGGAAGGGTTGTTCTCCCTCGACGACGCTGTTTGCGCGGGCGCGCTCGTGCAGCGTATTCGGACCGAAATCGGGCAGGAAGTGAGACTCAACGACGCGGCGATGGGCGCCGTGGAGATGGCGCTGACGTTCCACATCAACGCCCATTTTCTCGCGTCGACCTGGACGGGCAGGCGCCTGATCGAGATCGGACTTCGAGAGGATTTGGATGTGTGTGCGCAGATCGACCGCCACTCCGTCGTGCCTGAGATGAAGAATCGCGTCATACAGCTGCGCTCTCCGGACGCGGGATCGTCCAGGCCCGACGGGTAAAGATGCTGTCCCGGAAGCAGCAGCGAGACATCGCGGCGGCTGGCCTATTGGCCTTGGGGCTTTTTCTGCTGGCAGCGCTCATTCCTGTGCCGTGGCTCGGCTCGAGGGGTGCCGAGTGGTTTCCCTCGGGGGACACCATGGGTGTGGTCGGTGGGACCACCCGGCGCGTGCTCACCATGTTCTTCGGCGTCGGGGCAGTTTTTGTCCCCGGGCTTCTTATTGTGGGCGGACTCAGGGCGAGCGAGTGGCTGTCGGTTGGGCGGGCGGCGCGCCTCTGGGTGCTCACAGCAAGTCTACTTTTGGTCTTGCCCATCGCTCTCGAGGTGCTGGGCCAGGGCGAGCTGGCGGGCCGATGGGGGGGGCTGGTGGGTCCACTTCTCGTGACCGGGTTCGGATTTCCGGGGGCGACTCTTTTCATCTTGCTTCTTCTGGTGGTGCTGTCCGTCGTGACCCTGGGTTGGAATCCACTCGGCTCCTTGGCGTACGGTATGGCGCAAGGAACCGGAGTGATGGCGCGGGGAGCTCGAGGCCTCCTCTCCTTTGCGGAAGCCCTCAAGAATCGATGGGACCGTCGTGGGAGGGGTCGACTGGAACGAACGCCGCCAATGGACCTTCTGGAGGGTGACGCAGGGTCCGCGCACGAGGCGGACGTCGATGATTCCGGCCAAGCAGAGCCGGTGGAGGAGGACCCCGGAGATCCGCAAACAGAGAAGCGCGCGGCGGACGACGCGGCGGACGTCGAGCTGGACGACGAGCTGGGCGACTGGAAGGACGGAGGCCGGGGATCGGGTCCTCTCAAGCGTGAAGTTGGAAACGGAAAAGTGTCGCTCGCGGATCACGCGGTGGGTGCAGGGGCGCCCGACCCGTTCTCCGAGACGGAGCCCTCCGATACGGGACTTCCCCCCATGGAATTCATGTCGGCTGCCAGCGACGAGGGTCGCCAAGACATGGAGCGCGAACTCGACGTCTTGGGCGAAGTCCTGATCGAAAAGCTCCGGACGTTCAACGTCGAGGGCGAGATCGGTGGCCGAACGACAGGGCCTGTGGTCACCCAGTATGAGGTCATCCCCGCGCCGGGCGTGAAGGTGAGCAAGATCGCGAACTTAGACGCCGACCTCGCGCTGGCGATGAAAGCGAGGAGCATTCGGATCGTGGCTCCGGTTCCCGGGAAAGGGGCCGTCGGTGTGGAGATCCCAAATCCGGAGCCGGAGGTGGTCCGCCTTCGGGATATTCTCGACTCACCGACCTACCAACAGAGTAAGGCCGAGCTTCCTTTGGCGTTGGGCAAGGATCTGAACGGAAGGCCCTATGTGGCTGATCTCAGTAAGATGCCTCACATGCTCATCGCGGGTGCCACAGGGTCGGGCAAGTCGATTTGCCTCAATACGATCATCACCAGCCTGGTGTACCGCCATACACCCAAGACCCTGAGGCTCCTCATGGTCGATCCGAAAATGGTGGAGCTCTCGACGTACCGGCTGCTCCCGCATCTGCGCCACAAGGTGGTCACCGACCCGCGCGATGCCGCCGGGCTCCTCAAATGGGCCGTCCTGGAAATGGACCGTCGGTACAGCCTGCTGAGCGCGAACGGAGTTCGCTCGATCGGCGAATTCAACGAACGCGTCGAGGAGGGTGTGACCGTCCGGAGGTTCGAGGCGAGGGGCGCGGACGACGATCCGGACCGGTGGATCTACGGGGAAGGGGTTCTTCCCTACATCGTGGTGGTCGTCGATGAATTGGCAGATCTCATGATGACCGTACAGAGCGAGGTGGAGAAACCTCTCACTAATTTGGCTCAGAAGGCCCGGGCGATTGGAATCCACCTGATCGTAGCCACACAACGACCGAGTGTGAACGTCATCACGGGCCTCATTAAGGCGAATTTTCCATCTAGAATCGCTTTCCGCGTCGCGTCCAAGACCGATTCGCGCACCATCCTCGACCAGAACGGGGCCGACAGCCTTCTCGGGAACGGCGATATGCTTTTTCTCCCGCCCGGCACCAGTGAGCCTGTCCGAATTCAAGGTGCTTATATCTCCACGGCGGAGACGGATCGGATGATGGGCTGGTATCGGGATCAGATCGAGCTTCAAAACCGGGCGCTGGACGAGACCGAGGCCGCGAACGAGTCGGACATTCTCGAGCAGATGCGTGCTCATGAGGAAGAGGCCGTTGCGGCGGCCGACGCCGAAGACGCGGGGGACTTGGACGAGCTCTTCCGCGCCGCTGGTGAGGTATGCGTTCAGCAGCAACAAGGCTCGACTTCGCTGCTGCAGCGCAAACTCAAAATTGGATATGGACGGGCTGCCCGGATCGTCGATCAGTTACACGATGCTGGGGTCCTCGGCCCGTCCGAGGGATCAAAGGCGAGGGAAGTGATGGTCGGCTTCGAGGACCTCGACACGATTTGCGCCAACCGAGGCGTGTGATGTCTCGGAGTGCACAGGGTCTCCCCCCGGAACGGGTCTGGCTCGCGCCGTGTATGGACCGCGCATGAACGACCCCTCGAGACTCCGCCTACTTCCTCTGCTCGTGGTCTTGTTGTTCCCCGCGTCGCGGTCACTCGAGGGCCAAGACGGCCAAGCGTATCGGGTGCTGTATGCGGCTAGCGACCGCTACTACGAGCTCGAAACCCTATGCGCCCGCTTCCAGCAGACGATCGAGGTGACGCTCCTCAGGCAGACCCGCACGGGAGAGGGCACCATTTGCCAGGAACGCCCCGACCATTTTTCGATGCGCTTCAGTGACCCGGAAGGGGATCTCGTGGTCGTGGACGGGACGTATCTCTGGACTTTCTACCCCAGTATGGATGCGAAGCAGGTGATGCGTTTTTCTGCGGAGGGCGCCGGCGGCGGGTTCAACTTCTACAAGAATTTTCTGGAGGACCCACGCGGGCGCTTCGAGGCCGTGCACGAGGGCCGAGAGCAAATGGGCGAGGGAACTTCCCACAAGGTCACGTTGATGCCGAGGGAGGTCGACGGCGTTACTTCGGAGAACTTCCGATCCGCGATCGTGTGGTTCGATGTCGACAGTTACTTGATCACGGGGGTGGATATCCACGAAACGAACGAATCGGTCCGGCGGGTGCGGCTCATGGACATCAAAGCGGATATCGAGATTCCAGAGGAAGTTTTCCGCTTCGTGCCACCGGAGGGCGCGAGGGTAATGCGACCACCCCAAGGCACGGCGGCGAGGACGAGATGAACACAAGGGCTCTACCGGTCTTTCCTTTGGCCCCCGACCCTGTTCGACCCGACGTGGGGCGGGACGTCGAGGCGGTGCGGTTGCATCTCGAGTCGGTCGGACCCGTAGATGGCCCCCACATCGCCCTTGTGACGCTGGGCTGCGACAAAAATACGGTCGATTCAGAGAAAATCATGGCGGCGCTCGTAGGGCACGGTGCGCGCGTCTCGTCCGACGTCACCGGTGCGGACGTCGTCGTCGTGAATACGTGTGGATTTATCGAGTCGGCGAAGGAGGAGTCGATCGAGACGATCTTGGAGGCGTGCCGACTCAAGGAGGCGGGGCGGGTCCGCGCCGTGGTCGCGGTGGGATGTATGGTGCAGCGTTACAAAGAGGAGCTCAGCGCGGAGATTCCAGAGGTCGACCTCTTTCTTGGCCTCGCTGAGATGGCCTCGCTGATACCGGACCTGCGTCGGGGCGGCTTTCTCCCGGAGCCGGAGGACGTGCCGACGATGGAGCGGCCACTACGCATCCTCACCACCGAAACGCCACACACGTCTTTCCTGAAAATCAGCGAGGGCTGTGACCACACGTGCGCATTTTGTGCCATACCCAGCTTTCGGGGGCTACATCGGTCGGCGCCGTTACCGGAGCTGGTGGCTGAAGCCCAGGCCCTGGTGCGACAGGGCGTGAAAGAGTTGAACATCATCTCCCAGGACACCACGTGGTATGGGAGGGACCTCCGGAGGAAGGATCGCTCGGCGCCGCTTCTCCCCGACCTGCTACGGGCCCTGGTGGCCGATACCGACGTATCGTGGCTCCGCCTCTTCTACATGTATCCGTCCGGAATCACGCCCGAGCTCGTCGAGCTGATGGCGCGGCACGACGTCATCCTGCCGTATCTCGATATGCCGCTCCAGCACGGAAGCGACAGGATGCTCGAAGCGATGCGTCGACCGGAGCGACAGGCGGTCATACGGGAACGTGTAGCTTGGATGCGGGAGGCGATCCCGGACGTGACGCTTCGAACCACGGTGATCGTCGGATTCCCGGGGGAGTCCGAGGACGATTTCCGCGCGATGCTCGATCTCCTCGAAGAACTTTGTTTCGACCGGGTAGGCGGATTCACGTACTCCGTGGAGGATGGGACCGCAGCGGCGAGCATGCCGGACCAGATCCCTGAATCTCTGAAACGAGAGCGTCTGGAACAGCTCATGGACGTGCAGCGCATGATCTCCGCCGAACGCAACGAGGGGCTGATCGGCCGGGTGTTCGACGCCCTAGTCGATGAGGTGCTCGACGAAGCCGGCCCTCTAGGTGCCGCGGCGGGCGGCCGACCGGTTGGAGTGGCCCGCACCGTGGGCCAAGCCCTCGATGTGGATGGGGTAACCCACGTTCATCCTCATGACGGGCTCGCACCCGGGCAGTTCGTGACCCTAGAGATCGAAGATGCCGAGGAGTACGATCTGATCGGGCGTGTCGTGGAGTGCCGGTGACCCATCCGAACCTCACGGAGCGGCGATGACCGATCGAACCGTTACGGGGCCTCGATGACGGATCGAACCATCGGGTTGTGGCGGCGGGCAAAGGAGTTGATTCCGGGAGGCGTAAACTCTCCCGTTCGTTCTTTCCGATCGGTCGGAGGCGATCCGTTCTTCGTCGAACGCGGGGAGGGCGCCTACCTGTACGACACCGAAGGTCGCAGGTATGTGGACTACGTGTTGAGCTGGGGTCCGCTAATCCTCGGGCATGCCCACCCTGTGGTCACTGAAGCGCTGGAGCAGCAGTTGCGCCGAGGAACGTCGTATGGCGCTCCGACTGAGGCAGAGGTGGACCTGGCGGAGCGTATCGTCCGAATGGTGCCCAGCGTGGAGATGGTACGGCTGGTCAACAGCGGGACGGAGGCCACTATGACTGCTCTTCGACTCGCTCGGGCGGCCACGGGTCGGCCCCTCGTGCTGAAGTTCACGGGTTGTTACCACGGGCATGCGGACGCTTTTCTCGTTGCCGCGGGGAGCGGCGTGGCGACACTCGGTCTTCCGGACTCTCCGGGAGTCTCCGAAGCGGTGGCCGCGGAGACGGTCGTGCTTCCCTTCAACGACCTCGATGCGGTCGAGACCCTGTTCAGGGCTCGAGGGGAAGACATCTCCAGCGTGTTCGTCGAGCCTGTGGTTGGCAACTCGGGCTTGATTCCACCACTGGACGGATTTCTGGCGGGCCTGCGAGCGGTAACCGAGCGGTACGGGGCTCTGTTGGTTTTCGATGAGGTGATGACCGGGTTCCGCGTAGCCGCGGGCGGCGCCCAGGAGCGGTATGGAATCGATCCCGACCTCACGACTTTGGGGAAAGTTATCGGGGGAGGGTTGCCCGTCGGGGCGTTCGGTGGCCGTAGAGAACTAATGGAGCAGATTGCCCCCTCTGGGCCTGTCTATCAAGCCGGCACGCTATCGGGGAACCCGCTCGCCACGGCCGCCGGAAACGCCCAACTGGGCTTCCTCGAAACCGAGGACCCGTTCGAGGATTTGGCCCGCGCTGCGGAACGGCTCTCTCGTGGCGTCGTCTCAGCGCTCACTGAGGCGGGCATCCCCGCCACAGGGTGTTCGGTCGGGTCGATGTGGGGTGTGTTTTTCAGCCAGCAATCCGTGCATTCTTTCGAGGATGCCCAGAGAGCCGATCTCGACACCTTTCGGGCTTTCCATCGGGCCTGCCTCGGTCGAGGTGTGTTTCTTGCTCCCTCTCCCTTCGAGGTCGGCTTCGTATCGACGGCGCATACGTCCGACGTCATCGACGAGACGCTTGAAGTCGTACGAGCGGCCGCGGCGGAGGTTGCGTGACGAATTCAAATGATGAGGTGTGTCGTATGAGGATTGTTTTCGTTGCGGGTGTCGCTGCTGTTTTGTTCGCGGCCGTCGCGCCCGCTGGCGCATGGGCTCAAGAGTTGGAAGACTACGACTACGAGAACCTTTCCCTTCGAGGGATCTCGCTCGAGGGTGGGTATCTTAAAGCCGACAACGCCGAGAACACCGAAACCTTGGGGGTGCGATTCGATCTGGGGTACCTTGGGCCCGGCTTCAGACTCATGTCGGGGGTCACGTACTGGGAATCCACTATGGCCGAGGCCGAGGTGGACGAGTTCGAGGCTCGACTCGGTACTCTGAGCCAGACGCAGGGGGGCGCCGTTCCGCCAGGCGGGTTCGATCTCGATATCATCGATCGGAGCGACTTCGTCGTGAGTTTGGATGGCGACTATGTGTGGGCCGTGCCCCTTAAGCTCTTCTTTTCGACGGGCGTGGGGTTGTCTGTCCACTTTCTCAACGGCTCCGGTGCGGCGATCGACGAGACGTTCGTCGAGGACCTGCTCGATTCGGTCTCGGCGGGCTTCAACTTACACGCTGGCCTCGAATACCCTCTTTGGAATCGCGTTCGCCTCCACGGGGGCTCCAGGATCGAAGTGCTCGGCGACCTCAACTACTTCGAATTCCGAGGAGGGCTGACCTTCCTATGGGGCGGGTTGGTCCAGGGCGAGGCCCGGTGAGTTACGAGTCTGAGCGCATTCCGGTGCGCGTCGGGATTCTGGGCGTCGGGGCGGTCACACAGATCGTACACCTCCCCATACTTTCGGAGCGACCCGACGTCGAGGTGGTCGCCGTCTCCGATCCGGATCGCCTGAAGGCGGAGACCCTCGGCGCTCGCTTCGAGGTGCCGAGTGTCCTATCCGACGAGCAGATCCTCGAGGACAACGAGATCGACGCCGCGGTGATCTGCACGCCGAACCACCTCCACGAATCGTTGGCGGTGGAGGCGCTCGAGCGAGGCAAGCATGTGCTGGTCGAGAGACCCTTGGCGACCAGTGCCGAGGGCGCGCAGAGGGTGCTAGACGCGGCGGTCGCGTCGGGACGTCACCTCGCCGTCGGGTTGAACCACCGATTTCGCCCCGACGTGGGGGCGTTAGCGGCTTTCGTTGCGGGGGGCGAGTTGGGCGATCTTTATGCGGTTCGAGCCAACTCGCTCGCCCGGAGAGTGTCCGCCGCGGGCCACACCTGGCGGCAGAAACCCGAAGAGGCAGGCGGAGGGGCGCTCATGGATTTAGGGGTCCCGATCCTGGACTTGGCGTTCTGGCTCGCGGGGTACCCGCGCATCGCGCGCGTGACCGCTGTCTTTCGGAGTGGAGGGGCGGAGGTCGAGGAAGCGGCCACTGTGTTCGCCGTGTCGGAGTCCGACATCGCCTTCAGTGTCGAGGTGAGCTGGAATCTCTTTGAGGAGGCGGATCGGCACCACTGCCGCGTGATGGGGACGGAGGGGACCGGCTCGCTGCCGCCCCTGGACATCCATAAGCAGTTGGGTGGACGACCCGTGAACGTGACTCCGCGTCAACCGAAGGCCCGGGGCGGTGAGGGACGTTTCCAAAACGCGTATCGACGCCTGTTGGATCAATTCGTGCGGGCCGTTCTGGGGAAGACCGACCCGCCACTCCCGGTCGAGCAGGTCCATCTGATGGAGGTGGTCGCGGCGGCGTATCGATCGGCCAAGGAGGGCCGAGAGATCCATCTTGGCGAGGGCTGAGGTGCGCAGGAACGGGTGGCTCCGATCTACGGTCCGCTGTTTAGCTCTCGTTCTTTGGGTCGCCGTGATCGGGCCCGATCGGGCGTCGGCTCAGCGTGGGGCAACGACGGATGACGTCTCGTCGGACATCGAGTCGGACGCTGCTCCCGGCTCGCACCTTCAAGTTTTCCTGATGACGATCGGCCCGGGGGACCTCATTTACGAACGCTTCAGCCACAATGCTCTCGTCATTCGAGATGATCGGGACCAGACCGAGGTCGCGTACAATTGGGGAATTTTTAACTTCACGGACGCGGATTTCATTCCCCGGCTCGCGCGGGGCCAGATGCGGTATTCGATGCGGGGCTTTCCGGCCTCCGCCTGGCTCGAGGTCTACCAAAGAGCAAATCGCGACGTATGGCTGCAGCCGGTGAATCTCACGCCTGGCGAGCGCCTCGAGCTTCAGGCGATCGTGCGCGAGATGGATACCGAGGCCACCCGACATTACCGGTACGACTATTATCGTGATAACTGTTCCACTCGGGTGCGCGACGTTCTGGACCGGGTCCTCGGGGGACGAATTCAGTCGGCGACCGAAGGCACAGACACCGGGACCACGTATCGTTGGCACACAGCCCGGCTGCTCGGCGGCTCGCCCGCCGGGTACGCGGGGTACGCCGGAATCCAGTTCGTGGTGGGGAATCGTGGCGACGAGCCGATTTCGGCCTGGGAGGAGATGTTCCTCCCGATCCGTCTCAAACAACATCTGGAGGGCATCCAAATCGTGGACGCGGAGGGCGACCGACGCCCTCTTCTCGGTGAAGCCGTTCACTCCGTCGAAGCCGTCCGTGACCCGATTCCCCAAGAAGCCCCCGACTTTTTTTTCCCGATGCTCGTTTTGGGCGCCTTCCTCGGTGCTCTCTTCGCTCGGTTGGGATGGGCGGCCGGTAACGGGAGTCGCTGGGGTCGCTGGGCCCTCACCTTGTCGGGAGTCGCATGGAGCGCCGGAGTGGGCTTGTTGGGAACGGCGCTGCTACTGTCGTGGTTCTTCACCGACCACGTTTTTTGGGGGTTGAACGAAAACGCCTTCCAGGCGAACCCTCTTTCGCTCGCGCTGGCGGGCGCGCTTGTTCTCGCAGAGTTGAAGCGTAATGGCCCCGGGACCGGAGCCTGGGCCTGGATCCGCGCCGAACGGCTGGGCAAAGTGGTGGGTGGAGTGGCGCTGCTCGGTTTTTGCGTCCAACTCATCCCCGGATTCGATCAGGTCAACGGCGAGGTGATGGCGGTCATGCTTCCAGCACACCTTGGATTGGCCTGGGGTACGATTCGGGCGTGGCCGCCCTCCATGGCGTGATTCCCGAGCGGGGTGACCGATTACTCCCAGCGGTTTCGGCTCTTTTAGCAGTCTGCGCGTTTCCTCCATTCCATCTGTTGTTCCCTTCCTTCGTTGCGCTCGTCCCGTTGGCTCTTTGGGTTGCCGACTGCCAAGTCTCTCACCGGGCTTTCCGAGGCGGGGTTTGGTTCGGTGTTCTTTACTTCGGTGTACTGCTTTACTGGATACCGATTGCCCTGGCGGGCTTCACTTGGTGGGCCGTTCCCGCCTACGTCGCGGTGGTCGTACTTTTGGCTTTCGGCGCCGGCGGGTTCGCGTGGGCGCTGTTTCGCCTGACCCATGGAGGTGGACTCCCCCTGTGGGTGGCGTTGCCGTTGACCTGGACCGCCCTCGAATGGATACGCGCGCACGCCCCCGGCGGCCTCGCGTTTCCTTGGCTGGGTTTGGGTACGTCCCTGACGGGCTACCCCGAACTTGTGGGCGCGGCGGAGTTGGTGGGCGCCCGCGGGATTACCTTGTGGCTGGCCCTGCTCAACGGACTGACGGCGGAAGCGGTTCGGGCAGCGAGGGCACGGGATGGCGCCCGAGCGTCCCTCCGATGGGCAGCGGCGTTTGCTGTCGTGTTGGCCGTACCGGCGGCATGGGGGTACTGGCGCGCCGAAACCCTGCCGGTCCGGGCAATCGGGGAAGTCGCCGTCGTGCAGCCCAACGTCGCGGCTCGGGTCAGGCTGGACCGGCTCCAGAGCAACGACAGCACGGCGGTCTCCTTGACCCGCCTTGCCCTCGACAACAGTGGGCCGCCGCCGGACCTCGTGGTTTGGCCGGAGATGACGTTCTTCGGATCGATCGAATCCGACCGCCCCCTCCGAGAGCGCGTCGCAGAGGTCGCGGGGAGGTGGCGTGCCCCGGTCGTCTTTGGGGCGATTGGAGAAACCGTAGTCCCTGGGCGGGCCCCCGTCCCGATGAATTCCGCTTTCTTGATGGACCGCGAGGGACGACTCGGGGACTTCAGGTACGATAAACACCGGCTGGTGCCCGTCGTCGAGAATACTCCGTTCCGCCGCGGGGGGTGGCGGGAAGGCGGCGTCGAGGTCGACTCGTACGGCGCTGGAGTCGACTGGATCCTTGGTGAAATGGGTGGCGGCGTCCGCTTCGGAGTGCTCATCTGTTACGAGTCCACTTATGCGAGCCACGCCCGCCGCCTCCGGTTGGAAGGGGCCGACTTCTTCTTGAACCTCACCAACGATGGATGGTTTGGACAGGAAACCTGGTATACTCGAACGACCGCGCTTTGGCAGCATCCCGCACACCTGGTCATGAGGGCGATCGAGCACCGTGTCGGGGTGGCGAGGGCCGCCAATACTGGCATCTCGTTCTTTGTGGATCCGCTCGGGGTTGTCTACGGCGAGACCGACTTATTTCAGGCGGCGGTCCGGAGCGAGACGGTATACACCAGCGATGTCATGACTTGGTACACTCGGACGGGAGACATGGCCGGGTGGACGGCTCTGGTCCTGACGCTCGGGTTGCTCGCGATGTCACGGCCTAGGGTTGGAAGCTCAACTCCACGTCCGACGCATGGCCCCGCTTGAACTGGGTTGACGCAATTTCTATATTCCCCGCGGCTGAAGAGTGGGCTCCCGAGTCCTACCCTGATTGGAACTCGCAGCCCATTACGCCTTGATTCCGGAGATGGATCATGAAAAAGGGTATCCACCCCGACTATATGTCGGCCACGGTAACGTGCTCTTGCGGGCACACGTTCGAGACGATGGCCACACAGCCGGAGGTCCATACGGACATTTGCTCCGTCTGCCATCCGTTCTACACGGGTAAGCAGCGCCTCGTGGACACTGCTGGACGAGTTGAGCGCTTCAAGCGGAAGTACGAGAAAGCCAGTTCATAGGTCGGGCCGAGGTCCGATTCTCTGATGAGCCGCCCTGGGGGGGCCGATCTGCGGCTCCTCGAACGCCTGCGAGCGGTGCAGGAGCGTTTCCAGGAAGTGAACGAGTCGCTCGCCAGCCCTGACGTCGTTCAAAACCACGATCGCCTCAGGGTCCTCGGGCAGGAGCGTGCCGAGTTGGAGCCCGTTGCTCGAGCGGCCGAAGAGCTTCTCGGCCTCGTGGAGGAACACGAAGACGCTTTGGAGTTGTTCCAGGGAGCTTCGGACCCGGAGTTCCGCGAGCTGGCCGGTGAAGAGGTTGTTTCTTTGGCGTCCCGTATCGAATCCCTGGGGGCCGAGGCTCGGCTGCTCCTCATCCCGAAGGACCCTCTGGATGATCGCGCCGCCGTGGTTGAAATCCGGGCGGGAACCGGGGGAGACGAAGCGGGGATGTTCGCCAGGGACCTCTTTCGCATGTATCAGCGGGTCGCGGAGCGAGAGAACTGGAAAGTGGAGTTGATGAATTTATCGGAGGGGATCCCAGGGTCGCTGAAAGAGGTCGTCTTCACGTTACGTGGCAAGGGTGTGTATGGACGACTGCGCTACGAGTCCGGCGTCCACCGGGTCCAGCGTGTCCCGGAGACTGAGAGTCAGGGCCGCATCCATACCTCGGCGGCCACGGTGGCCGTCTTGCCGGAGGCCGATGAGGTGGATCTGGCGATCGATCCGAAAGACTTGCGTATCGATGTCTTCCGGGCGTCGGGTCCCGGTGGGCAGTCGGTGAACACGACGGATTCGGCCGTCCGTATCACCCACATTCCGAGCGGGTTGGTCGTGTCCCAACAGGACGAAAAATCTCAACACAAGAACAAGGCCAAGGCCATGAAGGTGATGCGCAGCCGTCTGCTGGACATGAAGGTCGCCGAGCAGGAGGCCGAACGCTCGCGGCAACGCAGGGCTCAAGTCGGGACCGGCGACCGGTCCGCCAAGATACGCACATACAATTTTCCTCAAAGCCGCGTCACGGACCACAGGATCAAGCTTACGGTCCACACGCTCGACCAGGTGTTGGATGGGGACTTGAACGACATCATTGCAGCGCTTCGTCTAACGGATCAGGAGGAGCGTCTCCGAGGCGACGTGGAGTGAAGGCTGCAGGTCGGCTTGCAGAGCAGCGCGGAGATTCAGCGATGGGTGCCTTGAAGACGGACGAGTCTTGGACCATCCTTCGAATGATCCTGTGGAGCGCGGACTATCTCGTCGGCAAGGGCATAGAATCCGGCCGCCTGGACGCGGAGTGGCTATTGTCGGAGGCTTTGGGGGTCGGCCGACTCGAGCTGTACTTACAGCACGACCGTCCCCTGACAGCTGAAGAGCGGCAAGCCTTCAAGCCGCTTCTCCGTCGGCGCGCCGACCGAGAGCCGCTGCAGTACATCGTTGGTTGGACCGCGTTTCGCCAACTCGAGTTGATGACGGATTCTCGAGCGCTCATCCCCCGTCCAGAGACGGAGGTACTCGTCCAGGAGGTACTCGATTGGGCGTCGGCCGAAGGAAAAAAGCTCGGACGGGTCTGGGATGTGGGGACCGGGACGGGCGCGGTGGCACTTTCGCTGGTTGTGGAGGGAGAATGTGCAGGAGTGGTCGCCACAGACGTATCGCCCGGCGCGCTCGCCGTGGCGAGGGAAAATGCGAAGCGCTACGATCCGAAGCGGCTCGTGGAGTTCCGAGAGGGCTCGCTACTCGAGCCACTCCAGCCGGGAGAGCGATTCGACGTCATCGTTTCGAATCCGCCTTACATTCCGGAGGGTGAAAAAAGTGAGATCCAAGTCGAAGTTCGTGAGTGGGAGCCACCGGTGGCGCTCTTCGCAGGAGCGCGCGGCTTGGACGTGGCTCGACCTTTGGTCGCTGAGGCAGGGGAGCACTTGCTGCCAGGCGGCTTGTTGGCGATCGAATGCGGCTTGGGCCAAGCAGAAACTTTGACGAGCGACGTGAGGGCGACCGGCGTATTCTCAGCTGTCCGCATTCGCCCCGACTTGACTGGGCGCCCGCGGTTCGTGATCGCGGAGCGAACGGCCTTTTGACAAAGGATGGTGGATCCCTATCGGGACTCCACAAGATCATCATGAAGCTACGAGGACGTCGATGACACGAATGACGGAGATGGCCAAGGATCTAGGAAAAGCTCTTGCCCGGACCGAGGAGTATCAAGCTCTCAAGCAGGCGATCTCCAACAGTGCCGACGATCGGCAGTTGGCAGAATTGCGGACCGAGTTGGAGGGCCTCGAGAGTCGGATCGAGGCCGCGCTGCGCGCGGGGGAAGAGCCGGACGACGACCTGAAGTCCGGTTATGAGGAGACTGTCGGACGGCTTCAGGTGAGCCCTGGGTACCAGCGCCTCGTTTCGGCGCAAGCGAACTTCGACAAGGTCTTGCTCAAGGTGAACCAGACGATCCAAGCCGGGATCGCCGAGGGTGCCGAGAGCCGGATCATCATGCCCTAGCGAAGGACAGCGTGAGCGGTAATCTGAGTGACCATCGTGATCTTTTCTACAAGATCATCGATCCGATCACGCGTTGGTTGGTGGCGCGCGGCGTGCATCCGAACCTCATTACGACGAGTGGATTCGCCGTCACGATCCTCGCGGGTTTGATGTACGGCATCGACCATGTCCGCACCGCCGGTTTTTTTGTTCTTCTGGGCGGAGCCCATGATATTTTTGACGGTCGCGTGGCCAGGCTCAGTGGCCTGCAGTCCAAGTTCGGCGCCTTTTACGACTCGGTGCTCGACCGCATCAGCGAGGTCACGATTTACATCGGGCTCATCTCCCTCTACAACCAGTATGAGATGTCGCTTCTGAACATCGGCATGATTTACATGATCGCCTTGGCGATGGCGGGCTCCCTTATGGTCAGCTATTCCCGAGCGAGGGCAGAGACGCTCGGATTGGATTGTTCGGTTGGCCTCATGCAGAGAGCGGAAAGGGTGATTCTGCTGGGAATGGGCTCGTTGATCTTCGGCTTGAGCTGGGATGGCCTCGTGCTCAGCGCCATCATCGTGATTTTTGCCGTGCTCACGAATACGACCGCGATCCACCGGATTCTTTGGGTGCATCGGCAAGCGGCGGGAGTACCGCTAGACGAGTAGACGCCCCGTGGCGAAAGTCCCTCGTAATTGGAGGGGACCGTAGACGTAGGACATCACTGGACACAAAACGTACGGTACGGTATGTTCGATAGACGATGACCCGACACCTCGGGCATTAACGGAAGTGAGACCAAGGAGAGACAACTGTGAAAGAACGTCCTGAGATTCGCCCGGCGGAAGGACGACTGGGTGTCTTGATGCCCGGAATGGGCGCCGTCGCCACCACCACCATCGCGGGTGTGTTGCTTGCGCGCAGAGGATTGGCCAAACCCATTGGGAGCCTCACTCAAATGAATACGATTCGTTTGGGGCAGCGCACCGAGAACCGGACTCCTCTCATCAAGGACTTCATCGGGTTGGCGGAGTTGGACGACATCGTGTTCGGCGGTTGGGATCCCATCCCGGATAACGCATACGAGAGTGCGGTGAACGCGGGTGTGCTCTCGGCAAAACACCTCGATCCCATCAAGGAGGAGCTGTCTGCCATTTCCCCGATGCCGGCGGCGTTCGACCAGGATTACGTGACCAGGCTCGACGGTCCGAACAAAAAAAGCGGCGCCAACAAGAGGGAAATCGCAGAGGCGCTTCGCGAGGACATCAGGAACTTCAAGGCGGAGAACGATTGTGCCCGTCTGGTCATGGTCTGGTGCGGCTCGACGGAAATATTTCTTCGTGCGGGACCGACCCATGAGACCATGGAGTCCTTCGAAAAGGCCATGGAGGAAAACGATCCTTCGATCGCGCCGAGCATGTTGTACGCGTACGCCGCGTTGATGGAAGGCGTCCCGTATGCGAACGGAGCTCCCAACCTCTCGGCCGACTTCCCTGCCTTCGAGGACTACGCGAAGGAGAATGGTCTTCCCATCTGTGGAAAGGACTTCAAGACCGGGCAAACCCTCATGAAAACCATCCTCGCCCCCGGGTTCAAGGCTCGTATGCTGGGCGTTGCCGGTTGGTTCAGCACCAACATTCTCGGTAACCGCGATGGAGCCGTGCTGGATGATCCGGCGAGCTTCAAGACCAAGGAAGAATCGAAGCTGGGCGTGATCGATCATATTCTTCAGCCGGAGCTCTATCCCGATCTGTACGGAGACATCTACCACAAGGTCCGGATCAACTACTACCCGCCCCGTGGGGACGACAAAGAGGGGTGGGACAACATCGACATCTTCGGGTGGCTCGGGTACAAGATGCAGATCAAGGTCGATTTCTTGTGCAAAGACTCGATCCTTGCGGCCCCGATCGTGCTCGATCTGGCGCTGTTCATGGACCTCGCGGGCCGCGCCCAAATGGGCGGCATCCAGGAGTGGCTGTCGTTCTACTTCAAGAGCCCACAGTGCGCGCCGGGTCTGTATCCCGAGCACGACCTTTTCATCCAGAACTGGAAGCTGAAGAACACGCTCCGGTGGCTGGCTGGTGAGGACCAAATCACCCACTTGGGCCGCGAGTATTACGAATAGAGGGGGTGGAAGGAAAGTCGATGATGGGGCCGTTCGTTGTGCTCGAGGGAGTCGAGGGCGCCGGCAAGAGCACTCAAGCCCGTTTGTTGGGGGACTGGCTGGAGGGGTGCGGCGTTCGCTTTACGCTGACTCGGGAGCCGGGTGGGACTGAGGTAGGTGAGGCGATTCGTACGCTCGTTCAGGATCGGCCTGAGCTATCCATCCCGCCCGAGACCGAACTTCTCCTCTTTTTAGCCGCGCGCACAGCTTTCGTGCGTGAGGTCGCCATGCCAGTCCTGGAGCGGGGTGAGGTCTTGATCGCAGACCGCTTTTCGTTGTCGACCTACGCCTACCAGGGGTACGGCCGAGGACTCGACTTGGAACAGGTTCGTAGGATGGATCGGTTCGCGTCGGGTGGGTTGTGTCCAGACGTTTATCTCGTGCTCGATTTGCCTGTCGCGCAGGGTAGGGGTCGACAGAAGGCTGCGGGAAAGAAAGAAGATCGCCTCGAGGGCTCGGGCGAAGCCTTTCTGAAAGAGGTGGGGCGGGGCTATCGTGAATTGGCGGCCATGGACCCGACGGTCCGATTGGTCGACGCGGTCGGGACGCCCCTCGAAGTCCATGCGCGATTGCGGGAAATTTTGCGCCGAGAGTTGCCCGAAACTTTCGCTCGGTGTGAGGATTAGTTCTTTTGGTGGGCGGACCGCACGGGCCGCAAACGATGAGCTGGGATGGAGTGATGCCCGAAAAAAATGACATGAAGGGAACTCGTTCGGTTTGGGGTCCGCCGGTCGTGCTTGCGGTCGCTCTGATCACAGGCGGTTGGTTCCTCCAGCGGGGAGTGGATCAGGAGGCCAACGTCTACCTTCAGGCGAGGCTTTTCCAAGAAGTCTTGGACCACGTCACCGATCAGTACGTGGATCCTGTCGATCGGTCCGGCCTCATCGGGTCGGCGATCCAGGGCATCCTGGGAGAACTGAATGATCCTCACACGTCGTTTATTGATGCGGAAACGTGGGAGGGGTTCCGGTTCCAGAGCGGTGCGGACGCCGACTACGGAGGCGTCGGCCTCGAGATCCTGAATCGGGACGGATGGGTGACCGTGATTACACCGATCCCGGGAGGACCCGCGCTACGGGCTGGTATTCGGGCCGGAGACCGGGTCATCGAAGTGGAGGGCGTGTCGGCGGCGGATTGGGAGACGGACCAGGCGGCGGGTCTACTGAGGGGGGCTCCAGGGACCGACGTGAACCTGCTCGTCGATCGGCCGGGTGTAGATGAGCCCATTCCGTTCAAACTAACCCGTGCCGTGATCGAACTACTTTCGGTTCCGTTTGCCACGATGCTCAAGGAAGGGGTCGGTTACGTTCCTCTGCAGGTCTTCAGCGAAACCTCCGCAAGCGAGGTACGCGGCGCGATCGAGCATCTGCAAGAAGACGGGCTTACGTCGCTTATTTTGGACCTACGTGGAAACCCCGGGGGGCTGCTCGATGAGGGTGTCGGCGTGGCGGACCTTTTCCTCAACAATGGGTCCCCGATCCTAGAGACCCGCGGGCGAGCCCCAGGTCAGAACCAGAATTTTGCCGCTGTCAGTCCAGAGTTGGTTCCGGGCGTTCCGGTAGTCCTGCTCGTAAACGAAAGCAGTGCGAGTGCTTCCGAGATCGTTGCCGGCGCTCTTCAGGATCATGATCGCGCGCTCGTGATCGGGAATCGGACGTACGGGAAGGGTTCCGTACAGACGCTGTTTCCACTCAGCGGGGGAAGCCGCCTCCGTCTCACGACCGCCCGCTGGTATACTCCTGTTGGACGATCCATTCAAATCGCGCACGATGAGCAAGCCGAGGGCGAAGAGGGCCGGAGCGTGGCGTTGGGACTCGGGGGACAACCGGTCCTCACGGATACTCCGGAGGAGGGTCCGAGCGTGGAATCGTTTGGCGGGCGCGTGCTCTATGGGGGAGGTGGCATCACCCCCGATCTGGTCGCGTTGCCGGACACACTTTTGGAGCCTGAACAGGTGGCCGTGCAGCGCCTTTTCCGCTCAGCAGGCGTGTTCGCTCTCGCCGTCTTCAACCACGCTGTTTCCTATGTTCAGGATCATCCCGACCTGAACGCCGGTTTCGTTCTTCCGGCGTCAGAGTTGGATGGTTTCTATCGGACCCTCGTCGACGAGCACGAAGTGGTGCTGGACGAATCCGATTTCGATGCCGCCCAACGCTTCGTGAGGTATCAACTAGAGAATCAGATCGCTCTCCAGGCGTGGGGTGAAGCGGGCGCTTTCGAGCACACCCGAGGGGACGACGCCCAGCTGAATACGGCGATCGAAATTTTGAGTCGAGCGGATTCCCCCGAGGCCCTCTTCGATTTAGCGGACGACGCCAGAGCGATCCAACCAGCCACGGACGTGGGTGCGCCGTCTTCAACGGTCCCGGACCGCAACTGACCCAACCCGCCCTTCGGCTGCCCAGGCGCGAAGCGTAGTGTTCACGGATCCGGCGCCGGTCCTGCCGGTCGGGTCGCCCTGTATCACCGCGTGCAGGGAGTTCGGGCCGAATGTCGCGGCAAGGCTTTGGAAGAATGTACAGCGGAGGCTGCCAGCGTGATGTTCGTCGACCGCGTCGTGATCAACGTGTATGGTGGCCCAGGGGGATCGGGATCCGAAGCCTACCGGAGGGAGAAGGGCGTACCGCGCGGAGGCCCGGCCGGCGGCGACGGCGGACACGGCGGGAGTGTTGTCATGGTCGCAGACGCACAGCTGTCCACTCTCTTGGACCTCCGCTACCGCCAGCATCACAAGGCCGAGCGCGGCCTCCACGGTGCGGGCAAGAACAAGACCGGAAGGGGGGGAGAGGATCTCATTGTTCCCGTCCCCCCCGGAACCATCGTCAAGGATGCCGATACGGAGGTGTTGCTCGGCGAATTGCTCGAGCCCGGGGACCGTTTGGTCGTCGCTCAGGGGGGGCGGGGCGGGCGGGGGAATGTGCACTTCGTTTCGGCCACGAATCAGACACCGGTCCGGTGGGAGTCCGGACGCCCCGGCGAGGAGCGGCGGGTAGAAGTCGAGCTCAGGCTGATCGCCGACGTCGGCCTCGTCGGGGAGCCCAACGCGGGCAAGTCGACTTTTCTGGCGGCGGTGTCGAAGGCGCGTCCGAAAGTGGCGGATTATCCGTTCACGACTCTCGCTCCAAACCTGGGGATCGTTGAACTGCCAGATTTTCGCAGCTTCGCGGTGGCCGACATCCCGGGCATCGTGGAAGGAGCTCACGAGGGGAAGGGGTTGGGACTGCAGTTTCTCCGCCATATCGAGCGGACTCGGACGCTGGCACTGATGATTCCCGTCGACGCGCCGGATCCCGAGTTGGTCTACCGCGACCTACTTGAGGAGCTCTCGTCCTACTCTGAGGAGTTACAGACGAGGCCACATTGTGTCGTTCTGACCAAAATCGATCTCTTGGGGCCAGGCGAAGACCCTCCCGTGTTGAACGCTCCTGATGCCTGGGGCGTCTTTTCGGTATCCTCGGTTGCGCGGAAAGGGCTTTCAGGGCTCTTGGAGGCGCTTTGGGCGACGCTGCGGGGGGCTGTCGATGAAGAAGCTGCCGCCGCCGCGAGTGACGCCGACGAGAAGTGGGGATCTCCCTGGGAGTGACGCCGGCGGATCGCGCAAGGGAAATTCAGTCTGTCCTACGGCTCGGCTGCGTGCCCGGCGTGGGCACGCGGGGACTCTGGCGGATCCTCGAGCGATTCGGGTCTGGCCGCCAAGCGTTGGAAGCCGGCTGGAGGGAACTGGATTCTGCGGCAGGAAAGCCGTGTAGCGCTGCTCTGGCCTCTGCCGCCTTAGAGCACCGCGTGCGTGACGCCTTGGATCGATGTCGCGCCCCCGGGATCGACATTCTGCTGTGGACCGACGAGGCGTATCCAGAAAGGCTGAGCCAGCTCGCCGATCCGCCGCCCGTGCTGTTCGCGCGTGGGCGACTCGAGTTGCTATCGAGATCCGCGGTGACCATCGTGGGGTCGCGCAGGTCCACTGCGTACGGTCGACGAAGCGCGGAAGCCCTCGCGGCCCAGATGGCGCTACGCGGGATTACCGTCGTGAGTGGTTTGGCGCTCGGCATCGACGGTGCCGCGCACCGGGGTGCGCTTCAGGCCGGCGGAGACACGATCGCGGTGCTGGGCTCCGGTGTCGACTTGATCCAGCCGACCTCCCACCGTGGACTGGGGGAACGCATTGCGGATGAGGGGCTTCTTCTTTCGGAGTTCCTACCGGGCGAACCCGCGCGGGCTCATCATTTTCCTCGTCGCAATAGGATCCTGGCCGCGTTGGGCGGTGCGGTAGTGGTGGTTGAAGCGGCTGAGAAAAGTGGAGCGCTGATCACGGTGGAGCACGCCCTCGATCTGGGACGCGACGTGTATGCGGTGCCGGGTGCGCTCGACGCAGCACAGAGTCGGGGATGCAACTTGTTGATCCGCCAGGGGGCGCAAGTGATCACATCGCCCGAGGAGTTCGCGCGTGACTTGAGCCTGGTCTGCGGATCGTCGCCGGCATTCCGGTCCGATCGCGTAGAACGTCAGGCCGAGCCACGTCGGGGCGAGACAAGCCTGGAATTGTGGCCGACGGCCGGCCCCGCCGAGCGAGAAGACGCGCCGGTCGGACTCAGTGACGAAGCCCGTCGGGTTTGGCTCGCCTTGAGTCGGCGCTCGCTTTACATCGACGACGTCGTATCGGGAGCGGCTCTGCAGTCGGCGCGTGTCCTCTCAGCCCTCACCGTGTTACAAGTGGCGGGGCTCGTCGTGCAGGACTCCGGAATGCGATTTCGTCGGGCGTCTTGATGTTTCCGTCGTCACCTCCTGCGGTGCGCGTTTTGGAGCCGCCGCCGGCACCAGGCGCCATCCGGTCGGTGTACGTGCACGCCCCGTTCTGCGCCCGCAAATGCTTCTACTGTGACTTCGCGGTAAAAGTCGCGTCGGCCGACTGCGGCGCCTGGTTGAGCGCTCTGCGGGCCGAAGTCCAGGCCTTGGAGAAGGAGGGTGTGTTCACTATGGACGACACGCTCGAGACGCTTTATGTGGGCGGCGGTACGCCCTCCCTTCTCGGCCCAGGGGCTATGGAAGGACTCTCGACCGTCGTCGGTGACGCGCGCCTCCGCCACACTGATCTCGAATGGACAGCTGAAGCGAACCCGGAGAGCTTTACAGACGAGGTGGCCGCGGGCTGGCGGAGCGCGGGGGTCAACCGGATCAGCATGGGAATCCAGAGCTTTCACGCACCATCGCTGCGTTGGATGGGCCGTTCGCACGGAGCCGACGGATCCAGGTCGGCGGTTCGGGTGGCGAGGGCCGCCGGCTTCACGAACCTCAGTGTCGATCTGATCTTCGGCCTGCCGGACCACCTAGAACGGGACTGGAAGCTCGACCTGGAGCACGCCCTTTCTGTCGATCCTGATCACGTGAGCCTGTACGGCTTGACCGCCGAGCCCTCCACGCCTTTGGGTCGCGCAGTTGCCGAGGCTCGGGAAGTGCTTCCGGTGGAGGAACGATACGAGCATGAGTACCTGTTCGCGATGGAGTGTCTGGAGGAAGCAGGATATCAAGCGTATGAGGTCTCCAATTTTGCTCGGCCGGGGTTCGAATCTCGGCACAACTCGGTCTACTGGTCGGGCGACCCCTACGTCGGCTTGGGAAACGGGGCGCACAGCTACCGGCACCCGGTGCGAAGATGGAATCTCCGAGAGTGGGATGACTACCTTCTCGGTACTAAGGCCTTCGGTCCGCCCCTGGATGATCAAGAGGAACTCGACGTGCATAAAATCCGCCTCGAGCGCATTTGGCTGGGTCTGAGAACCAGAAGGGGGATTGCGTTGCAGGATTTGCCGGCGTCAGCCCGGGACTGCGTGTGGCGGTGGGAGGAACAGGCTTTGGCGGTGTCGGTAGACGACGTCTTGCGCTTGACCGCCCGAGGATGGCTGATTCTGGATCGCCTCACGCTCGAATTGGACGCAGAGTTGGAAGCGTTACCTCCACATTTGGTCGGGTAACCCCACAAGAGCAGTACCAGACCGTTGACTGGACGCGCCCAGAAATCCGATCTTCCAGCGCGCCCATCCACGTTTCGCCATATTTTAGGCATGAGTCCGCACAACCCCAAAACGATTGGTCAGGATCTCTCGGAACGCGAGCGAGATGTACTCGAGGCCGTGATCCGGGCGTACGTCGACTTTGCAGAGCCCACCGGAAGCCGGACTCTTGCAAAGAAGTTCGACCTCGGCGTTTCGCCCGCTACTGTGCGTAACACGATGAGCGACCTCGAAACCAAGGGATATCTCTTCCATCGGCACACGTCCGCGGGGCGTATCCCGACCGACCAGGCGTACCGGTTCTACGTCGACCAGATCATGCAGCCCCACCCGCTCACGGACATCGAGCGTGAACGCCTAGTCCAGGAAATCGAAGTACGCGGGTCCTCGGCGGTCGACAGGATTGTCCAACGAGCGATCCGCGCGCTCAGCGTGCTTTCTAAAGAATTGGGCGTTGCGGTCGCGCCGAGTCTCGAAGAGGCGATCATCGAAAGGCTCGAACTGATTCAGGTCTCGAGTGCAAAGATTCTGATGGTCATGACCATCAGAAGTGGGTTCGTGCACACGGTCTACGTCGACTTCCCCGGCGAGGTACAGCCGGACGTTCTGGCGAGCGTGACGCGGGTGCTCAACGAGCGGCTCGGCGGCCTGACCCTTCATGAGGTCAGGGAGACGCTCCCAGATCGCCTGAGGGATACCGGGGTGGGCGAAGGTGGAGGGGCGGAGGAACTCCTCAATATTTTCATTCACTCCGGCTCAGAACTTTTCGATTGGATGCCCTCAAAAGGGGGCCAGGTCCACCTGGGCCAAACAAGCGTTCTTGCAGCCCAGCCCGAATTCAACACCGGTGAACAGCTCAAGGGCCTCATCCAGCTGACCGAGCAGAGGGCTTTGCTTGCCGAGGTGCTTGGGAACAGGGAGCACGGGGGTGGACTGAAGATCACGATCGGTTCCGAGAACCCGGAGGAGGCTCTTTCCGACTTCACGCTGGTCACCGCAGAGTACCACGTGGGACAGCTCAAGGGAGTCATCGGGGTGATCGGACCCACACGAATGCCGTATGAGAAAGTGATCGCGATCGTCGACTACACGTCGACCCTGGTCAACCAAGTGCTTGGTGTTTAACCGGACCTTCTAAAAGATAAATGGCCGATTACTACGAATTGTTGGGTGTCTCGAAACGCGCCACCCCGGACGAGATCAAGAAGGGGTACCGCAAACTCGCGATGAAGTACCATCCGGATCGGAACCAGGGATCGAAAGAGAACGACGAACTGTTCAAGCAGGCGACCGAGGCGTACGAAGTCCTTCGAGATTCCGACAAGCGCACGATCTACGACCAATACGGCGAGCAGGGACTGAAGCGAGGTGCGGGTGGAGGGGACGGATTCGCCGGTTTCGACTTCTCCGACGCGCTTCAGGTGTTCATGCGGGACTTTGGTGGGTTCGGCGGGATCGAGGACATCTTCGGCGGTAGGCAACAAAGAGGCGGATCGCGAGGCGCAGCCCAGGGGCAAGCGATCAAGGTCAGAGTGCACATTTCGCTTTCGGATGTGGCCGCCGGGGTGACGAAGTCCCTGAGAGTTGCGGTCCTGGATAGCTGCGAGCGGTGTTCCGGGAGCGGCAGTGCGGATGGGTCTGTGCCGGCTCCCTGTGGGACGTGCGGGGGGTCGGGCGAGGAACGCCAAGCTCAACGAACGGCGTTTGGACAGTTCATTAGCGTCGTTCCCTGTCGAAGGTGTAGGGGGGAAGGCCGTGTCATAGCGGAGCCGTGTCTCAACTGCCACGGTGAAGGACGGGCACGCTCCGAAAGGCCGATCGAAGTGGAGATCCCCCCGGGAGTCACGTCAGAGAACTTCATCACCCTGCGGGGCGAAGGAAACGTCGGACCGAGAGGCGGCCCGCGTGGAGACGTGCTGGTGCTGATCGAGGTCGATGACGACGCTCGTTTCGTACGTGACGGTCCGAGCCTGCGATACGAGTTGCCCATCACGTTCACGCAGGCGGCGCTCGGGGATGAGACCGAAGTCCCGACTGTGGAAGGTACGGTCCGGCTGACCATCCCCAGGGGCATCCAAAGTGGCGAGGTCCTGCGCCTCAGAGGCCACGGCCTCCCCGAGCTGCACGGACGCGGTAAGGGCGACCAGCTCGTTCGGATTGCGGTGTGGACACCGCAGAGTTTGACAGACGAGCAGGAGGAGGCTCTGAGTACGCTTCGTGACCTCGAGGAGCCGGCGCCCGAGCGACGTGATAGAGATTCCGACCGGAGTATTTGGTCTCGAGTCAAAGAGGCCTTCACGCAGGCGTGACCGAAGCCTCGGACTTCTCCCGCACGACACCGGACCGATGGCTGGCCCTTTCGGTCGAAACGGTAACGCCTCTGGAGTCCGAACTTCTGGTCGAGGGCCTACTCGGGCTTGGCGGAAGGGGAGTGCAGGAGGTCGAGGGCGGGTTGATTACGTATGTGCCGGCCCCCGCAGATCCTGAAGCGTTCGTGAGGGTGGCTCGAGAACAGCTTCTGGAGACGACCGGCCTCGACCATATCCGGCTGACTTGGCGTTGGCAGGAACACCGGGATTGGTCCGTGTTGTGGCGCCAAGGCTTGGGGCCGAGAACGATCACGGACCGTCTGATCGTGACCCCCAGCTGGTGCGAAGCCGAAGCTCCAGAGGGGGCGGTCGTGGCGACCATCGATCCGGGCATGGCGTTTGGTACCGCCGAGCACGAGACGACGAGAGGGTCTCTCCGGCTCATGGATCGAGCGGTGGCGTCCGGCGAAAAGCTTCTCGACGTCGGATGCGGCTCCGCCGTGCTCGCGATCTCGGCGGTTCTTTTAGGAGCGCGTGACGTCCTGGCGGTGGATATTGATCCGTACGCCTGCGAAGCGGCGCGCGAAAATGTGGCGCTGAATGGGGTTGCCCCTTCTGTCCGGATCGAGGAGGTGGCCGTGAGCCCGGACTGGCTCCGTGGGCAAGACTCTTTCGATGGCATCCTGGCGAATATTCAGACGAAGATTCTGGTGCCCCTCCTCGAGGGCTTTGCAAGTGTGCTGAACCCTCGCGGATGGCTGGTTCTGAGGGGTACCACCGAGAACGAGTGGCCCGAGGTGATCCGGTCCGCAGAGCAGGTAGGTTTTGAACTCGAGGACGTCGATGCGGAGGGAGAGTGGCGCTCTGGGTGGTTCACGCAGGGGGGCTCCACCCACAGGGGGCCCCACCCACTAAGTGCTCCGCTCGAGCAGCACGAGCCAACGAGCCACGACCGTAGCAGAATTTTCATCGACGTGCCTTCCGAGACACCGAAGGCACTCCGCTGTCCGGGCCCTCACGGGGGAAGTCGCTCCCATACCGGGATCGAGACCGAGGACCCACGTGTCGGGACTCCACGGCGGCGTCCCCACCGTTATAGCCGTCGAACGACGCCACGGGCCGATGACGGGGTCGAGAACGCGAAATAGGTCGGGCCGGGACCGAAGCTCCGCAAGGATTCGATCGAGGGTGGCGACGTGGCCGCCGCGCTCCTCAGTGATCGCCTCGACGAGGCGTGGGAATGGGAGCGCCGGTGTCTTCGAGCGACCCAGGATTTCCCTCGCAAAATCCGGTATCGTCTTCATGTCCACCTCCGAGTTCTGGTCGACGGAGTCGTCACTGCGAATCTGCTCCCAGGATAGGGGTCGAGCGAGGGCTACCCCATGGCTGGATGGGACCGGGGCCGGTAGCTTCCCATCCATGTCGGAAAATTTAAAAACCAGGCTGCGTAATGACCTCGCCGTGGCACGGAAAGCGCGGAATCGGTTGGAGACGGTGGTCCTCACGACGCTCCTTTCCGAGGTGCGGAATCGGGAGATCGAAGTCGGCGAGGAGGTAGGCGACGAGGACGTCCAGGCGATCGTCGTGAAGGCGATCAAGCAGCGTCGGGATTCGGCGCAGCAGATGCTGGATGGTGGACGCCCAGAGCTTGCCGAGAAGGAATTGGAGGAGGCAACGATGCTCCAGACCTACCTGCCCGCTCCTTTTTCCGAGGCTGAGGTCCGGGCCATGGTACGGGAGGCCATCGCCGATGGCGCCACTGAGATGGGCGCGGTGATGGGCCGAATCATGCCGAGGATTCGAGGACGATTCGAAGGGAAGGAGGCGAACCGCCTCGTCCGAGAAGAGCTCGTGTGATTGAGCGGCTCTCCCACGCTTCCCCGGGATGAGCGAACACGCCCTCAAGGTCCTGGACTTCCACCGAGCCCTAGAGCTTGTGGCGTGCCGTGCCACGTCCGAGGCTGGGCGTGCCGCCGTGCTCTCGATGCGGCCTCGCACGGATCGCTCTTGGGTCGAGAAGGAGTTGACCCGCGTCTCGAAGACGCGAGCGTTTTTGGACGCACGCCCGCGCTGGTCACCCCCCGAGATTCCCGATTGTTCGCTACTGTTCCAGCGCTTGGCGATCGAAGGGACTGCCTTGGATGGGTTGGAGTTGTACGCCTTGGGTGTTTCGATGGCTTCGGGGGGACAGTTGGCCGAAGCGTTGGACTCGGAGGCGTTCATGGCCCTCGGGTTCATCCGGAACCGGTTGCACGTCGACCCCGATCTCGAAAGTCGGATCGCGAAGACGACCGATGCTTCCGGAGAAATTCTGGACACCGCCAGCCCTGAACTTCGGCGAATCCGTAAGCAACTTCGGGGCTCACGTAACAGGATCGTTGCGAAGTTGGAGGCCTTTGCCTCCGCCCTCCCGGAGCGCGTCCGAGTGGCGGACGCCTCGGTCGGTATTCGCGATGGACGCTACGTCGTGCCGGTGCGCCGAGAGGGAAAGAGGGATGTGGGCGGTATCGTTCACGACGAGTCGCATACGGGCGCGACGCTCTTCATCGAGCCTCCCATGGCGATCGAGCTCACCAACGAACTGCGGGGCCTCGAGCGCGAAGAAACCAGAGAGATTCAACGGATCCTGTGGGAAATCACTCGGACGTTGCGGCCCCTGCATTCGTCGCTGGCCGAGAGTCACCAGGCGCTCGTGGAATTCGACTCGCTCGTGGCCCGAGCCCGGGCCGCGGACGATTGGAATGCGGTTTGCCCCCAGCTCGTGGCGAGATCGGAGGGCTGGACCATCGTAGGGGGCCGTCACCCGCTCTTGGTGGACGCTTCCGATGCCCCGGTAGTGCCGTTCGACTTGAGCCTGGAACCTGGTGAGCGGATTCTGGTCGTGTCTGGTCCGAACACGGGTGGAAAGAGTGTTTTCCTCAAAGCCGTCGGGCTCATCACGTCCCTCACCCAGAGCGGAGTCGTTCCCCCGGTCGGTGAGGGGAGCCGCCTTCCTCTTTTCGACTCGGTGTTCGCCGATATCGGAGACGAGCAATCCATCACGGAGAGTCTCTCAACCTTTTCCGCCCATTTGACGATATGGAAAGAGGTCATCGAGGGCGCCGACAACGGTTCGTTGGTGCTTCTCGACGAGATGGGAACCGGCACCGACCCGGCCGAGGGCGCGGCACTCTCACGGGCGCTCATCGACCACCTCTCTGAGAAGGGCTCCACCGCGGTGGTCACCTCCCACCTGGGAGCTCTGAAGCGGTTGGATATCGAAGGCAGTGGCGTGGTCAACGCGTCACTCCAATTCGATCCCGACGGAATGAAACCGACTTACGAACTGGTAAAGGGCCGACCCGGTCGCAGTTATGGTCTTGCGACGGCCCACCGCTTGGGGCTCCCTGCCCATGTGCTCGAACGGGCGAAAGCGTATGTCGAGAGTGGTGACGCCTCGATGGACAACCTTCTCGATCGGCTCGAGAGAAAAGGAAAAGAGGCGCGTGAGTTGGTCCAAGCGTTGACTCTCGAGCGCAGGGAGACCGCCGGACTCCGCGCTGAAGTTGAGGTTCGCGAGGCCGATCTCCGAGGAGAAGAGCGGAAAGCCGAGCGGAGGGCTCGCGACGAGGCGCGGAACATCCTGATGGAGGCGCGCCAAGAAGTAGAGGAGGCCATTCGAGAGGTTCGGGAGACGTCGTCCGCCGATAACCTGGAGCGCGCTGCCCAGAGCGCCCGCAAGAGGGTCGAGGACGCGGCGCGCCGCCAAAAGGAACTCCGACCTAGCGGCCGAAGCGGGTCGTCGGCCGAGAAGCTGACGCCGGGTGACCGAGTTCGACTCGTGGAGGGGGGCCTGAAGGGCGTCGTGGCGGAGGTTCGGGACGGCCGTGCCGTCGTTGATGTGTCTGGGATCCGCATGAAAGTGCAAGCGGTGGACCTGGAGTTGGTCGACGGAAGTGATGCGGTTCGCCCCCCCCCGCCGGGATCGGTCTCTTGGCACCTACCTGATGGTCCTGTCCACACTGAGGTCGATCTCCGAGGTCTCCGGGTGGATGAGGTCCAGGGAGCGTTGCTGCGTTCGATCGACGAAGCGATCCTTTCCGATCTAGGCGAGCTGCGGATCATCCATGGAAAAGGAACCGGCGCGGTGCGGACACGGGTGATAGCATTGCTGGGAGACGATGGCAGAGTGTCGACTTTCCGTACCGGCGCGCCGGGCGAGGGAGGGACCGGCGTGACCGTGGTGAGCTTCAGGTGATCCCCGACGATCAAGTGGACGAGGTCCGCAACCGGGCCGATATCGTCCAAGTGATCGGCGACATCGTACCGCTGAAGAAGTCGGGGAAAGACTACAAGGCCTGCTGCCCGTTCCACGATGAAAAAACACCGAGCTTCTACGTGGTCCCGGCCAAGGGGTTCTACAAATGTTTCGGCTGTGGGGAGTCGGGGGACGTCTTCGCTTTTCTCATCAAGCGTCTGGGTCTCAGCTTCGTAGACGCGGTCAAGCACGTCGCGTCCGGTGCCGGCGTGGACATCAGAGAGGTGACGCGGGATGAGGAGGTAGAGGATCCGTTCCGGCGCCTGTTCGAAGCCAACGCATTCGCTCGTTTGTTCTTTCAGGACTCGCTCTGGGACGAATCGGTAGGACGGACGGCGCGGGCATATCTGGAGGAACGCGGAATTGGCCGGGAAACTGCTGAGCGTTTTGCCCTCGGGTACGCTCCCGACGGCTGGCGTGGGCTGCTCGAGGCCGCGTCGCATCACGGGATCGGTGAGGACATTCTCGTCGAATCTGGCCTCGTTACCCACAGCGAAAAGCGAAAGGACCCGTACGATCGGTTCCGCGACCGACTCATCTTTCCGATCGAGGGTCTGTCCGGGAAAGTTCTTGCTTTCGGTGGCCGGGTGTTGGGCAAGGGACGGGAGGGCTCACCGAAGTACGTCAATTCGCCGGAGTCTCCGATCTACCACAAAGGTGAAATCCTTTATGGATTGAGCTGGGCGAAAAACTCGGTGCGGAGGCGCGAAACAGCTCTCATCGTTGAAGGCTACATGGACGTGGTCTCCCTGGCGGCGGCCGGGTTCGACAACGCCGTCGCTCCGCTCGGCACGGCCTTCACACAAGAGCAGGTGGTGACGCTCCGCCGTTACACAGCCAAGGCCCACCTTCTGTTTGACAGCGACCCAGCGGGGCTCAAAGCGACGTTTCGGGCTGCAGATCTACTTCTTGCCGGAGGCCTGCACCCGTCGGTCGTGACACTCCCGCCGGGTGAGGATCCGGACACGATCGTTCACTCCGAGGGGGCCGAGGCGCTGCAGAGCCTCATCGACGGGGCCGTCGATGTCCTCGACAGGAAACTTCAAATTCTCGAAGAGCGCGATCATTTCTCTGGAATCGAGCAGACGCGCGCGGCCATTGACCGGTTGCTCCCCACGCTGCGGGCCGTCAAGGATGCCGCGCTGCGTGACATCTACGTCGCGAAGGTCTCGGAGCGAACCGGAGTACGCCGCAGCACTCTGGAGGACGAACTGGCGCGCGCCGTCTCGCAGCCCGCCCCGCAAAAGCGTGCGCGCCGACCCGATCCGCGTCGCCGTTCGGTAGCCTCGATGCCCGAGTTGGGGCCAGAGCGTGAACTACTCCTACTCATGATCAAAGACCGCGCTTGGATCGAGCGCGTTGGAGAGCGCCTCGGTCTCCAAGACTTTCTCGACATCAGGTACCGCGCCGTCTTCGAAGCCCTTTTGGCAGATCACGATCTTTCATATCCGCCGGAGAACCTGATGGCGGCCGCGGCTCGAGTTTTGGAGGATTTACTCGCCGATCCGGCGGAACTCAGGCGCGCGCACCGGGTTTTCGAAGAATCGTCGAGCAAGATCCTCAGCACCTTGTTGCAGGTAAGGCTCGACGCGGTGGACCATCTCCTACAGAATACCTTGGACGAGCAGGAAGAGACGAAACTCCTTCTCGAGAAGGCCCGACTCAGTAAAGAGCGAAGGGAGTTGGGACGGGACTGGTCGCCGACCGCGCGCAGAGCACAGAAAGGTAATCACCCATAGGGCCATCACAGGCCATGCGAGTAATGAGCGTTTCATGACACCACAGACACGGACATCTCTCAAGGAACTCCAGCAGTTGGACCAGGAGATCGCCGCGGTTCGAGCCGCCGCACTCGGCTTCGAGCCCCTCTTGGATGAGGTCGATGCCCCCGTGCTCCGGTTGGAGCAGGACGTACACTCCCTCGAAAAACGACTGACGGAGATCCGGCTAGAGGAAAAAAGGATCGAACTGACGATCGAAGAGAGGCGGGTGCGAGCGGACAAGCTGCAAGGGCGCATGGAAGCCGTCCGCAACGTTCGGGAAGAAGCGGCGGTACACGCTGAACTCGAAATGGTCCGGCGGGCTCTAGAGAGTGAGGAACAGGAGGCTCTTAGCCTCTTGGATCAGATCAATCGGCTGGAAGAGCGACTCCAGGAGCAGGGCCAGGCGTACCGTGAATCTCTCGCCGAAGTCGAGCCTCGCCGCAAAGAACTGGTGCAACAGCAGGAGGATTCGGCGAAACAGCTCGAGGCACTTTCCGCCAAACGCGACCAGTTCGCGGCGGGAATCGATCCAAGTGAGCGACGGATCTACGACAGCATCATGGCGGGATCGCGGGAGGTGGCGGTCTCCGAACTCACTCAGGATGGTGCGTGCGGCAACTGCTTCAACATGGTGCCGCTTCAGGTTCAGAATCGCATACGCCATTCTGACGCGATGATTCGGTGCGAGGGTTGCGGTGTGATCCTCACGCCGGAATCTCCCGAGGGCCTCGCTCTAGCGGAGGCCGAGGGGGAAAGAATCGAGCAAGCGCTAAAGGCCTCGACCGATTTACGAGATGCCGAGCGCGCTTTGATCTCTGAGGCCGTGGCCATAGAAGATGCGGAAGAAGCCGAGTCCGCGGCAGTGATCGCGAGGCGAGAGGCCGCCCTCGTTGTGGACGATGCTGATGATGTATTGGACGACGCGTTGGAGGCGGAGGAGGTTCCGTCCGACAACGTACCCGCCGGCACACTGGTGTTCGAGCAGGTCGCCCCCGATGAGGCTCCGTCGGACGAATCGGCGGTCGAGGCTGCGACCCCCGACGATCCCCCCGAGACCGTGCTGGTCTTCGAGGACGTCGTCCCCGACGAGGTACCCGTGGACGCGCCGCCACCCGCGAGCGCCGCTTCGATCGAGCTCTCCGGGGCACCGCCGGCCGCCGAGGAAAACACGGAGGACGCCGAGGACGCCGAGGCTCAAGAACCGACTGCCGACGCCTAGGCGCGCCCCCCACATTGAGCCGATGACGAGCAAGGAGGGGGTCTGCCTTCCTCATCGGTGAGCCGCGCTGTCGAGCCCAGATGGGAAGTGCCGGGCGAGATAGCGTCGGAGCTCGTACGGTCGCTTCAAGAAGCGCTGTCCCTACCTGAGGTCCTGTGTGCTCTGTTGGTCAAACGCGGGCTGGAGGATCCGGATCAGGCGAAGGCTTTTTTACGGCCGCTGCTTTCCGAACTCGACACGGTGGCTCCCCTCGCTGGGATGAATTTGGCTTCGCAACGGATCATCGACGCCGTTGGAGCGGGGGAGACGATTCTCGTTCACGGCGATTACGACGTCGATGGCGTTGCGGGCGCCGCTCTTCTGACGAGGTGGATCCGCAGAGTCGGAGGAAACGCGATCCCGTTCGTGCCCCACCGCGTGCGCGACGGCTACGACTTCGGGGACGCGGGCATCGCTGCGGCGCGGACGGCCGGGGCGGGGTTGATCGTTACGGTAGACTCGGGTATTCGGGCCCATGAAGCCGTGGCGGAGGCAAATGCCGCGGGCTTCGACGTCATCGTGACGGATCACCATACGCCGGCCGAGACGCTGCCGGCGGCGCTGGCGGTTGTTAATCCGAATCGCGCGGATTGCGAATATGAAAACAAGGGCCTCTGCGGTACCGGCGTGGCTTACCGGTTGTGCGAAGCTCTGGTAAAAGGAAAAGGAGTCGACCCGGAGGAGTTGATCCGGTCACTAGACCTCGTGGCGCTGGCGACGATTGCCGACGTGGTACCGTTGAACCAGGAGAACCGCACTTTGGTTCGTTATGGTCTCAAAGCGTTGGCTCAAACCGAGTTACCCGGCTTGAAGGCGCTCATGCTTCGGGCGGGGGTTGGCGAAGGACCGATCGAAGCGGGCCAGGTCGCCTTTCGAATCGCCCCCCGTATCAACGCGGCTGGGAGGATGGCGGAGGCGATGACCGCGCTCGAGTTGCTGATGTCGGACGATTTGGCGCACGCCTCCGCTTTGGCGGACCAGCTCGAGGAGGCGAATGATGCGAGGCGTGAGGAAGAATCACGGACGCTCCGTGAGGCCCTCGACCAGCTCGAGCGGTCGTTCGATCCCGACAATGATTTCGGCGTGGTGCTCGAGGGCGAGGGGTGGCATCCGGGTGTGATCGGAATCGTGGCCTCGAGGATCGTCGAGCGGATTCACCGTCCCACGGTTCTACTAGCCGTTGCCGACGGCAACGGGCGGGGCAGCGCCCGGTCGATTCCCGGTTTCGACCTTTTAGGTGCGGTCCAAGCCTGCCGCGATCACCTAGGTCGCTTTGGAGGGCACCGCGCCGCCGCGGGCATGGATATCGCAGGCGACGGCATCGGGGCCTTTCGCGATGCTTTTAATGCAGAGGTCCGCATGCGTCTTGGGGGCGAGCAGCCACGTCCAGTGCTGAGACCACAACTCGAGATCCCTCTAGGCGCAGTGAACGAACACCTCGTGCACCTGCTCTCGTACCTGGGCCCCTTCGGCGTCGGTAATCCCGCTCCGGTGTTTCTGGCTTCCGAAGTCGACGTGGTTTCGGCCCGAGAGGTTGGGAAAGGCCACCTAAAGCTGCGAATCAAGCAGTCGGAGCAGACCCTTGACGCCATCGGCTTCAACTTGGTCGACCGGGTCGCGCCCTCGAGCCTTGGAACCGGTCCCGTCGACGTCGTGTTTAAGCTGAAGCTCAACGTCTTCCGGGGGCGCCAACAAGTCGAGGCCCATTTGCTGGACGTGAGGCAGTCTGATATGGAAGGATTCCCAGGATGAGAATCATCGCCGGGCGCTGGCGCGGGCGTCGCCTTAAGGCGCCAACCGGGCGGGACGTCCGACCCACGACGGATCGGGTTAGAGAATCGTGGATGGCGGCGCTGGGTCCATCCCTTGAAAGTGCATCGGTGTTGGACCTCTTCGCTGGGTCGGGGGCACTCGGCTTCGAGGCGCTTAGCCGGGGAGCGGTCCGCGTCGTGTTCGTCGAGCGGGCTCGCGGGGCCCTCAGTGTGATTCGTGCCAACGCGGAATTGCTCGGCGCCGAGTCCGAGGTGGATATCAGGAGTGGAGACGCAATGGGGTATGTGAGCCGCTTGACGGAAGAATCCTTCGATCTCGCTCTAGCCGATCCACCGTACGGGAAGGGGTTTGCTGCCCGCCTGGTCGAGCGTTTCGTTTCAACTCCGTTTGCATCCCAGCTCTGGGTCGAACATCGTAAGACCGATCCAATTCCGGATTTTCCGGGAATCCGACAACGGCGGTACGGGGACACGCTCCTATCCACGGTCGAGGCGAAATCATGACACGAGAGCAGCCGGTGGTGGCCATCTACCCGGGTTCGTTCGATCCGGTCACCAAGGGCCATGAAGACGTGGCTCGCCGGTCACTTCGCATCGCTGATCGAGTGGTGGTGGCGGTCGCTCACTCGGCGTCTCAGGCCAAAGGCAGTCGCTTCAGCGTAGAGGAGCGTCTCGAAATGGTTCAGGAAGTCTTTCAGGACGATGAGCGGATCGAATGTTGCAGCTTCGAAGGCCTTCTCGTCGATCTCGCTAGGGAGATGGGAGCCCAGTTCGTGATACGCGGTTTGCGGGCGGTTTCCGACTTCGAGTACGAATTTCAAATGGCCCAGATGAACAGGGAGTTGTGGAGTGACGCCGAAACGGTGTTCCTCACCCCGGATCAGAGGTACGCTTTTCTTTCGGCCTCTCAAGTCCGCGAGGTCTCGCGCCTGGGCGGTGATGTATCGCGCTTCGTCTCGGCGCCGGTGCTGAGGCGGCTGAAGCGGGCTCCAGAGGAGTGAGGTGGGCCATGCTCCCGAGCCGTGGGCATTCCGCCGCCGAAACGCCGCAAACTCACGAGGCCATGAGTAGAAAGTAGTCCGAGAGTATTGCCCCGGCAGGTCGGTATCTCTTATCGTTTTTTTTGACGGGCCGGTCCGCATGTCCGCAACCCCGGGCGCCCATCCCAAACGGAGAACCCATGGCATTCCAGGTGAGCAAGCTGGGCGACGTGACCGTTATTGATGTTGAAGGGCAGCTCATCGTCGGAAATCGCCAGGAGTTGAAGCAGAAAGTGCTCGATGAGTTGGACAAGGGGGAAGGCCGGTTCGTCGTGAATTTTTCTGAGACTGGCTACATCGATTCCTCCGGTCTGGGTGTGCTTGTTTCTCTTTCCAAGAAAATCCGTGAGCAGGATGGTGAGCTTCGGTTGGCGAGCCTCAACGAGGACTTGCGGACGTTGTTCGAGCTCACGAAGCTAGACACGCTCTTTGTGATTTCCGATTCCCGGGAAGAGGCGCTGGAGGGGCTCTAGGAGCCTGACCGGATCCGGCGGAGGATTGTGGGTGGATAAGGAACTCATTCTCGAATTGCCGAACGACATTCGTTCGATCGAACACGCGGTCGAGTATGTCACGCGCCACTGTACCACGTGTTCTGACTATGCCCGCCGCCTGAATTTGAATTTCCGTGTTGGACTCACCGAGGCACTTTCCAACGCCATGCTTTATGGCAATGGCAGCGACCCCCAGAAGCGCGTCCGCGTCGAAGTCGACGTGGGAACTAAAGAGGTCGCGGTGCGCGTCACCGACCAGGGTACGGGCTTTGATCCCTCGGCGGTGCCCGATCCCACCCTCCCCGGCAACATTACCAAGACCGGGGGGCGTGGAATCTTCCTGATGAAGGCCCTGATGGATGAAGTTCGTTTCAATGATCAGGGGAATTCGGTGACTCTGGTTCTACGGTTCGAGGGTGAGGCCTCGGCATGAGCCGAGGAGGTGGGCCGCACCCCTTCCTTCCTAGTTCGGTTCTCGAGACCCTCGACGAATTCAGCGTTCAACTCGGTCTGGATCTTCACGTCTGGAGCATGGGCGAGGACGGCAGCCGGACCGCGCACGTTTACCCGGCGCTGGAGGATGGCTTCCCCGTCGAACGTGGGGAACCGTCACCCGGTAGTGTGCTCCGCAGTCTTTCGCAAAGAGAGGGGCCCACTCTCCAGCTAGAGATTCGTTCTTCCAATGGTAGGGTCGAGGAGGGCATCGCGTCGGTCGTCCAGTCCGGAGTCGCGCGGGCCCTCGACTTCGCGAAGGAAGTTCGGGTCTTCACGTACGAACTCTGGGAGCGCTACGAGGAGATCAATCTTCTCTACTCGATCAGCGAGACGCTGGGATCGGTACTCGATCTCGACGAGGCTGCCGACAAAATTCTGAAGGATGTCTGCGACGTGCTGGGTGCCGAGAGCGGCTCCCTTTGGGTCCATGATCGACGCAAGGACTTGCTTCGTCTCACAGCATCGACTGGCCCGGGTGCCGGCGATCCGCTTGATGCACCTTTCCCGGATCCTGTCACTGCCCGGGTTTTCGAGGAGGGACGTTTCCTCGGTGGGGGCCGCGGCGACGAGGGCGAGGCGAACTCGGGGGGCTCTTCTACGGACATTTCCGTTCCCATCAGCTACAACCCGCCCTCCGGAAAGACCCGGATTGTCGGCGTGATCGATCTTTTTGGGCGTGCACACGACGATCCCTTCACGACGAGCGACCAGAAGCTTCTCTCCGCCATCGCGAGCCAAGTGGGTGCGGCCCTCGAAAACAACCGACTCATTCAGGAAAGCCTCGCCCAGGAGAGGATGAGTCATGAGATGGAGTTGGCCCACCACCTTCAGATGAAGCTTTTGACTTCACCCGAATCGTTCGACCGGGCCGACGTCGCGGCCCGTGTGGTTCCAGCGGAGCAGGTGGGCGGGGATTTCTTCCATCTCTTCAAGCTTCCCGAAGGGAAGATCGGGGTGATGATCGGTGATGTCTCGTCCCACGGCTTTCCGGCGGCGCTCATCATGGCGTTGTCGATGAGCGCGGCGAGTATTTACGCTCTCGAGTCGCCCGATCCCGCCGAGGTCCTACGGAAGCTGGATGGTGCGCTTAGTGGCGAGCTGGAGACCACCGAGATGTTCGTGAGCCTCTGTTACGTCGTGATCGATCGGGCGGCGGGTGCGCTTTGGTACTCGAATGCAGGCCATCCGCATGCTTGGGTGTTCCGACAGGATGGCACACGCGAGCGGTTGGGCGCGACCGACCCGCCGATGGGGTTCGCCGGCCCGGACTCGTACGGTGAGCAGAGTGTGCCGTGGCAGGATGGGGACCTGCTCGTGCTCTTTACCGATGGCTTGTCCGATACCCTTGCAACGCCCGAGCCGGGCAGCGGAGAGCTCGCCGTCCTCAATGCCGTGAAAAGCGCACAGGAAAGGGGTCCCGCCGACATCGTCGAAGTCCTGTTCGACATGGCGGAAGTGGCCATCCCGTACGTCCCGGCCGACGACCGCACTGCGGTCATCCTTCGAACTGGGGGAGTACCCGGTCCCAGCTGATGCGGGCGAAGAAATCTCTCGGCCAGAATTTCCTCGTCGATGGTGCGCTTCAGCGGAGGATCGTTTCGGCTCTGGGATGTTCTTTGGCCGACACCGTTTTGGAGATCGGCCCGGGGCGGGGCGCGCTTACCCGGCATCTCGTGGGCCGCGTTGGCCATCTCGTCCTGGTGGAGTTGGACGACCAACTGGCCGAGGGGCTTCAGGCTGAGTGGGGGAGTCGCGCTGACGTCGAGGTCCTGCATCAGGATTTTTTGCGGTTGGATTGGGCCGCATCAGTCCCGGATCCTTCGGGCCTCCTCATCGTGGGAAACATCCCCTACAACATCACGGCGCCGATCATCTTCAAGGTGCTCGAACGCCCCCGTCCTCGGGAAATCGTCCTCATGGTACAGCGCGAGGTCGCCGACCGACTCACGGCGGAGCCCGGCACGGCGCAATATGGGGCGTTGACCGTGGGGGTGCGGTCCGTGGCTTCGGTCGCGAAAGTCTTACGAGTACCTCGCACGGCCTTCCGACCGGTACCCGGCGTGGATTCGGCCGTCGTCAGAATCACCCCCTTTTCCCCTCCGTCCCTGTCCCTCGCCGAAGAACACTCGCTCAGAGTGCTCACCCGGGCTGCCTTCGAGTGGCGCCGAAAACAGCTCCAGAAAATTCTGAGGGACCACGACGCGCTGGGACTGTCTCGCGACCAATTGGCGGATCTCTCCCGTGAGACGGAATGGGATCTTACGCGCAGGCCGGAAACGTTGTCGCCCGACGACTTCATCCGATTGTCGGCGTTCATCTCCGGAATCGCGTAACGAAGGGTCCTCGTATTGGCGCTCGTGAATCACTTTTACTAATATTGTGAAGATTTTCACAAGCGGACGTGCGGTCGGAAAAAGTGGGGACCTAGTTGGCGATTGTGCGGAAAATTTCAGAATCGGCCGTCCACCGGCTGTCCCTATATCTTCGCATTCTGGAGGATCTGGTGGGAGAGGGTCGAGAGACCGTATCCAGCGAAGAAATGTCGGGCCGAGGCGCGACCACCGCCGCCCAAGTCCGGAAGGATCTTTCGCTCTTCGGCTCGTTTGGTAAACGTGGCTTAGGCTACGACGTCGCCGACCTGGCTGCTCGGCTGAGAAGGATCCTGGGGCTCGACCGGCGGTGGCGGGTCGCCCTCGTGGGAGCCGGCCGTATCGGATCGGCGCTGGTGGAGTACGGTGGGTTCGGAGAGCGCGGCTACGACGTCGTGGCGATTTTCGACTCGGATGCGTCCAAGGTCGGCGAAAAGTGGGGGGGGCTACGTGTGCGGGACATTGCCGAGTTCGAGGCTGTATCCGGTGAGCAGGGTGTCGAAATTGTGATTCTGGCGATTCCGGTGGAGGCTGTCCCTTCCGTCATGGGGCACGTAGAGAAAGCGGGGGTGAAGGGCATTCTCAACTTTGCGCCGACCAAGTTGAAGGTTCCCGACGGAGTCGCCGTCAAGGATGTGAACATGGTCATGGAACTCGAAGCCCTGTCCTTCGCGCTGAGCCAGGAAATCGGAGACACGTGAGGGCGGACCGTGCTCTGATCCACCGGGCCGCGGCGGTACTCGAGAAGGGCCCAATCCACACCGTAGCGCTCGCCCACGAGGTTTTAGGGTTGACTGGCAACCCGGGGGCGGCGTCGGCCGCTGTTTTTACGCTATTGGGGTCCGATTCACGGTTTCTGGTCGATACTGAAGGCGTGTGGTCGATGGCCGGCCCGGGCCCGGGAACCCCGCTCGCTGATTTGTGCTACGCCGTCGTCGATGTCGAGACGACGGGTGGTACGTACGGGGGCGGGCACCGAATGACCGAGATCGCCATCTATGAAGTGCGTGGCGGTGTCGTGGAAGACGAATATCGGTCTCTCGTGAATCCGGGGAGGGCCATCCCGTACCGCATCGAAATGCTCACCGGTATCGACAATCGTATGGTCTCGTCCGCGCCCTTCTTCGACCAAATCGCGACCGATGTGTTCGACCGACTCGAGGGCCGGGTTTTTGTCGCACACAACGCACGCTTCGACTGGGGCTGGGTGAGTCGGCAGCTTGCCGAGGCCATCGGCGACGTGCCCAGCGTCGAACGCCTGTGCACGGTCCAAATGGCCCGTCGACTTCTCCCCCGCCTTCGCCGCCGGAATCTCGACGCGGTTGCCAGGCACTACGGAATCGACGTTGGGGATCGCCACCGGGCCTACGGGGATGCGTTGGCCACCGCCCGTATCCTGATTCGGCTCCTGGATGAGGCGAGTCGTCAAGGGCTCTCCGACCTCCATGCGCTGAGGATTTTTCTCCGGAAGCGTGAGAAGCGTTCCCGGTCGCGGCAAGGCCAACAACTCTCCTTTTTGGGTTCCGCTCCGGACCGAGACACCTCTGGAGTACCAGACTAGATTACGTCGCTGTCTCCGTCGCTCCGGCGGAAGAATACTCGATGAAAAAGACGGACGGCCATGGGTGAAAAGTCGAGAACTCCCGTAATCCTGGACGGAGCCCGGACTCCGATCGGCCGCTTCCTCGGCAGCCTATCCACTCTGGCGGCCCCCGAGCTCGGCGGAATCGCGATCAAGGCGGCGATCGAGCGGTCCGGTATCGATCCGCGGAGGGTGGACGAGGTCATCATGGGAAACGTCGTTGTGGCGGGCGAAGGCCAGGCCCCCGCGCGGCAAGCGGCAATCTTCGGCGGCGTTCCCAGCACGGTCCCAGCCCTGACCGTCAACAAGGTTTGTGGTTCGGGTCTGAAAGCGGTGATGCTGGCCGCACAGGCCATAAAAGCCGGCGACGCCCACGTCGTGGTGGCCGGTGGCATGGAATCGATGTCGAATGTCCCGCATTACGTTCGAGGGCTGCGCTCGGGCGTCAAATTTGGGGACCAGACGATCGAGGACGGCTTGGTGTTGGATGGCCTCTGGTGCGCGTTCGGCCAATGCCAGATGGGTGGCCACGCTGAGTACACTGCCGCGAAGGCGGGAATTTCGAGAGAGGAAGCCGACGCTTTTTCTCTTCGTTCCCACCGCCTGGCGATCGCCGCCATGGATGGGCGCAAGTTCGAGAGGGAAATCGTCCCCGTGTCAATCGAGACACGCCGAGGCACGACCGCCGTCGATTCGGACGAAGGCCCTCGGCGTGAAACGTCTCTGGAGGCGCTCGGGAAGTTGCGGCCCGCGTTTCGGGCCGACGCTCCGAAAGACATCGAAGAGCTTGTCGTGACGGCTGGAAACGCGCCCGGACTCAACGACGGGGCCGCCGCGCTCGTCGTCGCGTCGCGCGAATTCGCGGAGGCACATGGCCTCGCGGTCCGGGCGGAAATTTCAGCGTACGCCGCCGCCGGCACGGAGCCGAGAGATCTGTTTTTTGCCCCCATCGCAGCTGTAGAGAACTTGATGCAGAGGGAGCGAACCTCGATCGGGGATTACGGCCTATTCGAGTTGAACGAGGCGTTCGCCGTGCAGGCGTTGGCGGATATGCGAGCGCTTGAGATAGACCCCGAGCGGGTGAACGTAAACGGGGGCGCGGTCGCTCTCGGGCATCCGATCGGTGCGTCCGGCGCCCGCATCTTGGTTACGCTACTGGCAGCAATGGACGACCGCGATGTGGAAACGGGCCTGGCGGCCCTCTGCCTCGGCGGCGGCAACGCGGTGGCGCTATCGGTTCGGCGGAGCTGAATGCGGACGCCGGCTTGAGAGGCGAGGGAATCATGGGTATTGGGATCGTGACGGTTGTGGGTGGTGGAACCATGGGGAATGGCATCGCACACGTGTGCGCCCTGAGCGGGCGGGACGTGACGATCACGGACGTATCACAAGACGTATTGGATCAGGCACTCAAGACGATCTCCAAGAATCTGGACCGACAGGTGAAGAAAGAGATCATCGACGAGGCCCGGCGTGACGAGACCCTCGAGCGGATTCGACAAACAACCGACTTGGAAACCGCCCTCGGGGGCTCACAGTTGATCATCGAGGCGGTCCCCGAGAGGGTCGACATCAAATACGATCTGTTTCGCCGGCTCGACATGATCGCTGCCCCCGAGACGATCTTGGCCAGCAACACCTCGTCTATTTCGATCACGGCGATCGCGTCCCAGACCACACGCCCCGACCGGGTCATCGGCATGCACTTCATGAATCCGGTTCCCGTCATGGCGCTGGTCGAGGTGGTCCGGGGCTTGGCCACGAGTGACGCTACGACGGCCGCGATCATGGACTTTTCGGTTGCCTTGGGGAAGACGCCGGTGGAGGTCAACGACTTTCCTGGCTTCGTCTCGAATCGAATTCTAGGGCCGATGATCAACGAGGCGGTGTTCGCGTTGATGGAGGGCGTGGCGGAGGCTGAGGCGATCGATTCCGTGATGAAGCTGGGTATGAATCACCCGATGGGACCGCTGGCGTTGGCCGATCTGATCGGGCTGGACACGTGCCTCAACATCATGGAAGTGTTGCATCGTGAGTTGGGCGGTGATCGGTATCGGCCCTGTCCGCTTCTTCGAAAATACGTTGCCGCGGGTTGGTTGGGACGGAAGACGGGCCGCGGCTTCTACACGTATACGGACTGACTCCCTGCGGGACATCACACTTCGCGAAGGTTGGCACAGCTTTGGAAATATTCGAAGCGATAGCGAAGCACGAACACGACGAGCTCGTGTTCTGGAGTGATGTGAGTGCTGGATATCGCGGGCTCATAGCGATTCATGACACCACGCTGGGGCCGGCCCTCGGGGGCATCCGGTTCTGGGATTACCCGTCGGAGGCCGAGGCCATCATCGATGTGCTGCGCCTCGCTCGCGGCATGACCTACAAAGCGGCCATCACGGGCCTGGCCCTGGGTGGGGGAAAATCGGTCATCGTCGGGGACAACCACACGACGGATCGGGAGGCCATTTTTCGAGCCCACGGACGTGCCATCGAATCCCTCGGAGGCCGATATATCGCGGCAGAGGACGTCGGGACGTCGGTTGACGACATGGAGTACGTCCACGGCGAGACCCAATGGGTGGCGGGTCTGCGAGGGGGCTCCGGAGATCCGTCACCGATTACTGCGTTTGGCGTTTATCGGGGCATCAAGGCGTGCGCCCGCTTTCGCTACGGCGACGACTCTCTCGAGGGCAAGCATGTCGTCGTTCAGGGGCTGGGACATGTAGGATATCACCTTTGCAAACTCCTCGATGTCGAAGGGGCTCGTTTGAGTGTGAGCGACATCGAGGAAGATCGGGTCCGAAAAGCGGTGACGGAGTTCGGGGCGATGGCGGTGGCGGCCGACGAAGTGTATGGGGTCGCTGCCGATATCTTCGCCCCGTGTGCCATGGGCGCCGTGATCAACGATGACACGGTCGGCATGTTGAAGGTCGATATCGTAGCGGGTTCCGCGAACAACCAACTCGCCGAGACGCGGCACGGCCAAGCGCTGCACGAGAGGGGTATCGTCTACGCGCCCGATTATGTGATCAACGCGGGCGGCCTATGCAACGTCTACGGGGAACTCCAAGGCTGGACCGCAGAGCAGGGTAGGGAAAAGGCCGGAGGTATCTACGACAATCTCTTGCAGACTCTTGAACACGCGAAAGAGGAGGACATTCCGACCAATCAAGCCGCGGATCGTGTAGCTCGTCAGCGCCTTCACGAGGCGGGTCGGGCGCGTCATCCATAGCTCGTATCGCTCCTTGTTATCCGAATACACGAGGTCCCTGGGTGTCCTTATGGCCCCAACGAGGATCCCACGATAGGTTCGCCCCCTATGGATTATTTACAAAGCATCGACCCCGATATTTTCGAGGCGATCCGCGGCGAGGCGGCACGCCAGGGTTCCCAGCTCGAGCTCATCGCGAGCGAGAATTTCGTTTCGCGGGCGGTCCTCGAGGCTTTGGGGACGGTTTTGACCAACAAGTATGCGGAGGGCCTTCCCGGGAAGCGTTACTACGGGGGTTGTGAGTTCGTCGATGTCGCAGAAGAGTTGGCCCGTGAGCGGGCCTTACAGCTCTTTTCGGCGGACCATGCCAACGTCCAGCCGCACTCCGGCGCGCAAGCCAACATGGCCGGCTACTTCGCCTTGCTCGACCCCGGCGACACCATCCTGGGCATGGATTTGAGTCACGGTGGCCACCTCACGCACGGGTCGTCGGTAAACTTCAGCGGCCAACTCTACGATGTCGTGTCCTACGGCGTGCGGGACTCGGATGCACGCATCGACTACGATCTCCTACGTGATCAAGCATTGAAGGTCCGGCCTAAGATGATCGTGGCCGGCGCGAGCGCGTACCCTCGCACGATTGACTTCGAAGTTTTCGGGGATATCGCTCGTGAGTGCGGTGCTTACCTCTTGGTCGATATGGCCCACATCGCGGGTCTAGTCGCCGCCGGGCTCCATCCCAGCCCGGTCCCCCACGCCGATATCGTCACCACGACCACACACAAGACGCTCCGAGGTCCGAGGGGGGGGATGATCCTGTGTAAGAAAGAACACGCCAAGGCGGTGGACAAAGCCGTATTCCCCGGTATGCAGGGCGGGCCGCTGATGCACGTGATCGCGGCCAAAGCGGTTTCGTTCAAAGAAGCTTTGCAGCCCGATTTCGCGGCCTATCAACGGCAAGTCATCGCCAACGCCGACGCGCTCGCAGACGGGCTTGTGGGCCACGGGTTTTCACTGGTCAGCGGTGGCACGGACAACCATCTCCTGCTGGTGGATTTACGCGGGAGCCATCCGGAGCTCACCGGAAAAGAGGCGGAGCATGCCCTCGAAAGCGCTGGAATGACGGTCAACAAGAACACGGTCCCGGGGGAGACCCGGTCGCCCTTCGTCACATCGGGACTCCGGATCGGCACACCAGCGGTGACCACGAGAGGTCTCATGGAGCCGGAGATGCACCGGATCGCGGATTGGATCGCGGCCGTACTCACGAATACGGCCGACGAAGCGGTGATCACGCGTTCGCGGACGGAGATCGAGACGATGTGTGCTGCTTTTCCGCTTTACGAGGAGCTCGCGGGCAGTGTGTGACCCGGTCAGAGGAACGGTGGGTGTGAGATGGGGACGTGAGTAGGGTGGCGCGACGATCGCGAGCGGGTGAGATTGGCGTATGACTGAACTCCAGTTTGCCGAACACGTTCTGGATCAGCTCCAGGAAAAGCACCCGCGATTTCACGGGAAGGCCTACCTGTTCCTGCTCGCCGCTCTGCAAGAGGTCATGCAAGGCCTGGAAGAACCTCGGCATATCAGCGGACGGGAATTGGCGGAGGGTGTGCGTCGCCTCGCGTTGAACCGCTTTGGACCCCTTTCCAGGACGGTTCTCGAGCACTGGGGAATCCACTCGACGGAGGACTTGGGCGACATCGTGTTTGCTCTGGTGGAGTGTGGGGTCTTGATCCGGCAGACGGGGGATTCCCGAGAAGATTTTCGGGACGTCTTTGATTTCGAAGAGGCGTTCGAGCAGAATTATCCATGGAGTCCAGGGATATGAAGTCTTTGGAATCGAACTTAGTTCACGTAGTGGAGAGAGGCTAAAACATGGACGAATCCGGATTTCCTCGTTGTCAAAAGTGCGATTCGGGGATCCTGCTTCCTCTTTCTGGCTATGGCCGGGATGGCGCCGCCATCCGGTATAAGGCTTGGGTGTGCGCCAACCCTGAGTGCGGGTTCAACATCCGGATCGACAATGGGGAGATTTCCCTCGGTCGAAGTATCGGCGAGAGCTACAAGTAGGCAATCACCCAGACAGAGTCTCCGCCGCGCGGGGATTCGCCGTCTTTTCGCGTCGATGCCGCCGATTCCAGCTTCTACCGGATGTGCGCTCCCGATCCCGAGCGGGGCGGGCGCGTGAACTCCACACCGCTTAGACCCTATGGCCGGCCTCGAGTTTGGGCGCCCACCGCCGCGGAGGCCGCTGCCTTCGATCGCGTAGCGATCGAACACGGAGGCGTCCCGCAAGCCGCTCTCATGGAGTGCGCGGGGCGGTCCGCCGCGGAGATCCTCGTTCGACTCTTTCCACAAGGTGAGGTCGTCGCTCTCATCGGCCCTGGAAACAACGGCGGCGATGGGCTCGTCTTGCTCCGCACCCTGATGGCCTGGGGGCGCCGGGTTCGAGCCGTTCTCGTGGGCGACCGGGATGACGAACCGGACGGAGCGAACAACGAGTTCTCGCGTGGTTGGGACATCCCGTTCGAGATAGACGTAGGCCCCGAAGCCGAAGCCGGGAATCTTGACGGCGTACTAAGCGGGGCATCGGTGGTGGTGGATGGGATTCTCGGCACCGGCATACGCGGTGCCCCGCGGGACCGCCAAGCACGCGCGATCCGGGCGATCAACCGATGCGAGCGGCCCGTGTTCGCGCTGGATACACCGTCGGGAGTCAACGGCGACACGGGCCAGATCCCGGGCGAGGCCGTCCGTGCGGACGTCACCGTTGCGTTTGGATGGCCGAAACTGGGTACGCTGCTCCAACCTGGTCGATCGAGGGTCGGGCGCCTAATTGCCGTCGAGATCGGTTTTCCGCCGGTTCCGGACTCCGGGTTCGGTGCCCTCGCGGTTACGCCCTCGTGGGCCGCCGACACCCGCCCCAGACGTGCACCCGACGCCCATAAAAACAGCGTCGGGACCCTTCTGTTGGTCGCCGGACGACCTGGAATGGCCGGAGCTGCGGTGATGGCCGCGAGGGCCGCTCTGCGTTCCGGAGTAGGCCTACTCCGCGTCGTTTCGTCGCCGGAGAACCGCTCCATAATTCAAGAGTCGGTTCCAGAGGCGATTTTTGTCAGGTCCGACGAAATGGATGCCGTGCGGGAGGCCGCCGCCGCTTCGCAGGCCGCGGGGGTGGGACCGGGGCTTGGAGTTGGCGTCGAGGTGGGAGAGTTGTTGGCGAACTTGCTCGAGGTGTCGCCGGGCCTCCCGACCGTGCTCGACGCGGATGCACTCAATCTGGCGGCGTCCGGGAAGGGTCCCAGTGTTGCGGAGTGGGCGTTCGAACGCCCCGCCCTCTTGACGCCCCACATCGGCGAAATGAAGCGGCTGAGCGGACTGAGTGCAGAGGCGATCGAGGAGGACCGGATGAGGGCCGCCCGCAACCTCGCTCGCGCCAACGGAGTGGTGGTCCTGCTGAAGGGGCTCCCCTCGATCGTGGTCCCTCCGCACGGCGCGGGCCTTGTCGACACGGTGGGGTCGTCCGATTTGGCGGCCGCCGGTATGGGTGACGTGCTGACCGGCGTGGCCGCTTCGCTTATGGCTCAGGGCGTGGGACCGACCGAAGCTGGGGCGCTCGCGCTTTACGGGGCAGGACGCGCGGCTGCGATCGCCGCGTTGGGCCGAAGTTTGACTCCCTCGGACGTGATCGAACGTCTACCCTCGGTCTGGACCGAGGGGGGGCTCGGCGAGAGTGACCTCGATCATCCGTTCGTGATCTTCGACCAGGATCCAGCGAGATGACCGCGGTGGCCGACGGCGCTGAGCCACGTCCAATGATGGGCTCCGGGGCCGAGTTCGACTTGATCCGGAAGCTCTTGGCCCGGGCGAACTCTGACGGCCGGACCGGCGCCCGCGACGGGTCGAGTGTCGTGGAGTGGGGGGGCGTACGGTTGGGCGCCGGGGACGATGCTGCAGTCGTCGAGGGGGGCCGGCTGGTCGTGAGTTCCGATTTGACCGTAGAAGACGTTCACTTTCGCCGGAGTTGGGTGACGTTCGCCGAGGTTGGCGAAAGAGCGGTCACGGCCGCGGCGAGTGATCTGGCGGCCATGGCGGCCTCTCCGGTCGCGGTGTTGATCTCTCTGGCCGTGGCCCCTGACGAAGCCGAGGCCGTGCTCTCGGAACTCGGCGACGGGATCGGCGCGGCCTTGGGCAGGCTTGGCGCGCCTTTGGTGGGCGGCGATCTGTCGGCCTCCCCTGGGCCCGTGTTCATCGACGTCACCGTTCTCGGGGCCTCCGAAGAGCCCGTCAAACGAAGCGGCGCGCACGCGGGAGACGAGCTTTGGGTCACCGGCGTTCTCGGCGGGAGTGCCGGTGCGGTGCGCGTTTGGCGTGCGGGCGACGAGCCCACCCCGGGTCTTCGAGAATCTTTCGTGCGGCCCACGGCCCGCATCGGGGAGGCGCTTTGGTTGGCCGACCAAGTGCGCGTGAGGGCGATGATCGACCTTTCGGATGGGCTGGTGGGCGACGTTGGGCACTTGGCCGCGGCTTCCGGTGTGCGTGTCGTGATCGACCCTCGGCTCGTGCCCGTCCATCCGGAACTCGCCGACGGCGACGGGTTGCCTCTCGCAATGTCGGGAGGCGAGGACTACGAAATCTGCTTTGCGGCCCCGCCAGGCGTCACCGGGCCCCGCACCGACGAATTTCGTGAGCGATTCGGGATCGACCTGACCCGTGTGGGCCACCTCGAAGAGGGTTCGGGGGTCGAAATCGCTGGTGCGAACGACGCACGGGACGGTGGCCCTGGCGGGTTCGACCACTTTTCTCTTCGGAAGGGTTCGCGGTGAGAGGTACTGCCTACCGGCGAAACCACCAATGAACGATGTTTCCAGCGTCTGGGGTTCGGATTCGGCCCCGGGCGGGTCATCATAGGAGCGAATGAGGCGTGTCAGCGATCATAGATGTGAAGGGGCGGGAAATTCTGGACTCCCGAGGGAATCCGACCGTGGAGGCGGAGGTGGTGTTGGAGACGGGAGTGATCGGTCGTGCCGCCGTACCCAGCGGCGCCTCGACAGGGGAGCACGAAGCCGTCGAACGCCGCGATGGCGACGCCGCACGGTATCTCGGGAAAGGTGTTCTCGGCGCGGTCGCTTCGATCAACACGGAAATCAGCCAGGCGGTCCGTGGCTTCGAGGCACGAGAGCAACTCGATCTCGACCGAACGATGATCGAACTCGATGGAACGCCCAACAAAGCACGCCTCGGAGCGAACGCGATCTTGGCCGTTTCCATCGCGGCGGCCCGCGCAGCGGCTCTGGAGAACCATCTACCGCTTTACCGGTACTTGGGCACACCCCAGTCCAACGTCCTGCCGGTTCCGATGATGAACATCTTAAACGGAGGCGCACACGCGCCGAACAACGTCGATATTCAGGAATTCATGGTCATGCCCGTGGGCTTCGACACGTTTTCCGAGGGTCTGCGTTGCGGTGTGGAGATCTTCCACCACCTCAAAAAAGTCCTGTCCGAGAAGGGGCTCAACACTGCGGTTGGAGACGAGGGTGGCTTCGCGCCCGATCTGTCGAGCAACGAGGAGGCCGTGGAAGTCGTTCTGACGGCGATAGAGCGGGCTGGGTTTCACCCCGGGGACGACGTGCTGCTCGCCATAGACGCCGCCGCCAGCGAATGGATGGAGGAAGACGAATACGTCTTCCGGTGGTCGTCTGGGGAACGTCGTGATGCCGCCGGGATGGTCGAATTTTGGACCGATTGGATCGCCCGGTATCCCATTCGCTCCCTTGAAGATCCGCTTGGAGAAAACGATTGGGAGGGCTGGGAGCGGCTCACCGACGCGGTCGGAGCGAATACCCAAATCGTGGGCGACGACCTGTTTGTGACCAACGTCGCCAAGCTCGAGCGTGGTGTCCGCGACGGTGTGGCCAACGCGATTCTGATCAAGGTCAACCAGATCGGCACCCTCACGGAGACCCTCGATGCGATCCGCTTGGCGGACGACTCGAGTTATAAGTCGGTGATCTCACACCGGTCGGGTGAAACGGAGGATACCGCGATCGCCGATTTGGCCGTGGCGACCGGCGCCGGTCAGATCAAGACGGGCAGCGCCAGCCGCACCGATCGGGTCGCAAAGTACAATCAACTGCTCCGAATCGAGGAAGCCCTCGGGGGCGCGGCCACGTATCCGGGGAGGGACCTGTGGCGTTGATGAATCCGTGCATCTCGTGCCGCCGCTGAGGCCGGGCCTGTGAGGCGCCCGCCAGTCCCTTGGGTTGTCGCCTTTGGGCTCCTCGGGGTTTCAGGCTACTTCGCCCTTTACGGGGGAGAATACTCAGTTTTCGAGGACATGCGCGTGCGCGCTGAACGGGTGGTACTGGAGCAGCGTCTTACGGAATTGCGGAGAGCGAACGATTCGCTGCGGAGCTGGGCGGAGGCTCTTGAAACGGACTCGGCGACCATCGAACGGTTGGCGCGCGAACGGTATGGGATGATACGCACGGGTGAGGTTCTCTACCGCCTTGCTCCACCCGTTGATTCGGCAGCGGACTCTCTAGAAGGCTGTTGAAGAAGTACAGCGGGTCGCGCACAACCGCCATGTGCCCACGATCATGAGGGGCATGAGCGTACACGTTGAAGGGTTGGGGTGGCACGACCCCATCTCCGTTGTTGGAGCTCCTAGCCGTAGCGAATGCTATGGCGTCGTCGCTCCGCCCACCCCCAACGCGACCCACGGTACTTCTTCAACAGCCTTCTAGAGTCCTCGGAACGTCGCTGAGGCGCGGGGTTGCGTGGGCTCACTCTCCCGTGCGCTCTCCTTCCCCCGCTCCGTCTCTGTCGGACTCCGGCTCAGCGGCGGGGAGGGCCGGTTCCTCCGTCGCGGATCCACCACTCCCGATTCCCAGAAAGGCCTTGGCCGCTTCGGCTAGCATCGCCTGGTCGGCCCCCTCGGGCAGGGCGATACCGGAGGTCGCGCCTCCGAGTGTCGTAGCGGGAGCCCTCGTAGAGGACGGCAGGTCGCCCAAGGCTTTGAACCGCTCACCGGCTTCTACAATCGGCTTGAAAAGATCCATCGGAATGGGGAACACCGTGGTGGAATTGTTCTCCGCGGCGATCTCCACCACCGTCTGTAGAAATCGCAACTGTATGGCCACTGGGTAGTCCTGTATCAACCGGGCGGCCTCCGCCAGTTACGGCCGCTTGGGCCTCCCCGGCCGCCGCTATGACCTTGCCCCGCCGTTCTCGTTCTGCTTCCGCCTGCTTGGCCATCGCTCGCTTCATCTCTTGGGGGAGGTCGATGTCTTTGACCTCCACGGCCGTCACCTCGATGCCCCACGGATCGGTTCCCTGGTCGATGATTTCACGGATGACCTGGTTGATCTGTTCGCGTTCGACAAGTAGTTCATCCAACTCGGATTGTCCGATGACGCTGCGCAACGTGGTCTGTGCGAGCTGGCTCGTCGCGAAGTAATAGTCTTGGATTTCCACCACCGCTTTGGTCGAGTCGGCGACGCGAAAGTACACGACCGCGTTGACCTTCACGCTGACGTTGTCCTTGGTAATGGTATCCTGAGGAGGGATATCGAGTGCCACGATCCGGAGGTCCGTTTTTTTTCATGCGCTCGATCCCGAACGGGACCAAAAAGATCAGGCCTGGTCCCTTCGCCCTCGTAAGCCGGCCGAGCCTGAAGACGACGCCACGCTCGTATTCGTACAGGACACGTAAGCTCGACAGTAGGGCGACTACTCCGATGACGGCAGCCGGGATCAACAGGGCACCGAAGTCCATGATGCACCACCTCCAAAAATCAGAGTGACTCGTGCGCGACGCATGATCGGTGCGTCTTTCCCACGTACCCCGGGAAGCGGAGGATGGCTCCCCGATCGGCGCATTCAACGCCACGAACATCGCCCTGATGACGCCGGATCTGCCTTGACACCCCCTGGTACTCTTTGGAGCTTTCGGGGCTTTATTGGGGCGGCGGAGTAGCTCAGGTGGTTAGAGCAGCGGAATCATAATCCGCGTGTCGGGGGTTCGAGTCCCTCCTCCGCTATTTTGCGCCCAGCGCGACGGACCTGGGCTTTCCCATGCGACGCCTGAGCGTGGCTGGCGGGACACATGGGTGAACGGGTTGTTCTTATACGCGGGGGGCGCGCCGCCGCATACTTGGTGCTTGAGACATCATGTTCTTGGGCGTAGCTGAGTCATCTAGGAGTTTAGGAAATGAGTGATCGGGCGACGACCCTTCTCGAGGGGCGAAGGGAAAAGATGGAGCAGGCGTTGGGCCGCACGCTGGTCGTGCCGACGCCGGCCACCGGTCCGGACTTGTCGGATTCGGAACGGGAACATCTACATGATGTGGCCGCCGATCTCTACCTCAACGAACTCGCGTGGGAAGACATCACGGACGAGGAACAGATCGAGGGAGAACCTCTCGCAGAGTTGGCGTTCCCGGTGTTCCTGGCATTCATTCAGGGGCTTCTACTGGAACAAGTCATGCCGGACTCTCTAGCGCCCGCGAACCCGAGGCCGGAGATCGTGGAGGAGGTTTTGACGTACCTAGCCGAGCAGGTGGTAGCCCTTCAGGACAAGATGGGAGCCGCGGGCGATACGGTGCGTGTGGAACGGGACCTTGGTCTTACGGATCGCCTCCTCGACCTCGTGCTGTTCAGGTTCCACGGGGTGGACCCCGCCGACGTCGAGGGTTTCAGAGACACGGCGCGGGCGTCCTAAACCCAGTGACCGATGACCCATCTTCGGCGGCTACGCCCGGGGCGCTCGTTTTCGGAGGGTAGCCCGCTCCTTCTCGCGCACGACTTCAGGGATCACGTCGTGGAGCGCGGTTTCTTCGCTCTGGGCGACCGGATCTTGGTCGGCGTATCCGGCGGAGTCGATTCCTTGGCTCTCCTCCACCTTTTGAAGTTCACCCCGGGATTGCCAGCGACGGAATTGGTTGTTGGCCACTTCGACCATCGGATGCGCCCCGAGAGCACGGCCGATGCCCTCTGGGTTCGCGGGTGGGCCACGGCGTGGGGTCTCGAATGTAAACTCGGTCGGACCCAGAGTTGTTTGTCGAGTGAAGAGGAAGCGCGCGACGCACGATACGCGTTTTTCGAGCGTGAGCGACAAGCGCTTGGGGCACGCTGGGTCGTGACCGCACATCACGCCGACGATCAGGCCGAGACGATCCTGTTTCGTATTCTGAGGGGGACCGGGCTGCACGGGCTCGAAGGAATTCCCGAGACGAGGGAGCCGGGCGTTCTCCGTCCGCTGCTGCCGTTCGGGGCGGATCGACTGTCCGGGTACGCCGAAGCGGCGGGGATTGGGCCGCGAGCAGATACGTCCAACGCCGATCCGCGTTTCGCCCGAAACGTACTCAGGAACGAAATTCTACCTCGGCTCGAGTCGGGAGTGGCACCCGGTGCACGGACATCTCTGCTTCGACTGGGGCGCATCGCCCGGAAGGAAGAAGCCGCGTGGAAGTCAATCCTGGACGAACTCGTGCGGGACCTGATCACCGAGGAGGAAGATGGTCGCGTCGAAATCGACCGCACGGCGTTTTTGAGCCGCGACGCGGCTGTGCGTGCGAGAATCGTTCGGGAGCTGGCCGGAAGGCTTGGGGCCACGCTCGGTGAGGCCGGAACCCGGTCCGCCGTGGCCTTCGCCAGTGCCGGTATCAGCGGGCACCGTCATCCGATTTCCGGTACAGTGCGTCTGGTCCGGTCCTTCGATCGGCTGGTATTTTGTCGTGATACGGATCCCTTTTCCGGCCGGACCCTCGACCACACGCTCGATATTGCGGGTCGGGGAGACGGTCGGGGGGATCTCTCGATCGGAGGTCGCAGCTTTTCGGCCACGTGGTCGGTGGCGCGGGGTTCGGTGGGCCCCTGGGTGGAGCGATTTTCTCTCTCGGAAATCGAGTTTCCGCTGACTTTGCGGGGATGGAACTCAGGCGATCGCATCCAACGCCCATATGGATCGAAGAAGCTGAAGAAGATTTTCGGGGAAAAAAGAGTAGACCGGGAGGAACGAACCCGAATCCCGATTGTCGTCGATGGCACGGAACGGGTACTCTGGATTCCAGGCGTGGCCCGGTCGTCTCTCCTCTTGCCCAACGCCGCGGATGATGCGCTTATGTTGTCTGTTTCACCTTCCGGAGGTGCCGAAAGGTGAGTATGCGTCGGATCGCCCCGTGAACGCTTCCGCGACCAGGGTTATTATAGTGACGTTAGTAAGAACCCCGATGCCGGTTGAGGTGTTATCCACATATGGCTGATCAAGACCCCGCTCGAACGCCGGCCGACGGCTCCAAGATGACCCGTGTTTCGCGGACGGGAGCTTTTTGGCTGCTGCTCGTTCTCATGGCGGCTCTCTTGGTCCAACTGATGTTGGGACAGGAAGAGGCCGCGATCGAGTTCAGCTATACCGAATTCAAGTCGCAACTCGCCTCCGACAACATCGTCGAGGTGACGGTCGTCGAGAGCCGACGAATCGAGGGCGAACTCAGGGCTCCTCGTATGGAGGAGGGTCGAGAGTTCCATAGTTTCACGACCATGTTGCCCGGAGAAATCAGCGCCGAACTCCTCGCGGAACTCGAGCAGCGCGATGTCGAAATTTCGGGACAATTAGAGACGCGTGGGTGGGGGACGGTCCTGATCACCATGCTGCCGTGGGTTCTGTTCCTCGCGTTTTGGATTTGGATCTTTAGAACCATGCAGGGCGGGGGAAATCGAGCATTCCAGTTCGGACGGTCCAAAGCCAAGATGATTTCCCCGGACACTCCGAAGGTGACGTTCGCGGACGTGGCGGGCGCGGACGAGGCCAAGAGTGAGCTCGAGGAGATCATCGAGTTCCTCAAAGATCCTCAGCGGTTCTCTCGGCTCGGTGGTCGCTTGCCCAAGGGTGTGCTTTTGGTGGGCCCGCCGGGTACGGGTAAGACACTTCTTGCGCGGGCCGTGGCCGGAGAGGCGGGCAGGCCGTTCTTCCAGATGTCGGGCTCGGACTTCGTCGAGATGTTCGTCGGGGTGGGCGCTTCCCGAGTTCGTGACCTCTTCGAGCAAGGGAAGGCGCACGCCCCCTGTATCATTTTTATAGATGAGATCGACGCGGTTGGCCGACACCGCGGCGCGGGGCTCGGTGGCGGACACGATGAGCGGGAGCAGACGCTCAATGCCCTCTTGGTCGAAATGGACGGCTTCGAGTCGAACGAGGGCGTCATCCTCTTGGCGGCGACCAACCGGCCCGACGTGCTCGATCCCGCACTGTTGAGACCGGGCCGTTTCGATCGACAGGTGGTGGTTGACTCTCCAGACGTAAGAGGGCGCGAAGGCATTCTACGGGTTCACGCCAAAAAGTTACCGCTCGCCGCGGATGTGGAGCTGAAAATCGTCGCCAAAGGGACGCCAGGACTGAGCGGCGCCGATCTCGCCAACATCTGTAACGAAGCCGCACTTTTGGCGGCTAGGGACGGAAGCGACAAAGTCGCTATGGGTCATTTCGAAGAGGCGAAGGACAAGGTCATGCTCGGGGCCGAACGGCGAAGCCTCGTCCTGACGGAGTCGGAGCGCACGCTGACCGCTTATCACGAGGCCGGTCACGCAGTGATCGGGCTGAGGCTTCCAGGACTCGACCCCGTCCACAAAGTTACGATCGTGCCCAGGGGTCGTGCGCTGGGCATCACGGCCAGTCTGCCACAGGAAGACCGGCACTCGTACACGAAGGAGTGGCTCGAAGGCCAGCTGTGTATGCTTTTCGGAGGCCGCGTCGCTGAAGAGCTCATTTTCGGTCCCGAGAAAATCACGACCGGAGCCGGCAATGACATCGAACGGGCGACGGCGATGGCGAGGCAGATGGTCACTCGATTCGGCATGTCCGACGTCATCGGACTCATGGCCATCGGTTCTGCGGACCAGGAAGTCTTCTTGGGCCGGGAGTTGGTTCAACGTCGTGAGGTTTCGGAGCACACGGCCCAGCAGGTGGACCAGGAGATCAAGAGGGTCCTGGACGAGGCTGAGCAGCGTGCACGCTCCGTCGTAAAGGAGCACGATGACCTCCTCGAACGGGTCGCTCAAGCGCTTCTGGACCGCGAAACCCTGGACTCGGTCGAGATTCTTCTCTTGGACGAGGACAAGGCCCTTCCGCCTCTCGCAAGCGTCGAGGAGGATGCCGCGGATGATCCGGCCTCCTCGCAGGAAGGTTCAACTGCCGACGCGGAGATGGAGTTGGACCTGGAGTCGGAGACAGCGTCCAGAAATGAAGAGGAGGCAGAAACGGAAGCGCTGACGGTCGAGAAAGCTGTTGAAGAGCCGTCCGGCGACCGAGAAACGGGCCCGGGTACGGTGCGCACTTCCCCAGTGCAGCTCAGCGCCGATGACCCGGAGGCCGACGTGTCCAGCTAGAAACGCGTGTCACAGCTTTGGTCCCAGCTCCAGTTTTTCCTTCCAGGGTGGCTGGATGTTGTTCAGATTCTCATCGTCGCCTTCCTGCTGTTTCGGCTCCTGCTCTTCATCCAGCGCACTCGAGCGGTGCAGATCCTGGCGGGGGTGCTCGTCATCCTCGCGGCCTATCTTCTGTCGCAGGTCCTTAGACTCACCCTCATCGAATACCTCCTGGGAACCCTGCTACAGTACGGGGCGATCGCGGCGCTCGTTGTGTTTCAGCCCGAACTGCGCGCCGCGCTCAGCAGCCTGGGTCAAAGCCGCCTGTTACGCGTCGTCACCCCGATGCCTGGTAAGCAGCTCATCGATGAAATCGTGAGTGCGGTGACCGAGCTGGCGCGGAAGAAGACCGGTGCGATCATTGCACTGGAGCGGGAGGTAGGCCTCGATGAGTACGCTCAGACGGGTAGCCGAGAACAAGTGCGCGTCTCCGCGGCGATGCTCCAGACGATCTTTACTCCAGGGACGCCCCTACACGACGGTGCGGTAATCATCGTGGGTGCGGACATTCGAGCTGCCGGCGCGATCTTACCCTTGACTCAATTCGCCGTTACCGACAAGGGCCTGGGCACGCGACACCGTGCCGCGATCGGCCTCAGCGAGGAGACCGATGCCCTGGTGATCGTGGTGAGTGAAGAAACGGCTAAGATCTCCGTCGCCGTCAGGGGCCGCCTCGAGCGGGATATCGACTCGGCTCGGCTACGAGAGATTCTCGGTGGAGCGTTGCCGGAGGGTGCCGGCCCCCTTGCGCCCGCCCCCACTCGCGTGTGACACTGTCCCCGCCTGCGGAGGACATCGCGGGCGCGGCTAGAAATTCGGATCGCCGGGCTCTTGGTATTTTCAGTTCGGGGCCGTACATTCTCGCCAATTCGTGAAAGGGGTCACCGTAGGGTCGGTGGCTACAGGACTGTTTTTAAAAGGAGCGGGGCTTGGACGCCAGCCAATATCACCTACTGTCGTTGTTCTCTGATGGTGGGTTCATGATGTATCCGCTCGTGCTGTGTTCGCTCATCGCGCTGGGTGTGATCATTGCTAAGTCGTGGACGCTGAGGGTGGCGCACTCGAGCACGAAGCGCGTACTCGCCGAAGTCGAAGAGGCTGCCGCTGAAGGCCGCTTAGGCGATGCTGCGGAACTTGCCGCGGCGCGTCCTGGCCCGGCAGCCGCGATTCTCGTCGCCGGTCTACGCCGTATCAACTCCGGCGACGCGAGTGAAAAAGAGTTGGCGACGGCCATCCGCACGACCGGTACCATCGAACTCGGATTCCTCGAGCGCGGTCTCGTCATTTTGGCCACTGTAGCCAACGTGGCGCCGCTCATGGGATTCCTCGGCACGGTGATCGGAATGATCATTGCGTTTGCTTCGATCGAGGCCGCCGGAGATGTCGACCCAACGCTCGTCGCGGGTGGGATCAAGGTAGCTTTGTTGACGACGGCTACCGGGCTTTTGATAGCGATTCCGGTCAACATCGGATACAATTTTTTCGTCACGCGTATCGATACCCTGATCCTCGACATGGAGCAGGGGGCGCGCAAGGTACTCGACTTGGCGTACGGCCGTGGGCTCGGCCGGCCGATGGCGTCGGTTGGGGCCAGTACGGGCACCCCCTCGGTGCCTCTCGCGGGTGAAGACACGGCTGAGGCGACATCGTAGAGATTTTGTGGAACATTTCCGGCCAATAGCCGGTAATTGGGCACTAATTAAGAGGGCAGCAGAATGGCCATATTGGACAAGAAAAAATCGAAAGTCAGCGACAAGGTGCCTTCCTCGTCGATGGCCGACATCGCGTTCCTGCTCCTGATTTTTTTCCTGGTGACCACGACGTTCCCGAAGGACAAAGGGCTCGCGATCGTGCTTCCAGAGCAGGGTGGCGAAGTCCAGGTGAGTCAGCGGAACATCCTCCACATCATCGTGCAGCCCAACGGGCTCGTCGAGATCAAACGAGGTGAAAGCCCGCAGGTGCAGACGGTAGCAGCAAGCGGGGTCGAGCCCATCTGGCGACAGGCCGTGACTGAAAACGAAAATCTCATCGCTGCGGTAAAGACCCATCCGGAAGCACCGTACCGGTTCATGGTCGATGTGCTGGATGCGCTTCACACTGCGGGTGCGGAACGAATTTCTCTACAACTCTTCGAGGGCTAGGTCATGGCGATCAAAGGAGGATTTTCGAGGAAGTCGCAGGCTTCGTCCGACGTACCTGACTCGTCCATGGCGGATATCGCCTTCTTGCTTCTGGTTTTCTTCATGGTGACCACGGTTTTCCAGAAGGACAGAGATCGTCCGATCGTCTGGCCGGAGGCGGAGGCCACAATGAAGATCGATGAGAAACTGAAGAACATTCTTAACATTTGGGTTCAGCGGGACGGAAACATCTTCATCAACGACCGGCCTTACGCGATGGGAGATGTTGCCGCCGCGGTAGCACCCCTTTATGCGGCATCTGAGCGGGCGCTGGTCATATCGATCAGAGCAGATCGGGAAGTGACCTACAACACCATCGACTTGATTCAAAAGCAGTTGGTGGCCGCTGGAGTGGTGCGCGTCGTATTCGCCACCACGTTGGAGCAACGTATGACACGGGAGAGACGATGAACGCGCAAGCCATTCCCGCTGCAGCGGAACATGTTGACCTCGAGACTGAAAACGACCGATTCAAGAGGTCTTTTGGTTCGTGGTTCTGGGGATCGATGATCACGGCTACGGTCATGCATTTTATGGTCTTCAATTTTTGGCCGACCCTAACGGCGGAAGACGTGTCCTTCACCGCCGAAGAGTTAGAGATGATCGAGCTTCCGCCTGAGATCGAAATTCCACCGCCACCCGAAGCGATTTCGCGTCCTGCGACGCCGGTCATGGCCACGACTGCGGATTTCGATGACGATATTACGATTGCCCCGACCACGTTCGAAGAAAACCCGATCGAGGATTTGCCGCCGCCACCGACCGACGATGGCGTAGTGGATGTCGCGGCGGCGCCGGTGTTCACACCGATGACCGTTCGGCCGGAGTTGACGAACCGGAACGAAGTGATCCAAGCACTGATCCGGGAGTATCCGTCGATTCTTCGGGATGCGGGGATCGGTGGGCAGGTCGTGGTCTGGTTCTTTATCTCGGAAACAGGCCAGGTGCTCGATCGGAGGGTCTCACAGTCGTCGGGTCATACTCAACTGGACGAGGCGGCCCTCAGCGTCGCGAGCGTCTACAGATTCTCGCCCGCCCTAAACCGCGACCAGACGGTCCAAGTTTGGATTCAGCTTCCGATTACGTTCCAGGTACAAAACTAGCTGCCGGGCGGCTGGCTCTACGGAGACGACCCCGCCGGCCTGGCCGGCGGGGTCTTTTTTTTAGATCGATACCATGCGATCGATGACGAGCTCTGAATACGGTGAGCGGCTAACGGCGTCGCTGCCAGACATCCGAGAACGGATCTCAAAGGCGGCCGAGCGCAGCGGCCGCAGCTCGGACGAGATTACATTGGTTGCGGTGACCAAGGCTCACCCGATCGAAGCCGTAGATGCGGCGCTTTCCCACGGGCTGTTCGACGTGGGAGAGAACAGAGCCGAAGAACTTGCGTGGAAGCGTGATAAAATTCACGACCCGGCGGTTCGGTGGCATATGATCGGCCACGTTCAGGGGCGAAAGGCGCAGAGCCTCGTTGGCAAAACCGATCTGGTCCATTCGATCGATTCGATTCGGCTTGCGGAGCGTCTTTCACGTGCTGCTTTCGAGACGGATAGTAAGGTTTCGGTTCTTCTGCAGGTAAACACGTCAGGAGAGGAGACGAAGTCCGGCCTTCAAGGAAGGGGCATTATTGACGAAATTGTGAGCATTCTTGCCTTGCAGGGGTTGAAAGTGCGAGGTCTTATGACCATGGCTCCGTTCACCGACGACGTGGCGCTCCTTCGGCGAACTTTTGCGGCGGTGCGAGGCCTTCACGAGGAGCTTCGGGAGGAAGAGGGGTATTGTGGGGATCATCTTTCAATGGGCATGACGAACGATTTCGAGATTGCCATTGAGGAGGGCAGCACAATGATACGAATCGGTACGGCTCTTTTCGGGAAGCGGGCGGCTCATGATTGACCTCACGCCGTTGGATGTTCGAAAGAAAAGAGGGGATTTCGGCAAGGGGCTTCGGGGCTACGACACGGACGAGGTGGACACCTTTCTAGAGATGGTCGCGGAGCGGATGGAGGTGCTGGTAAAGGAAAACCTCACTTTCCGAAAAAAAATCGAGAAGCTTAGGGAAAAAGTCGAGCTACTGGATCGACGTGAGCAGGCCGTGCAGGATGCGCTCGTGACTGCTCAGGAGCTCAGACGGGACGTAAAGAAGCAGGCCGGCCGCGAGGTGAAGGTCCTCGAACATGAGGCGCGGGCTCGGATCGCGGGCATGGTCGCGGAGTCGGGGAAGGTCCTCGCTGGGCGGCGCGCGGTACTAGAAGAGTTGGAGCGCCAGCGCGAGCGGTTCTTGAAGGCCTTTCGAACCTTCCTGGAGAGGGAACTGGACACTGTCGAGGTCGAGTTTGGCAGAGCGCCGCTTGAAGATGTCACCGTGGACCTCGAACTCGGAAAATCCGCTTGGTCGATCGGAGCAGACGAGGACGACGAAAGCGAAGATAGCGACCGCGAAGATAGCGACCGCGAAGATGACGACCGCGAGGATGCCGACGGCGACCACGATCGAAGGACCCATGTAGAAGCCGACGCCGGAGTGGCGAACGACGTCGACCTGATGTTTGCGTCGGACTCGGCTGAGGACGCGGGAATCGTCGAACCGTCACGGGACCCTCCCGCCGCAAAATCGGATCCGCGTGAAGTGACGAATGGGGCCACCGAGGTCGATCAGGCACGGCCTGCCGAGAGGCTGGAAGGCGAGGATTCGCTGTGGCTATCCTCCATAATGAGCGATCGGGAGGACAAGGACGCCGGCTGACGGTGAAAGTTACACCGAGGTGAGGCACTAATCCGATGCGATACCTGGAAATTCCGGCCAAGCTCATCACGCTGGAAGAGGAGACCCTAGCCCTCTGGCGAGACGAAGAATTGTTCCGCCAGACGCTCGAGTCCACCGAGTCCGGCGAACCCTTCGTTTTTTTCGAAGGACCACCCACCGCCAACGGTCGCCCGGGACTTCACCATATCATCAGCCGCACCATCAAGGATCTGGTATGCCGACTCCGGACGATGGAGGGGCGCAGTGTCACCCGCATTGCCGGCTGGGATACTCATGGGCTCCCGGTCGAAATCGAGGCCGAAAAAAGACTCGGGATCTCGGGCAAACCGGAGATCGAGGCACTCGGCGTCGCCGAGTTCAACGCCGTCTGCCGCGATTCTGTTTTTACCTATAAAGAGGATTGGGAAGCGCTCTCCGAACGTATCGGCTATTGGCTCGACTACTCGCGCCCCTACGCAACTTTTCACCGCGACTACGTAGAAAGTGTTTGGTGGATTCTCAAGCAACTTGCTGATTCCGGCCTCCTGTACCGCGGACACAAGAGCGTACCGTATTGTCCACGTTGTGGAACCGGCCTCAGTTCGCACGAGGTGGCACAAGGCTACCGGGACATCGAGGACTCCTCTCTCCACTTCTTGTGCCACTGGCTCACGAACGAGGGCGAGCCGGACCCCGAGGGGCGATCCTTCTTGGTCTGGACAACCACGCCTTGGACCGTGCCTTCCAACACGGCCCTAGCCGTTCATCCCGAACTCACGTACGTGGACGTACGGTATGACGGACGACGTCTGGTGTTGGCCGAGGAGCGCCTGGGGGCGGTCTTGGCCGACGGGGCCGAGATCGTCCAACGATACCGGGGGGTGGAGTTGGCGGGGATCCGTTATGCCCGACCGCTTGAGGTTGTTCCGGCCCCCGACGATCGCGGAAATGGCTGGACCGTGATCACGGAGGACTTCGTCAGCGCCGATGACGGTACCGGGATCGTGCACATCGCCCCCGCTTTCGGCTCGGACGACTACGCCGCGGGACAGCGACATGACTTGCCAATGCTTCGACCCGTCGACGATGCGGGGCTCTTTGTCGAAGGAACGGAGTTGGTGGCCGGCGTTTTCGTGAGGGACGCCGATCCGGTGTTGGTCGAGGCGCTCGACGCGCGCGGAAACCTGTTCCGGTTCGGCACGGCGGTGCACTCGTATCCGCACTGTTGGCGGTGTGAATCCCCTCTCATCTACATCGCAAGGGATTCCTGGTTCGCCGCCACGTCTACCTTGAAAGACAAGATGCTGGCCTACAGTCAGGCAGCGAATTGGTTTCCGCCGGACATCGGCGAAGGCAGGATGGGGGAGTGGCTCAAGGGGAACGTCGATTGGGCGCTTTCCCGGGATCGGTATTGGGGTACGCCGCTCCCGGCGTGGGTGTGCGATCAAGATCCAAATCATTTGGAGTGGATTGGGAGCTACGACGAGCTGGCGGAGCGTGCCGGACCGCTAGGAGACGACTTCGATCCACACCGACCCTCCATCGATGAACTCGTGTGGAGTTGTGGAGCTTGTGACGGGACCATGAGGCGGGTACCGGAGGTGATCGATGCCTGGTTCGACTCGGGGTCGATGCCGTACGCACAATGGCACTACCCCTTCGAGGGTCAGGACGAATTCGAGCGGCACTTCCCGGCCGACTTCATCTGCGAAGGCCTCGATCAGACGCGCGGGTGGTTCTACTCTCTCCTCGCCATCTCCGCGATGCTCGACAAAGGCCCACCTTTCCGAAACGTCGTCGTCAACAATCTGATCCTCGATGCCGAGGGCCAGAAAATGTCGAAGTCGCGAGGTAATACCGTCAATCCCTGGGATGCGATCGCAGACCACGGGGCCGACGCGATCCGCTGGTACCTGATTACATCGAGTAATCCATGGGTCCCGAAGCGTTATGATCCGGCCGCCGTGCAGGAAGCATCGCGAAAATTTCTGGATACGCTTTTTAACACCTATCGGTTCTTCACGCTCTATGCCAACGCTGAGGATTGGGCGCCGTCGGATGCCGATCCGGCGCCGGGGGACCGGCATTTGCTAGACCGCTGGTTGGATTCCCGATTGAGTTCGGTGGTAGCAGAGGTGCGCTCGGAGCTGCATGACTATCAGCTCACGCGGGCGTACCGAGCCCTTGGCGAGTTCGTCAGTGAGGATCTCTCCAATTGGTACGTCCGGCGGTCTCGACCCCGGTTTTGGGGGAATACGGACGCAAGAGACACGCGCGCCGCATTCCGGACGTTGTGGGAGGCGCTTCGTACTGTATGCCTCCTGGCGGCCCCCGTCACGCCCTTCGTCTCCGACTGGATACACCGCGGCCTCACCGGCAAGAGCGTCCATCTCGAGACGTTTCCGGGGGACCCGGCGGTGAAAGGGCAGGGCCACCGCGATGAGTCGCTGGAACGGGAGGTGGAGGCGGTGAGGGTACTGGTAACCCTCGGCCGCGCTGCCCGTGAGGAGGTCAAGATCCGCGTCCGTCAACCGCTCAGGCGGTTGTTCGCTGTCGTGCCCGAGGGATTGGAAATTCGGGACGAGGTCCTTGCCCTCCTCCAGGACGAACTCAATGTGAAGGCCGTGGATTTCCTGACGTCCATGGATGGTTTGATCACGCTTGCCGCTAGACCCAATTACAAGGTTTTGGGCCCGAAATTCGGCAAACGAACTGAACTTGCAGCGACAGCGATTCGAGGGCTTTCCGAAGCTGAGCTACAGGCCCACCGAGCCGGGAATCCGGTGTCGATCGAGGTGGCCGGCGACATCAGCGTGCTGGGTGTCGAGGACTTGGCGGTTGAAGAGGGAGGAAAGGACGGTTTGGTCGTGCGTTCCGAGCGCGGGTACATGGCTGCTCTCGACCCGAACCTCGACGACGACTTGAGGGCCGAGGGAAGTGCGAGGGAGCTGGTCAATCGCATTCAACGGCTGCGTAAGGAGTCCGGCTTGGAGATCACGGACCGGATTCGGTTGGGTGTGTACGGTCCGGAGCCCATCAGGGCGGCGGCGGCTGACCACCGAGATTTCATTTGTGGAGAGACCCTTGCCGTGCAATTCGAGATCGACGACAGCACCGACGCCCAAGACGGGTACGAGGCCGTGCAGAACGTAGAAATCGACGACATGGGAGTCCTCATCGCACTCAATCGTCTGGCAGAGAACCAGCCGGTGGAGGGTCGGTCCCGCGCCGGAGCTCAGGATTGAGGGTGACCGAGGAGAGGAGTGAGGTCCTCATCGTCGATCGAGCGGGGGATCGGCTCGACGTCTACATTGCTGAGAATTCGACGCTCTCCAGAACTCGCGTGCAGGCCTTGGTTGCTGAGGGAAGGGTCCGGGTCGATGGCAGGGAGGCGCGAAAGGCTGATCGGCTCGAAGTGGGGCAGAAGATCGAAGTACGAATTCCGCCTCTTGAGGCGTTGGATGCCCAACCCGAGGACATTGCTTTGCACGTGCTGTTCGAGGATCCTTCGCTTCTGGTCGTCGACAAACCCTCGGGAATGGTTACACACCCCGCCCCCGGCCACCCCACCGGAACCCTGGTGAATGCACTCCTTGCACATACGCAAGATCTGTCCGGTATTGGAGGTAAGCTACGGCCCGGAATCGTGCACCGTTTGGACCGTTATACGTCGGGGCTGATGGTGGTCGCTAAGAGTGACATGGCCCACCGCGCCCTTTGCGAAGCGCTTCAACGGCGTGAAATTAAGCGGCTGTATCTTGCGGCATCATGGGGGCATCTGCCCGATTCCCCCATGGAGGTCGTCGCGCCCATCGGACGTGATCCGGTGGAGCGTCTACGTATGGCGGTTGTGGAGAACGGGCGCTACGCCGTGACGCGTTTTCGCGTCGTGGAAAGTTGGCTCGGTGCAGAGTTGTTGCGGGTAGCGCTGGGGACGGGGCGGACTCATCAGATTCGGGTCCACCTGGCGCACATTGGACATCCCGTGGTCGGGGATGCGGCGTACGGCGTGGGCTGGGAGCGCGGGATGGGCGGCAACGCTCGGCAGTGGGCGAAAATGCTGAACCAAAAGGTGGAGCGGCAGTTTCTCCACTCGTGGCGGCTCGCCTTCGAGCACCCGGTGAGTGGAGAGGCGATGCGATTTGAGCTGCCTCTGCCGGTGGATTTACAGACGTGTGCCGAGTGGGCACGAAGCGACAGTGTATCGTGACGGAGGTTGGTGTAGAGCTGTGGTAGCGACGGATCTGGATCCGAGATTTACTTTCGATAGCTTCATCGTGGGACCGGCGAACCAGCTCGGAGCGACTGCGGGGACGTGATCCTAGCCGTCCTCGCCCTGCTTCTCGCGATCGGGCAGGACGGGGTCGGAACGGGCGACGTTGGCCAAGACGCCGTCGATCTCCAGCTTGAGGACGGCCGATATCTGGTGGGGACGAGCGTGACGGTTTCCTTCGTCGCCACCGACTCGATCAAGGCCGCCCGGGTGCTCCGGGCCCTGGAGGGCGCGACGCCGCTGCCGGGTTTGCCCCCGGGCGTTCCGAGCGGCGTTCTTCTGGTGCTTGCCCCCGACGAAGCCCGGTTCGTCCGCCTCACAGGGGGGACGGCTCCGGACTGGGGCGCGGGGGTTGCCTTGCCCGCTCGGTCGACGATCGTAGTTCCGTCGTTTGCGTCGGAGCGCGGCGCGGGCTGGAGTGACGCGCGTCTCCTTCGTCACGAGTGGGCGCACATTGGGCTTCACCAATACCTGGACGGACTTCGCGTGCCGCGCTGGTTCTCGGAGGGGTACGCCCAGTGGGCGAGTGGCGGATGGGATTGGAACGAGGGATGGAAGCTTCGGATCGCGCTCGCACGGGGTGGGAGCCCTCTCGACTCCCTGACCTTTTCTTGGCCGCGGGATGAGGCGAGGGCGCGTACCGCGTATCTTCTGTCGGCCACGACCGTGGAATATCTCGTGGTCGAAAGTGGGCCCCGAGGGCTCGAAGTGCTGTTCCGACGGTGGAAAGAACTCGGGAGCTTCGAACGCGCTTTTCGGGCCACGTTTGGGCGCACCACGGCCCAGTTCGAAGAGGATTGGCGGGAGTATGTCGAAAATCGATACGGATGGCTGTTCGTACTTTCGCATTCTGCGGTATTTTGGATGTTCGGAAGCGTCATGCTCGTTGTAATGGCCGTGGTACGAAGGGGGGCAGCAAGGGAACGGATGGCCCGGCTCAGAGCCGCGGATGTCCCGGATCGCCCCGGCTTCTGGCTGAGCGAGGCCAATGTACACGACGAAATTTCTGGACCGGACCCGGACGGGCCGGAGTAACAGTTGGCAACGCGCCTTGGGAGGGTGATCGGAAAGGGGGGCGGGTCGCGCACATGGCGCTTGTGCGCGTTCAGACAAGGAACGACGACGAGTCGTAGCCTGGCTACGGCGAGGAGGAGAGACGCAGGATCAACCGCACAACCGCCATGTGCCCACGATCGTGTGGGGCGTGAGCTTACGCGTTGAAGGGTTGGGGTGGCACGACCCCATCTCCGTTGTTGGAGCTCCTAGCCGTAGCGAATGCTATGGCGTCGTCGCTCCGCCTAGGAGCTGGGACCGTGGCATCCCCAACGCGACCCACCCCCCTTTCCGATCACCCTCCTAGAAAGGACGCCACGTGTCTCGTATTCTTCTGGTCGACGACGACGCCGACCTACGTTCCGTTTTTCGACAGAAGCTCGAGTATTCGGGTCATGAAGTAGAAGAAGCCGACAGCGCCGAAAGTGCTCTCGCCAAGCTCGGCCCCTTCGATCCCGCCCTCGTCATAACCGACGTCCGCATGGGGGGAATGACCGGGTTGGAGCTTCTGCGCAAAATCCGAGCGTCGATGGAGGCGATCGACGTCATCGTGATGACGGGGCACGACGCCATGACGTCAGCGGTGGAGGCTATGAAATCCGGGGCCTTCGACTACCTCGTGAAGCCGGTCGGGCTCAAGGAACTCGTGGTGGTGGTGGATCGTTGTCTGAGCGATCAGGAAATTCATCGAGCCGAGGTACAGCGGCAGCGGGAGGCCTTAGGAGACGGGTCCGACGACACCGGGTCGGATGAAGCCGAAACCGATGTGGGGAAGAGGACTGTGATCGGCCGGGATCCCAGGATGATCGAGATCTACAAGATGATCGGGGTTCTTGCCCGGAATCGGGCTACCGTGCTGGTGAGAGGAGACACCGGGACAGGTAAGGAAATGGTGGTTCGAGCCGTACACGACCACTCCATTCACTCGGAGGAGCCGTTCATCGCCGTGAACTGTACGGCCCTTACCGATACGCTGTTGGAGTCGGAGCTTTTCGGGCACGTGAGAGGGGCGTTCACAGGAGCCGCGGGCGTTAAAAAGGGGTACTTCGAACTCGCCGGAAAGGGTACGATTTTCCTCGACGAGATCGGGGACACGTCCCCAGATTTTCAATCCAAGCTGCTTCGTGTGCTCCAGGAACGCCAATTCTATCCGGTGGGGGGTGAGCAGGCCAAAACGACCGAGGCGCGGGTCGTGGCCGCCACGCATCAACCCATGGAGGAGTTGGTTGCGGAAGGCGGTTTCCGCGGGGATCTCTACTTTCGTCTTCGGGTCGTCGAGATTCACGTCCCCAGTTTGCGAGAAAGGAGGGACGACATTCCTCTGCTCGCCCGACACCTTCTCGAGCGTATCCGGCGCGAGAACGGAGGCACAGTACGGGCGATATCGGAAGAGGCGATGGCTCGTCTGTTGGAGTACGATTGGCCGGGAAACGTGCGTGAACTTGAGAACGCGTTGACGCGGGCCATGATCGTGGCCCGCGGACCGCTCCTAGGTCAGGACCACCTCGCGCTAGGCACGGGCGCGAACCAAAAAACGTCGCCCATCGGCTCTCGTGGAGTTCCCGAGGGCGATCTCACCTTGGACGGAGCGATCGCCTGCCAGATCCGTCGTGTTCTGGAAACGACGGACGGAAACAAGACCGAAGCTGCCTCACTTCTGGGGATCTCTCGGTCGCGGCTCATTCGGTACGTGGAGCGCCTCAGCCTGTGATGGTCGAACGATGCCTGTTGACCCCGCTGGGCACCTAAAATAGGATCTGGACCATGACAAAGCTAAACCAAACCTCCGCAGCGGGCGCGCCAGACAAGCCGTCCCTACAGTTCTCGAAGATCAACCTCGCCTTCGCAGCCGGAGCTCTCGTGACGATCACTCTCGGCTATTGGCTTCTCTCTACGGGATCCATCACTTGGGCCCCAATCCTGTTGGTCGTTGGTTACGTATTCTTGGTGCCGCTGGCAATTATCCTTTAAGGGGCCGACCACCTCCGCACGCGGAAAGGGTGCGAAACTCAGAACTTGAATTCCGCACCCCTCCAGCGGGCCTTCTAGGCGCTACGTACGCCCATCAAAGCAAATCCCCAGGAACTCCGCGGCGAACGCGCTGGCGGAGCATACGCACCTTCCGCAGTGGGGCGAAGGCGGTGGCGACTCTTCATGAGCTCAGGATATTTCGAGAGTGAAAGTAAGCGACCCACGAGGATGCCGTCGTCGGACACTTTGATTATTTCGCCTTTCGCGGCGATACCGGTGACGTGCCCCCAGATGTGGTACCACTTTCTATGTTAGGCTTTGAGGCCCCGGCGGTCCAAGAAGTTGGGGCATTCTAAGGAACCAAGGTGATGGTTTTATCGTCTCTGGAGCCGGGGGT